>Ga0315282_10013004_pt1 | contig 12626 bp, 5 predicted proteins | sample YL17G07_20_MG_FD_203693 | JGI IMG/M metagenome (GOLD analysis project Ga0315282, IMG submission 203693) | Sediment microbial communities from Yellowstone Lake, YNP, Wyoming, USA - YL17G07_20 | ecosystem: Environmental > Aquatic > Freshwater > Lake > Sediment | place: USA: Wyoming | collected... | reverse complement strand
GCGCCAGCCCACGAAGTCCACTGTCACGTAGTGTTCCCCGAGGCCGTAGCTAATATGGTCCGGGCTGCGCAACTGGAAGTTGAGCACCTCGCCCTGTCCGTCACCGTTCACCCACACCCCAAGGGCCTCGTGCCCGGTGAGGTTGAGCGGCGGGTCGAAGCCGCGCTCGAGTTGCGCCCACGAGCCCAAGCGCTCGGCCCGGGGGCTGGCCGCGGTCAGGCGGACGCTTGCCGTGCCGGAAGGTGTCTGCTCAGCCGAGGGCTCCAGCCGCAGCGTCACTCCGGGCGCCGCGGCCCCCACTGCGAAGGCGGCCGGATCGGTGCCGTCGCCCAGGGTGACCGCCTCCGGCGCGTCGTACGGCGCCGCTCCAGACAGCGCCTCGAGGCGCAGCCCGACCGGCTGGGCCCCGAACGCGTTCCGGCTCTGCCAGACGTTGCTCCACCCGTCTATGCCCCACACCAGGTGCCTCTCGTAGCTCACCCGCCGGAAGCGGCTCTGCCCGTCGGGCGTCTGCTCCAGGGCGAACTCGGCGCCGGGGCGGCGCAGCTCGGCCTTCACGACCTCGCTCACCGTGCCGGCGCGCCGCAAGGTCTCGTACCGCCGCATCACCTCCGCCAGCCGTTGGTGACCGGGTGACGCCGGGTCGTACACCACCTGCGAGAGGCCGCTGTCAGTCCCGATCGCCTTGCAGCAGAGGTACTCGATGTCGTCCGTGAACGTCGGCTCGCGATCGGGTCCGCCCCAGGTCCAGAACGCCCACCAGCCGAGGTTGCCCGGGAGGAACATGCGGAGGTTGTCCTCGTTGCCGGCGACGTGCAGGTCCACGAACCGCTTGTGAGCGCGCGACGAGCAGTCCCAGGCGCCCACACGCGAGCGCACGAACCACAGGTGGTGGTGGAACGTGCTCATCTCCATGATCGCCGGACGCTGCAGGCGCTTCCACACCTCGAAGACGTACCGCGAGCCATAGTGCCACGCGTTCTCGGCACCGCCTAGCACGTCCTCACCGTCGAGCGCATCGAGGTAGATCACGTCGAAGCCGCCCTCGTTGAACAGCTCCGCCGTCTTGGCGGCCACCTCCTCGAGGAGCGTCGTCTCGGGGTCGGGGACGAAGAGGCCGAAGCACTCCTTGAGGTGCTGCAGCTTGGCCCCGGCCTCATGCGGCGCGACCTGCGTGCCGTAGGCGCCGCGCTGACAGCCCGTGAAGGCGTAGGGCGGCTCCTTGGCAACGCCGGTGTAGATGATGAGTTCGTCATCCACTTGCAGCGTCACGCTGTTGCGGACGAAGAAGCCGGTGATCGTGGACATGCCGGCGGTAGACTCACCGACAGGCACCACGGTCGCGTCGGCGCTGAGCGCCTCGGCCAGCGTGAAGGTGGCGTCCTTGGCCAGCCGCGGGTCGGGCTTGGGGGTGACCCACGGGCAGCGCTTGTCAATGAAGAAGGCGTAGGGCTGCATGCCGGCGATGAGGCCCGCAGCGTGCAGCCTGTCCGTGACCGCGCGCATGCTGGCGAGACCGTTGGGGTAGGTGGCGGGATCGAGGGCGCAGTCGCCAAAGCGGAACGATGCGCCACCGTGGAACTGGATCTGGTCGAACCCGAGGGATTGGGCTTGGGCGATCCATGCGTCCACGGTCTGCTCGGAGAGGCCACCGTAGTTGAAGACGTAGGAGCTGCGGTTGTGGGCACCCTCCATCGCCCACGGGCCGCCGACCGGGGAGTGGGGGAGGTCGGGTGCTGCGGTGACGACCTCCTTCATCACGTTGCGCAGCTCCGGCTGGGGGCAGCCGATGAGGGCCACCGCGGCCCCCTCGAGGCCGAAGCGCGGCACGCAGCCGGCGCGCAGCCGGTTGCCGGCTCGCGGCACCTCCGGCACGTTCGTCTGCAGGTTGAGGGCCAGCGCACACGCGGCGAACGGCTCGTCGGGCCGGCCCTGCAGCGCAAGCTGCACGTCACAGAACCACAGCTCGTCCGGTACCGGTCCCTCGACGGCCGCGACGCGCAGCACCAGGTAGTGGGGGTAGGCCTCCACGCCGATACGGGCCGTGGTGCCGCTCTCGCCGAAGCCCAGGACAAGCTGGCCGTCGGTGTAGGCGGCGGCGCTGGCCGGGTGCTGCTCTCCGGCAACACGGACCCACGCCAGCGGCTGCTCGGGAGCGTGCGCGGCGTAGTCGGTCCCGGACTGCTTGTCCACGAAGGCCAGCAGCCGCGCCTCCGGGCTGATATCCAGGCGCGTGTACTCGGTCTCGAGGCTGATGGGCGGCATCTGGGCGGCCGCCACCTCGCTGGGGGTGAACGACGCGGCGCCGATCGTGAAGAGAGCCGGCAGCAGGTTCGGCATCGCGACCTCGCTTCGCGCGTCGGGACCTCCGACACGCCGTTACCGTGGAGGAGGCACTGGGTTGGGGTGCCAATACTGGACCGCGTAGGTTGGGCGTCCCGCCCGACATCGTGGAGGTTGGGCCGGTGGCGCGGGTCGCCAGATCCGCGGGCCTGCCTTCCGAAAGGTCTGGCGACCTGCCCCACCGATAGGCGGGACGCCTATCCTACGCGCGGCTGGAGGTGCCCCGTGCGCTGCACGCATCCCTCTCTCGGTGGCCTCCTCCGGGCCGGGGCTGCGGCGTGGGGGCAGCCGGACCTGAAGGCGCCGTACGTGGGAGGAGGGCCGGCGTGCGGAGGCGTTCGTATGGCCTTGGGCGGCCGCGATGTGGGCTGAGGCCCTCGGCTGGCTGGAGCGATGGCTCTAGCCCCCGCCTCGAGAGCGGGCAGTGGGACCGGCTGCCAGCCGGTCGGCGAGGTGGTCGCCACCGCCCTGACGGGCAGGCTGCCCGTCCCAGTCCCCTGGGTCCGAGGGAACAGCCTGCCGCAGCGCGAAATGGGGCCGCCGGGCGCCGGTCTTGCAGCCGTTCCTGATGCCTGACGCCTGACCCCTGACAACCACGAGGGCATATATGATGGGTGACTTCCCCCGGACGACGGTCGGTGGCCGTTCCACCTCGCGCATGCTGATCGGGTCGAACTGGTTTCTCGGCTTCAGCCACTGCACCGCGGCGAAGGACGCGTTCCTCCACGAGCACTTCGCCGACCACCGGCGCATCGCTGACATCATCGAGGTCTTCTTCCGGGCCGGCGTGGACACGCTGATCGCCAACATCAGCCACGACCTCTTCTACCACGCCGTTCTGGAGGCGCAGGAGCGCACGGGGGTCGAAGCCATCGTCATCTCCACCCCTGGCCTGCCGACCACGAAGCGCACCGCTCTGGATGGGTTCGACATGGACGCGGTGAAGCCGATCCTGGACCTCGAGGCCGAGCGTGGCGCGGCGTTCTGTATGCCGCACACCAGCACCACCGACCTGATGGTGGACAAGTGCTCCCGCGAGGTGCGGCAGATGGCCGAGGTCTGCGCGGCCATCCGCGAGCGGGGCATGATCCCGGGGCTGAGTACCCACCTGCCGGAGACCATCATCTACGCCGACGAGACTGGTCTGGATGTGGCCACCTACGTCTGCATCTACAACCTGATGGGGTTCCTCATGCCCCTCGAGGTGGACTGGACCCAGCACATCATCCATGCGGCGCAGAAGCCCGTGCTGACCATCAAGCCGCTGGCCGCCGGGCAGGTGCGGCCGCTGCAGGGCCTCACGTTCGCCTGGAACACGCTTCGCGATCAGGACATGGTGGCCGTGGGCTGCATGACGCCGCGCGAGGCGGCGGAGGTGATCGAGCTGTCGCTCGACATCCTCTCCCACCGCACGTCGCAGCTTGAGCTGCAGGTCACGCGCTCCAAAGCGACCGTCATGGCGTGAGCTAGTGTTATGCTGGGCTGTTCAGCTCCGCCGGAGGGGCCGAATGGCCCGTAGGGCCATCCGGCCCTGGGCCGGGTGCTTCGCATTCGGCCCCGCCGAGATCGCCGGCGCGCCCGCACCCCGAGGAGGCGTCTGCTGTGATCCCGTTCGTCTGCCTGTCCCGTTGCCGCCTGCTGCCGATCGCTGCCGTGGCGGTCTTTGCCGCCGGCATGCCCGCGGCCGCCCAGCTCACCATCTACGTCTCCCCGGCCGGCAACGATGCCTGGTCCGGCCGCCTGCCGGATGCGAACGCGGACCGCACCGACGGCCCGCTGGCCACACTGCAGGCGGCCCGTGATGCGGCGCGCCGATTGCGGGCGGGCGGCGAGGCCGTGGAGCGGGTTGAGCTTCGCGGCGGCACCTACTACCTGCAGGCGCCGCTGGTCCTGGAGCCCGCCGACTCACACGTGACCTTCGCCGCCTACGCCGGTGAGCGGCCGGTGATCAGCGGGGGGCGCGCGATCGAGGGGTGGCGGCGCGGCGCGAACGGCGCGTGGGTGGCCGACGTACCTCAGGGCTTGTACTTCCGACAGCTCTTCGTCAACGGGGAGCGCCGGACGCGTGCCCGGTCGCCCAACGAGGGCTACTTCACCATCGCCTCCAAGGCCCCCCCGCGCGTGGACCCCGTCACCGGGCAGGAGACCGCGCAGGACCGCACCGCCTTCATCTACCAGCCGGGCACGCTCCAGGCCTGGGAGGACCCCTCCGAGGTCGAGGTGATCGTGTATCATTCGTGGGAGACCTCGCGCCTGCGCATTGCCGAGGTGGACGAGGCCGACGGCATCGTGCGCTTCACCGGCCCAGCCTGGTGGCCGTTCCTGGACTGGGGCCCGGGCCAGCGCTACGTCGTGGAGAACGCCCCGGACGCTCTCGATGCCCCAGGTGAGTGGTACCTCGACCGGGGAACCGGCACCGTGAGCTACTTCCCGCTGCCGGGCGAGGACACGCAGCAGGCTGAGGTCGTCGCCGCGGCCCTGCCCTCACTGGTGGAGTTCCGCGGCGATGCGGAACTCGGGCTCTACGTGGAGGACGTGACCCTCGACGGCTTGGCCTTCTACCACCAGGATTGGACGCTGGCCCCGGAGGGCCACAGCGACCCGCAGGCGGCGGTGAGCGTGCCCGCGGCGATCATGGCCGACGGCGCGCTGAACTGCGCGATCCGCAACTGCGAGGTAGCGCACGTCGGCGGCTACGGCATCTGGCTGCGCCGTGGCTGCCGGGAGAACGAGATCGTCCACAACCGCCTGCACGACCTCGGCGCGGGCGGGGTGCGGATCGGCGAGGCCGCGATGGCCGCGACCGATGCCGGCGAATCGGCGGGCAACCTCGTGGACAACAACCACCTCTACGATGGCGGGCACGTGTACCCGTCAGGGGTCGGCGTGTGGGTGGCCCAGAGCAGCCACAACGTCATCTCCCATAACGAGATCCACGACCTGCGTTACTCGGGCATGTCCATCGGCTGGAACTGGGGCGATGAGCCGAACCGCTGCCACGACAACACGATCGAGTACAACCACGTGCACCATGTGATGAGCGGCGTGCTGAACGACGGCGGCGCCATCTACACGCTGGGGTCGTCCCCCGGCAGCGTCATTCGCAACAACGTGTTCCACGACGTGTGGCCCTACAGCGCGATCGGCTGGGGCATCTACCTCGACGCCACCTGCAGCCAGTACCTGGTCGAGAACAACATCGTGTACCACACGCGCAGCGGCAGCCTCATGTACCACAACGGCGGTCACGAGCACGTGATCCGCAACAACGTCTTCGCCCTCTCCGCTGAGCAGGCCCTGTGGCCGTACTGGGAGAGCCGGCCGAACACGTTCGAGCGCAACATCATCTACTGGACGCAGGGCACGCTCTTCATCCCCTTCGCCGACGACTCCCTTCACGCCCGGCTGCAGGCCGCAGAGCCCCTGGGCATCCGGGACCACAACCTCTACTGGAACCCCAACGACCCGCAGCCGCGCTTCCTCGGGCTGCCCTTCGCGGACTGGCAAGCGCTGGGCCTGGACGAGAACTCGCTGGTCGCCGATCCGCAGTTCGTGGACGCGGCTGCGGGCGACTTCCACGTCGCAGCGACCTCACCGGCGCTGCAGCTCGGCTTCGAGCAGATAGACGTGCGCGACGTCGGCTTGTACGGCGATGCGGCCTGGGTGGACGAGGCGCGACGGATGCAGCACCCGCCGACGGTGCTGCCCGGGCCTCCGCCGCCTCCGCCGCCAACGCCGGTGGACGACGGGTTCGAGAACACCATCGTCGGCGCCGAGCCGGCCGGGGCGACCGTGAGTGGCGAGGGGCAGGGCGCCTCCATCCGCGTCACCGCGGAGCAGGCCGCGGAGGGCCGCCACAGCCTCAAGTTCACGGACGCGGCGGCTGTACAGCCCGCCTGGCAGCCGCACTTCTTCTACCAGCCGCACTTCACCACCGGCCGGGTGCGCCTGAGCTTCGATGTCCGGCTGGAGCCTGAGGCGGAGTTCATCCTGGAGTGGCGCGACAACACCGCGTACCCGGGTTGCATCGGCCCCAGTGTCACCTTCGCCGGCGGCGGCCAGGTCGTGGTTGGCGGCCAGGTCGTGGCGGCGATTCCGGTGGACGACTGGGTGCGAGTGCAGATCGAATGCACGCTGGGCCCCGACAGCCCGGGCACGTTCGACCTGACCATCACGCCCCGCGGCCAGGACCCGCTCCACTTCGCCGCCGTCCCATTCCGGGGCGAGGACTTCCGGGAGCTGCACTGGCTGGGCTTCATTGGTTCGGGGACCAAAGACGCCTCGTTCCACCTGGACAACATCAAGCTGGAGCCCCTCCCGCCCGCGTAGGTTGGGCGTCCCGCCCGACACCGAGCGGCGCCGGAGTCGCGCCCGACAGTGGGTGGGGCAGGTCGCTAGACCTGCCGGAGAGGGCCGCGGGTCTGGCGACCCGCGCCACCAGCCCAGCGGCCCACCCTTAGGAGGCACCGTACCCGTTGCCGGTAGTTTCTGTCGTGAGGGCCGAGGCCGACCTGACCGCGGCCTTCAGCGAGGCGATGGCCCTCGCCGGCCTCGGAAGCCTCGTCGCCTCCGGTGACCGCGTGCTGATCAAGCCCAACCAGCACGGCGGTCCGGGCTACACCTCCGCGGGCGTCATCCGTGCGGCTGTGCAGTGGGCGCAGGCGTGCGGCGCGGCTGAGGTCGGGGTGGGGGACGGCCCCTTCTGGGGCATGACCGACGCGATGCCCTACTTCGCCGAGACCGGCCTGCTCGCGGTGTGCGAGGAGACCGGCGCGCGGCCTTTGGACTTCCACCAGGGATCGTACCGTGTCGTCCAGACCGGTTCCGCCGACCTGCCGCCCGAGGTGGGGTTCTCAGAGCACGTGTGCGAAGCAGACGTGGTCCTCAACGTGCCGGTGCTGAAGACCCACTTCAACACGCTCGTCACGCTGGGCGTAAAGAACCTCAAGGGCTGCCTCCGGCCGCAGGACAAGCGCGCCTTGCACGAGCTCGAGCTGCAGACCGCGCTGGCCGAGGTCGCGCGTCTCCTCAAGCCCCGCATTGCGGCCACCATCGTGGACGCCACCACGGGGTGGGAGGGAATGGGCCCCGTCGCCGCGACGCCGGTGCAGATGGGCCTGCTGGTGGCTTCGGCCGACATGATCGCTGCTGATGCCGTGGCGTGCGACCTCATCGGGCTTGACCCGTCGCAAGTGCGCCTGCTGCGGGCCTGCGCGGAGCGGGGTGTGGGGGAGGCGGCGCTCGACCGCCTGGACGTCGTGGGGGAGGAGCTGGCCGCTCACCGACGCCGGTTCCAGCTCCCGTACGAGGCCCTCGCCGCCGAATTCCCAGGCCTGGCGCTGCGCAGCGACCACGCCTGCAGCGGCTGCGCGATGAACCTGTTCCGGGCGCTGGAGATCGCGCGCGACCACGGCCAGCCGATCATGTGCGACACCGTCGTCATCGGTCCTGCCGAGCTGTCGGTAGGACAGGTTGTCTCAACCTGTCCTACGGGCCAGACGCTGTTGGTGGGCCGCTGCACGCGGGCCGGCTGGCAGAGCGTCCCGCACGTAGGCGGGTGCCCGCCACGCGTGGACGCGATCCGCGAGGCCCTAACGGGCATCGCGGCCTCTGAGGGTGTGCCGCGCACCTAGCCCCGAAGGGTGACCGAACGCAGGTGGCCGGAGACGCCGGGCGAACGAACATGCCAGTGCCAAGGGTTCCGGGACCATTGAACTCCTACGCGGGGTGTGAGTGCCGATGCTGCGCCACACTGAAGCCGCTTCCCGCCCGCTTGTGCCGCTAGCGCTCGTCGCGGCCTTGGTGGGAGGCCACGCTGGTCTCTCAGCTCAGGCGCCGGCGACGCCGGGCCGCATCGCCTTCGCCAGCCACCGCGACGGCAACTGGGACATCTTCGTGATGAACGCGGATGGTTCCGACCCGGTGAACCTGACGCGTTCGCCCGACGCAGAGGGGGAGCCGGCCTTCTCGCCCGATGGCTCCCGGATCGCCTTCGTCTACGGATGGGACCAAGCCCCCCCGGGAGCAGTCCACGTCGGGGCGGGCATCGCCATTATGAATGCCGATGGCTCGGGCCGGCAGGTCCTGACCCAGCCGCCGGTGACCGTGCCAGGCGTGATGCGCATACCGGACTGGATGGAGGAGCGGGAGCGGCAGGCCCAGGCGCAGAGCGGCAGCGGTATGGTCGTCGTCAGCGGTCACACTCCGCCTACGGCCGCAGGGCCAGATGCCGGCCCGGCGGCGCCCGTGGGCGGCGGAGCGCCGGCGTGGTCCCCCGACGGCCGTCATCTGGCCTTCGTCGGGCGCGTGCAGGGCAAGTGGGCGCCTGAGGCGGTGCGCCTCTGGGTGATCAACGACGATGGCTCCGCCCCCCACGACCTCACGGGGCAGCGCTTCTGCTCGGTGGAGACGCCGGCCTGGTCGCCCGACGGCCGTCTGATCGCCTTCATCGGTGACAGCGATCCGGTACCTGGGGTCGGGTTGCCCCAAAGGCGGGGGCTGTACGTCGTCTCCCCAGAGGGAACAGGGCTGACCGCTCTCGGGGCGCTCGATCCCGCCTCGGGCCACCGACCACGCTGGTTCGACCAGGGACGGGCGCTCATCTGCTCGGGCCTGGTAGGCGTGCACATGGCGATGCCTGAACCAGGCCTGCTGTGCTTGCCCCTGTCGGGCGCGGGCGCCCAGAACATGCCCCTGTGGGCGCCTGACTCCCCGTTTCGCCCGAGGGGCGTGATCGCCTGTGCGGACTGGTCGCCGGACTACGGCTTGGTCTTCGAGTCGTCAGCCCCGGGCGGCGCAGGATGCGGCTTGTACGTCTACGCCGGCGCCGACGCGGAGCCGCGGGACCTCAGTAGCCATCCCGCCGCTGACATGTGGCCCTCCTGGGGCCCTGGCGCTGCACGGACTGGGCCGTGTCTCGTGGTCAGCGCCGATCGGTACGCGGTGCTGCGGGGGGAGGCCCTCCTTTTCCGGGGCCACCTGACGGACGCTGCTGGCCGGCCCATGGCGGGCGTACAGATCGGGGTGGATGATCCAGTCGCGCAAGTCTGCGGCATCGCTGGCGAGCCCACCGACGGCGACGGCGCCTTCACCTTCACTGTGCCGACGGTCGGCACGCGTCCGGCGCTGTACGCCTTTGTGTTCTACAGCGCGCCCGCCCCGGAACAGGTGCTCGTGGTCCACGTCGGGGAGCCCGGGGCCACGATCGGGAACCTGCCTACGATCCAGGTGCCTCTGGGCAACCTCGGCACGGTTGCCGACAGCCTCGAGGCCCTGCCGGCCACCGCCACGACGGTCCGCACCACCGATGGCCGGATGAGCCCCGCATCCACGACCAGCACGATGGTCAGCTACGCTCAGGGGGAGCTTGGCCCCGCGCAGATCACGTTCTGGAACCGGTGGTACGACGAGTTCGCAGGCAATCCACTCAACGACATCGCCGCTGGGGTCACGGCCGTCGCCTGCCTGGCGCCCGAACTCGTTGCCTCGAAGGTCACCTGCGCGGCTGGGGTCGAGTACCTGGTGATCGAGGGCGCCAAGGCAGGCCTGATCGCCGCCGCCAAGACCCTCATCGAGGACTCCGACCTATCGCCGGACGACAAGGCAGTCGCCCTGGAGGTCCTCGACGCCCAAGACGCTGTGGTCAGCTTCGCCACCCTCGACGCCTCATCAGGGCTGCTCGGGATCCTGGACGCGCAGTCGGCGGCCTGGGACGTGAAGGAGGCAGTGATGGGGTTGGTGGAACCCGAGGGCGCCGCTCCTGGGGACAGGCCGGCGCTGAACATGGCTGTGCCGCTCCGCGACGGCTCGCAGGTCGTCAACATCGTGGTTGTCCCGCCGTCCAGCACCACGCCCTCGGCCCGTCCGGATCGGCCGCCGCAGCCGTGACCGGGGCCGGCTCTCCAGAGGCGGCCTATGGAAGGGGAGCGCGGATGTACACTGCCGCATCCCCCTCGAACGGCGCCTCCAGCGCGACTCCTGCACCTGCCTCCACCGGGTCTGCCCCAATGGTCTCACCGGTGGCCGGGCGGAACCACTCCACGGCAACGCGCCCAGCCAGCGCCGATAGGTCAACCGTCACCTTCCCACCGTCGGGCAGGTAGACCAGATACGCATCGTCCTGCGCCAGGCAGTACCCGGTTGATGCCAGCTCGGGCCGCGGCCTCGCGGCGTTGAGGTCCAGCCGGTCCGCGTAGCGCCGCGTGCACCCAAGGTTCAGCCGAAGGTCTTCCCACTTCGGGTCGGTGCTCAGGATGCCCCCATCGTATGGGTCCATGAACAGCGGGTTGTAGCCCCGCAGGAAGCTCTTCCACGCCCACTGCCGGTTGCCGCCAATGCCCCACAGATGGTCCGTGTCACTGAGCACGACCTTGCGTCCATCGGCTACCGGCGGGTCGTCCGTGTAGCCGCCCTCCGGGTTCGGGGAGATCCAGTCGGCCGGGCTGTCGAAGAGCGTCTGGTTACTGCCGCCCTGGTACTGGAAGGTCATGCCGACCGGGTGCTGCTGCGGCAGCCCGGCCTCGGCGTCCTTGATGAAGCGGATCATGTGGTACTGCCACGCGGCCGAGGGCGGATGGTTCTCATTGGAGATCTCATACAGCACGTTGCCCAGGTCGTTGACGGTCCCGATGACCTTGCGCACGTAGGCTTCCTGGACCGCGGTGATGCGCGGATCGGCTAACTCGTGGATCTCCAGGCCCTTGCCATCGCCATCCACATCGCCGTTGAGGCCGTTCACGTTGTTGTCCGGGTGGAACGGGTGTGCCTCAAGGGCGTTGGGCACAAACTGGAGGCCCCAGCCCTCAAACAGCATGATGGAGACGTAGATGCCGCGTTCGCCGGCCGACGCTACCCGCTCACGCAGCCGGTCGAAGTAGGCCTGGTCGAAGCGCGTCAGGTCGAACTTGGGCTTGCCGTCGTGGGCCTCGCCGGGTCCTGTGCGCGCCCACGGGTGAGGCGTGCAGACATGCTGCAGGTTCTCGCCGTTGGCGGTCGTGTCCCAGCGGGTCAGCTCCCACCGCCACAGGCGCACGAAGTTGTGGTGATGGCGTTCCAGGAAGTCGAGGTACGCGTCCCAGTCGAAGGGCGCCGGCGGGTCGGTGGGGCCCATGTCCTGGAGGTTGTTCCAGGTGTGGGCGCCGGTCAGGTACACCGCGCGCCCATCCCGTGTCGCGAGGTAGCGCGGGTTGTCGGCACAGACCCGCAGGGGGCCGGCGGCGGCCTGTGCGAAGGCGGGCGTCTGGACGCACATGACGGCCACTCCTGGCAACAGGTAGAGGTGGGTCGGTGACATGCAGCCACGGTTCGCGCCCGAGTGGCAGGCGGCCTGCCGTGGGGCACCTTGACACACTGGCCGGCGACCGCCAGAATCGCGGCATCGGCAGGAGGTGCGTATGCTCGACCGGGTGCGCCTGAGCCTGGTGCTGGTTGCCGCCCTTCCCGCGCTCCTTGCCGCCTCCGTCGCCGCAGCCGTGGAGGCGCCGTCGGACATGGTCCGTTGGGACTGGTACTTCCGTGAGTCGCTGCGGGCCATCAGCGACTGGGAGGACCTCCTCGCCGCCTGGGAGGCGCAGACCCCGGAGGAGGACCGGACGCCCGTCCTCCCGGTGCCCGAGAACGGGGAAATGGTCGAGTGGCCGAACCCGTTCCCGGCACACCTCATCCCGCCACAGGACGTCGGCCGCCGCGTGTGGGTGCGCGCTGCCGATGACGGCGTGGTGGTGCAGCGAGTGGCGCCCAACGGCGACACGACTGAGGAGACGGTGGCCTGGGGCGATACCGTCGTCGGTTACCACCACCCGGGCGGCGGCGGCCATGACCGCTGGTACCACGACTGGGAGCGCCGCTTCGAGCGGCTGGCGACCTTCCGTCCGGTGAAGGCGCCGTTTGCGCTGCACGTGCCCACTCCCCTGGACCTCGGAAGAGGCGAGGCACAGGAGCTGGAGGTAGCCGCACGCAACATCACGGACGAGCCCTTGCCTCTGAAGGTCTGTCTGGATGGGCGCGACGCTGGCGGGCCGCCGTCCAGGGAGCCGCTGGGCCCTGGCGACCCGTCGCTCTGTCGGTGGTACGTGGACCAGGGCGAGGGCGGCGCTCTGTTGGTGCTGACCGTGCAGACAGACCAAGGCCGCTACTGGCTGCCCTTCTTCGTCTATGGCGAGCGCCTCAGCGCGGTCTTGGCGAGCGCGGACGAGATCCTGGAGGGCACGCCTGACCCCGCGGCCGCCGCCGAGGTCGCCTCTCTGCATCGCCGGGCGGCGCACAGGCCAGACGAACAGGATCGC
>Ga0315282_10013003_pt1 | contig 12626 bp, 12 predicted proteins | sample YL17G07_20_MG_FD_203693 | JGI IMG/M metagenome (GOLD analysis project Ga0315282, IMG submission 203693) | Sediment microbial communities from Yellowstone Lake, YNP, Wyoming, USA - YL17G07_20 | ecosystem: Environmental > Aquatic > Freshwater > Lake > Sediment | place: USA: Wyoming | collected... | reverse complement strand
TGACAAGGCTAGCAGGCTTTCTCTCATGTACTTTGATCTTGGGCTTCGGTAAATGATAGGTAACAGCCTTACCGCCAACATACGAACTTGGCCAGCTCCACTGACCGCAAATACTCGCTCAGACTCGTCAGCATCGATTCCGAAACCCCTCATGCCGTTCCTTATTTCGTCCGGTCATTCTTGACTAGCCACGTAGATCGCGGCCACACCGGATTCCAATCCGGCTTTCAAGTACGTGAACAGGATGCGATGCTTATCCTCAAGATTCGAATAGAACATGATGACGTGATCGTGTGCTTTCATTTCTCTTACAAAGTCCAGCACTCGTGATCATGACCATCGCCTAGCGTGATTACAGATCCGCCTGACCTGATTGAGTAATCAATAATAGAAGAGTTGGGAAAAACCACTGCATAACGTACCTTATTCATACGATGCGAGAAACTAAGTCCCTGAAAAACCGGTGAGTTGCTTCGTTGTTCAAGCGTGGCCGAAGTCGGGAGTGCTTGCTCAGATTTCTATGTCAACGAAACTAAAGCTGGGATTTGAATCGCGCGACACATCCATCTCGGTAGACTCTCAGATACACAATGGAAACCTATGTGTAGTTGGTGTAGATACGGTTCCCCTCACGGAGCGGCAAAACTATTAGGCGAATAGCCCGAAGGCTCACAGCCCGCGGTTAAGTTTGCTGAAGTAGGCGAGGCAGATGTTGCGCAAAGCATTCGTTGTTCTTATTCTCATTGCAGCGCTGCTGGCTCAGCAACCTAGTTTCGCCGTATCCGCTTCGCCGGATCAGGCAACCTTCGTGACTCTTTATGCACATGCCCATCCAGGAGGTGAACCAGGTACCGTACCGATCCTGAACGCCCTTCAAGAATGGGGCCCACAGCAAGCCGCGCGATTACAGGAGGGAGAAGCGGTCTTCTCCCTTGATCCGCCTCTTGGAAACGATCTGATCATAGATGGAACTACGACTATTAGGCTCTGGGTAAAGTCCGATTTCCGCTTGGTGGGATTTCTCGCTGTTTACCTCTCGGCAACAAGCCCTAACGGGACAAGCATATTCACGCACGCAGTCTTCAACGACACTGTATACCTGGATACACGAGCACGCGACTTCAACTATCTCGTAGCAATCAACAATCTCATACTGATCGCTGGTTCCACGATCCTTCTCCATGTCAAGCTAACTTCTCAGGACAAAGTCACCAATGTTTCACTGCTCTATGACAGTCAGGGAACACCAACACAGATCACACTTCCCATAGTGAATGCGACGAACGCAACAGCCAGGACACTAACCGATAGCGGGCTTGCTTCAAGAATCTTCGAAGCAGGTGCAGCCTCAAACAATGCTACCGTAAGAATCGAAGTAAGGATAATTGACGCCCTGGGTCTCTACAGGCTCAAGAGCGTCTCGCTGAGTATCGTCAACTCATCTGGGGCTATCTTGGTGAACTACGGGGATATCCTGCCGAGGACTGTGACAGTCAGCCTGTACAATGCCACCTTTGAGGGGAGCTTGACGCTGCCCTCCAGTGCATATAAGCTGCTGCTCATTATCGCGGATAGATCAGGAAATCGGCTGAACGTGGATGAGAATTTCTACGTCGCTCCCTACTTTGTTGCAGACATAAGGGTGGTTGATGCGACTAACCGGCCTGTAAGTGGGGCTCAGGTGGTCTTGAGCAATGCTGTTGCGACCTACTCTGCAGAAGTGAACGAGACGGGGTTAGCTGCGGTTCGGGTTCCATCTTCAAGGATAGTGGGAACCTACCAGCTGACTGTCCTCTGGAAGAACCAGACCGTGTCGCAATCCGCCCTCTCTGTTTCGAGCGATACTAGCATCTCGGTATTTGTCGAAGCCTACGATCTCATGCTACGAGTGAGACTCTTCAACTTCGACCTTCCGGGCACCCGAGTTGATGTGTTCGCCGACTCGAAGATTGTATCTTCGGGCCTCACGAATTCGACGGGGGTCGTTACCTTAACCCAAATTCCACCAGGAAAATATGATCTGGATGTTCACTATCTCGGGGTTCGGTATCAGACAACAGTCGATTTCGCTCGACAGAGCACGATCACAATCCAGGTACCCATCCCCTATCAGGACCTGCTGCCGTACATCGCTCTCCTAGCGGCTGCAGCGATAACGACGGCTGTGGTCCTTAGACGGCGTAGGATCTACCGGTGGCCCTTCGATTACATCAACGTCCTCACGAAGGGTGGCGTACCAGACGCCCGCACAACAGTAATCGCGGGCAATAGCGGGTCAGGCAAAACCGTCTTGATGGGATCCCTCGCATACCAATCCCTTCTTGCAGGACGAGGGTGCGTCTACGTATCCAATGTCGAACTGCCATCCGACGTCCGAGTCACCATGAAGTCAATGGGAATGGACACAGGCGACCATGAGATTCGAGGCAAACTCATCTTCATCGACTGCTACTCATCGCTATCGGGAACAGCTTCGAAGGAAAAAAGATTCGTAGATTCCATAACGGATCTAACCAGCTTGGGCATTCAGATCACGCGATCCATAGAAGAGATCGGTGGAACCACAGACGTCTACTTCGACGCACTCACACCTCTATTCACCGCTCTCAGGCCCGAGTATGTGCTGAACTTCCTTCAGTCAGTTGGAGCGAAGGTCAAGAGCTACAACGGGGGTCTCTGCACAATCATTGGAACTAGCGTGGAAAAGGAAATCCTGACGAGAGTAGAGGAGGGTTCCGACTGTTTGATTGAGACCCAGCTCAGCGAGGGTCGCACGGGGCAGAGGAGGCGACTGAGAATCAAGAAGCTTAGAGGTCACCCCTATGATGACGCTTGGACACGCTTCATAATCACTGACCAAGGAATTACGTTCTACACACGCAAACCACCACCACAAACCTGAGAAAAGGCATATCTGTAACATTGGTACAATGTACCACGATGAAAGTTGCGAAGACTCTCAGCGGTAGTCACCGACCAAGAATACAATAGGGTGTATCGCCTCGTTCGAGCCGGAGCTGCACGAAGCGTCGCAGAGTTGGTGAGGCTTGCCGTAAAGGACTACGCTGCAAGAGAAGGAGCGAACAAGCTACTGAACCTGCGGGATGTTCCATTCCACGATGCTCGCCGAGCAGTGGAGCGATACCTGAAACTTCACCATGGCGCTGTCTGGCCAGACGAGATGGCCGAGGAATTGGGATTCGATTATAGAATAGTTCTGCAGGTCGTGAAGGACTTGTTCAAGGAGAAGAAGATTGAGGAGGCGTCTGTGCGAGCCGAGGCGATAGAAGCGTGACTATACTCTATGGCGAGGGCGATGGAGTAGTTGGAGATCGCATTATCGCTTACGCTCGTCGGATTGAACTCTCGCGTATCCCCATTCCGAGAACGCATAGACACAGAGCCCAAGCCGCAAAGCTTGACGATGCAGAGTGTTACGTCATAAAACCAATAAGATGGATAGCGAATCGCGAAGGAAAAGATTGAGCTCCAGAGCACTCGTCGTCAACGAGAAGCGATTTCGAGCTATGAGGTAGGTCGCCCAGCAGCTTTTCAATCTGGTTTTCTTCAGTCAGGCATCAGCATCCGGCATCGGATATGCTTCTATCCACATGGGTCTCCGCAGCGATGTTCACAACCGCACCCATGTCACGAGTGAGCGTGAGTACCGCATCAAAGTCGTTGATATCGCCTTTCACAAACCGATAGGCCGAGCCTTCCGGTATGTCGCGGAGATTTGCCGGATTCGACCCGTACGACAACCTATCGAGATTTATTATCGAAACATCGCTGTGGACCTCGAGCATGTGGCGTATGAAGTTTGAGCCAATGACCCCCATTCCGCCCGTAACTAAGAAGCTCAACGGTAGCGCCGCCACCTAATCCACCCAGACCCAACTCCGTGTCGTTAGCCAGTCGCTCCAGTCAATATCAGTGAGACACTTCAAACAGGCAACCCTTCCAAAGCTAGGGCATAAATGCCGTCCTAACCGAAAAAACGTAGGCCTGCGAAATAGAAAACTCAACACCCCCTCAACTCCCATACCTCTTTCCGAGGCCACATGTGATTACAAGAATGCGCAAGAAAGCTCCCTGTCTTTAGGCGGGAGATGAATTGCGCCGAGCAACAGTTTCATTCATCTCCGATTTTTGAAAACAACTTCAAGGTTTCTGTAGATGAGCGTGTCGCTCGTAATGGGTCTCCGAGTGGGAAGGCATGGATAATCCTTCGGAGACGACAAAGGCGAGGGGGAAGCCCATGCGACCAAGACAGCGCATACAAGCGGACTCCCAGGAGGAACAATGAGTGGGAGACAGGGGCTCTATTGACAGCGCCCAGAACTCTAGCTGTGTGTGAGCCATGAAGAGCCTCGAATGGTTAGAGAATCTCCCTGCTTTAGCTGGGAGAGTGTCAAAGCGTCTCCAAGTAGTCGATGATGTTTCGGTAGTCATCCTCGCTCAGGCGCCATCCCTCTCTACGCATTTCTCGGACCTTCGCCTTGGCTTCTTCTTTTGAAACATGGCCTTCTCGGCACATTCTTCCAATCAGATAGCCGGTTCCGTGAAGCTCGGCTTGAACTAGCTTAGCCGTGGATCGTGCCACGTGATCATCTGAGATGACCGTTCCGTGAAGCTCCTTGGCCAGAGCGAGCGCCTCAGCTTCTGCCGCGTGTAGCGGTTTCCTCTCGCCTTCTGCTGCGATCCTGATGAGCCTACGAACGAATGAGCTGTCGGTCGGTTTCACGACAATGAATTCGTTTCTCTCAGCGAGTTCGCGTATCTTCGAGGCTTCAGGCCTGCCAAGTAGTTCGCCCTTCAGAAGTTCGTCGTAGACGCTTTGCGGAACGAACTTGGGGCCGACTGTTTTCTTCAGCGCCTCAGAAAGTGAGACTCTGATTACGTAGATCAGCGGGGTTGCATCGAAGATCAGAGGTCTTGCCAAGCAGACGGGCTACTCCGTCCGCGCGGTCTCGAAGTCTTCTATGAACTCTTCCGATGAATAATGCGCCGGTATCTTTCTACTTTCGAGTTCCTCGAGAAACTCCCAGATAGAGACACCCGCGAGGGTGGCAGCCTTCAAGGTTGTGACTTTTCCATTCTCATACTGCCTAAGAGCCACATCAAACTTCCACTGCTTGATATACAGGTCGATGGCGCGAGCGATCACGGAAGACTTGTCTAGCTTCTCCTCTGCTGCGATCCGCTCGATCTCGCGCGCAATTCCCTTTGGTAACCTTGCGGCCACCACTTGCATTGCTCGATTAGCCGAGTCCTACACCTCGTTTACAAAAGCAAAAGATGTTTACAGCCTATTAAGCCATTCGCTGTGGCAACAAGATAACCGTGGGACCTGGAACTCCAGCTTTCGGAGATCTTCTCTGTACGAATCGCCCGAAAGTGAGAGCGCACATCTCTAACTCCAATCCTTCTCCCAACCGTCGCACGTGTGGGCCTACAGGTCTTAGCTTTGCAACGAGAAAAAGGTGCCACAAGCACGTTGCTGTAGGAGTGGGCGTTAGAGAGTCAAGTACGATGCTCAAGGCCCTCCCAACCTGCATCCCAATCTGGCGAGATGGGGCGTGCGAGCAAGAAGAACGGAGCGGAAGGAGAGGGAAGAACATGCGTTGACGCCATGAATATGAGGGCACGACGTTTTCCCTTGGAGTCAACTTTTCAGCGAGCGCCTTATGTATGCGGACGATATCACTTGTATACGAGCGAAATGACCCTGCGTCCCTTGGCTGCGAGAGTACCTAAGGAGACTGAACAAGAGATCCGCGAGGTCATGGATTTTCTGAAAGTGGACAAAGCCCAAGCTGTCCGGATGATGCTGGACATTGGGATCTCAGAGTGGAGAAAGAGAACTGCCCTCGAGCTTCTGCGTGAAAGCAAAGTAACCTTCATGAAAGCAGCGCAGCTGGCGAAGCTCGATGTTTGGGATTTTGCCGACTTGATAAGGCAAAGGAAGATCGACTGGGTGAGGATCTCGGAACGCGAACTTGAAGAGGAGATCAAGCTCGCCGGAAAGGCGCAGTCTAGGTGAATCCACTCATCTTTGATGCGACACCGCTAATCTACCTGACCCGGATTGGGCTCGTGAATCTTATCGAAAAGCTACCGGCTAGCAAGTTCGCGGCACGATCCGTCTTCAGGGAGGTAGTGGAGCGTGGGAAAGCCAAAGGTTTGCCAGATGCGTTAGCCGTGGCCGCACTCTTCGAAGCGAATGCGATCAGCATTATAGAACCTTCCCACAAGTCACTACTACAAACTTTCAGGAAAATACGAGGGTTGGAAGAACCTGATGCAGAGACATTGGCCGTTGCAAAGGAACGCAACTACACTGCGGTCATAGATGATCTGCTGGCCCGAGGAGTGGCAAGGACGTACGGCGTGAACTTCGTCGGAACACCGCACATGTTGATAGCTGGAATCCAAAACAATCTGCTGACCAGAGACAATGCCATAAGGGCGGTTGATGACATGATCGAAGCTGGCTGGAGATGCGGCCCGGAAGTCTATCGCGCTATCATCAGACTCATACTCGCCGCATAAAGTGGCATTCCGTACAAGCCTTACATGGATGCGCAAGAAAGCTCCCTGCCTTTAGGCGGGAGATGAATTGCGCCCGAATACTTTCAGGTTCGGGGGCCGTCGCGTCTGCAAAGGAAGCAATGGAACAAGAACCCCAACGTAGGGTAATCTTGAAAGTCGATGCAGGCGAGTGAAATCATGTCCCGGAGATTTGACAGAACCAACCACTCAAGTAAATAATGGGCATTGAATAGTCTCCCACGACGAGCGTGCGATTCATCATGGATAGAATTCCGACAGGGGTTAAAGGCCTCGACGATGTTCTGAATGGAGGTCTGCCGAAGGGCCGAATCGTACTAGTTGTTGGCAGCCCCGGCTCTGGCAAAACCACATTCGCCATGCAGTTCCTCGTTGGAGGAGCGAAAGCAGGGGAGGCAGGTATCTACGTGAGCTTGGACGAGAAACCGGAACGCGTCAAGGAAAATCTCGCTTCCTTCAACTGGAATCTAGATGCTATGGAACACGACGGGAAGATCACTTTCATCGACGCGACTCAACTGCGTCGCCCAGGACAAAGAATCGTTCAAGATAGAATCGACACGGAGAGCGGTGTCAGTCTGGTTCTCCCGGAATTGACATTGGGCGTTCTTGCAAGAACGATCAGGCGAGTGGCAGCTGAGGAGAACATTCACCGAATCGCGATCGACCCCATCACTTCGCTTATGCTTCGGTATCCGGAGGAGGCTAAACGGCGAAGAGCAATGCTCCTATTCTTCGACGCCCTCGAGTCAACCGGCTGCTCGTGTATAGTAACCAGCGAATTGCGCACTTCACAGCTCGATAGAGACTTCCAATTGGAAGAGTACCTTTCCCAAGGTGTCATACTGCTTCACACTTTAATCCACGACGGGAACGTGATTCGCGCTGTTCAAGTGGAGAAAATGAGAGGCATCAGCCACGACGCCCAACTACGGCCATACCAAATCACGCAATCAGGAATCGATGTCTACCCGAAGGACAAAGTGTTTTGAACCTGAAGAAGGATTGGCATGCTTACTATCTGAACAGCTATCTATGCTAACCGTAAACAGGACTGTTCCGTTCTACTGGGAAGGACTCAAACGCGACCTGGCGACGAAGAGAAATGTCTAGCGCCCGTTACCTGCGCAAGCATCAACGCTCCATTGCGAAGGTAGTATTCGCCATCTCGCTCATCATCTTGATAGTGCTCGGTTCTACGATCCTCTTCGTAAGCTTCCTAGCAAACACGCCTCGAAGTGAAACGCAGGCCCGCGGATGGCAACGCACGCCAGAGATCCGGGTCATCATGGACTCAACAGCCGACTGGGCACGGATGATGTTTAACGATCTGTTCGGAAGCAGCGACAATGGCGTGAGGATTGTCGAGATTCACTCGCATGGGTGGCTTCTGGGGAACGACAGCGACGACAGAATAGATGCCGGCAGACTAACGTTCATAGACATTATCTACAACTCAACAGTTGTAAAAACAGGAGACATGGTTGGCTTCTTCAAAGGCAACAACGACTTCGGACACACAAGAATGTATGTGGACGTTGTGCTTGAAGTCAATACTAACATGCGTCAAGTCTACGTCTTCATCATGCTTGCTGGAGCAGGTACAACCACTTTTCAACTCCTAAACAAACAATCAAGCGTTCTGATTTGGCAGGACACAGAAACCGGCAACAGCCTCACACAATATACGCGGCGCTGGATCCCATCAGAGGCATTCTTCGCACGACAGCAAATTGAAGCGGTCCTCGTAGTCCTCCTCGTAGTGGCAACAGTCATCACAATCTTTGTGTTGAACACGCTTCCACTGCTGCGGAAAGCGAAAACTCCAGCGGTGGAGGATAGTGAAGGACTCTGAGCGCATCAGTCACAAGGATTTCCAAACAAATAGAGTCCACATTGAACAGAAACACTGCCTACATCGTAGTCACGGCTGTGGCTGTCTCGATCGGAATCACGCTGCCTCGACTCCTGCCCGGAATACCGATGAGCATCGACACGACAAGCCATCTTTATCGAGTTCTCTTCCTGCAGCAATGGTTCAAGCAGGGAATCTTTCCTTTCTGGAGCCCAGATTGGTATGCGGGCTCACCCGCTGTACTGCTGTACCCGCCGCTGGGATACTACATGGCGGTCGGCCTCTCGATCGCTGGTCTTGACCCTCTATCTGCATACAAAACTGTGGACGCCGTCTTCTACTGGCTCGCCCCAATTGCAGTCTATTACCTTGGGAAGGAGCTCGGATTTTCGAAAGGGGAGAGCGCACTAGGAGCTTTACTATTCAGCGTCGTTCCAGAAGTAATCGAAAACTATCTGTTCTACGATAGATTCCCAACAGTCATTTCCATTCCCATCTTCTGCGCATTCCTGATAATGTTTCATCGAGCCCTCGTCGACAGGAATCAGCGAACCAATATGCTTGGATCCGTCTTTGCAATGTCCGCCTTACTGCTCACACACCATTTGTCCGCATTGATTGCTGGCATCGTGGCTGCCCTGTTTCTCATTCTGACCTTCGGCCGAGAAGGAATCAGAAAGCCGTTGGGGGCCCTGCTCGCAGTGGGAATTGGGACGCTCGGTCTGACCGCCTTCTGGCTTGTACCCTTCATTAGATCCGTGCAGCTCTTTTCAGCAAACGAGTTCTACAATAGGAACGTGATATTTCCATTCCTCCGGTTCACGTACTTCGGGGTCGACGTAACCTCCTACCTCCTGGGCATAGCACAGTTCATCCTTGCGGTTGTAGGGGTCCAAGTGGTCCTGACCAAGATCTTTGCGAGGAAGCTCCGAGTGAACGCAGCCCTCTTCTTCCCAATCCTCTTTGCGGGAATGATTCTGTTTCAAGAGGGCGAAATTACCAGCAACCTCGCATTGAAGGGCGCGGGGGAGATATTGGTCGTCGGGTCTTTCCTAATTTTTCTGGGACAGTTTCTTGTATTCCGAGACGCACGCAAGGTCCTGAGCAAGCACGATGGAATACTGTTTGCCGCGATCTGGTTTGTTGTTTTCTTATGGATCGGTCTGGGATATTATGCACTGCCCATCCTCCGGTTACCATACTTGGCGGACATATGGATCCGAACCATGGACGTTTACAGGATCTGGCTCTACCTCGGGCTTCCAATGTGCATGCTAGCCGCTCGTGGCTTCCTACGCTCAATGATCACTCTACGAGCGCGCAAACCAGCCTTGGTCCTACTCCTCCTCGCCTTGACGATCACTCCGATTGCCCTTAGTGCCGGGCTCAAGGCAGATTTCGTCTTCAACTCTCGCGTAAACCTAGTCTTGCCATATACTGCTGGGAATGCTGAAATCCCGAAGGAGGTAATCGATTACTTCAACAACGACCCATCCCAAGGGAGGATTCTGGGTATCAGTGTCCCGCTGTGGATCTACGTGTTGCCAAATTATGTCGGCAAACCGATCATCGATGGATGGTATCCGCAGTCAAAGTTAGTCACACAACTAGTGCAGATTAATGACTATCGACTCGACGATCTAGAGACAACAAATGACACTGCGCGGCTAGACACCTGGAGGACACTCATAACAAGCTCACGACAGCTTGATGTGACCTGGGTGATAATAGGAACACAGGAACTCGCGAGCGACATGATGAGTGCACTCAGTCAAGCTGAGTTTACGAAGCAATTGACGGTGCAATATCAGATGACAGCACCAGTTCAAAGAGGAGAACTTGTCATCTTCAAAGCGCAGAAGGTTCCATCCTATGTCGATGCCCCTAAAGGCTTCATTCAGCAAGTGGCGCGTCCCAACCCGGACAGGATCATATTGAGCACGAGTCCTAGCTCGCGAACAACCACGATTGTGGTCAAGGAGGCCTATTTCCCTACATGGGCTGCTGAAGCCGACGGAAAAGGCCTAACTGTTGAGAAGGAACAGAGTACGGGCTTCATAATGCTCGAAGTACCTCCCGGCACCCATAACGTGACGCTCTATCAGGCATCGCAGTCCAGTCTTTGGAACATCGTGTCAAGTGTCAGCCTCACCATCTGCCTAGCACTCAGCGCTATACTCCTCATTCAGAAGAGGAGGTCCCACTAGTTGGCTGAGAAAGCCTTGATCATCGAGGAACATTTGCTCGTGAGGATCTGTTTCGTTTTTGCAGGAGGCTTCATGCTCGCCGAGGGACTTCAGAATTGGATCCGTGGTCGAATTGAAACCCATCCTGAAGTAATGCTACTACTGCTACTAACGTACTCCGTGGCCTTCATACTGTTCGCACTAGCCACTTTGAATAGTAGGCTGGTGTTGAAGACCCGTGATGCCGCGCTTGCCGCGCTAGTTTTCATGATGGCCGCAAGCTGGTACGTCATAACACAGGTCGAGTTCCCTCACTCATATCAAACCGACGCGCTCGCCTTCGTGCACTACGCAGCAATCCTCTACTCAAAAGGAATGAACCCCTACACGCAAGACCTTCAATCGGCGCTCTCAATGTTCTCCGTAAACCCACAATTCATCACGCTCACACCAACCGGCGACCTGGTTAGCACACTCAACTACCCAGCTCTGCAATTCCTCGTAATGCTCCCCGCAGTTTGGTTGGGCCTTCAGGATGCACGTTGGGTGATTCTGGCATTCGAAGTAGCAGCAATTCTTGCAGTCTATTTCTGGTCGCCTCGAGAAATCCGCGTACTAGCTCTGCTTCCTATCTTCGCAGGTTCTGATCTCGCGATAAGCTTCGGCGCTGGAGCTATCGCAGACTTTCTCTGGGTCCTACCACTAGTCTTCATGGTGGTATACCTAGACCGCCCCTGGCTGGCAGGCATCATGTACGGCCTTGGCTCGGCAATCAAGCAAACCCCATGGCTGCTGGCCCCCTTCCTTCTCATATGGTTCCTGCGAAGCGGTGGCAACATTAGCGCTCAAGATCGATTGGAGCGCGCTGCAGTGTTCGTCGCGTTTGCATTGGGGGCCTTCTTGCTACCGAACATAGGGTTCATGTGGAATGATTTCGGTGCATGGTATGCCGGTGTAGTTACCCCGGCCTTCGGCAACCTTGTAGTGCTGGGACAGGGGCTTTCTTTGGTCACTCTTGCCGGCGGCGTCCCGCTTCCACCAGCATTCTATTTGACCGCTACAATAGCAATAGCCGTGACTCTACTAGTCAATTATCTTGCGTATTTCGAGAAGCTCCGGTACGCCATCTGGGCTTTTCCAGCGATCATTCTTTGGTTCTCGTATCGTGGGCTCCAAAACTACTTCATCTTCTGGACACCATTGCTCGTGATGTCTGTAGTTCTGCTTTACAAGAAGGAGAAACACGGTGCCAAAGATCAGGCCTAAGATCGCACTCCTGTCAGTGTCGCTCTGCATCATAGTGCTAACTCTAGCCTTCATGAACTACTACGGCCAAGTCTTCGAACCATCGCCAATCCTAAACACGAACATGAAGTTCTGGACGATTGACCCTACCAAGAACATCACCAAGCCATACCTTTGGGAAGTCGATGTCATCAAAGGCACCCCTGACAACGTTTCAATCTACCAAGTCAACTACGAGAATCGACCATCGCTCGCCATGAAGATAATTCGCAGTGAAAACAGCTCAACAGTCTGGACAACGGCCCACGTTAGACAAGACCTGCGCGGAATGGCTTTGAATGCGATCTTTCGATCGCGGATATCCCTGTGGGTGTTTCCAACATTCCCATACTTATACAATCCAGACTCGAAGAACCCAGAAAACACATTCGGGATCGAGATAAACGACGGAACAAATCTCCTATGGTACGTGTTCGCCGACGCCCCGAGTCAGATCTTTCAACTGCCCCATCACCGAATTGTACTACTCCAAACGCCTTTGAACACTTGGTCGCTGAGAGGAATCGACATAGCAGAGCAATTCAGACAGGCGGGATGGGAAAAACCTCAATCCCTCTCCTTCATTCTGATAATTGGGACAACCAGGGGTCATCCCGGCACTTGGGTAGGCTACTTCTCTGGTTTGAATGTAGATGTTGGCCCTCTTCAAACTGAAAGTCTATCTCTCACACAACGCCTAGGGCTGCTGGTTGGAGATGTGCTAATAATCT
>Ga0315282_10013000_pt1 | contig 12627 bp, 14 predicted proteins | sample YL17G07_20_MG_FD_203693 | JGI IMG/M metagenome (GOLD analysis project Ga0315282, IMG submission 203693) | Sediment microbial communities from Yellowstone Lake, YNP, Wyoming, USA - YL17G07_20 | ecosystem: Environmental > Aquatic > Freshwater > Lake > Sediment | place: USA: Wyoming | collected... | reverse complement strand
TTGAGGCCCTGAAAAGCCGCATGGCCGCGGCCCAGGCCGGGGACCTGCTGGACCAGGTGCGTGAGATTGAGGGCGTCCCGGTCCTGGCCCTGAAGGTGGAGGCCGCCGACCCCAAGGGCCTGCGGGAGTTCGCGGTGAAGCTCCTGGACCGGCTGAAGAGCGGCATCATCGTTCTGGGCGCGGCCGCCGGGAACAAGGCTATGCTCATAGCTCTGGTATCCAAGGACCTGACCAAAAACTTTCCCGCCGGGGAGATCATCAAGGCCATCGCGCCCTTGGTGGGCGGCAGCGGCGGCGGCCGGCCCGACATGGCCCAGGCCGGCGGCCCGGACCTGGCGGGCATCCCCCAGGCCCTGGAGCAGGCTTATGGAGTGGTGGCCCAGAAGGCCAAGGGGTGATAATGAATGATAATTGGAAAAGCCAATTTCAGAGGCGAATGAATCGATTTTCGGCACCAAGATCGGGGCGCGGAAGCGCGATATCAATCAAAGTTAGGGTAACCGGGGGATGTTTCCACCGGCAACACTCCCCCCATGCATATAATCTAATCGATGATTACCTACAAGGATGCACCTCGCTGGATGCGCACTTTGAGGAACACGAGAGTGGTCCTGAATTGCTTGTTTGGCTGGCCATGGGAACGGCGGGTATAACACTTGCAAAAAGCGTTATTGACTTGGTTACTGCGATTATCAAAGCTCGATCAGAAGGCATCAAGAAAGGAGATTCTCCATCAGCCCCCGTTGAACTTATTGTCAGGAAGGTTATTACTGATGATAAAATTATAGAGGAGAAGGTTCTTCGATTTGATTTTAAAGATGAGGTTAATACTGAACAAATTGAAAAGGCACTTATAAAGGCACTTGAGAAAATCGCCAATAATAATGAAGAGTAATGTAGGGTGGGCACTGCCCACCATCCGAATTACCCATGTCCAAGGAATTTACAGCCGTTATCACAAAGGAAGGAAAAAGGTGCGTGGCCCACTGCGTTGAATTGGGCGTGGTGAGCCAGGGGAAGACCATCGAGGAGGCTAAGGCCAACCTCAAGGAAGCCGTAGAACTATACTTAGAAAGTTTTGGCCAATAAAGCTCCCATGAAATGGTGCGATCTCTCTTGTGAATACGCCTCTTTTCCCGAGGCGCAAGCGGTGGATGGGGCCGGGTCGTGCCGGACCTTTGCGGCCCTCTTTTGCGCCAAGCTTGCACGGCTGGTGCACAAGCATGGACCTTGTCCCTGCGAAGGGAATGCCAATCTTGCTGGCGGGCGGGCGGAGCAATCCACCCAGCCGTGAGCTTTCTGAATAACTTAATTTCCTGCCCCGGGGGCTTCTCATGAAAATCGCGGCATTGGCCTCGGGCTCGGCCGGAAACTGCTTTTACATTGAGGATGACAGATCAGAGACCGCGGTATTGATTGATGCGGGGATCAGCACCAGGCAGATTTCTCTCAGGTTGGCGAGGCTGGGCCTGACTGCTGAAAAAATTAAAGGAATCTTCATAACCCACGAGCATGCTGACCATATCAAAGGAGCCGATGTCTTTGCCAGGAAATTTAAGGTGCCGATCTTTGCTACCAAGAAAACCATTGATAGTTGTTCCTTGTGTTCTGATAAATCCTTAATCAAAACCATTAAAAATAACGATATCGTTAATATCGGTGGAAATAATGTGCAAGCCTTCTCCAAAACCCACAAAGCTGCTGATCCAATCTCATTTACGATCTTTGCCAACAAGAAGGTCTCGATAATTACTGACGCGGGCCATGTCTGCAAAAATATCAGCGAACATATCGCGGCCGCTGATTTTTTATGTCTCGAGACCAACCATGATCCGGAAATGCTAAAAAACGGACCTTATCCTGCTTTTCTCAAAAAATGGATTGCCGGTGATAATGGGCACTTATCCAATGTGGCAGCCGGGCACTGCGTTGTGGAACATGCCTCTCAGAAATTGAACAATATCATCCTGTCGCACTTAAGCGGCACCAATAATACTCCCTATTTGGCTTTAACCACCTTCAGATCTATTATCAATGAAAGAAGGAACTTTTCCCCAGAGGTATACGTCTCGACCCAAGATAATCCCACTAAATTGTTTGTCATTTGATGATCTTACGTGCCCCAGGAGGTGCCCCCAGCTTTGCACGAATATGCCTTAATGGAAAACGTCCTCGCCGCCATCATGGTGGAGCTCAAGTCCTCCGGGGAGACCCCGGCGGGCCGGCCCCTCACGGTGACCCTGAAGGTGGGGGCCCTGGAGATGCACTCCGAAGAGGCCACCCGGCAGGCCTTTGAGGTCCTGACCAAGGGCACCGCCCTGGAGGGCGCCCGGCTTGACCTGATCATCCTGCCGGTGAGCCTGGTCTGCTCCAAGTGCGGCTTTCAGGGACCCTTGCCCATGGGGGCGGCGGACCCCCACGACGCCCTGCCCCTGGCCGAGTGCCCGCAGTGCGGCGCCTTAACTCCGGTCCAGGGCGGCCGGGGGGTGGAGTCCATCGAGTTGAAGTGGGATTAGAAGATAGCTGATAGCGGTCAGCTTTCAGCAAAAGAAAAAGAACCGCCGGGGTGGCGGTTCCACATTTTTAGGGCACGGCACGCCGTGCCCCTACAGTTGCTCCCGCCCCTCTTGAATCGCCGCCATGATCTTCTCGCAGGCTAACGCCACGGCCCCCTGCATAGCCGCGGACAGGCCCGGCCGCACCTCCTCGGGAAGCGACTCGGTCTGCCCCACGATGATTTTGACCTTGATGCCGCTGTGTTCCTTGAGCTCCTGCAGCATGTTCACCGTGGGGAACTGGTGCAGGGAGAAATCGGAGACTTTCGTCTCCGGGATGCCCTCCACCGTTATCTCGAAGACCTCCCCGGGCTGGCGGTCCGGATAGCCCACGGCGTCGACGATGATGAGCTGCTGCGGCTTCTTTTCGCTCAGGATGAGGTCGAACAAGATGTCCCGGATGCTGGTGCCCACGTCCAGAGCCAGAACGTCATCGGGCAGGTGATATTTCTGGTTGAGGCAGTCGATCACCGCCGGGCCGAAGCCGTCGTCGCCCCAGAGGATGTTGCCGCAGCCGAAGATGAGGATGTTTTTTTCAAACATTTGCATATAGTTATTTCTTAGTGGCACAGGCTTCCAGCCTGTGACCTAATTGCCTCATTTCTTAAGACTTTCCACAGGCCGGAGGCCTGTGCCACTAAAACCATTATTTGGCTGACCCGCGGCCGGCGGCGGCCATATTCACCATGAGGATGTTGGACTTGATCAAATCTTCCAGGTTTTCTTCGCCGAATTTGTCCGTGCTCTGGCGAAAGGCGGCGCAGACCCCGTCGACGTTGCACACCCGGTTCAGGGTGATCTTATAACCTTTGGCCTGGGGCAGGGCCCGATTCAGTTGGGCCAGGGCCTGCTCGAATTTGCCCTGCTTGCAGGAGATGGCCGCCAGATTGTTCAAGGCAATGGGGTGGTCGGGCTGCTTTTTTAAGATCTCTTCATAGATTTTCTGGGCCTGGTCGAATTTGCCCTTCTCCAAGAGATCGTAGCCGGCGTTGATCTTTTGGGCCAGGGCACCGTCGGCCTGGGCCAGGGCGAGGGCGGGAATGGTCAAGAGCAATGTCAACAAAAATCCAACCAGCTTTGAAGATGCTCTTTTCATGGGCCACCTCCCAGCAAAAAATCTGAAGCCACAGGATACGCTATTTTATACCCTGTGGCTCCAGATGTCATCAAATCTGATGGCTGAAAGCTGACAGCTATCAGCTAATTCCTCAGCGTCTCGATCACGTTGCCTCTCGCGTCGCTGATGGTGAGCTCCACGGCCAGACCGCCATCCAGGCGGTGAGTGGCGCAGCTCAGTCACGGGTCGTAGGCGCGTATGGCCATTTCCACCTTGTTCAGGGCTCCGGCGTCATACTTGCCTTCCTTGATGCAGAGTTTGGCCGCCTGGTTCACCGACAGGTTGATGGCGGCGTTGTTGTGGGTGGTGCCGACGATCAGGTTCACCTTGGTGATCAGACCGTTTTCATCACAGGTGTAGTCATGGATCAGGGTGCCCCGGGGGGCCTCGACGCAACCTATGCCCCGGCCGGCCTTGGGTTCGGCCTTGGCCCGGATATCGGTGCTGGTGATCTCCTTGTCTTCCAGGAGGGCCACCGCGGTTTCCGCCGCTTGCAGGAGCTCAATGAGGCGGGCGTAATGGTAGAGCAGGGTTAAGTGGGCCGGGCGGCCAAAGGCCTTCCGGAACTCCTCCAGTTCCACCTGGGCCAGCGGGGTGGCCATCTTGTCGGCCACGTTGATGCGGGCCAGGCAGTTGGTGCGGTAGACCCCGGTGGGGTTGTCCAGATCCAGGTTGAGCTGGCCCCACTTCTTGGCATAGGGGAATTTCTGGTAGGACCAGGGCTCCACCCACTCGCCGATGAAGTCGGTGTACTGCTCATAGGTGAAGTCGTCATAGGAGCCGTCGGGCTTCATGAGGCGGAGATGGCCGTCATAGAAATCCAGGGCGCCGTCATCCGTGACCGTGCCCAGGTAGCCCACCTTGATGACGCCGATGGTCTTGATGGCGTCCAGGTACTTGGGGAAGACGTTGTCCTTGGCGAACTTCATGGAGAACTTGCAGAACTCCAAGAGTTCCTGGGCCTGGGGCAGCATCTTTTGGCGTTCGGTTTCGGTCATGGGCTTGCTGACCCCGCCGGGCAGCGACAGGGTGGGGTGGATGGCCCGGCCGGCAAAGCCTTCGAGGATCTGGGCCCCCAGCTGGCGCATCTTCACCACCTGTTTGGCGATGTCCGGGGCGGCCTTGACGATGCCCACGACGTTCCTCACCGAGTAGTCGGCGTCCGGGCCGATGACGAAGTCCGGGGCCGCCAGGAAGTAAAAGTGCAGGATTTTATCGCTGACGTAAGCGATGCTCTGCATCAGGCGGCGCAGCTTCACCGCCGCCGGCGGCGGGGTAACCCCGAAGCAGGCGTCGCCGGCCTTGGAAGAGGCCAGGTGATGGGCCCAGGGGCAGATGCCGCAGATGTGGCAAACGATCCGGGGCATCTCCTCCACCGGCCGGCCCTCGCAGAATTTTTCGAAGCCGCGCAGGGCCTGGACGTGGACCTTGGTGTCGGCGACGTTGCCGGCGTCATCCAGGTGGATGGCCACCTTGGCGTGGCCTTCGATTCTAGTGATGGGTTGAATATTGATGACTTTTCCCATAGCTAACCCCCTATCTCACCGGCCGGGCCGGGATTACCGTTAAGTAGCCGTGGCCGCCGATGTACCGGTTCATGATGGCCCGCCGGTCCACCAGGGTCTTGGGGTCCAGGCCCACCGAGGTCAGGGCGCCCATCATGTCCACCATGGGCCTGGCCCCCTTGCGGATGGGGCCGAAGCAGCCCCGGCACGGGGTCCGGGCCTGGACGCAGCGGGGCACGCCGGACTTGCCGTTGCAGCCCGCCAGGGTCACCGGGCCCATGCAGAAGATGCCCTGTTCATTGAGGCAGCGCATCTTGTCCAGGCCCTCTTCGGGATTGAACTCGGCGTTGGCCGTCATCCGCTTGATGGGGCCGCCGCCCGACTTCTTCTCCCGGATCACCGGGCAGGTGTCGCAGACGCTGCGCTCCGGCAGCTTCCACTCGGTCTTGCCGGCCAGCAGGGCACCGATGGCGTCGGCGATCCAGTCCGGGTGCGGCGGACAACCCGGGATGGCGATGTCCACCTTGGTCACTTCGTCCAGGGCCTTGCAGGTATCCAGCCATACGGGAACATTGGGATCAGCCGGATTGGGAGAGGGGTTCGTGGTCACGCAATTACGAAAGACCTTTTCAAAGACCTCGTCATTTTTCCACATGTTGGCCTGGGCCGGGACCCCGCCGTAGCAGGCGCAACTGCCCAGGGCAATGAGGATCTTGACCTTCTTGCGCATCTCCTCCAGCACGTGCTTGTGTTCCTCGTTGCGCACCCCCCCGGAGACGATGCCCACCACCGCCTCGGGGATTTGCAGGGTCGTCCCATCTCCGAGTTGACCATAGTATTTGCTGTCCACCAACGCGGGGATGTGGACAAAATTGAGTTGGGCTAACAAGTCCAACAGCGCCTCTCCGGTATTGAGAATGGAGATCTCGCAACCGGAACAGGCATTTAACCACTCCGATGCTACATTTACCGGCATCTTTACCCCTCCTTTATTAAGCGGTCAGCTTTCAGCCCGGGACTCGCTGCTGGCTGAGCACTGGCCATTGCCATTACTCTCCGGCTTGCACCGTGGCCACCCTCCGGGAATAAACCAGGAACTGCCCTCCCTCCTCAAACATCTGCACCTCAAATCCGTCTTTGCCATAGTCCTCCATTACCTGTTGGGCCGCCTCGGGGCTGTCGTAGGTCCCGCCGTCCCACATGAACTTTTTGCCGTCAACTTTTTTGGCCAATGGGATGGTCATTAACCGTTACTCCTGTCTTTGGTAGCCGCAGGCTTTAGCCTGCGCTGTATTTTCCACTTACATGATGCTGATGAGAATATCTTCCAGTGCGAACCCGATTGATCCTTTAAATGGGTATTCTTGCCATTCGGTGACAATCCCTTTTCTTACCGGATTATCGAGAATGTATTTTATATTGGTGGTTAGTGACTCACCTTTCTTAATTACATGATCAAAGAAATCTTTCTGCCATTGAGCGTTTACCTTATTTTTAGACATCCAAAACCCAGTTTTTTGTTTAAAAATGGCAACGGCCTTTAATAAATCTGCCTCATCATCTATCCCGGTAATAATCAGATGCAGATGGTCGGGCATGAAACAATAGATCGGGATTTTACAGTTAAACTTGGTAGCTGTTTCTTTAAGAAAATCTATGAATATATCCACAAGGTCAGGATTGTTAAAAATTGTTGCCCTATTCTTAAGGCAGAGAGTAAAGGCAACGATTGAGCTTCCGCGATAAAACTCCTTCACCAATCTATGGGGCTTTTCCCTTATCGAGGCCGTAATGAGCGCAGGCTAAAGCCTGCGGCTACCAACCCCCCGTTTCACCCTCTGGTGCTGTATGGGCTCGGGCCCAGGGCCCTTAATTGCTCCGTCATTTCGGTCATGACGTCGGCGAACTTCTGGGCCTCCGCCGAGGCGATCCACTCAATCCGGAAGCGTTCCGGCTCCAGGCCGAAATCCTCCAGCATCAGATCAATTCCTTCCGCTCTGTTTTGGGCTTTTTTATTACCTTCCAGGTAATGACATTCGCCCAGGTGTCAGCCACAGACCAGGACGCCGTCGGCCCCCTTGGTCAGGGCCTCGATGACCAGGTTGGGGTGGACCATGCCGGAGCACATTACCCGGATGACCCGGCCGTTGGGGGGATACTGGATGCGGGAGACGCCCGCCAGGTCCGCCCCGGCATAGGAGCACCAGTTGCAGCAGAAGGCGATGATCAGCGGTTCGTATTGGTCTTCCATTGAAAACCCCTTAAGTTGTCAGGTTTTTGTAGGGTGTGTCCTACGCACCATATTCGCGTTTATTTTTTTGGTGCGTAGGACGCACCCTACGCTCAAAGCAACCCCAAGGCCGCTTCCACCTGGGCGCCCAACTGCTCCGGGGTGAAGCCGGCCACGTAGATGCCCTGCTTGGGACAGGTGGCCATGCAGGAGCCGCAGCCCTTGCACTGCACCGCGGTGACCTCCACCGTCTTCTTAAGGGCGCCGTCCTTCATGTATTCGATGAGGGTCAGGGCCTTGAAGGGACAGGTGTCCACGCAGAAGGCGCAGCCGTCGCAGTTCTCGTCAATGGGGTTGGAGATGACCGATTCCAGCTCCAGGTAGTCCCGGGACAGGATGGTATTGGCCCGGGAGGCGCAGGCCAGGGCCTCGGCCACGGATTCCTGGATGGGTTTGGGGTAATGGCACAGGCCCGCCAGAAAGATGCCCCCGGTGGAGGCCTCCACCGGCCTGATCTTGGCATGGGCCTCAGTGAAGAAGCCCTCGGCGTTGAGCGGGATCTTGTAGAGCTCCGACAGGGGATGATTCTGATGAGGGATGATGGCGGTGGCCAGGGTGAGGAGGTCCACCGTGAAGCTCACCGGCCGTTGCAGGATCTGATCCGTCACGGTGATCTTGATCCGGCCGTCGGCCTCCTCCTCTACCTGGGGGGGATGGCTGACGACGTAGCGGATGAAGATCACCCCCAGTTCCCGGGCCCGGGTGTAGAGGGCCTCCCGTTCGCCGTAGGTCCGCATATCCCGGTAAAGGACGAAGACGTCCATCTCCGGGTTCAGCACCTTGAGCTTGATGGCGTTTTCCACCGAGTGGGCGCAGCAGACCTTGTTGCAGTAAGGCCGCTCCGGGATGCGGGAGCCGACGCATTGGATGAAGGCCACCGCCTGGGCCTGTTTGAGGCGTTCGCTCTCCTGGGCGATTTCCTGGTCGAGGTCCAGGGAGAGGATGACGTTGGGGTTCTGCTTGTAAAGGTACATGCCTTCCGGGCGCAAGGGCTCGGCGCCGATGGCCAGGACGACGATACCGTGGCGGATGTCCAGGCCGCTGGACAGGGTGGTGGTGAAGTTGCCCACCGAACCGGTGACCCCGGTGACGATTTCTTCGAAATGGACGGTGATCCGGTCATTGCAGAGTACTCGGTTGACCATGGCCTCCACCCGGGGCTTGACCAGGCCGCCCCGCCAGGTGGTGTGCAGCTTCAGGGCGTTGCCTCCCAGGTGGTCTTTGCGTTCCACCAGGTGCACCTGGTAGCCCTGGTCCGCCAGGGCCAGGGCCGAGGTCATGCCGGTGAAGCCGCCGCCCAACACCAGGGCGGTGCGGTCCACGCCCACGGTGATATAGTCCAGAGGCCAGAGCAGCCGGGCCTTGGCCACCGCCATGTTCACCAGGTCCTGACACTTCCGGGTAGCCAGCTCCGGCTCGTTCTGGTGCACCCAGGTGCACTGGTTGCGGATGTTGGCCATCTCGAACAGGTACTTGTTGAGGCCGGCGCTGCGCAGCATCTCCTGGAAGATGGGCTGGTGGGTGGAGGGGCTGCAAGCCGCCACCACCACCCGGTTCAGTTGATATTCCTCGATCTTCTCCACCATCTGGGCCTGGGAGTCCTGGGAGCAGGTGAAGAGGTTGGCCTGGGCGTACTCCACGTTGGCAAGGCTTTGGGCGTATGCCACGATGACCGGGACGTCGGCCACCCCGCCGATATTGAGGCCGCAATTGCAGACGAAGACGCCCACCCGGGCCGGCTCCTGGGCCACGTCCCGTTCCGGGGGGAATTCCTTCTTTCTCATCAGGGTGCCCCGGGCCGTGGCCAGAGGCCGGGAGGCCGCGGCCGCGGCGGCGCTGCCCTCCATCACCGACTGGGGGATATCCTTGGGGCCGGTGAAGGCGCCGCAGGCATAAATCCCTTCCCGCAAGGAGGTGGTGGGCTCAAAACAACTGGCCTCCATGAAGTCGTTGGGGCCCAGCTCCACCTTGAGCCTCTTGGCCAGCTCGATGGTGGCCGGGGGCATCACCATGCCCACCGAGAGGACCACGGCGTCGAAGCTCTCGTCGGCCACCTCGCCGGTCTCGGTGACGTAACGCACCTCCAAATCGCCGTTGCCGTTCACCTCTTTGATACTGTGTACCCGGGAGCGGATGAGGCGGGCTCCCTGGTCCTTAATCTTGACGCAGTATTTTTCGAAGTCCTTGCGCGGCGTGCGCATGTCCATGTAAAACAGGGCCAGGTCCAGGTCGGGGCCGAGGTGCTCCCGGGCCACAATGGCCTGCTTCAGGGCGGCCATGCAGCAGAAGTTGGAGCAGTAGGGCTTGGCCCCGGCGCCGAAGTTCCGGGAGCCGACGCAGTGAATCCAGGCGATCTTTTTGGGCTCCTTGCTGTCGGAGCGCCGCTGCACGTGGCCGCCAAAAGGCCCGCCGGGGCTGAGGATACGCTCGAACTCCAGGCTGGTGTAAACGTTGGGGTACTTGCCGTAGCCGTAGGCCGTCATGCCGCTCGGGTCGAAGGGTTTAAAGCCCGGGGCCAGGATGACGGAGCCGACCTCCAGGGTTACCGTCTGCGGCTGCTGGCTGTGGTCGATGGCCCCGGCCTGGCAGGCCGTCACGCATTGCATACATTCGGAGCAGATCTGGCAGTTGAGGCAGCGGGAGGCTTCGGACAGGGCCTGGGCTTCGCTATACCCCTGGGCAATCTCGGCAAAGCAGATGGAGGATATCTCCGGCGGCAGGGTGGGCATAATCTCCCGGGGTCGGCCTTCCTCGTCCTTGGGAATCTCCCGCCAGCGCTGCCGGGCGGCGATGCCCCGGACCCGGCCCACATGCATGTCCACGCCTTTGATATACCGGTCGATGGACTCCGCCGCCTCGATGCCGCCGCCCACCGCCTCGATGGCGATCCAGGGGCCGGTGTGGGCGTCGCCGGCGGCGAAAACCCCGGGCCGGGAGGTCATGTAGGTCACTTCATCGGTTTCGATGGTGCCCAGGCGGCTGAAGGCGATCCCCGAGTCCATCAGGTTGGCGCTGCCGGCCTCCTGGCCGATGGCCGGGATGACCATGTCCACCGCCATCTCGAATTCGGCCCCGGCGATGGGGATGGGGCGGCGCCGCCCGGAGTCGTCCCGTTCCGCCAAATCCATTTGCTGGCAGAGCAAGGTGGTGATTTTGCCGTTCTCGGAGCGTACTTCCAGGGGGGCCACCTGATAGAGGATCTTCACCCCTTCGCACAGCCCCTGGTCGATCTCCCAGGCATGGGCGGGCATCTCTTCCCGGGAGCGGCGATAGACGATGGTCACCGTTGAGCCGTAGCGCCGGGCGGCGCCGGCCACGTCCAGGGCGACGTTGCCGCCGCCGATGACCGCCAGGCGCTTGCCCACCTTGATGTCCTGGCCCAGATTATGGCGGCGCAGGAACTCCACGCCCTGCATGACGCCGTCGCTGTCCTCGCCCGGGATGCCCAGGGTCCGGCCCCGGTGGCAGCCGATGCCGAGAAACACCGCCTGGTAGCCCTGAGCAAAGAGGTCATCCAGGGTAAAATCTTGACCCAGGGCCGTGTTGGTCTTCAGCTCCACCCCCAGGCGCAGGATGTTGTCAATCTCCTTTTGCACCACGTCCCGGGGCAGCCGGTACTCCGGAATTCCAACCCGCAGCATGCCGCCGGGCTGGTCCAGGGCCTCGAAGATGGTGGGCCGGTAGCCTTTGAGGGCCAGGTGGTAGGCGCAGCTTAAGCCTGCCGGGCCGGAGCCGATGATGGCGATTTTTTCGGGCCGGGCCTCCACCAGGGGCGGGGCCAGGGTGGTCAGGTCCACCTGGTCGGCGGCGAACCGCTTCAGACCGGAAATGGCCAGGGGCTCATCCAGCTCCTGGCGGCGGCATTTCTCCTCGCAGGGATGGGGGCAGATGCGCCCCAGGGTCCCGGGGATCGGGGCCCGCTCCATGATGAGCTGCACCGCTTCGGCATACTTGCCCATCTTGATGAGCTGGATATAGCCCTGGACGTTGATATGGGCCGGACAGGTGATGGTGCAGGGTGACGGGTCCAGCTTGCTGATGGCGTAGGCGGAAGGAATGGCCTGGGGGTAGAGGCGATGCGTGGCCTTGGCTTCGTCCAGACCCAAGTTGAAGGTGTCTTTCACCGAGACCGGGCAGACCTTGGCGCAGTCCCCACAGGCGGTGCACTTGGCGGAGTCGATATAACGCGGTTGCCGGTGTAAGGTAACCTTGAAATTACCCGGCTTTTCCGTAACTTCTTGTAATTCTGAGAGGGTATGGACTTCGATGTTGGTGTGCCGGCCGACCTCGACCAGCTTGGGGGAGATAATTCACATGGCGCAGTCGTTGGTGGGAAAGGTCTTGTCAATCTGAGCCATGGTGCCGCCGATGGCCGGGCCCTTTTCCACCAGGTGAACGTAATAGCCTGAATTGGCCAAGTCCAGAGAAGCCTGCATGCCGGCGATGCCGCCGCCTACGACCAGAACCGACCCCAAAACTTTTTCAGACATACGTTACCCCTTATTTGACTTGCCTGGGGATCATGTGAATAGGTTACAGGATTAGTTCACGATGCACCTCATTGAAACAATGTAACCGTGAAGTAAACTGCGATTTTTATGCCAAAGCTCCCGGGGCTATTTCCCAAATGGCGTAAAGGGGTTAGAAATCAAGAGCTGCAAACCCTTGGGATCCGGTGGGAATAATTTCCCCCCAACTAGGGGCATTATGCACCAAAACGCTTCTAGCAAAAATTAAAGGAAAGTGCTGGGAAGCACAAATAATTAGCACGACGCAGTGGCCAAAATCTTGGGCAGTTTTACCTTTGATTTCATGTGGACCGCGGTCCCGGGTCCGTTTTCGCCCCAGGGACAGAACTATTGCACAATAACGATGCCGGCCAGGACGCCCTTGGGCATATCCTCGGGATTGGCGCCGCTGCCGATGGGATAGATGTCCCAGCCCAGGCGGGCCACCAGTTGATAGACGTCGATGCCCACCGCCTCCATGGAGGGCCGGGAGATCAGGGAAACGCGGCAGCGCTTGCCCTCCATGGCCTGGCAGCTCTCCTGCTGGCCGCAAAAGGTGTGGCGGCAGGAGCCGGCGCCGAAGCCGAAGGCCAGGTAGTGGCCGTCGTAAAAGGCCAGGGATTCCACTTCGCTCACCATCTTGTAGATCTTC
>Ga0315282_10012998_pt1 | contig 12630 bp, 10 predicted proteins | sample YL17G07_20_MG_FD_203693 | JGI IMG/M metagenome (GOLD analysis project Ga0315282, IMG submission 203693) | Sediment microbial communities from Yellowstone Lake, YNP, Wyoming, USA - YL17G07_20 | ecosystem: Environmental > Aquatic > Freshwater > Lake > Sediment | place: USA: Wyoming | collected... | reverse complement strand
TCCGAAGATCAGATCGTTTTTTCTTATGCTGGCGACCTCTACACCGTTCCGCTCGCCGGGGGCGTCGCCCGCAGGCTCACCAGCCACGAAGGCTACGAAGCTTTTGCCCGGTTCTCTCCGGACGGTAAGTTCATTGCCTTTACCGGGGAATATGACGGCAACCGCGAGGTTTATGTCATCCCCGCCCAAGGAGGAATTCCCAGGCGACTCACCTATACTCCTTCCCTGAGCCGTGACGACATCTCCGACCGCATGGGCCCCAACAACATCGTCATGGGTTGGAGCCACGACAGCAAGCGGATCGTCTTCCGTTCCCGGATGCGAGAATGGGACGACTTCATCGGACAGCTCTACCTCGCTTCGGTTGATGGCGGCACGCCGGAGATGCTCGCACTTCCCCGCGGCGGCTTCTGCTCCTTTTCTCCGGATGACAAGAAACTCGCCTACAATCGCATCTTCCGAGAGTTTCGGACCTGGAAGCGCTACCGCGGCGGCATGGCCGACGACATCTGGATATACGACTTCGAAACCAAAAAACTTGAGGACATCAGCAACAATCCGGCCCTGGATATTATTCCGATGTGGAGCGGAAACAGGATCTATTTCCTCTCCGACCGCGACGACAACAAGAAGATGAATCTCTACGTATACGATCTCGGCACCAAGGAGACCAGGAAGCTCACCAACTTCACCGCGTTCGACATCAAATTTCCGTCCCTGGGGCCCAAGGCGATCGTTTTCGAGAACGGGGGATTCATCTTCAAGTTTGACCTCGCCTCCGAACAGACGGCCAAAGTCCCGGTAACGATCGCCGAAGACCTGGTCTCGGCGCGGTCAAAGGTCGTCAAGGTCTCCGACCAAGTCACAAACTATGAGATCTCTCCTGATGGGAAACGAGCCCTGTTCGGCGCGCGCGGCGAAATCTTCACGGTCCCCGCTCAGTATGGCAATGTCCGCAACCTGACCAATACCTCCGGTGTCCACGAAAGGAACTCCAAGTGGTCCCCCGATGGAAAGCTCATCGCTTTCATCTCGGATAAAAGCGGCACCGATGAGATCTACGTTATGAGCCAGGATGGGAGCGACGGACCGCAGCAGATCACCCAGAACGGGGATGCCTACAAGTACGAAATCTCCTGGTCTCCTGACGGGAAAAAGATCCTCTGGGGGGACAAGATGCTTCGCCTCAGCTACGTCGATATCTCGACTAAACAGGTCACCGAAGTCGCCAAAGCCGAGCGTTGGGAAATGCGCGAATACGGCTGGTCCCCCGACAGCCGTTGGATAGCCTACGGGAAGCCCGAGATCGAGATGATGAGGAAAATCTATCTGTTCTCGCTGGAGACAAAGAAGAGCTATGAGGTGACGGACGGCTGGTACACTTCTTCTGATCCCTCTTTCAGCGCGGACGGAAAGTATCTCTTCTTTGTTTCCGACCGGGACTTCAACCCGATCTACAGCTCTACCGAGTTTGAGCACGCCTATCTCTCGATGGCAAGAGTTTATCTGGTGACCCTGGCCAAAGACCTGAAATCGCCCTTCGCGCCCAAGAGCGACGAAGTCTCGCTCAAAAAAGAGGAGAAACCGGCGAAGGCCGAGGCCGCCCCCGCTGGCGAGGCCAAGAAAACGGCCGAGGCAAAGACCCCCAAAAAAGAAGAGACGACCAAGATCGACCTCGACGGGATAAAAGATAGAATTATCGGCCTGCCCATAGAAGTCGCCAGTTACTGGCACATCGTGGCGGTCGGGGACTCGGTTTACTATATGAAGTCGGCCGACAGGGATAAGGCCCCTGCGCTCAAGCTCTACGACCTTGCGGAGAGGAAAGAAACCGATCTGGGCGAAATCCAAGGATACGAGATCTCGGCCGACGGGAAGAAAATGCTCGTCCTCAAGGACAAGTCCTTTGGCATCATCGATCTACCCAAGGCAGCGGTCAAGATCGAGACCAAGCTCGACCTTTCGAACATGGAGATGGCCCTAGATTTGAAGAAGGAATGGAAACAGATCTACGATGAGTGCTGGCGCCAGATGAAGGATTTCTTCTACGCCCCCAACATGCACGGAGTCGATTGGGAGGAGATGAAAAAACGCTACGAACCCCTGGCCGAGGCGGTCGTTCAGCGAGCCGATCTGACCTATATCATCGGCGAGTTGATCGGCGAGCTCAACTCTGGCCATACCTACGTGGGTGGGGGAGACCTGCCGAAGGTCACCAAAGTGAAGCTGGGAATGCTGGGTGCTCAATTCGAGCGCGACCCGAAATCCGGTTACTACAAGATCGTCAAGATCCTCAAAGGCCAGAATTGGGACAACACGCTACGCTCACCGCTCACCGAGCTCGGAGTCAACATCAGAGAGGGGGAATACTTGATCGCCATCAACGGAAAAGCCACCAACCAAATGGCGGACGTGAACGAAGCTCTCTATAACACCGTGGGGAAGCAAGTCACGTTAAGGGTAAATGCCACTCCCGATGATAAAGGGAGCCGCGAGGTTGTGGTCGTCCCGATTGAGACCGAAAACTCCCTCTACTATTATTCCTGGGTCGAGGATAATATGCGGAAAGTCGAGAAGGCCACGAACGGCGCCGTGGGCTACATCCATCTTCCCGACATGGGGACGGCCGGACTGAACGAATTTGTGAAACATTTCTTCCCCCAGCTCCGCAAGAAGGCCCTGATCATCGACGTCCGCGGCAACGGAGGCGGGAACGTCTCGCCGATGATCATTGATCGCCTGCTCAAAGAGATGGTCTTTTTCGAAGTGGCCCGCAACGCAGCGCCCAACCCGGACCCGGCCACCGCGTTTCTGGGGCCAAAGGTTTGTCTGATGAACGAATTCTCGGCCTCCGACGGTGACATATTCCCCTATCGTTTCAAGAGAATGAACCTCGGCAAGCTCATCGGCAAGAGGACCTGGGGCGGTGTCGTCGGGATTCGTGGGCCCTTGCCCCTAGTGGACGGAGGACAACTCTTCAAGCCAGAATTCGCCCCTTATAGCGCGGATGGCAAGGACTGGGTCATCGAAGGGCGCGGAGTAGAACCGGACATTGTTGTCGACAATGATCCTGCCAAGGAGTATGCGGGGATAGATGAGCAGCTCAACAAGGCGATCGAAGTCATACTCGACGAGCTCAAGACCAGAGAGCGGGCCATCCCTCCGGTTCCTCCCTTTCCAAAGAAAGACAAATAAAAGGAGGATAGCGAGTTGAGTGACAAAGTCAAGGTGAGCTGCCTGCAGTGCGGGACGACGAACAATTATCCCATGGGTTCCGTGGGCCGAGTTGTCGTCTGCGGCCGCTGCCGAACACCTCTGCCGATCCCGGGCAAGGTCCTCGAGCCTTCACCGGAAAAGGTTTACAGCCTGCTCAATTCCGGCCGACTGCCTATCTTGATCGAGCTTTACACCAACACGTGCGCGGCCTGCCAGGTCATGCAACCCATCGTGGAACGGCTGGCGATGCGGCGGGCGGGGGAGATCATGGTCCTCAGGCTCAACGCCGAGATTCACGGCGAGCTGGCTTCCCGGCTGGGAGTCCAAGGGGTGCCGACGTTCGTCATTTTTTCTAAAACGACCGAACGCGGTCGCACCTCAGGAGCCATGAGCGAGGCCGATTTCAGCTTTTGGGCAGCGAGTCTGGCATAAAATAGCCTAGCCGGTGGGCAACGGCGTAGTCCTTATTCTTGACCGTGACCTTGATATTCCTGAAACCGCCGTCCCGGCCCGACTCTTGGGGAGTGTAATAGAGAAGATAATATGTCTGCAGAGTGTCGGCGGACTTTTTGAACGCGGCCGCCGGGTTGGGCGAATTGTCAACCATTCCGCCGGTCGCCTGGGCCATATCCGAGAACGCCCGGAAAAGGTCTTCCGACTGCTCCCGCATGGTCATGCCAAAATAATACTGAGACTCCTTGTTCATAAAAATCAGGTTGAAGCAGATCGAGGCGTCCGCCAACGCCTGTCTGATCCTGCTGACGTCGAAGTTTGGTTTTCTCGAGTAGAACTGGAAAAGTTCCATTAGGTCGCCCTCGACATTGGGATCATCCTGATACATGCTCATCATCGTATTCAAAACCGCCGAGCTTATCTCCGGCCGGAATTCCCTCTGATAAAAAAGAAAGACAACCTTTTGGCCGGGCAACTTTTTCAAGGCTCGGGAGAAATTCAAAAACTTCTGGCCATCGACCAGGCGGAGGTTTTCGAGCTTGACGAGCGTCGTTTTGTAGCTGTCCAGGGTCATCTCCAGGCCGAGCTGGCTCGTGGTGGAGTCCGTTTCCATTTCCGATTCCCCGGCCGTCCGTCCTCCGGCCGAAATCACCTTGACCAACTTTTTCAGGTCTTTGATGATGTCCCGGTACTCGCCGCCTCCTTGTTGAATGTCCTTCTTGAGCAGGCTTTGCATTTCTTTGGAGAGTTTTTCTTTGGGCTTGGACTTGAGAGCGTCGGGCGCAAGGTTGTAGGGCTTCATCGGCGTCATCAGGGTCATGGAATCCTCGGGGAGCAGGCAATTCTGAAAGAGGTAGTCGACCGCCTCAGCCAGCTTGGGGTCGTACTCATTGGTCTGGAAGAGAAGGTAATAGTGCCGGGAAAGGTTAACGGGAAATGATGTTCCGCCCAGGGTTCTGGCCAGGTTGATCCCCTTAACCAGGTAAAGGGCGTCGATCGTTTGAGGTTTGCCGTCCTCGGTGATTTCAAAATCCTCAAGGGCCAGGTTATCCACGGATTGGCCGGCTGAAGTCACCCGGACCGGGACCTCAACCGGGTGGGCAGGCGCGGGTTGCGGCGTCGTCTGAGGGATGAGGGTCAGCGGAAGGAAAAACAGCATCAGACCCGCGACCTTTTATCCCAAACATTTATTTTGCATTGTGAGCCCCCCGAGCCGAGTTTCCGGCTTCGTCCGGTTTAACTCTAGTACGCAGGAAACCGTTGCACCGTTTAGGCTTGTCATTTGCCACCGGTTCTTGTTAACCCCCGTGATCGAGAGGAGGGAGTGCCGAAGAGGGGACTCGAACCCCTACTCCCGATTACCAGGAACTAGCCCCTCAAGCTAGCGTGTCTGCCAATTCCACCACTTCGGCGTTATGAGCAAAGTTGGTTCGAGAGTTATTTCTTGGTCTCTTTCTTGGTCTCACCGGCGGCCGGCGGCTTCTCCTGGGGGGCGGGTTTTTTCTCTTCGGGCTGGGGCGCCTTTTTTTGGGTTTCAGTTGCCGCGGGAACCTCCTTTGTTCCCTTGAGCACGGACTTGGTTTCTTTGGCCGAGAGGACCCACAACCCGAGCGAAGTGAACATGAACAGGACGGCACAGATTGTGGTGACCTTGGAAAGAAGGCTCGCGGAGCCGCGCGGTCCAAACGCCGTTTGGCTGCCGACGCCGCCAAAGGCTCCCGCCAGATCAGCCGCCTTTCCCGACTGGAGGAGAACAGCCACGATCAGGACAAAACAGATGATCACGTGGACGATTGTAACCAGTGCGCTCAATTCCGTTCCTTATAAGCTTTAATCGCTTCTCTCGAGATTTGGATAAATGAAGAAGCTTCCAGCGAAGCTCCTCCTACCAAGAATCCATCTATATTCTTTTCCAGGCAAAGAATGTATGCATTGGAGGGCTTTACCGAACCTCCGTAGAGGATTATAGCACACGCGGCGACCGAATTTCCATACTTTTTTGAAAGCTCTCCTCTGATGAAAGCATGCACTTCCTCGGCCTGTCCGGGAGTGGCGGTCCTCCCCGTGCCGATGGCCCAGATGGGCTCATAGGCCACAATGACCTTTGCCAATGCGTCCCCGTTAAGGCCGGCGAGCCCGTCCCGCAGCTGGAGTGCCACCTTGGCCATGGTCTCGTTCCGCTCCCGCTCCTGCAGCGTCTCCCCGACGCAGACGATCGGGGAAAGCCCATGTTTCAGGACGGCCGATATCTTTTTGTTGACCGCGAGATCCGTTTCGCCGAAATACTGGCGGCGCTCTGAGTGTCCGATGACCACATATTGGCAGCCAGCGTTCTTGAGCATAGGAGCCGAGATCTCGCCCGTAAAAGCTCCCTGATCCTCCCAGAAAACATCCTGGGCGCCCAGCTGGACCGAGCTGCTGGAGATCGTCTTCCGGACCTCGCTCAGAGACGTGAAGGGAGGAATGATCACCAGCTCAGCCTCGGGCAGGTCGACGCTGGCCGCTGCGATCGAGGAGGCCAGATCCCTTGCTTCGGGAATGGTCAGGTTCATTTTCCAGTTTCCGGCAATAAACGGAAGACGGTCTTTCATCTTGCTCCTCTCTCTATTTGAGGGCCTCGATCCCGGGCAGGGTTTCGTAGGCCAAAAACTCAAGACTCGCGCCGCCGCCGGTTGAGATATGGCTGATCTTGTCGGCCACTCCGGCTTTGTAGAGGGCGGCCACCGAATCCCCTCCGCCCACGATCGAGATGGCCGAGGAGGCGGCCACGGCCCGGGCGATCTTCATGGTTCCTTGGGCGAAGAAATCCGCTTCGAAAACTCCCATCGGACCGTTCCAGAAGATTGTTTCGGCTCCGGCGATGACCCGGGAATATTCCGCGATGGACCTGGGCCCGATATCCACGGCCATCAAATCAGAGGGGAAGGGAAACTTATCGACCGTTTCCATCCCTTCGGCGCTGTTGATGGCCCGGGCCAGAACGTGGTCGGTAGGGAGGAAAAAGGCCACCTCCCGATCCTTGGCCTTTCTCATGATGGATCGGGCGGTCTCCAATCTGTCATCCTCGACCAGAGATTTTCCAACGCCCAGTCCCTGGGCTTTGAAAAAGGTGTAGGCCATGGCTCCACCGATGAGAATCTGGTCTGCCTTGTTGATTAGGTTCTCAAGAACCGGGATCTTGTCCGAAACCTTAACCCCGCCGAGAATGGCCACGTAAGGCTTGAGGGGGGATTGGATCGCTTTGGTCAGGTACTCGACTTCCTTCATGAGGAGGTAGCCGGCTGCTTTCTGCCGGACGAAATGGGCGATGCCGACCACGGACGCGTGAGCTCGGTGGCAGGATCCGAAAGCGTCATTGATGTAGCAATCGATTCCCTTGGCCAGCTGCTCTGAAAAGGCAGGGTCATTGGCCGTCTCGCCGGGATGGAAGCGGACGTTCTCGAGGAGAAGGATCTGGCCTGCACCGAGGCCCTCCTTAAGCCTTTCTACGTCCTCGCCAACGACACCCGGCGCCAGCTCGACCGGGGCCGCAACCAGCTCTCCGAGTCTCTTCGCGACCTGAGCCAGACTCGCCTTAGGATCGAACTTGCCCTTGGGCCGGCCGAGATGGGAAGCCACCACGAGCTTGGCCTTGTGCGAGAGCAGATAGTTGATCGTCGGCAGAGCCGCCCTGATCCTGGTGTCATCCCGAATCTCGCCGGTCTCTTTGATCGGGACGTTGAAGTCCACCCGGAGAAAAACTCTTTTGCCTCGATAATCCAGGTCTTCGATAAACTTCATAGAAGCCTCTGGTCACTTGGAGATGTACTTAACCAGGTCGCGAAGCCGGCAAGAGTATCCCCATTCATTGTCGTACCAGGCCAGCACCTTGACCAGGTTCTCATCGATCACCCTCGTCGAAAGCCCGTCGACAATAGCCGAGTGGGGGTTGGACATAAAATCAACCGAGACCAACGGTTCCTCGGTATATTCGAGGATATCCTTGAGCTTGCCGGCAGCGGCTTTCCGGTAGGCCTCATTGATCTCTTTTTCGGTGGCCTTCTTTTTGAGCACGGCCACCAAGTCGACGAGGGAGACATTGGGCGTCGGGATGCGGATGGCAATGCCGTCGATTTTGCCCTTGAGCTCCGGCATGACCAGGCCCACGGCTTTGGCCGCGCCCGTGGTCGTGGGGATCTGGGAGACTGCGGCGGCCCGGGCCCGGCGCAGGTCCTTGTGGGGAGCGTCCAGAATCTTTTGATCATTTGTGTAGGAGTGGATGGTCGTCATAAAAGCCTTTTCGACGCCGAATTCCTGATGGAGGACTTTGGTGACGGGCGCCAGACAGTTGGTGGTGCAGGAGGCATTGGACAGGACATGATGCTTGGCGGGATCGTACATGTCTTCGTTGACTCCGAGCACGAGGGTGATGTCCGGGTCGGTGGCGGGGGCGGAGACGATGACTTTTTTGGCGCCGGCCTGCTCGATGTGTTTGATCACATCAGGCCTCTTGGTCCATTTGCCGGTGGATTCAATGACCACGCTCACACCCAGGTTTTTCCAGGGCAGGTTGGCGACTTCCTTCTCGGCCAGCACTTTGATTTTCTTTCCGTTCACGACGATGGCGTCTTCGACGGCTTTAACCTCACCCTTAAAGACGCCCAGGACTGAGTCGTATTTGAGAAGATGGGCCAGCGTTTTGGCGTCAGTGATGTCATTGACGGCGACGAACTCCAATTCCGGATCTAGATAAGAGGCCCGAAGAAGGTTGCGGCCGATCCGGCCAAATCCGTTGATACCTATCTTGATGCTCATCTAAATACCTCCGTTTTTTTTGCGATTAGCGATGTAAATAAAACTAACACAAATCGTGCTTTTCTTCAAGGAAGTGACAGACGTACCCCGTACCCCGTGCTCCGTAGTCCGTTAAGGCATCCGGAAATAAGAGCTTCTCGTCTTCCGTTTCCCGTTCCCCGTCCCAGATCAGCCTCATAGAGGATGGGGAGCAGGCGTGGGGGCCCCCCGCCCGCCCGCAGCAAAAAATCTGGGAATAAAAGAGGAAAGATTTTTTGCGAGCACGGACGGGGGAGCGCCGTCGCGGGGCCTCATCTTTTTCGAGAGTGGTTGTGTTGGAGCCTTGGCCCGAAAGAGCCGAGAAGGACGGGACTCTCAGGCCGCTGATCCGAGCGGGGAGCAAAGTGGCCCGCTTCCCGGTTTACGTTTCACGGATTAAGTTAACGATTTGCGGTTTTTGTGTTAAAATTCCTAAAAAATAAGGCAAAGACGAGCGCTGACAATTGAATCGGGAAGAGTTCTGCGAGATTAGCATTTCATGTTTCCCGTTTTGCGATTTTGGAGCTGTGAGCCATGAGCTCTGAGCTTTTAGCCAGGAACAGAATGTGTGAGGTGCGTCTATGAAAGTCCTGACCTCGAGCCAGATGAAAGAAATTGACAGGAAGACGATCGAAGAAATCGGGATTCCGGGGCCCGTTTTGATGGAAAATGCCGGCCTTCAGATCGTCAAGGCTATGCAGACCAGGTTGTCCGACCTCGATCAGGAAAAGATCATCGTCGTCGCAGGGAAGGGGAATAACGGCGGAGACGGGCTGGTCGTAGCTCGCCATCTCTATAACCTGGGTTGTGTGCCTGAGGTTCTGCTTCTGTCCTCTAAAGAAGACGTCAGGGGAGACGCCGCCCTGAACCTCCACGTGGCAGAAAGAATCGGAATCAAGATAAAGGAGATCAGGTCGGCGAGGGAATGGCGGGGAGGTAGGACTAGACTGTCAAAAGCCACCGTTATTATCGACGCTATTTTCGGGACGGGCCTGGTCCAGGCCGCCGAGGGGCTTTATGCGGCCGCGATCAACGATATCAATGCAGCAAAGGCATTCAAGGTCTCGATCGATATCCCCTCGGGCCTTTCTTCCGATACTTTCCGGCTGATAGGCCCGTGTGTCAAAGCGGATCTGACGGTCGCTTTGGCGGCACCGAAGGTGGCGCACGTCTTCCCGCCCTCCGAGGAGTGCGTGGGCGAGCTCGTGATCGCCGACATCAGCATTCCGCGCTCTCTTTTCGCGAATGAACGTTTGAAGCTCGAGCTTATCGAAAAAGAAACTCTCCGGCCTTATTTTCGCAAAAGAAAGCGCGACAGCCATAAGGGAAGCTACGGTCATCTCCTCATCATCTCGGGCTCTTTGGGCAAGACCGGGGCCGCGGCGATGGCCGGAAAATCTGCCTTGAAGATGGGCGCCGGGCTCGTGACCGTGGGCACGCCCGCGAGCTGCCTGCCCATCGTTGCCCGCTCTATGCCCGAGTTGATGACCGAGGCTCTCGCCGAGACTCCGGAAAAAACGATCTCGGAAGAAGCGTTGCCCCGCGTCCTTGACCTCCTGCAAGACAAGGAAGCCCTGATGATCGGCCCGGGGATCTCCACTCATCCCTCGACGGCGGAATTTTTGCTCAAGCTCATTCCTCGGATCAAAATCCCGGTCGTGATCGACGCCGACGGGCTGAACAGCCTGGCCGCGAAGCCAGACCTTCTCCGTTTCCTTTCTGGGCCGGCCATCCTCACGCCGCATCCCGGAGAATTCGCTCGGCTGCTCCGCGTCTCGACCGAAGAGGTCCTCGACCAGAGGCTTGAGCTCGCCCCGGCTTTTTCAAAAAAATACGGCGTCTTTCTGGTCCTCAAAGGGTACCGCACGCTCATCGCGACCCCGGACGGGAACGTCTTTATTAACCCCACGGGGAACCCCGGCATGGCCACGGCCGGCTCGGGTGACGTCCTGAGCGGTATGATCGCCTCGGAGATCATCCAGGAAAAAGATCTCCCGGGCTCAATCCTGGCCGCCGTCTATGTCCATGGCCTGGCCGGCGACCTCGCCGCCGCGCAACTGGGAGAGAAATTCATCACGGCCGGTAACATCATCAACGCTCTTCCCCAGGCGCTCAAAGAGATGGGAGAGAGATGAACCCCAGGACGGCACCAAGACGCCGGGTCGAGCGGAAGACGACTCATTCCGAGGCGGAAACGTTTCGCCTGGCCGCGGAACTGGCTCGCGGCTTTAAAGGCAAAGAAGTTGTCCTCTTAACCGGTGAGCTGGGTGCCGGGAAAACGGTCTTTGCCAAGGGGATCGCGGCGGGGCTGGATTGCCAGGACCACACCCAGGTCTGCAGTCCATCCTACACTTTGGTCAACGTGTATCAGGGCAAATTCCCGATTTTTCATATCGATCTCTTTCGCCTCCAGGACGGGAGCGAAATCGCAGACCTTGGGTTGGAGGACTTCCTGGATGAAGGGGTGGTCATCGTCGAGTGGGCTGAAAAGTTGGGCTCCCCGTTGGAGGGCATCCGGGTCTCCATCGAAATCGGGACAGAGGACGAGCGGAAAATCCAGATCAGCTTTTGATCTTCGGGCCCTGAACGATGGCCTGTCTCAATTCCCAGGCGGCCTGTCTTACATCCGACCGGCCCAGCAGGGCCGATATGACGGCAATCCCGGCGACCCCGGTTTCCATGACAGCGGCAGCGTTTTGGGCATTGATTCCGCCCACCGCCAGGACGGGAATTTTGACGGCTCTTCTGATTTCCAAAAGCCCCTCCGTCCCCAATGCCGGAATTGCGGTGTCTTTGGATAGAGTAGCGAACACGGGACCAGCGCCGACGTAGCTTGCACCATTCTTTTCGGCCTCCCGAGCTTCCTGCTCGGTCGAAACAGATACCCCGATGATCCCTTCCGCACCCATGATTCTTCTGACATCGGTCAGGGGAATGTCCTCCTGTCCGATGTGCACCCCTGGGGCTTGGCAGACTAAGGCGACGTCGAGCCGGTCGTTGATGATCAGAGGAATTTTCCTTTTTTTTAAGAGCCTGGAAAGCACCCTGCCAGTCTCCACGAACTCCCGCGCGCTCCAGGTTTTGGCCCGCAGCTGAACCAGAGTGACTCCGCCGGCAACAGCCTGCTCTATGACTTCCGGGATATTTCTTGATCCAATCGCGTCCGAGTCGGCGATAAGGCAAAGAGTCCAATCGATAGGGGAGCTTGTTGACATCGTCAGCCAGTTTAGCAGATTTGGATTTGTTTCGTCCAGGCCGAATCTCGGAATCTTAGTTTAAACGCTTAACGCCAAGTGATTTTCGCGGATTCTTTTTGAATCCACTCACTGCTCAGTGCTCACGGCTCACCGCTCACTCCATTAGCGGGGCACGAGGTACGGGCTACGAGTTATCATTGACAACGTTTGCTTTTTGCTCTTAAATGAGGACAACTCGGATCGGAAAGGGAGAAAGGATGAAGGTCGATCTCAAAGAAAAAATCTGGGAGGTCAAGGATTTCCCCAAACCGGGCGTAGGGTTTAAGGACATCACCCCGCTTGTCCAGGACGCAGTCTCTTTCAACTATGTCATCGAAGCACTCGCGGCCTGGGCAAAAAAGAAGAATCCTGAAATCATAGTCGGCATCGAGTCCCGTGGCTTTGTTTTCGCCGCCGCCCTGGCTCGGGAGCTGAGGCTGGGGATGACCGTCATTCGCAAGATCGGAAAGCTTCCTCGAAAAACCGTGAGCGTCCGCGCTCCCAACGAATACGCGGTCGAACATTTCGAGATGCACGATGACGCGGTCAAACCCGGGCAGCGGGTCCTGATCATCGATGACCTCATCGCCACGGGCTCTTCTTCCATCAGCGCGATCGACCTCGTCAAAAAGCTCAGAGGCAAAGTTGTCGGGTTCGGCGCTGTCGTGGAACTCAGTTTCCTCAAAGGCACCGAAAACATCAAAAAGGCCCATCCGGAGGTCGACGTTTTCTCTCTGGTCAATTATGATAAATAACTGCCGTGAGCTGACCCAAAGGGGAAAGGGGCCACGCATAGAGTAAAAGGAGTTTTGTTCGTTCGATGTTAAAGCCAAAAAGCGTTATCGCCGTTCTTTCGCTGGTCATTTCTTTCGGCTTCAGCCTCGGGGCCTACAGCCTGAATCCGGCACGTGAC
>Ga0315282_10012997_pt1 | contig 12630 bp, 10 predicted proteins | sample YL17G07_20_MG_FD_203693 | JGI IMG/M metagenome (GOLD analysis project Ga0315282, IMG submission 203693) | Sediment microbial communities from Yellowstone Lake, YNP, Wyoming, USA - YL17G07_20 | ecosystem: Environmental > Aquatic > Freshwater > Lake > Sediment | place: USA: Wyoming | collected... | reverse complement strand
GATTGCCCCAAGGTTCCTCAGATCCTGGACCCAGCCTCCCACGGTGACCTGCTGACCGAACAGAGCCGGAGTGATCTCCTTCGAGTACGTGATGTGCTGCCATTGCGGCAAGAAATTACACCTGTTCAGCGTAACCTGGTGGAAGGTAATAACTGTTTCTTGGCGGCAAATCGCTAGGGAATACCACCTGGGAGTGCAGGTAATAGTTGAAAAGGTCACTCGGCTGGGGCGTATCAAAATCAGGGTGACGGGCGAGGGCGGTGTAAGCATGGTCTCGGAGGTTATAGCCACAAAACCCGCTAACCCTCGCCCGCCATGGTGGAAAGGGTTTAGCCGTAGATCGAGGGACCTCTCCCAGCGGCCTTCGGCCTTGGCCCGTCTATCGGGGCCTCGCCTAGCATCCCCATGACGCGCTCCCCCTCGTCGACCGTTAGGCGCCTCTCAAGTATCGCCCTGATAACGTCGTCCCGGCTGGTAGGGGCCTGCGATGGCGCGGCATACAACGGGGGCATCGGGGTCTTCCGGGCGGGGGCAGGCTGGAGAGCAGGGGCAGGCTCGGCTCCCCTGATACGCGCCATGGCGTCGTGGTAGGCAGCCCTCATCGCGGGGGCGTTCTCGCCGACGTACCTCATGGTGGTCACGATGGAGTCGTGCCTCATGAATCGCTGAACCTGCTCGACCGGGACGCCAGCTTCAATCATGTGCGTGCAGATAGCGTGGCGTAGCGAGTGCGGGTGTATGTGCTTCTTGATGCCTGCCTCGATGGCGGCGTGGACCACGACCTTGTGTACGAGGGACTTGCCTATCGCCTCGCCGGTCCGGGTTAGGAACATCGCGTCCTCCGAGCCGGGCTTTCCATCGGGCCTAACATCGAGGTAGGCTCTCAGGTCCGCCGCGAGGGCGTCGTCGACCGGGAGGGGGTCGTAGTTCTTGCCCTTGCCCAGTACGATAAGCGCGCGTCGTACGAAGTCCACGCCTGATTTGGCGAGATTCGCGACCTCGTTGCATCGGAGTCCGGTGTAGTACAGGCAGGCGATGATTGCCCGGTCCCGTACGCCCGTCATCTTGATTGTCCCGGCCGCGTCGAGCATCCGGTCGACTTCGGCGTGGGTTAATACGGCCTCGTGCCTGATGACCGCTTTCACATTCTTCATCCGCAGGTCGGGGCGGTCCAACATCCGCAAGACGTATTGATTGCAGGCCGCGATGTGCACGTATTCGGTGTTCTCCCCGAGCTCGCGCCCGAGGGCTTGCCGGTACGATTCCATGTCTGCCTTGGTCCACGCGGTCGGCTCCTCGCCGATGGCCCGTATCATCTTCTCGACCGCCCGGGCGTAGTGCCTGACGGTCTCGTCGGCCTTCCGGTCGCCCTTGAGGGCGGCCGCGAAGCGTTCAATCTCCCTACTCACAATGGATTCAACCTTTGCCTGTTCCATGCTGACACCAGCCACCATCACGCTCGACCGTCCTATTACGTCTTGTCCCCCGCACCAGGCGCGACACGGGGCGTTCTAGCGCCTAGCGCCCGATTCACCTGCCGGAGGCCTATCATCTTCCTAGGTCGCTCGCCTATCCTAGCACGGTCGACGTTCTCTGCGGCGAGCTCGGCCTCCGCCTCCCGGGTGAGGGCCTCGATCTCGCGGATTAGGTACTCCCGGATGTACACGACCGCGTCTCGGGAGAGACGTTTCGTTGTCGCCTCCTTGACGATTCGGAGCACGGTCTTGTTTGATAGCGTCATCGGGTTGCCTCCGTTTGCCGCAGGAGGGACGGGGAGGGTTCCCTTATGCTCCTGCGGCGCGACGGTGACGGAGCCGCCGCATCAACGGGGGCTAGACCGTTGACCGTGAGTAACCCACCCAGGCCGCGGGATGAGTTCCCCGCGGTGTCCACGGGGTGGGAAACGTGGACCGTGATGCCGTTCATACTCTCGCCCCCGTGGTCGTGATGCCGGCCGCGATACAGGCGTCGGAGCCGTAGCGGCGAACGAGCTCCTCGACGCGCGTGCCGCTCTCGCGGTCGCGTTGGATGAGCGGGATTACTTGTTTGTCGAACAGCCCATCGTCAGGTTCCCCTTCCGACCTACCGCCCCTACTACACCTACCATCGAGGCTCTGCTGGCCCAGATGGTCACTGTTGATAGGTGCGGTAGGTGTGGTAGCTAGCCCCAGCAGGAGGTTGAGATGGACCGTCGGGACGTTCCAGACGAGGGCATTTCCGGCGGGCGCGAGCCACGAATCCTTGATGCCCGCAGCGCGCCGTATCTCGGCAAATCGCTGGGTGCCGAGCTGGCGTTCACCCGCCGCTCGCCTGGCGTCGTTCATCGCCTTCTTGATGGCGCTCTGCTTGACACGCACCACGATGGTGGTCTCAATGTGCTGCTGCTTCAACGCAGCGTCGAGGAGCGCCTTGTTGAGCGCGGCAATCTCCTCCTCATCCTCCTCGTTAGCGAGCTCCAGCTCCTCGACGCTATGCTTCAGAACTTCGACGAGGTTGATGCCGGCGAGCATGCAGATGGTCACGGCGGTCGTCATGTGCTCGGCCGCCCGGCTCGCCCCCAGATCAAGCACCTGCGCGACCGTCGCGGTGTGCTCGGGCGAACGTTCAAGCGCCTCGATATCCTCCCAGGACCACGCCTGGTTGACGAGGTCGGCCCAATCGTCGAGCGCCTGAACGAGTTCCTCCACGCCGTGAACCCAGCGGTTGTTCATCATAACTTCGTATGCGTCCTCGCCCTTCCTCTCGACTGCGTGGACACTGAGTGAGCGCGAGGCCAGCGCCGACTCCATCGACGAGGTGATTGCGAACGCCTTGGGCATGTAGAGGTCCCACGCCTGCACGACGAGTCGCTCGCCGACGCAGCGCATGTACATGGTGCCGTCCCGGTCGTAACCGTTCCTAAGCACGCCCTCGCACTCGGCACGGGCGTCCTTCGGGAGCTTGTCCAGCTCATCGACGCAGGCCGTGTGATAGAGCACTGCAATGCTGCTCTGACCGACGCGCTGGCCTTGCAGGTTCTTGAGCTCGCGGCCCCGACCCAGCTCGCGCACCATTGAGGCGGTAGTGATATCCCCGAGGCTCAATCCGCGGCCGAGCTTAGCGAGCGATTTGAGGAACTTCGATTTGCCGGAGCCGCGCTTGCCAGCGACCTTCAGATAGAACACCGATGGCAGCAGGCGATAGCAACGCGACTGAAGGTTGAACAGGCAAGTCATCGCGAGGTGCATCGGTTCGTCGAATAGCCAGTGCAGGAGCCACCACGCCTTGAGCTTCTCGAAGAGCTCCGCACCAGTTCGGCGGCACTCCACGCGAAGCCGCTCTTTCTCCTCGGGTGTGAGCGGCGTGGGCAGCGGCTCCGAGTGGTGCATGGCCGCTTCGACCATGGCCGCATCTTCTTCTCGATCCGTCACTCCCAGCCTTCCCCCTTCTCGAAGATCCTACGCTCTGCTAGACATCTTCTTCAGCGGGGGAAGGTAGGCGTTAAGGGCCGCTCGAACTGCCTGCGCCATGAGCACGCCGGTCGCATCAGCGTAATCTAGCAGTCGCGCTTCAAGCTCTCCGTCAAGGCGTACGGTTATTGTCTTGGTCATGACAGAGGGAATGTCATTCACTGATTATTATATTTATCATTGAATTGTCTTAAATACAAGAGCCACCAACAGTAAAGCGCGGGTGACTGGCATCGTCCACTCGGGTTCGGCCAGCGGTCGTGCGATACGTGCGCCCAATCGGACAAGACTTAAGTAAAAGTGCCGCCAAGAGGAAAGTCCTCGGCTATTGGTGAGCGGACGTCGATGCCGTCGGCCGGTGAACCGCGCTATCGGCCTTCGATAATCACTCGTCGCGCGAGGTCGTTGAGTTCTTCGATGCCTTCCAATGAATCCACGAACTTCTTCCTGCCCTTCTGCCCATCAGCCACGGCCTTCACGGCGTTGGCAGTCAAAGAGCGAGTCAACTCGACAATTCTCAAATGCTCCTTGTTCTTTGGGTTGAATAGGGGGAACGGAATCTCAAGTGGCCTTGTGTGTATGTCTCTTGGGCCAAATGTGCCCTGCGACTGAGTTGCTTTGATGCTATCGTTTACTGTCCGTGAGTTGAGAATGCCGACTAGATAGAGTGCCTCAGGTTCGGAGTTCGTGCGATAGACGTAAGTCTTGTGATCGGCAATAAAACCATTCGGCTGGAGTGTTTGACCTCCTGCATGGAACGCCGGCAGTTCATTGTTGTCGACAAAGCAGGCGGCGACATGTGTTCCTGAAGCGGGGTACAGCACCGCATACCTCGCTTCTGTCTGGTTTTTGAGCTTGCCCTGGTAGTCTAGCCAATCTACGAGTCTCGGGTGGGACTTCATTGACTTCTTCGTCGCCAACAGCTCCCAGTGCCTTTGAGACTTGTCAAGCCATTCCTTCATCATTGAGTCTCCGAGTTTGCCAAGGGCGTCAGAATCCAGAAGCTTGAAACATTGTTTTCCTTCGACGGATACCGGCACCACAATCGGTTTGAGGGGTTGTCCAACGAAGCTGGAAATGTCCTTAGCAAGGAAAGTTGCGAAGAGATACTTTGACTCCACCCTTCCTTCGAGCGTTACTGAATTCCACGGTTTCTTTCCGCGCTCCGAAGCCTCCATGGACGTTCTGACTAAAGGCGCGCTCGGGTCAAAGCCCATGTCTGGGTGCGGTACGAAATCGACAAACCAGAAGCACCGTGGAACAATTGTTGCGCCATTCCTGAATTTGTCCTTGTAGGGTGACCCCTTGCCCAGCTCGTCGGAACTCTTCAATGGCTTCCACCCGACGTTAGTGCTGTGAATTGAATTTTCGACCTCCGAATAACCCGAGTCTCTTCCGGGTAGCTTACCTTCGAAAGAGACCATTGGGACAGGATATTTCGTCCTTCCTCGCTTCGACCCAAAGATAACGCAACATGGAACATTGAAGATCGGAGCTACTCCACCGAAATCCAGGATTTCGGTGATCACGGGTTTCTTGAGCTTCTGGAAAGCGGAGTGCTGCTTGGCCCCAGTAATGACACTTCTAGGCATAACAAAGGCAATAATGCCATCGTCCTTGAGATACAGTCTCGTCGATTCGACGAAGAACAAGGTCGCGATTTCGGTCTGCGTGACCAGATGGGGATTCGAAGCGTCGTGCAGGCCTCTAGCTTTCATCTGTTCCATGATGAAATCCTGGTACCCGTCGTCAATTATGTACCGCAGGGCAATCCACGGCGGATTTCCTATCACCACATCGAACTTCGTCTTGCTCAATCTGGCTGGAGCATAGAGGTTTCGCAGCAGGAAAACCCATATTGAGTTCCTGCGCTTGTCGATCAGGTTCATCAGGACAAGAAGCGTCTGCTCCAAGACCTTCCACTCATCTTTGATTCCGGGTCGCTTCTGGTACTCGTGGAGCACCCTGACGGCCATGTTGTTGACAGCCTCGCTCTTCCCGGTCTTGCCTGCTTCGTAACTGTCCAATACCGTGAGGAACATACGGAGGACTGCTAGCAGGACGTCCTCGTTCTGCGCGATGCTCTCTGGCAGGGCAATCGTTTCTCCGTAGACCTCGATTCTGAATACTGGGATTGCCGTTTCAATGAACTTATCTGGCCGAGGCAATCGCAGGGAATCTGCCACGTACACTGGAAGGTCTATCTCAGACACTCTCTCGTTCAGCAGTTTCCCGAGGGCGAGAAGATATGTCGCACGGGCGATTTCTACCGCCATCGGGTTGATGTCAACCCCGACGACCTTCCTAAGTATCTCCTGTAGATGGAGGCCTCTTGCTTTCAGCGCCTCGATTGAAGCAGCGAGGAACGTCCCTGAACCACACGCCGGGTCGATTATCGAGGGGTGGTCATACTTCTCAAGCACGCGGCGGACCATCAGTTCTGTCAGCCATTGAGGGGTGTAATATTCGCCTGTCCTATGGCGGACTTCGGTTGTCACAATCTCCTGATAGATGGCACGAAATAGGTCTCCTGACACCTTCTGCACATCGTACAGGGAAAGCTGGTCGGTGAGCTTCCTGAGGAGAGGGACCGTGTATCTCTGTGCGCCCGGGTCAAGGACCCATGTGAAGTACCCACCTTCGTAGCCCCCGAGGCCGTATTGAGCGAGCCTGTCCCCTCGGACCGACCTGCGCAACTCATCGTCGCTCCTTATCGCTCCGTTGATTCTCATGTCTATGAGGAGTCGGGATAGAAGCACCAGATAAGTGTGGCCAAGAAAGGCCTTGACGCCTGGCGACCGACCATACACTATGGTCATGTTCTTTTCCCACTGCTGAAACCTCGTTAGTATCGAGTCCTTCGAGGCCTCATAGGCCGCTTCTAGGCCTCCGATGGCGATGTGGAAAGTGGCACTGCCAGTTCCGAAGCGTGAAGCTAGGTCTGTTGAAGTCGGAAGCGGTCGCGTTTTAAAGAGGAGTGCATCCAGTCTGAGACAGAAGTCGGTCGGAGATAGCTTCTCGATCTCGAAACTGTCGATTGGGGGCAAGGAAACGATGAATTTCCCATCTGCGTCAGTCTTTGGCCTCCCATTCAGCAGCTCATAGGTGTAGACCTCGTATCGAAACCCATCCGTCACAAGACCGACTGGAATCGGATCGGTTGGTTTAGTGCTCAGAAGAGGGCCATAGATGCGGAGCTCCTCAAGTGCCTTTTCTCTCTCTCTCTGGAGGTCGGTCTTCATCTCTACAATGACATCTCCAAAAGGAAGGTCTGGCCTTCCTCTCAGAGTGCTAATCTTGATGCTACGATACTGCTCAACCTTTGGAGCAACTTGATTCATGTCAACATCGAAGACCTTGCGCAGGAAATCAGAGAAGGCCATGAGTCGACCAGTGTGCGCAGAATTCTGACAGATGTTCGTGAACTCAGATACGGCCTCGGCGGCTAGTTCCGCAATCGAGATTTCGCTCAACTTGCCTTTCGATTCTTCCGCCGACATGCGCGCCACCCCAGGCCACAGGTTACGCAGGAATAAGTCATGCTCCTCTTAACAGGTTTGTCGTCTAGGAGACCGAAAGACTGTATCTCAGACCTTGGCTGAAGACATGTATTTTGAAGATTGGAGGAGCTTGCAGAATAGAGAAGATATCACGGCCAATGATACGTAACTGCGGACAAGGCTCTCGGCCAGTGCTGGCCTCGCAAAGTTGGTATAGCGGCCCGGTCGATGCACTACTGCGATGGTCAAGACAAAGAAGGCGTTGAGAATCACGCGGGACGGCGTTGAGCTTCTGGGCCTCCTCGTCATCGAGCTCAAGAACGAGATACTGGTGAAGCCCACAGGGAAAGGCGTCGATGTTCATTGGAGCTACGTTCACGTGTGGGACAAGGCGAGGACTCACGTCACCCACGAGAAGTACTGTGACAAAAGGAGGCACCGGCAGATCAGGCCTATACCTCCTGAGAAGATGGTGAGAGCGCAAGTGATGATGTTCTCCCAGCCGGGCGACCCTCCTCCGAAGCTCGGCTCGCTGAAAGACAAGAGGGAGCAGAAGAAGCTGGATGCCTGGCTCAAGCGTACGCTTCCGAAGGTCTTTCACCCACCCAGTGATGAACCCGTGAGGGTCCTCAAGGATGGGCCCGTCAAGGAATTCCTCAACGCCTGCCTGACGCCGAAGGACAGCGTTGAAGTGGAGATCGGCCCGCTGCTAAAGAAAGGCTGGCCGACGAAGAAGGTCACCAAGGATGATGTGGTCAAGGTCATTAGGGAGAACGAGATGGAAGCGGACGGCTCCGTGATTGGCTTCAAAGACGACCCGCCGAGGACGGTTCTCGCCTTCAAGGATGGTATGGTGATGGAGTTGCACAACTCTTCCTTCGATAGGTCGCAAATTCTCAAGGAGGGTCTACTGGGTCTGGAGGGATTTGTCAGGACGCTGGATAGGAAGGGGCTTCTACCCAAGGGGACGGACGCCAAGGAAGCCTGGTTGAGCTAGGGATGGAAAAGGACTTTACTCATGACGGCAATGACTTACTTGGTCGTTTCTTATGAACGAAGTGGTTTCGAAAGACGAGGGGAACGTGGAGAGCACGGTTATCGAGGCGGGGCGCTTACGCATGGACAAGAAGCCTCGCACAGTGTTCGTAGCCTATTCATACAGGGACCAGAAGAAGGATGATTATCGCAGCGTATTTGAACGGGTCGGAAAGGCGCTGGACGTGACGTTTGTATTTGCGGACGAGAAGATAACTAACATTCATATCGTCGACAAGATCGCCAGGATGATTAGAGAAGCACAGTTCTCGATATTCGATATCTCCGGCTGGAACCCTAATGTGACACTCGAACTCGGCCTGGCCTGGGGATTCCGTGAGAAAGCCTACATTGTTTTCGACCCGCACAGGACAACATCTGAGGATGTTCCAGCGGACTTGAGGGGAATTGACCGGCTTCAGTATGAATCATACACAGAATTCGAATCAAAGCTCAGCAAGCTGATGGCTGAGGAGTTCCCTCCGAAAATCATTGCAGACCCTCTAGGCGAGCTTCAGAAGCAGTCTCTGGAATTGATCTCAATAACGCCTGGCCTTAAAGTCACAGATATCGCCAAAGCCCTGGGAGTGGCAACAAACCTGGCGAAGCTGATCGTGGGTCAGCTTGCAGAGAACGGGAAGCTTGAGACTCGTGGCGCAACTCGCGGGACGAGGTACTACCTCAAAGGGAGTGCGCCGCAGAATGTGCAATCCTTGGTGAAGAGCTCTGTGGAAGGCGTGTTGCCGGGCAACCCCCTATTTGATGAGAGGTGAATTGAAGTTGTTCGCGGACGACCTGATAAGGGAGGGCAAGAAGCTTGTGCGTCGCGGCAAGAAGTACGTCAGGGCTCTCCCTCCAGAGTATCAGGAACTGGTGGGATTCGCGGCGGGCAAAATAATAGGGGACGTCGTGAACGAAGTCTATGAGTCCCGCACACCAGAGGAGAAAGCGATGTGGAAAGCGGGACGGCCAATGCATCACGGCGACTTAGGTTACGTCCTCGCGAAGGATGGCAGGAAGAAGCGGGACAGATTCATGACGTCTGTTGGCAAGGGCCTGATGTTTTCCGATATCAAGGACCACGACGAGTGGCTGTACCCGATGAAGAAGCCGACAACCAGAAAGAAGAGGTCGAAGACGTAAGATCACCCGTAGATGGAGCGCTCGGGGATCACGCTCCATCTAGCCGAGGGCATTAGATTCGCTTGTGCGCGGGGCGTCCCGGGTCTTCTTCTGCCGTACGGTTCCTGCCGTATGATGACCCCGGCCGTTTGAACGCCTCGACCTCCGGGGGCAGGGGGTGCTACTCCGCTCACGGCCGGGGACCGAGGCCGCCGTGGCTACAGGGCCGCGCGAACGCGGCCTCCGGAATAGCAAAGTAACCCCCTAGAGAGGCCCGCGCCTACGGGCATCTAATGCGTTCAGCACGATGGACTGCCCGCAGTAGCGGTGTGGGATGTGCAGGCAAAACGCCCCACCTTTTCCTACTCCTCTCCCCTCCCTTCCTTCCTCTCGTCCGTCAGTCCGCCCGTCAGGGAAGGAGAGGTAAGAGTGCCCCTCTTTGCTATCACATGCTGCTCCACGGGGCGGTATAGTCCATCGTGGTCGGTCGGTCGCCGCCGCCGCGATGGCTGCATACATACACAATGCCTAATGCCAGGGGCTTTCCTCTCCGCCGCCGAAGGGGCCATCGAGCAGGTCCTCTATTGTCTTCTCGTCGACGCCTCGCTCCCGGAGTAGCGCCGCTATCCGCTCCTCCCGGTCGAGCCGTTGGTGGAGCGTCTCGAAGAAGGTGGCTTCATATTACGATGGAACATGCTGGTGCGTCCGGCGATGAGCGGACGTATTTATGCCCCTAAGTAGCATCACCCTTCGGGATGATCTGGAAGTGGCAGGCGACGAATCCGGGATTGGACTTGAGGCCTATGTTGGGGAGGATGTTCTCCAGGGGGAGAAAGAAATACCCTTCTTCATAGGTTGGAGAAGAGACTGCAATGTTGAGTCAATCGAACTTGCCCTGGATGGATTCACTAGACTGATACAGCTATACAACGTCAACGATGCCTGCGTGAAATCCTCGATTGAAGAGCACAAAATTCTCGGGAGCACCCTCAAAACGAATGGCTACCTTGGTGGCTTGCTTGAACCAGGCGTTCAACAAGGCCCATTTATGAAGGCCAGTTTGGGCATCCACCTTCATCTCAGCGACGGGCGGGACGTTTCGACGGTGGTCGAAAGAACGGTGTTCTCGACGACAATTACCAAGGTCAAAGTGCCGGATGTGCTATCACCATTCCATCGATCTTCAATTGAAATGGATATTGTGGGATTGTCGACAGTCTTGATTGAAATTGAGTCTGAGAAGGATAGTGATATCGAGCTTGTCTTGCCAAGCGAGATTGGGGAAGCTTTCGAGGAGTTATCTAACGATGTACTCGGAGAATTCGAGAAGCTCCGGGCAAAGTACCCCCAGTATGATGTCTTTTTCAAGCGGTTACTGGCGCCCAGTGATAAGGCCTCGCTGCCGGAGATGATGAACGAACTCCGTAGTTCATTCGAGTCCATGAAAAGAGATTCGGAGCTGATGGAAGATTTGAAGGCTGCTTTGACAGCTGCAATAATGTTCCGACTGCTCGATAGAAGTTCAATCTTCTACATGCTCTATGAATACTTCGAGTCACGGGCAGCTGATAGGGCGTTCTTGACCGCCCCGCTTCTTGTTGCGAATGTACCGAAAGGAGAGTCCCAGCTTTCGCTAAAGATAAGCATGAAGAATGTGCTCGGCGAGACCATCGGACAACCGGTATTCACCAAATGCAAAGTTGAATCCAAGGAAGCCACCCGCATACCTCTCAAGGAGCTCATATCGGTCAGAAGGAGAAGCGATTGCCGTGGCTGATATCAAGGACATAGCTTCATTGTTGGAGATCGCGAAGGGCGTCTCTTCCAAGGTATTTGGCGAGAAGCAAGACAGCCTCTGCGTGGATTGCCTAACCAACACTGGCCAGTATATTGCGACTGTGACGGTAGACAACGCCTTCTCAAGGGCGTACAAGACGAAAAGCACACGATTGAGGCTTGCCAAGAGTGATATATACCGCGTTCGAGTCTATTCTATCAAACCCTTTCTAGGTGTGATTCCTGAGGCGGTTCTGGAATTGCCAGACTCATTTGAGATTGACCTTTCCAAGGCCGCAAACTTTGAAGTTATTAGGATTGAAATCACATACAGATTGCAGAGGGATTGCCTGGAAGGCATGGTCAGGGCCCGGTCTTCGCCTGAACCTCTTCAGGATAAAACCAGGTTCAATCTGTCAGCTCAGCTCATCGACCCGACGAGCTTGATCAAGGGATTCAAGGAGATGGAAATAAAGGAGTTCCCAGTCTCCGCATTTGTATATGTGCAAGAGAACCTAGATACTGCATATCCCATGATGGCAGAAATCAGAAAGCTAGCGGACCTCGACCGCCAGATACTGCACGAGCGTGACCCGCATGGGGTAAAAGCAATTATGAGACTGCAAAGAGACCGGCACGCGGTGTACAACAAGGTCAAGAGAGAGGCCCCTGAGCGAATCCTGAAAGAAGTAATGTCACTACTCGGTCCACGACATTTCGTTAGCTATCTCTCTGCTCAAGAACCCTTTCATCTATACAATTGCGAGTGGACGGGCGCGGACACACTGCTGAACTTCCTCGGCTTCTCTCTTCCTCGGGGAATATCGGCAGTCACTCGAACTGATTTGAGCTATGACAGGCCATTCTCCAAAGGCCAGCTAATCTACGAATCAGGGAAGTTTCAGAAGGACATTGAGAACGCCGTTAATTCCGAGAAGACGATACGCCAGATTCATGCGAAATTGCGCGCCAAACAAGAAGAGAAAAAACAAGTGAAGCTGGGGCCTTCTTAAACCAGGAGATCGCCCGCGCTGTACCCAGAGGGCCGCGCGAACGGAGACCCCGCCATAGCAAAATAACCCCCCTCGCCGCCTATCGCACGACGGGCTACAATCGCGTGGCGACCGTAAGGGTGTTCAACGGTCCGAGCGGGGCGGTGCGGTCCATCGTGAGGGAGCGGCGCCCTCGATGGGCAGTGCACTTACACTTTTCGAGAGGGGCCAGAATGAAAAGAGTCAGTAAGTAAGTGGCCCGTCGCCGTCTATACATACAGTAGCTGATAGGAAAGCCGGTCCCTCCTACCGTCGTCTGTCCCATGAGGTGCGGCCTCTGATGCCGACCTTATCGTGGCGGCGGCGTGCATCGCGATACGGGGACGCCCCCGCTCGTCGTCTCGTCATGACGGGTACATCGACGCCCCTGGGGATTAGCGTGCTCCCCGGTCGCCCGAGCGGTCCATCGTACGGCCCAGGTAGCGGCGCCACGATTCGGACAACACCTAATAAGCCCAGGGCACAACGGACGCACGGGCCTAGGGCCGCGTGGACGATGCCGGTACTAAGCGTGTTACCGTGGTGCAACTATAACTGTTTCTCGGGCTCGGAACACGGTGATCGGGTGCGGCAGCTCGCTCAATGCCGACTCAACGCGGCAAGGAACATCGCCAGCCTCGGTAACGCCTTGGTTGGCAGGCCCACCGTCAACGGGCCGATCGTAGCGACCAGTGACGCGGAGCATCGAACCTCCGT
>Ga0315282_10012995_pt1 | contig 12630 bp, 12 predicted proteins | sample YL17G07_20_MG_FD_203693 | JGI IMG/M metagenome (GOLD analysis project Ga0315282, IMG submission 203693) | Sediment microbial communities from Yellowstone Lake, YNP, Wyoming, USA - YL17G07_20 | ecosystem: Environmental > Aquatic > Freshwater > Lake > Sediment | place: USA: Wyoming | collected... | reverse complement strand
TCTCGCCGCTGGGCGATCGTGATGCCCCCGACGCGGTAGTAGACCTCCGCCTGCCAGCACAGCACGTCGACGAGCCGATCGCTGCCGCCCGTAAGCGGTATAACCGCCCACTCACCGCACTCGAGCCAGCTGGCCTTGCGGCCGTCGCCGGCCTCGCCCTACAGCCACGTCCAGTCGCCGGCTCTGCCCGCCCGGCACAGGTCGGCCATGAGAGCAAGAGCCCTGTTCCACTGTGGCATGTCCGCATCGGCGAAAGCCTCGACTGTGTAGGCGAGCTCTTCCAGCTCGTCGAGCCGCCGGAGGATTCGCAGGGGCTCGGGCTCCACGCCGTCCTTTGCCTATTCTCCCACGGCAGCGATTCGTAGGGTCATGTCCGATCCGATGGTCGTTGGCAGCCGGTCCGATGCCCGATGGTCGTCATCAGCCAGTCCGATAGTCGGACTCTTCCTTCCCGGCACCGATAAGGATTCGTCCGCTACCTGCCCGGGCACCTGGGAGCAACCGTAAGAACTGGCGAGTCCAGCACTGGTGTGTGCTCGCGCCGTTAGGCGAGGTGCACCAAGAGCTCCGCATCGTCCCGGAAGAGCGCCACGGATGCCTCCGCCAGGCCCTCGGCGGTGCCGGTGAGGTCTCTCTCGGCAACACCCTCGGCCACCCATACCGGCTTGCTCGCTTCCAGCGCCGTTCGAACAGCCTCGATGTTGCGCGCATTGCCGTGCCCGATGGGCACGGCCGTCAGGATCACGAGATCTGCCCGTTCGATCAGCCGGAGATTGCTCGCGTGAGCCTCGTCGCTTATCGGAGAGAACGGCGCCTCGACTGCCATCTGCAGGCCCAGCTCGCGCCCCGTCACCTCATCAGTGTCGAGCGCATTTAGCACGCCGGCCGTCACGTCGTAACCGCAGTCGATGAGCTCGCGCATCAGGCTCGATCCCGTACCGCCGCCGCACACGAGGTGGACACGGCCCCGGCGGTCCACTCGGGGCCGCGGCGAGAATGTGAGGAACGTGCGGCCGGCGTAGTGATGCAGGTAGGCGCGCACACCGTAGACCGCCTCGAGGACCTCGGGCTGCATGGCCTCTTCGGGGGAGCCGAGGGCGGCGAGCTCGCCGTCGGACAGCACGAGCAGCTTGGCGAAGTAGTGGATGGCCAGGTTGAGGTCGTGCAGGACGCAGAGCACCGTCAAGCCGTCGCGGTTTAGTTCCCTGAGCAGGTCGAAGAGACGTAGCTGGTGCGAGACGTCGAGCGCCGCGGCGGGCTCGTCGAGCAACAGCAGCGCGGCCTGTTGCATGAGAGCCTGCGCAAGCACGACGAGCTGCTTCTCACCGCCGGAGAGCTCGGTGAAGCGACGCTCACCGAGGTGGGCGATGCCCAGCCGGGCGAGCGTCGCATCGACGTCCCCGCACGACTCCGGCGACCTGTCGCGGCAGTACGAGCCCATCTCGACGACGTCCCGCACGCGCAGGTCAAACTCGAGCACGAAGCTCTGCGGCACCACAGCGACCCGCTGGGCCATGTCGCGCCGGCGGAACCGATGCGCGGGCTTGCCCTCGACGAGCACGACGCCCGTCCCGGGCGTGCGCACTCCGCTGACGAGATCGAGCAAGGTGCTCTTGCCCGACCCGTTGGGCCCCACGACGCCCACGAACTCGCCCTGCTGCACGTCGAACGACACGCGCTTCAGCACGGCACGTCCGTCATAGCTGAAGCTCGCCTCCTCGAGGCTCACCAGCGCCATCAGGCCCTCCGCCGCCGCAGCAAGTACACGAACAACGGTGCTCCGAAGAAGGTCGTGACCACGCCGACGGGCACCTCTGTGGGGGCCAGCATGGTGCGCGAGGCCAGGTCGGCGACACCCATCATGGCGGCACCGCCGAGCAGCGCGACCGGCAGGAGCCTCTGGTGATTGGGGCCGACGAGCAGACGCACGACGTGAGGGACTACGAGACCGACGAAGCCGATGATGCCCGATACCGAGACGGCCACCGCCGTGAGGACGGCGGCCGTGAGGAGGAGCACACGCTTGGTGCGCTCCACATCGACGCCCAGCTCCAGGGCGCGCTTCTCGCCCTGCAACATGATGTTCATCTCGCGCACAAAGAACAGCGGCACGATCAGGAAAGGAATGGCGATCAACGCGATCTTCACCTCGGGCCAGCTCCGTCCCGAGAAGCTGCCGAGGAGCCAGTAGACGATGGCGTGCATGTCCTGGCCGGCGCGGATCATGAGCACCGAGACGATGGCCGTCGCGAGATAGGAGATCGTGACGCCGGCGAGGAGCAGCACGTAGACGTCGATCCTGGCCTTGCGCCGCGCGGCGGTCCACACGATGCCCAGCGTCGCCAGGCCCCCCGTCATCGCGAGCACGGTCATCCACGGCATGCCCGGAAGATGGAGGACGATGCCGACGGTCGCGCCCAGCGCGGCCCCGGACGAGACGCCCGTGACGTAGGGGTCGGTCAGCGGGTTCAGGAACAGGTCCTGCAGGATGACCCCCGCCACCGAGAGCGACGCGCCGACGACGAACGCAAGCAGCACTCTCGGCATCCTGATCTGCCAAAAGATGGTGCTGCCCGGTTGGCGGTCGCCCGGCCCCGCGGTCACGTAGTGCAAAAGCTGCGAGAGCGACAGCGAGGCCGGGCCGAACGACAGCGAGATGACCAGGCAGGCAACGAAGAGGCCGCTCACCCCGACGACCGGCAGCCATCCGTTTGCCCAGCCGGAGCGGGTCACTGCGTGGTGAACGCCTCGGGGTGGATCATCTTCGCGAGCTCCTCGAGGCCTTGCGCGAGGCGCGGCGTGGGACGGACCACGAGGTTGTCGGCGATGGTGTAGACGCGGCCGTCCTTGACGGCCTTGAGCGATCCGTAACCAGGCCGCTTGGCGATGGCACCCGGCTCGCTCTGGCTGCCCTTCACGGCCACGTACACGTCGGGGTTGACCTTGATGAGGACCTCAGTGCTGAAGCTAGGATAGCCGGCCCCGGCCTGGGCGCCGACGTTGATGCCGCCCGCCGTGGCGATGAGGTCGTTGATGAACGTCCCCGAGCCGGCGGCCATCAGCGGCTTGCCGTAGATCTCGAAGAAGACCTTCGCCTTGGGCAGCGAGCCGACCTTCTGCTGCACGGCAGCGATGGTGACCTTCATCTGCTGCACCACCTTGGCCGCGCCGTCCGAGACGCCCATCAGCCGGCCCATCTTCTCTATGTCGGCCATGACCCCGGCGAGATCGTGCGGATCGACCACGAACACCTGCAGGCCCAGGTTCTCGAGCTCGCTGCGCAGGTTGGCCTGAATGCCCCCGGCGGCCAGGACGAGGTCGGGTCGCAGGGCGACGATCTTCTCCACGCTCGGGTTTGCGAAGTCGCCGACCTTCGGCAGGGCTTTCGCCGCAGCCGGGTAGTCGCAGAAGGTCGTGTCACCCACGACCTTGCTACCGGCCCCGAGGGCGAAGGCGGACTCGGTGTCGGCCGGAGCGATGCTCACCACGCGAGCAGCAGGCTGCTTGAGCGTGACCGCCTTGCCAGCGTCGTCGGTGACGGTGATGGGACCGGATGCAGCCGGCGAGGGTGAGCCGCCGCTGCTGCCGGTGCCGGCGCTGCCGCCACAGCCTGTGAGGCCGAGCAGCGCGATCAGCGCGAGCAGGACCAAGAGGAGAGTGGCGGCGCCAAGGCCGCGGCGAGGACGAGTGGTGGTCATTGCTTTCCCTGCTCCCTTCATGACTTCTTGCCGTCTGTCGTGATCATGACTCCGTACCGCCTGTCGTGATGTTGAGGAACCGCCCCCCGTCGAGCAGCGTCTCGCCGTCCCAGGCAAGCGGTATGGCATGCGCGAAGAGCGGACCATGGGTAACCAGGGTGTGGTACTCCCCCTCCTCGCCGCAGGCGTCGACGCCCTCCGCCTCGAGCTCGCCGACGAGCTCTTGGCTGACCTCGCGGCCGAGGAAGCGCCCGTCCAGCTTGTCAGACCGCACGGCGACGACGGTTGCGCGCACGCCGAGGTCGAGGAGCTCGTCGATCAGCGTGCGCCGGGGCTCCTTCCACAGAGGAAGGTGGCACCCGAGGCCGGCGACCTCGCACACGCGCTCCACCCACTCGCGATGCGGTTCCAGGTCGATGTCGCCGAAGACACCGGCCTCCACGCCGCGCTCGCGGAGCTCGCGCAGCGCGGCGATGAAGTTCGCCTCGTAATCGTCCCACGAGGTTGCCCGCGTGACCAGCGGAAGACCCAGCGCCGCCGCCTGTTGCTCGAGCAACGCGACCGGCAGGCGGTGACCCCGGCTGCGCTTGCCCTCGTCGTCGAACATGCTCAGCAATGCCTGCGGACGCGCACCGGCGCGCAGCGCCCGATGCATGGCGAGGTACGCGTCCTTGCCGCCGCTCCATGAGCAGAACACTCCCTGGCCCGTAAGAGAGGATGCAGCGTCCAGGTCAATCGTCTCCTTCAGCCCGGCAGTGCGCGCAGATCCCGTACACTTCGAGGTGGTGCCCATAGATGGTGAAACCGGTGTCCCTCGCAAGCCGTCGCTCGATGTCACCGAGGTCGCCGTCGCCGTCGAAACGGACGACACGACGGCAGACGCCGCAGATGAGCGGATGGCTATGACCGATGGGCGGCGCCGTGTACCCCACCTCACCTTGCCGGTCCTGCACACGCCAGAGCAGGCCCAGGTCGGTGAGCAGAGTGATGCTACGGTAGACGGTGGCTTGACCGACGCCTTCGGCGCGCAGGGCATCGGTCACTTCGGCGATCGTCGCCGCCCGGTCGGAGCGAGCGAAGTAGTCCCAGATCAGACGCCGCTGGCGCGTGAACGGGATGCCTTTGGCGTGAAAGACGGCCTCGATGTCGTCGTTCTCGGACGTGCGCTTCATGGCTCCCTGTTGTCAGACGCGTGGCTCATCGCTGCATGTCATTGGTCATTGCTTTCTCGCGTGCGGGTCATGGCTCCATGGCTCTAGTTGAGAACTGCTCTCAAAGAGGAGCTGAGAAAACCTATCAGTTGCTGGACGTACCGTCAACCCGAATCCGTCGTTGAGGCGAACGGGCCCCGCCCAGGCACTGCGGGGAATCAGGCGTCGGCGAGGCCGATGATCCGGTCGAGCCGCGTCATGTCGAGATGGGTCTCGACGTGGTCCGCGAGGCGTTCGATGTCGGAGCCGGCCGCTGCCGGCGGTCGTTCAGGCAGCCCGGCAGCAGTCCGTAGCCGGTTGAGCAAGGCCGCGCGCAGCGCGGGAGCGTCGAAGAGCCCGTGGAGGTGGGTGCCGCAAACGCCGCTGTCGGCCGAGACGGCGCCGTCGTCGTGAGTCGCGGACGCCGTCGCCTCGCGGTCGCCGGCGCCCGCCGCCTCCGTGAGGCGCAGCAGCGACCGCACGCCGGGGGACACGACCGTGCGCCCCATGTGGATCTCGTAGCCGCGCACGGCCGTGTCCGCCGGCGCAAGGGCAGCGCCGCTCGTCACGCCGGTCACACGCACGGTGCGCTTATCGCCGACGAAGCTGGTCTCCACGTCGAGCAGCCCAAGTCCGCGCACCTCGGGCTCATCCGACTCGACGCGCCCCGGGTCGAGGATCCGCCGCCCCAGCATCTGGTAGCCGCCGCAGACACCGACGACGGGCGTACCTGCGCTGGCTGCGCGAGCGATCGCCTCTGCGAGGCCGCGCTCGCGCAGCCAGCGCAGGTCGGCGACGGTGCTCTTGGTGCCCGGCAGGATCACCGCCGAGGCGCCCTCGAGCTCGTCCGATGACGTAACGAAGCACACGTCCACGTCGGCCTCGTCGGCCAGCGCGTCGAAATCCGTGTAGTTGGCGATGTACGGCAGGCGCACCACGGCCACGCGCAGCGGCGCCGCCGGGCGCCCGTGCCGGCGTTCGTCGATCGCCAGCGAGTCCTCCTCGTCGCCGCGCCAATCGCTGAGGAAGGGGACGACGCCGAGCGTCGGCACCCCCGTGCGCTCCTCCAGGAACCGGATGCCGTGGTCGAGCAGGGCAGCGTCACCGCGGAATTTGTTGATGACGAAGCCCTTCACGAGAGCGCGCTCATCGGGCTCGAACAGCTCGACATGGCCCACGAGAGATGCGAACAGGCCTCCGCGATCGATGTCGCCGACGAGCAGCACCGGCGAGCGCGCCTGGGTAGCGACCTTCATGTTGACGATGTCCTGGCCGCGCAGGTTGATCTCGGCGGGGCTGCCGGCGCCCTCGATCACGACCAGATCGTGTGCCGCCCGAAGGCGATCGAGCGCGGCCACCACGAGCGGCCACACCTCCGGCTGGTAGGCGTGATACTCGGCCACCGTCATGTGCCCGACGGGGCGGCCCATGACGACCACCTGGCTGCCGGTCGCAGACGATGGTTTGAGAAGCACAGGGTTCATGTCGACGTGGGGCTCGATTCCAGCCGCGACTGCCTGGTAGACCTGAGCCCGCCCCATCTCGGCGCCTTCCGGCGTGACGAACGAGTTAAGAGCCATGTTCTGGGCCTTGAAGGGGGCCACGCACAGGCCGCGACGGGCGTAGATGCGGCACAGGGCCGCCGCCAGCACGCTCTTGCCAGCGTGCGACCCGGTACCCTGGACCATGACGATGTGCGCCACCGACGAGCTCACGAAGCCTCGTCCTCCGTGGTTCGAGCCAGCGCGAGCGAGCAACTCTCAGCGAGTACCGAAAACGCGGCCAGCAGGCGCTCGTTCTCATGCTCGAGGCGAGGGCTCACGCGAACGTACGCGGGCAGGCCGAACGAGCTGCAGTCGCGCACGAGGCACCCGGCGCCGAGCAATGCGGCGCGTACCGCCGCGGCGTCCCCGACCTGCACCAGGAAGAATCCCGCGGCCGAGGGCACCACGTCCCAGCCCTGACGGCGCAGGCCCAGCACGAGCAGGCGCTTGCCAGCACGAAGGCTCTCGAGTGAGCGGCGGTAGTGTGCCTCGTCGGCGAGCGCGGCCAGACCGGCCGCCTGCGCACAGGCGTTGACGTTCCACGGCGGCTTGGCCGCCGCCAGCGGCCCGGTCAGGGACAGAGCACCGAGCGCGTAGCCGAGGCGCAGCCCGGCGAGACCCCACGTTTTCGTCATCGAGCGCAGGGCGAGCAGGTTGCCCGCCGCGAGCAGGTCGGGGGTCCATTGCGGCACCGGGAGCAGGTCGCTGTAGGCCTCGTCGAGCACGAAGAGAATGCCAGGGTGGTCGGCCACCAGCGTAGCGAGATCGTCCGGCGGGAGCGGAGTCCCGGTCGGATTGTTGGGAGAGCAGAGCCAGCAGAGGCGTGGCCGAACGCGGCGCAGCGTGAGAGCGAAGGCCCCGAGGTCCACGACGAACCCGGTTCCTTCGCGGTCGGTGGCGCACGCGGGGTGGCCGCGCACAAGATAGCGCTCGACGAATCGCCCGCCGGCCAGCGCGGTCCCCGCGCCGTACTCGCCGAAGGATGGAGCGAGCGACAACGCGGCCTCGCCTGGGCGCAAGGCGAGCTGGGCGACGAGGCGAATCAGCTCGGTGCTGCCGTTCCCCACGACGACCTGCTCGCGGCGAACCTTGTGACGTGCCGCGAGCGCCCCCGCAAGGCGGTCGGCGTGCGGGTCCGGGTAGGCGTCGACGACGGCGCCGGCCACCGCGGCCGCGACCAAAGGGGAGGCGCCGAGCGGCGACTGGTTGGAGCTGAAGTCGACGAGCACGGCGGGGTCGACCCCCTGCGCGCGTAGCGCGGCCCAGTCGACCCCGCCGTGCACGGACGGCGTCAACAGCGGGAAGAACGGTCGATCCGGGCCGGTCGATGGCATCAGGCGCATCCGCCCGGGCTACACGAGGCACATGCCCCCGCGCCGGTGAAGGCCCTCAGGCGCCTCCTGCGGCTCCTGCGCCGTGCCATGATCGACCCGAGTCCGGCTGCCAGTGCGATGCAGACCGCTCCGGTCTCCCAGGTCACGCGCACAGCGTCGTCGATCACCTCAGGCGTGAGCGGCCGCCGTCCGGCGCCGGCGCGGTAGTGGCCCGGCTTCTCGAGCTGCACATCGAGGGCGCCCGCCATCGGCGCTATCGTCCACATCTTGTTCGGTGAGTCGGCGGCGCGCCTAGCGGCGGCCAGCGCCGCTACCGCGGCGCGGCCGCGCCCCCGCGCCGCCGCAACCGTGCACAGCAAGAGCCCCGCCAGGCGCGCCGGCACGAAGTTGGCCACGTCGTCGAGGCGGGCAGCAGCCTTGCCGACATACTCGTAGTCGCCGCGGTAGCCGACCATGGCGTCGAGCGTGTTGACGGCACGATACGCGTAGGCGCCGGGTAGCCCCAGGACCGCGTACGCGAGCAACGGTGCAAGGACGCTGTCGGTGAGGTTCTCGGCCAGCGACTCGACGGCCGCCGAGACGATGTGCGGGGGGTCGAGCCGGCGGTCTCGGCTCACCAGCGCCTTCAGCGCGTCGCGGGCCCGGTCGCTGTCGGTCTCGAGCGCCGTCCGGACGTTGCGGCCCGCCTCAACGAGTCCGCGGAGCGCGAACGCAGGCTTCAGCGCGAGAGCCGTGGCCGCGACCCGAGCCGGCGGCGAAAGGCGACGGGCGCGTCGCTCTGCCACCCAGCCGGTAGCCCCGGCGAGCCCGACGGTGAGGGCGGTCATCATGGCCCCCCACGCGAGCTCCGCGTGCGGGTCGCCGACCGGCCGGCGCGTCTCGAGTGCCTTGATCAGGGTCCCCATGCCCGCAACAGGGTGCACGCGGTCGGGAAGCTCCCCAGCAGCGGCATCGACGGCGCCCGCGACGAGGACGGCAATGGCGGACACGAGGGCGTCGCGGTCAGGCATCCTCGCCCGGGCCCTGCTCGAACACCCCCGTGGCCGACCCTTCCTCGCCCTCTGGCGGCACGGCACCCTGTGCCAGCCGCGAGGCTTCGGCCAGGTCGCCCAGGTGGCTCGTATCGTTCAGGAAATCGACGGTGATGTAACCGTCATCGGCACGCAGCAGCGAGAGCCCCCCGTGTGCGAACGTCAAAGCGAAGAACCGCTCGGGCGGCACGGCGAGAACGTGGTTGACGATCGCGCGAAGCGGCCCGTCATGCGCCACGACGAGCGCCGCCGGCGCGCCACACGTGAGGATCTCGTCAAAGGCGGCAACGGAGCGCTCGGCGAGCTCGGCGAGCGCCTCGCCGCCCGGCATGCGTGTGTTCAAGAGATCGTGTTCAAGGGCGCTCGCAAGCTCGACGTCGGCGATGAACTCGTCGTAGGGCCGGTCCTCGAGGGCTCCCATGTTCAGCTCTCGTAGGCGGGGATCCCGTGTCAGACGAGTCGTTCCGGAGCCCCAGATCTCCACCACCGTCTCCGCGGTGGCCCGCGCCCGCAGCAGGTCGCTGCACCATACCGGCATCGGCTCGAGCAACGCTGATCGCCGGGCGAGCGCTTCGGCCTGCCGCACCCCCTCCGCAGAGAGGGGATGATCTGCCCAACCGATGATCTGACCCGGCGCGTTGCCGGTCGACCTGCCGTGGCGAGCGAGATAGAGGTCCATCTCACCAGCCCCTGGTCACAGCGACACAGCCGGCGACGAGGGCAAAGGCTTCCACGAGCTCGACGCCCGCGCCGTACACATCGCCGGTCAGGCCGCCGAGCCGGCGCCCCACGCCCACCTGCGCGAGCAGCGCGATGCCCATCGTGGCACCGACGAGCAGCAGGGCTCCTGCGGCGCCGGCGGCGCCGGCGACAAGCGCGCCAACGACGAGAGCGGCGGCGACGCAGGACGCCGCGGCCAAGACGAGCGGTCCCGCGGAGCGGCCGCCAGCGAAGGGCGCCCCCGTACCCTCGTCGCGAGCGTAGCGGAAGGCCCGCACGTCGATGGGTGAGAGCGTGCGGGCAGCCGTCCAGCCGACGAGCAGCGGCACCACGGCTCCGTGGCGTCCGAGCGATGCCAGCGCAGTCACTTTGAGCAGCACCACGGCCAGCGCGCCGACGACGCCCATGGCGCCCACGCGCGAATCCTTCATGATCTCGAGAGCGCGCTCGCGCGACCGGCCACTGAAGTAGCCGTCGCAGGTGTCCATTAGCCCGTCGAGATGGAGGGCCCGAGTGGCGAGTTCGAGCAGGGCCACAGTGAGCACGGCTGCGACGGCCGGCGTCACGAGCCAGAGGGAGCCGGCGTAGAGCAACCAGCCGACGGACCCCAGACCGAGACCGACCAGCGGATACCAGCCCATGCTGCCCCACAGGTCGGCCTCGTCCGCGTCCCCGTGGAGCGGCACAGGCAGCCCGGTGAGGAAGGTCACGGCAAGCACCAGGCGTCGCACCTGGCTAGGTGCGCGGGCGTTCACGGCCTGGCTCCCCGTGGTCACGGCCCCTCCCCGCTACCGGCGCAGGTCGCTATCGACCGCCGTCGGATCGCCCGCCACGCCGGCGCTCTCGAAGGTCGCCATCTCGACGAGGATCTTCGCGGCGGCGTCGATGATGCTCATGGCGAGCGCGGCGCCGGTCCCCTCGCCGAGACGCATCTGCAGGTCGAAGAGCGGGATCAGCCCGAGTTCGTCGAGGACGACCTGGTGACCGACCTCGATCGAGACGTGGCTCGGCAGGATGTAGTCGACCGCCTCGTGGCAGAGACGAACGGCAGCAAGCGCGGCCGCCGCTGAGATAAACCCGTCCATGATGACGGGTATCCGGTTGGCCGCCGCACCGAGGATGACGCCGGTCATGGCGGCGATCTCGAGGCCACCGACCTTGGCGAGCACGTCGACGGGGTCCTCGCTGTCCGGGCTGTTGACCGCAAGGGCACGCTCGATGACGGCGATTTTGTGGGCCAGCACATCTTCCGCTATCCCCGTGCCGCGCCCTGTGACCTTGGCCGGCTCGAGTCCGGTCAGCGCCGCGATCACGGCCGAGCTGGGAGTGGTGTTGCCGATGCCCATCTCCCCCGTCGCAATGAGATCCAGGCCCTTGGCGAGCTCCTCCTCAACGCACTCCATGCCGACGGCGATGGCCTGCAGCGCCTCGTCCCGGGTCATCGCAGGCTCCTGAGCCATGTTGGCCGTGCCACTCCGCACCTTGCGATGGCGGATGCCCTCCACGGCAGAGAGGTCGGCGTGCACGCCCACGTCGGTCACGACGACACGCGCGCCCACGTGCCGCCCGATGACGTTGATGGCGGCGCCGCCAGCGGCGAAGTTCAGCACCATCGCCGGCGTGACCTCGGCCGGGAAGGCGCTCACGCCTTCGGCGACGACCCCGTGGTCGCCAGCCATCACGGCAATCACCTTGTGCTTGAGTGACGGCCACTGCCTGCCGGTAATGCCGGCGAGCTGCACCGAGAGCGACTCAAGGCGGCCGAGGGCTTTGGGCGGTTTGGTGAGCTGGAGCTGGCGCGCCTCGGCGGCCGCCATGACGTCGGCGTTGAGCGGCTGGATACGGGAGATGGTCTGGGCAAGCACGTCGGACACGACTACTCCTTCGAAGGGAACTGGGAAAAGCTGAGAGCTTTCACGTCGATCGGCAGGCCGGCGACGAGGAAGTAGACGCGCTCGGCTCCGGCGGCCAGGCGCTGGTTGGCCCAGCCGAGCGCATCGCGGTAGAGGCGGGCCAGAGGGTACTCCGGAACCACGCCGAGCCCGGCCTCGTTGGAGACGGCGACCATCGCCGCGCCGGTTTCGTCCAGCGCCTCGAGCAGATCGTCAACGGCGGCCTGGACGCGTGCGTGCGCCGCACGCTCCTCATCCACCGGGAGCAAGGACCTGTCGTGGCCGAGCCCGGGCTCGGTGCCGCCGAAGGCGCCGCCGGAGAAGAGCAGGTTACTGCTCCAGAAAGTGACGCAGTCGAGCAGGAAGAGGTCGGTGGCTGCAGCGTGCTCCCGGACCGCCGCTGCCACAGTCAGCGGGCACTCGACCGTCTGCCAGGCGGCGGGCCGCGCGGCGCGATGCGCTGCGACCCGCGCCGCCATCTCGTCGTCGTTCGCCTCGCAGGTGGCGAGGAAGGTGACGCGGCCGGCGCGCGAAGCGGCCAGCTCGGCGGCGAGGCGTTCGGCAAACGTGCTCTTGCCGCTTCGCGCGCCGCCGAGCACGAGGATGAGACTGCCGCTAGCCACGGCCGGACCCACGTCACCACACCACGGCGGCACCGACCGGCACCAACGCGGCCGAGCACGCAAACGGCCCCAACCGTGAAGGTCGGGGCCGCGGAGATCCGAGCATCGATACCACCGCAGCCCTCCCTCGAGGCTTTCCAGCAGTGGTCCCGAAGCGGCGGTTTCCTGGCTTCCGCATCATCCGACCGGTCGCGCCTTCCCATCCCGACCGGGACAGTGGCTCCGTGCGACGGCCGTCCGCGGCCACAGTTGCGGGACAGCGCCGGCATCGCACCGGCTTCCCGTCGGCTGCGGGACAACGCCGCTCAGGTTAGCCTACCGGGGCGGCGCTCGTCAAACCGACGCGTGACCAAACTAGGTCCGGAATCGGCCGAGCATTCGGCCTCGCCGTGTTCGTCCAACCATGCGGTCCGGATGCCTTAGCTCTTCAGAGACCGCAGAAGGCCAAGGGAAGCGCGACTCAATCGGGGCAGATGCCAGGTGGAACCTTGCGAGTTCACATAGCAGCCTTCTCCCGGTCGGAGCCCACGCGTTGACCACTACGACAAGGGCTTCGCCACGATGTCCGCCAGGAGGGTCTCTCAAGTTGCGGATAATC
>Ga0315282_10012994_pt1 | contig 12631 bp, 8 predicted proteins | sample YL17G07_20_MG_FD_203693 | JGI IMG/M metagenome (GOLD analysis project Ga0315282, IMG submission 203693) | Sediment microbial communities from Yellowstone Lake, YNP, Wyoming, USA - YL17G07_20 | ecosystem: Environmental > Aquatic > Freshwater > Lake > Sediment | place: USA: Wyoming | collected... | reverse complement strand
AGTACGAAGGCAATCTCTGGCGGGAGAGTTCCTTCGCCCTGCATCTCGTCAAGCAGGCCGTGAACCTGCGACTCGGGCTGGGGAAGTGCATCTGCCACTGGCAAGAGATCGCGCAGCAACTGGCCGACGCAGAAAGACTCAACTCCAAATGCTGACATTAAGTTAGCGCACATGAGGGTAGCCCCGGGGACGGCCCGGGAAATCGCATCCCGGACGGCCCGGAAGATTGCCCCCCGGATGGCCCGGAAGATGACTCCCCGGACGGCCCGGAGGACAACCCCGGGGACGGTCCGGGGTACTATACCCCGGGTGACCCGGGGGGCGCCGGGCCGGTTTCGCCCATCTTCTTGTGGGTGCAATGGTTAAGCCCACTTTTCCGCTTAACCTAAAGTAGTCATAGTTGTACACTTCAAATATGGCAAGACATGTCGAGGATTCGCTCTGGTTCCCCGAAAAGCCGGGCAGCAGGTTGGTTCAGTGCGCCGACGGGAGGACTGCAAGCAGTCGATGCGAACGCCTCCCTGTGGCGGCACGGACCTCGGGGCGCGTCCCGACCGGCCCGCGCGACCGCGCCTGCCGCCGGCTCGGGCTACTGCCTCTCCCGCGAACAGGCTGAGTATATATCCGCTCCTACCCTTGTCTAGCGCAAAGCCGGGCGACGAGCCTTGACACTGACAGAACAGGACGTACAATTCGCTCAGGGGCTGGGCGAAGGAGTTCGCCCTCCCCGGGAAACTGGCTGTACGGGCCGGTGGCCTGACCGTACGCCCGGTTCGGACAGCAGGGATGGCATAGCAATAGGAGAAGAACAATGCTGAGGGTAATGCTGATAGACTCAAGACTTCTGGCCGCTGGGCTCTGCCTGGTCGTTACCGGCCTTGCGGTCGCATCCGATACCGGGCCGACCCTGGCTCAGACCGACGCCGTGTTGTTCTCGGAGAACTTCAACGGTACGTGGTCAACCGACACGCCGCCATCGGGTTGGACCATCTACTACACCGCGCCGCTGAACACCGACGACTGGCACCGCAACTCGGCGTACACCGCGCCGTGTGACACCTGGGATACCCCGTACGCCAGCCTCGACAGTACTGGTGCCGGTAACACTGGAATCGACTACCTGCGCACACCGGCGATCAACTGCTACGGCTACTCCAGCATCGTCCTCCGGTGCAGTACGTACTTCCGGTACAGGACTCTCGACACGACGGAAATCGACTACTCCACGAACGGGGGGGCGACCTGGATATACAACGCCAGGGGTTACTACTCGACCTTCGGCCCGGCGCTGGAAACGATACCGCTGTCGTCGGCAACCGACTGCGACAGCCTGACGATTCGCTGGTGGCGGAACGGCCCGGCCCTCAACACCTGGGCTCTTGACAACGTCTCGGTGACCGGCTCACCTATCATTCGTGATGTCGGCACGACGGCCATCACCGCGCCGGTAGGCACAGTGGATTCCGGAACCATCGTCACTCCTCAATGCTCCGTCTACAACTATGGCAACTGGATAGTCAGCTACAATGTTCGCATGAGAATCGGCGCTGGGTACGATCAGGTGGCCGCGGTCACGAACCATGCCCCGGGCACGCGAGTTCAGGTGATGTTCCCGAACTGGACCGCTTCGCCCGGCGGTACCTTGGCGGTTGACTGCTCGACCGAATTAGCCGGCGATGCGGTCACGGCCAACGACCGTCTCACCGGTTCGGTTCAAGTCCGGACCGTGACGGTTGCCGATGTCGGCTGTGCCGTGATCGTCGCCCCGGTTGGCACACTCGACTCAGGCGCCACGATCACCCCCACCTGCTCCGTGATGAACTTCGGCCCCTCCGACGTGAGCTATACGGTCCGGATGAGAATCGACACGACCTACAACCGGATTGCCACCGTCACCGGTCATGCGGTCGGCACGATGCGGTACATAACCTTCCCGGCCTGGACCGTCACCGCCGTGGGCCTGCTCGGGGTCGCTTGCTCAACCGAATGCACCGTTGACACAAACCCGACGAACGACAAACAGGTCGCCCTCGTCGAGGTCTTGCCTCCGCCGCCCTGGCCCGATACCTGGGACCCGGGCGAACCGATGCCATCAGGTGGCGGCAGGCCGATTAAGGACGGCGGATGGCTCGTGCTGAGTCAGGGTGGTACTGACGGTCCCCGTTATATCTTCTCGGCCAAGGGCAACAAAACCAATGAGTTCTACCGCTACGACGTAGAGACCGGGCTCTGGGCACCGGCCGCACCGATCCCGGCCGGTCGAGAAGGCAAGCTGCCGGGTAAGGGCTGCAAGGCCGCGATGGACATGGGCGGCTACGTCTACATGACGAAGGGCAATAACACTACGGGGTTCTGGCGGTACCGCATCGCCGGCGACTCGTGGTTCCAGTTACAGGATGTTCCTCTCGGCACAACCAACAAGAAGGTCAAGGGAGGTACCGACCTGGCCTATGTCGAGACGGGGGGCGAGAAGTACATCTACCTCTTGAAGGGGTACAAGAACGAGTTCTGGCGTTTCCACATCTTTGCTACTGACGCCGAGCCGGGCAAGTGGGAATCATTGCGCGGGACGCCGGTGAACCTGCCTGCGCTCAAGGGGAATGCTGCGGGTTCATGGATTGAGCCGGTTGGAAGTGGCATGGACTTCTCAGGGCAGTACATCTATCTGTGCCAGGCGAAGTCCAACGTTCTGTTCCGGTACGACGTAGCCCGGGACAGTTGGTCCCCGAATCCGCTTGCCGGCATGCCGTTTGTGGGTCGTGCGGGCAAGAGAAAGAAGCTGGGCGACGGCGGTTCATCCGCGAGTTGGAACAGCCGCATCTACGCATTGAAGGGCGGCAACACCTGCGAGTTCTGGCGGTATAGCCCGACCACTGACTCGTGGTTGGAACTGGACCCGATACCCGAGGTCGGCACCACTGGCAAGAAGAAGCGTGTGAAGGCGGGCGGTGACATCGTGTCGGTGGGGAGCGGCGCGTTCTTCGTGACCAAGGGGAACAAGACGGACGAGTGCTGGCGGATGGTCGCCAGCGAGGCGCTGCAGATGCAGCCGCAGCCGGGTGGGGTGACGGCAAGACCGTCTGCCGTCGACCGTTCTCTTCTGGCCGTCACGCCCAACCCGATGCGGGCGGGCTTTGCGACGGTGCGATGGGCCAGGGGATGCAGTCCCCGCTCGGGCGCAGTCACCTGCCGCGTGAGCGTTTACGACGCAACGGGCCGCCTGGTACTCCGACAATCTGCAATCTCCGGTCTGCAATCGGCAACGCTGCTCGACCTCCGAAGTCTGACCGCAGGTGCGTACGTCGTACGGCTTGACGCCGACGGCTTCACGGCGCGGCAGAGACTGGTGATTCAGCGGTAGCCGGAATACGGATATCAGGCAGGGGGCGGCCTCAGGGCCGCCTCCTGCCTACTGAGTCGGCATTCTATTCGGGCCTGCGCACCGTGATGCCGGCTTCGGCGAGGAGCTGGCGGGCCAGCTCGTCCGGATACGGTTCGCTGACCACGAACTCTCTGATGCCTGCGTTCATCAGCATCTTGGCGCACGTGATGCAGGGCTCGTGCGTACAGTACAGCGTCGCGCCCGATACGCTGATGCCGAACGCCGCCGCCTGCACGAGCGCGTTCTGCTCGGCGTGGATGCCCCGGCAGATTTCAATCCGCTCGGCCGCCGGTATCCCCCGCTTTTCGCGCAGGCACCCGACTTCCGAACAATGGGCCAGTCCGTGCGCGGCGCCGTTGTAGCCCGTGCAGAGCATGCGTTTCTCGCGCACGAGCACCGCGCCCACTTTCCGCCTCAGGCACGTCGACCGCTCGCTCACGAGTTGAGCGATGTCGGCAAAGTACCGGTCCCAGGACTTGCGCTGCATCTACCGCAGCAACACCGCCTTGGCCGCGGTCGAACCGGAGTCGCCCGCGAGCCTCAGCCAGTACACGCCCGCCGCGACCGTCCGGCCGTGCGCGTCCTCGCCGTTCCAGGCGACCTGGTAGTTCCCCGGCCGATGCAGGCCAGACGCGAGCTGCCTCACGAGCCTGCCGCTCATGTCGTAAACCCCGAGCGCGACGTTGCCCGACGCCGGTACCGAGTAGCGGACAAGCGCCCGCCCGCGCACCGGGCTGGTCATGAGCGCCACCGCCAGCCGGCCGGCAAGGCCCACCCCGGTCGACGGCTCGGCAATGCCGGTACTTTCTTCCGTCGTGTACTTGATTGCACGACCAGCAGCCAGGGGCGCGCAACCGCGATTGTAGGAGCCGTTCAGCAGACATTGTATGCCGATGGCGCGGGTCGGGTCCTGCATCCCAACCGTGGAGCTCGCAAAACCGTTCGCGGTCATGTACTGCGCCACTATCACGCTGTTCCCGTCCGGCGCGGCCAGGGTCGTGTCGTAGAAGATGACTTCGAACTTGTCCCGGGTCGCGCGCGGGTTGTAGTAGGCAACCGAGTCGTACTCGATGATGAAACGATGGCCGGCCGCATCGTGGTAGTAGTAGACGTAGCCGGTGCTGTTGTAGTCCGGGTACAGGTCGTCCCAGTTGGCAGCAATGACGGCGGGCGGCGCCTGGGTGCTGGGCAACGGGGTGTTGGAGTAGTTCGACTGGGTGTAATTGCCCGCGGCAATCCAGCCGTCGGCCGAGACCGACACCTGGGTGCTGCGCTGGCCGTAGAACTTCAGAGGCCCAAACCCGGTGGGGAGGTTGACCACTACGACGTCGTCGTTGCTGGGATAGGGAATCCTCGTGCCTTGGGAGCGGATTTCGACCCAGCCGTAGGTCGGGTGCGCGGGGTAGCCCGAATCGACGTCATCGTAGGCCCAATAGAGCGCAGGCGTGCGCGGGCCGTCGGGAATCGGGTCCACCGTACGCAACTCGCCCACGGTGATGGTGAATCTCACGCTGTCTGCGTAGTCCGTGCCTGATAGGTACATCGTCATCTGGGCCGCGTGCTCACGGGGCGTCGTCGCGTCTGCCGCCACCCGGAACTTATCCCCGTTGTTCGTCCGCACGGAATCCGGCATAATGTCGCCGTAGCTGCCGGTCGAGTCTTGCACGGACACGAACTGGTCCTGCGTCCTCAGGACCGCGGTCAGGTCGCTCACGCCCATGCGGCCGGCGTTCTTCAGAGTGACCGTCAGGGCGGCATTCTCACCCGCGTCGAGCTTGCCGTCGTTGTTGCCGCCCGGCGGCGAGTCGAGGACGGTCTGGGACTGGTAGACCACGGCCGGCGCGTTGATAGTCACGGCCTCAATCGCGTCGAGGTCGAAACCCGCATAGCCCCCAGACCCGCCGTTGCCGTCGTCGGCGATGCGCACGTACCGCGCCGTGCTCACGCCCGCCACGGTCAGGTCATAGCCCTGGGTCCCGGTGCCGAATCCGACGTAGTGCCAGGGGCCGTTCCAGTCGTTGGACACATAGACGCTGCACGCCTCAGGGTCGGCGTCGCCTTCGATGACGTTGAAGTCCGAGCCGGGGCCGTTGATGATCGGAGTGTTCCTGCCCATGTCGAACGTGCAGTTGCCGCGGTTGCCGATTGAGAACCGCTGGCCGTCGCTCTGCCCGAGCGCATAGCTCGGGAAGGTCGGGTTCGAGTTGGACGGGCTCTCGTTCAGGTCGCAGGTAATCGTCTTGAAAGCGCAGGTTGGCGCCGCGGTGTCGGATGCCAGCGACACGTCCACGACGGTGAACGTGTCGGCCGGGACCAGGACGCCGCCGACCGTCTTGGTGCGATAGCCGTTGGCCTCCACCGTGACCGCGTAGGTGCCGGCGTGGACGTTCTTGTCGTAGTAGCCCATCGAGTCGGTGTAGGTGAACCAGTTGGGCGGGTTCACGGTGACGCGCGCGTCAACCGGCGCGCCCGACACCGAATCCAGCACCCGGCCCCGGATGCCCCACATCACCCGTTCAATCTCCGCTTTCATCGCGGTCCAGTTCGCGTGGTTGATGGTGTCAATCTGCGAGGGCGGGCTGGGCTGGCCGCCGCAGACCTCGAGCGCGTAGCCCAGCGCGCCGCAGCAGCCCTGATACCAGTCGGTCGAACCGCCGGTCACCGAGTAGAGGATGCGCGAAATCTGGCCGGCTGATAGCCCGCAGATCTGGCCGTAGCGGGTCATCTCGTACGCGGTAACAATCGAGTCCATCGCCGCCTTGGTCGTATATCCCCAGCACCACATCGCCATCGTGGCACCGGAGTGATACTGGCTCCACGCCTCCATCGGATTGTACTCGGCCAGATGGTAGAACGACTGTACCTCCGGCTCCGAGAAAGGCCCGGTGCCGCCGTTGGAACCGGTATGCCACGACATGCCGTAGTTCCGGTTGCAGTCGTAGCCATGGCCGTTCTCACGCGTCCGGGCGATGAGCCCGTCCGGGTTGCTCATCGGGATTACCCAAATCTCCCGCTCGTTCACCCAGCGCGTAATGTCCGGGTCAACGCCGTAGCCGCTGACAAGCTGAATAATCGCGTAGAGACCGATTTCGCAGCCGTTGTTCTCGTTGCCGTGTATCGAGCAGTCGAAGCATATCCTCGGCTCGCCCTCCATCTGTCGCGGGTTATCCGATACCTTCATCGCCAGCATCAGATTGCCGTTGGCCGAGTGCCCGATGGTGTCGAGCACGCAGACGTCCGGGTGGTTCTGGGCGATCACTGCCATTGTGTCGCGCAGTTGTTCGTAAGTGTGAAAGTAAGCGTCGTACATCGAAGCCCGGGCATGTACGTCCGGCACGAGCACGTCGATGCGATAGCCGCGACCGACGAGCTCGTTGTAGACCGGCTTGTCCACGGCGCAGACGTACCAGCCTGGCCCCGCGTCGTAGAACTCAAGCACGTCCCGGGCGAACGTCTCGACCTGCCCGGGCGTGGCGTAGATTTTGACCTTCATTTCGGTCCCGTCGGGACTGCTTGCGGCCGATGCCGGAAGCGTCAGCCCGAACGCCAACAGAACGCAGAAGAACACTGCCATTCGACTCACGTTACCTCCTGGATGTTACGGAAAGAGTGATTCTAGCCCGCAACTGCACCGTGTAAAGAGCGCCACGTACGCCGTCTCTCTACGGTCCGGGCCCGGTCGCTATCGTCCTGAACGTATCCTCGACCACGACCGTTTCCGCCTTTGACCAGTCGGACAGATGCTCGCGGCTGTCCTTCGCCTGAGCGCGCACCGCGAACGTCCCGCCCCGCGGGAACCGGTGCCGACGCTGGTACAGCTCCCCCGGAGGCAGGAACTCGCTCCACTCATCAACGCTGTCGCCCCAGTTGAATCGAAGGGCCACGGGCTTCATGAGCAGGTGCGATGCGGACGTGGTGTAGCCGAACGAGTCACTCACAGCCACCGTGTCTTTCCCCTTCGGCTTGCGCGGGGTATCCGGGCCGATTTCGGCGACCCGGACGCTGAACGTGTCGGACGCCGTTGACTCGTCTGTCCGGTCCTTTGCCTTGACTGTAACCGCGTAAACGCCGGTGTCGCTGAACAGGTGGACGACGCGGCACTCAGAGCCCGCGGCAAACCACCCTGACCAGACCATGCCGGTCCCGTCCGCCCAGTCGAACATGTAGGACAGCGAGTCTCCGTCTGCGTCCACGGAAACAGCCCAGAACCGCAGCGAATCACGAGGCCAACCTGAGCCCGAGCCATACAGAATCGGCTGCGAGGGCGGCGTGTTCTTGTGGCAGGCAAGCCCCAGAACCACGGCCCAGACCCCGTACCTGAAGAGGCACTTCATCGTCGTTAGACTAGACCGCAGCCGGACAAAGTCAAACCCGTCACCTGCCTCGGGCCGGCCGCTTCGGCGCCGGCTCGGTCCCAGGTTTCCACAGCCGCAGGTTCACCGTTACCACCCAGCCTTTGACGACCCGGAATCGCGTCACGCCCTTGCGGTAGCCCTCGCACACTGCCGAAAGGTCATGCACGCCGGCCGGCAGCCGCTCGACCGCGTAGTACCCGGCCGTATCGCTCGTCGCCTGCCAGCCGTTTCCCGTAACCGAGACCGCTGCGCCGGCTACGGGCCCGCCCGTCACGCCGTCGGTCACCCGGCCGTCGACGTCACCCACGCACGACGTATCCGTCAGGGCGAAGTCCGCCTCGGTCGTCTCCCCGCCCGGAGCCGTCACGCGCAGCGTCTCGGACTGATAACCTTCGAACTCCGCGCGCAATGTCCACGTGCCGTATGGAAACGGAGAGAACGAGTAGCTGCCGTCGCCGAGCGTCCGGGCAGTACGGTCGGTCCCGGCGATGGACACGACGGCTTCGGGCAAAGGCACGTGGGCCGCCGCGTCGCTTACGAGGCCGCGCACTGCTCTCGGCAGGTTCCGGTGCAGGCCGAACTCAACCAAGATGGTGTCAAGCCGAGGCAAGGCAGAGAAGACGACGGTATCGCCGAAATAACCATCCAGCGCGGCCACCAGCCTGCTCCCCCGTGCGACCCGTGCCAGCACCAGACATTGCCCGCCACTGTCGGTCACGGCCATGATGTCGCTGCTCTGCACCGTGACCATCGCCCCGGCCAGCGGCTTTCCACTCTCGGCGTCGCGCGTCCGGGCGACAACGACCGGCGCGGCACGGGCGGTTGCAGACAAACCCGTGGCCAGGATGAGCAAGGCGAGCAGGGGCTCGCCGATGACGGCTCGCATCAGTCCTTTCCAATATGGCATGGCCGGTTCATTTGTCAAGCCGGCGTTCGCACCCGTGTTGACGAAGGCCTGCGGGCGACTAAGCTATATGACTATCGGTTCCAGCATCCCGACAAATCGCAAAACCATTCCAGGAGGAAGCATGCGTAGTGTTGTGTTTACCGTGCTGGCGGTTTTCGCTCTTGCCCTGCGGGTCCAGGCGCTCGACCGCAGCCGGACCATCATGGAAGCCCGGGTGTACTTCGACAACATCCACCGGCTTGTGCAGCTCGGCGACCTGGCCGGCGAACTCGACGTCTGCACCTGGCAGGAGGACGAAACCGGCGGCTGGCTGCTCATCGACACCGACGCGGAGCAGCTTGCCCGTATCAAGGCCTTGGGCTTTTACACCGAGGTCACCTGGGCCGACATCCGTGAGAAGTTCCGTGCGGTAACCGGCGTAGACCCGAACGTTGACGGTGCATTCCGCGACTTCGGCTACTATTTCACGTACTGGGAGATTTCCGACACCCTCGACCGTCTCGTCGCCGACTTCCCCAATCTCTGTACCAAGCTCAGCGCCGGGACGAGCTTCCAGGGCCGTGCGCTCTGGTGCCTCAAAATCTCCGACAACCCGAACCAGCCCGAGGGCGAGCCGTCGTGCTTCTTCAACGGCGCCACCCACGCCCGCGAGCCGCTCGGCACTCATGCCTGCGTGGCCTTTGCCAGCCGCATCCTGTCCCAGTACGGCGTGGACTCGGTCGCCACCTGGCTGGTGAACAACCGGGAAATATACATCATCCCGGTGATGAACCCGGACGGCTACGTGTACAATTCCGACTCCGGCGGGTCCAGCTCCAACTGGCGCAAGAACCGGAACAACACGCCGCCCCGCACCGACCCGGGCGTGGACCTGAACCGCAACTACGGCTACAAGTGGGGCTATGACAACGGCGGCTCCTCGGGCCAGCCTTCTTCGGAGACCTACCGCGGCCCGAGCCGGTTCAGCGAACCCGAGACCCAGGTTATCCGCGATTTCCTCGCCCTGCACGATTTCCGCACGTGCATGGACTTTCACACCTTCGGCCAGTACAACATGTACCCCTGGGGCTATGCCAACACCCAGCCGCCCGAGCGCGCCCTGCTGCAGGAGTTCGTGGACACGTTCCGCGTCAACAACAACTATCCTCCGAGCCAGACCGGGCAGGTCTACTCGACCATCTACCCCTGCAACGGCCTGAGCGTTGACTGGGAGTACTCGGACACCGCGGGCAAGTTCGTCACCTATGCCTTCACCTGCGAACTTGGCATCAACGACTTCTGGTACGGCTCGAACGACACCAACTACATCCGCGGGGAATGCAACGGCAACGTACCGAACCTCTTCTACCTCGCCCGCACGTCAGGCGTCTACTTCGAGCGGGTCTCGGTCACGGTCAACGACTCGGTCGGCGGCAATGCCGACGGCATCCTCAACCCGGGCGAGGACGCGACCATCTGGTTTACGGTTAAGAACCGCGCGGTTCACCCCATCGACTCGGCCTGGAACGTGACCGCCCGGCTCCGCTCCGGCTACTCGGAAGTCGTCGTGCTCGATTCGGTTCGGCCGTTCCCGAACGTGCCGCGCCGAACCCAGGCCAACGACCGCGCCGCCCAGATTGCCATCCATGCCTCGAACGTCGCGGTTCCAAACACGCACGTGCCGCTGCGCCTTGAATTGAGCTACACCGACGACGGCCGTACCTACATGCAGCCGGTGAACTTCGAGATTGTCATGGGCGCGGTAACCGGCGTGGCCGAAACGCCTGCCGCTCTTATCATCGAAGCGGCGCAGGTCTTCCCGAACCCGGCCCGCAATCTGGTCACGTTCAATGTGCCGCGCACAAGCGCGCCGGCCCGTCTCGACGTCGTATCGGTGGACGGCGCCCGGCTCTTATCCCGTGCCATCGACGGCGCGTTCACCTGGAACTGCGCCGATGCGCCTGCCGGTGTCTACTTCGCGCGCATCTTCGCGCCCGGAGCATCGGTCGTCCGCCGTTTCACTATCGCCCACTAGGGGAACGCAGCTTGAGAGAGGCGGGCTTTGGCCCGCCTCTTTGTTCAGCAGCTTATCAGCTTGACACCCGGCCGCCTGATTATACCATCACGCTGTGGCAAGCATCACCGGCCGCACCACAGAGCTGTCAGCCCGATGACGAAGATACTCGAAATCGGCTCCGGCCTCGAACCGTACGAGCCGATAGAAGGCGAAGAGGTCGTTCATCTCGACTGCCGGCCGTTGCCCCACGTCGAACAGGTCTGGGACCTCGACACTTACCCCTATCCGTTTAAGGACGATACGTTTGACCGCATCGTGGCTCTCGACGTGCTCGAACACCTCAAGGACACGAGGCGCACGGTCGAGGAGCTCTGGCGCATCGCTAGGCCCGGCGCCCATGTCACCGTGCGCGTGCCGTACTGGTCATCCTTTCGGGCACACCGCGACCCGACCCACCATGCCTTCTTTGACGAGCACACCTTCGACTACTTCGGTTCGGGCAAGCTCTCCTACTACAGCCACGCTCGCCTGATGGTCCTGTCCGTGACCCAGGAGGAAACCTACCCGCGCCTGTTCCGCCTGCTCCGGTCCCTCTCCCCTCGCCTCGAACGCGGCGTCAAGAAGCACTTCCTCAACATGGTCCTGAGCCTGACCTTCGAACTTGAAGTCCTGAAGTAATCCTCTCCGCTCGCCCACCCTGGGCAGTTGTGACCGTCTATGACGCCGGGTTTCTCTACGTCGTGCTCAAGGGCTGGCCGACATTGCTGGGCGAGTTCGGCTGGGCGTGGAACGATGAGCACTAGATACCCGTCGCCTGCGCACTTGACAGCCCGGCCCACCGGCGTAAGATTCGCCTGATGGTGTACCCCGAACCCCGCCCGGCCTTGACGCGGATAACCGAAGGAGAGCTACCGTGGAACGCCTGACATTCCTAGAACTGGCCAAGCGCGTGCTGGCCGAGGCTGGTGCCCCCCTGTCGTCCAACGAGATATGGAAGCTGGCCACCGAACGTGGATGGGACAAGCTCGTTGCCTCCAAAGGGAAGACCCCGCATGCGACAATGGGCGCGCAACTCTACACGCACGTCAAGCGCGGAGGACAGGCCTTCTCGAAGCAACCCGGACGAAAGGGCAAGTTCTACCTAAAGGGCGCGGCTGTTCCACCCGAGGGGCAGCCACCTCCCACTCGACTACGAGATGAGGCGACGTTCTACAAGCCGTTCGCCGACTGGCTCGTTAGGATGAAGGAGTGCACGAAGGCCATCCCGCTGGGCGGCAGTAGATTCGGTGGACGCTGGGGTACGCCCGACGTCATCGGCAAGCGCGAGTCTCTGCGCAGCGACATCATCAAGTCGCCGACGGAGATCGTCTCGGCTGAGGTCAAGGTGGATTCCAGCGCTCTGATAACGGCCTTCGGCCAGGCATGTTCGTATTACCTCTTCAGCCACAAGAGCTATCTGGTGGTCCCGAAGGACTCGGCGCAGGACGACTTATCGAGGCTGGATGCTCTCTGCCAGATATTCGGGATTGGGCTGGTGCTCTTCGACAACACGAACAAGGAGCGCCCTGAGTTTGAGATCCGTGCGCGCCCCCAGAGACATGAACCCGACATGTTCCACATGAACCGCTGCATGCGGGAAGTGGAATCGCAGCTCTTCGAGTAGCGGTGTGGCCTTGGCCGCGCTGAAGAAGATTAGGGCGAGGGTAGAGCATCAGTGTGCATCTTGTGCCGCAGTCATCCGCCGCGGGGACAGCTACTACAAGGAACCAGAACGATTCCTACAGTCGCTGCACGAGAAGCCGCCAGCGTACTGCTCAGCCTGCGTTGACTCGAGGAACCCCGGGCCACTCGTGCAGCGCCCGCGCGCCCCGTTGCCTCATATATGCACCTACTCCGGCGGACCCCGTTGCCTCAAAATAGATTTCTACTCCTAATCGCCTCATTGTCCAGTCCGTAATAATAGTGGAGTTGATGCCACCTGATCCTCGACT
>Ga0315282_10012993_pt1 | contig 12631 bp, 12 predicted proteins | sample YL17G07_20_MG_FD_203693 | JGI IMG/M metagenome (GOLD analysis project Ga0315282, IMG submission 203693) | Sediment microbial communities from Yellowstone Lake, YNP, Wyoming, USA - YL17G07_20 | ecosystem: Environmental > Aquatic > Freshwater > Lake > Sediment | place: USA: Wyoming | collected... | reverse complement strand
CGAGCGGGCACAGCCCGCTCGCCGCCGCCTCGGCCGCCCGGTCCATCATCGTGCCGGCAGGCATCTACTCCCGCTTCCCGGCTGTGGGCCGCAGAGAGCTCCTCGAGCGACTCGCCGGGAGTCGGGCCGAGGTATGGGCGTACGCCATGCCCACCGCGGGCCGGGTCGTTCGCTTCACAGCGGGTCTGCGCATCGTCCTCGGCGCCTTGAGCCTGTCGGCGGGCGAACCGGGCGACGGGTACCTGGCCCCGCTCGACGGCCTGGGCCGTGGCTTCATCCACTACTTCCGCGAAGAGGAGCTGCGTCGAGAGCTGGCGGCCACCGGTATCGGCCCAGCGGTGGTCGAGGTGCGCCGGCACGGTCATCTGCTGAAAGGGTCAGTGAAGCTCTGAGTCGAGCGCGGCAGGGCGCGTCTCGATCGCGGCGCCACGGGCGGCGACTCGAGCCTTTCCATACCCGCGCGCGTTTGTCGGGGTTGGCAACGCTTTCTTCGCGATATGCGGATCGTGCGTAGGCTCGTGCGCTGAAGGTATTTACATCATAGTGCTCCGCTCGTATATTCATACGCACGAGTCCTAAGGTCTTTCCCGAGACAAAAGGAGGGGGTCGCATGTCGTTTCGCAGTCTACTGAAGGCCGGAACGGGGATGAGGGGGTACGGCCGGGTAGCTGCCCTGGTTACCCTGTGTTTGCTGATCGTGGTCCTCGTCGTCCCTGCGTCGGCGCTGGCCAAGGGGTCGTACGGGGCGTCCATCACCCTCAAGGCTCTGAGCCCGACCGTCAAGGCAGGCGCCACCGTTTCGCTCACGGCCAAGGTGCGGCCGGCCGAGGGTTCGGTCACGTTCCAGGCACACGGCGCCGGCGGCGCCTGGGCCGACGTGGCCACGAAGGCGGTACCCGTGAGCGGCCTGGTTAAGCTCGACGTCAAGCCGCTTCGCCACACGTGGTACCGCGCGATCTGGACGCGCGACAGCGGCGCGACCGTCAAGAGCAACACGGTCTGGGTCAAGGTCTTCGCGATCGTCAACGTGTACGCCGAGCCGGGCGTCTACGCCACCGGCGCCGGCACGCCGATCATGATTCACGGCATGGTCATCCCGAAGTCCCCGGACGGCCAGGTGTGGATCAACATCATGTACGGCACGACGACCGTCGCTCACTTCCCGGTCGACCTCACGGCCGGGCCGGGCGACGCGAGTAGCTTCTCGGCCACGTTCAACGCCATGGCGCCGGGAACCTACATCATCAAGGCGCGCGTTGGGCGTACCGCCGATTTCTTCGGCGCCAACGGCTTCACGTCGATCACGCTGTAACAGGCAGCAGGGGGGGTAAGGAGGGGCGGCCCGCAGGGCCGCCCCTCCCTTTTCACGTCGTCGTTCAGGCGACGAGGGAGCCCTCCAGTGCATGCAGCGTCTCGCGGCGCCGCCGGCCAATGTAGGTAGTGCCTCGCGGCGCAGCCGACGACGGTGGCCGTCTCGCGCCTCGCCTCGCGGCGGGCTAGCGCGCGCGCAGCACCGGGAAGGCGAGCGCGCCCAGCGAGAGCACGGCGAGGCCGGTTCCCATAGCGAAGAGCACGTCTTGCGCGGCGACGCTGCGCACGAGCACGGTCGCCAGCACGTACGAGGCCAGGATCGTCGTCGCGGTGTACATGCGTCGCGTGCTCAGCACCCGCGCGCGGATCTCGTCGGGCGCCGCCTCCTGCTGCAGGGTGATCGTCGGCACGAAGAAGAAGACGTTGAACACGCCCGAGACGGCCATGGCGAAGACCGCCGGCGCGAAGGGCAGCAAGGCGGCCGCGGCCATGCAGATGCCGGTGGCCAGGAGCCCGATGATGATCGAGAGACCGCGCCCCGTGAGCCCCACGAACCATCCGCACAGGAAGCCGCCCAGAACGACGCCGGCGGCGAGCCCGGCCTCGATAAGGCCGAGGCCGAACGGCCCCTTCTTCCAGTGCTCGAGGACGAGCATGTACGAGAGCGGGAACTCGGAGCTGGCGACAAGCGTGGCGAGCATCAGCAGCACCGTGTTGGCGCGCAGCACCGGGTGCTCCCAGATGAAGGCAAAGCCCTCTCTGGCTTCGCTCAAGAAGGCGCTGCGCCGCGGCGCGTCGACGCGATGAAGCCCGCGCGCGCACTCGCCGGTGCGCTCCGCGGCGCGTGCGCGTCCGTGGTCGACCATCGAGCCGATCAGCAAGGCGGACACGACGAAGGTCAGGGCGTCGACGCCGAACGTCAGGCGAAGACCGGCGGCGCCGATGAGGATGCCGGCGGCGAGGTAGGCGAGCGGGTCGACCGTGTTCTGGCTCGTCTCGTCGAGGGCGTTGGCGGCGAGCAAGCGGTCGCTGCCGACCAGCTCGGGCACCATCGCGTACCTGGTGGGCGTGAAGAAGACCGTCCCCGTGGCATGCGCCACCGTGAGCAGGTAGATGGCGGCGATGGGCAGTCCCGCCCACATGGCGAGCGCCAAGACGATGGCGGCGCGCACGAGGTCGGTCGTGACCAGTAGCCGCTTGCGCGACACGCGGTCGGCGGCCACGCCCGCGAGCACGCTGAAGGCGACCTGAGGCGCCACGGTGAGCGACAGAACGACGCCGATGCCGACCTCTGAGCCGGTCGTCACGAAGATCAGCGTGGTCAGGCCGAGCTGGGTGAAGCGGTCGCCGAAGGTGGAGACCACCTGGGCGAGCCAGAGTCGCCGGTAGTCGCGGATCGTCAAGACGCCGCGGAAGCCGTCTATCTGGCGGCCCATGACGGCCGCGACGCTCATCGGGCTCAGTGCTCCCCGGCCGGAGCGCGCCCGGCGATGACCGGGGCGCGCATGGCCGTGGCGATGAACAACGCGACGCCGAACGCCACGGCGACATCGCCGATGCTGAACACGTTGGCCAGCGGTAGCCAGCTCGGGAGGGCAAAGACATCGCCCAGGAACAAGAGATGGGCGTTCTCGGCGATGCGCGAGTTGTTCGACGTGTCGCTCGCGTAGAGATGCCCGGCGGTGATGAGGGCGCTTCGCGTTGCCGGCATGAACCCGCCGTTGACGGCGATGGCGAGCGCGTTGCAGGCGATGCCGAACGTGGCGATCTTGAGGCCGGACAGGCGCAGGTTGAGGCCGCCGAACGTGAGCAAAAGGGCGTACGATGCGAGGTGCAGCACGACCACGGGGTGCTCGCCGAGCCGTTGGCCGATGGGGGAGAAGGCCACCACCTGCAGACCGAGAGCGACGAGCACCAGCCACGCCAGGCGCAGATGGAGCGCGGCCAGGTTGCCGAGGCGACCGCCGACCGCGAAGCCGCACACAAGGCCGCCGATGAGGGCTGTCGCCAGGACCAGCACCGTGCAGCGCTCCCCTAGCGAGAGGCCTGGGCGGCAGGGGCCTGCACGCGGGCCGGGCCGGCCAGCGCCTTAGCCGGTGCGCCGACGAACGCGGCCACGACGGCGGGGTCGAACTGCTTGCCGACCCCACGCCGCAGTTCGGCCACGGCGATGTCGTGTGACAGGGCTTTGCGATACGGGCGGTCGGAGGTCATGGCGTCGTACGCGTCGGCCACCGCGATCACTCTCGCGCCGAGCGGGATCGACTCGCCCACCAGCCCGTCGGGATAGCCCTTGCCGTCCCAGCGTTCGTGGTGGTGGCGGATGTAGTCGCGTCCCTTGCGGTACATGCTGAACTTGCCTGCGAGATCGCCGCCGGCGGCGGGATGCGCGTTGATGAGCGCGCGCTCATCGTCGGTGAGTGAGGCCTGCTTGTAGAGGATGCGGTTGTCGGTCGAGATCTTGCCCAGGTCGTGCACCCGCGCGGCCGAGATGATCAGGTCGATCTCTTTGGCCGGTAGGTTCATGGTGCGGGCGATCTCTTCGGCGATCCTGGCGACACGTATCGAGTGCTGGTAGGTGTACCGGTCGCGCTTGTCGATGGTGTCGGCCAGCGCGACCAGAGCGTTGTCGGTCTCTTGCTGCAGGTTCACATAGAGCTTGAACCCGTTGTAGATCACCATGATCAGGAGCGGGAAGTAGAGGACCGTCCAGCGACTCTCGTAGTAGCTGTGCGCGAACAGGGCGCCGAGCGGCGCCATGGAGACGTAGAGGATACCGACCTCGCGGAACGTGACTATCCACTCGTGAGCGAACGACCTGCCGTTGAGGCTGAGGACGCCGGTCACCAGCGTGTTGTTGACGACGAGGTACGTCAGCGCGCAGGCGGCAAGGGCGAGGGCATCGCCGGTGAGGCTGATGCTCGTTCCCCGGTGGAGCCACTGGAAGACGAGCCCCGACAGCGCTGCCGACACGGCGAACTGGCCCACGTTGAAGGCGGTGCGCACGACCGAGCCCTGCCCGTGGCGGATGACGCCGTCGGAGAGAAAGCCGCCGGCCGCGGCGGTGATAGCCGCGAAGGCCGGCCCGAAGAGCACGGCCGCGCCGTAGTCGATCACGAACGAGAGCGACATCGAGCTCTCGACACTCGTCGGCACGGTCCACATCTCGGCGAGCGTGGCGAACGTGATGAAGAGCAGCAGGTCGGGCCAGCGGCCGGTCGGGAATCCCGGCAGCGTGGCCGAGACGAGGAGAATCGCGGCGGCGGCGATCGCCGTGACGTAGGCGATGACGCCGTTGGGCAGCCGCCGGGTGCGGGCGGCGCTCATAACGAGGGAGGTGAAGAGTGGTTGTGCTTGCGGGCCAGCAACCTCTACCAGCTTCAGACGCCTCTTGGGCTACGAGCCCTCGCCTACCCGTTCCACTTGAGTTGGGCGCCACAGGCGAGCGCGAGTGCGGCGAAGACGAACAAGTAGTAACCGATCTTGCTGCGAATCAGGGTATTGATCTCGACCACCCCCTTCTGTTCCGGGCAATGTCGCTTGGTGCGACGTGTGGGGGCAGACCCCCAATGTTGACCTTCTGGACTCAACCCGCCCACTTGCGTCCCGCCCCGCTAGCCAGCGCTAGCGAGACCAGGACGAGGGCGTAGAAGGTCACTTTCGGGAAACGCGTAAGGACTTTCACTCCCCGCACTCCTTTCTCGGGCTTGCCGCCCGGTTCGGCGATGTGCCGACGTCGATTGCTGGCCCGCAGCTCATCCATCGGCAGAAAGGGGTGAGACCTTGAGCGCTCTCGCGCTCGGTGAGCCTCGGCCCCTCGCCCGGCTTTGCAGGTTGATTATAAGAATGATACGGAAGTATGCAAGGCTTCCGCGTCGCCCGGCTGGAGTACAATGGCGGGCGGCGTGGTGCGCAAAGACTCAGCGGCTGCGCGTGCGCGGGGCCGACCGAGCGGCTGCGCGTGTGCGGGGCCGACCGAGCATGAAGGAGTGCGGCGTGAACGAGGTCGTCATCGGCCGAAAGCCCCTGAGCATCGACGACGTGGTGGCGGTCGCGCGCGGGGGCGCGACGGTGCGCTTAGACGACGCGGCGCGCGAGCGCCTGGCGCTCGCGCGCCGCCTCGTCGAGCAGATCGTCGCCGAGGAGCGCGTGGTCTACGGCGTGACCACGGGCTTCGGCCAGCTCGCCACCACGCACATCCCCGCGTCGAAGGCGCGCGAGCTCCAAGAGAACCTCATCCACAGCCACGCCGCCGGAGTCGGCGCGCCTTTGTCGCGCGACGTGGTGCGCGCCGCCATGACCGTGCGCATCAACACCCTGGCGCGCGGTCACTCCGGGGTGCGCACCGAGACGGTGCAGCTGCTCGTCGACATGCTCAACCGCGACCTGGCGCCCTACGTGCCCTCGCGCGGCTCGCTGGGCGCCAGCGGCGACCTGGCGCCGTCGGCGCACCTCGTCTTGGCGATGATGGGCGAGGGTGAGGTGCTCGGGCTCGAGGGAGGCCGCCTGCCGGCTCTGCCGGCCCTGCAGGCGGCCTCCCTCGAGCCCGTCGTGCTGCAAGCCAAAGAAGGGCTTTCGCTGGTCAACGGCACGCACTTCATGGCCGCCATCGGCTGCCTGGCCGTCGCCGACGGCGAGAGCATCCTCGATTCGGCCGACCTCATCGGCGCCATGAGCATCGAGGGCCTCAAGGCGTCGGTCGGCCCCTTCCAGGAGCGCATCCAGCGGCTGCGACCGATCCCCGGGCAACTGCACACGGCGCGCAACGTGCGCGCCGCCACTGCGGGCAGCGGCATCATGCTGAGCCACCTCAACTGCGACAAGGTGCAAGACGCCTACTCGATCCGCTGCATCCCGCAGGTGCACGGCGCCTGTCGCGACGCGCTGCGTTGGCTGCGCGAGGTGATCGCGGTCGAGATCGAGTCGGTGACCGACAACCCGCTCATCTTCCCCGACACCGGCGAGGTCATCTCGGCGGGCAACTTCCACGGCGAGCCGCTGGCGTTGGCTCTCGACCTGGCGGCCATGAGCATGGCCGAGATCGGCGGCATCAGCGAGCGGCGCACCTTCCGCATGCTGAGCCCCTTCCTCTCAGAGCTGCCGCCCTACCTTACGCGCGACAGCGGGCTCAACAACGGCTACATGATCGCCCAGTATACGGCGGCGGCCCTGGTGGCCGAGAACAAGGTGCTCTGCCACCCGGCGAGCGTCGACTCCATCCCCACGTCGGGCGACCAAGAAGACCACGTGAGCATGGGCATGACGGCGGCGCTCAAGCTCGGCGACGTGATGCGCAACACCGAGACCATCCTCGGCATCGAGGCGCTGTGCGCGGCGCAGGCCATCGACCTGCTGGCGCCGCTCAAGCCCGGCGTGGGCACGGCCCGCGCGCAGGCGCTGGTGCGCGCTATCGCGCCCCCGCTCGAGCGCGACCGCTACCTCGCGCCCGAGATCGAGGCGTGCGCCGGGGCCGTGCGCCGCGGCGAGTTCGCCGCCGTTGTGCGGGGGCTGGCTTCCCCGCGCGCCTGACCACGGCCGTTCCGCGCGGGGCACTCACGTTTACGTGCACCGGAACGGCGCGACTTCGGCGCCGAAGCTCCCAAAGCTGCCGTTCACTCTTGTAGGCGAGTGTGGTACAAGTCCACGGGTCTTGCGCCCAGAGAAGTCGGTCGCGGGCGACCGCGGCTTTGAGCGACACGAGAAGGAGTACGTTTCATGACAGAGCAGCACAACGAGGTCCTGGCGACGGTGAAAGACACGGTCGCCAATCCGGCGCCCCTGGGCCTGATGGCCTTCGGGATGACGACCGTCCTGCTGAACCTGCACAACGCAGGCCTGTTCGGGATCAGCACCATGATCCTGGCGATGGGCGTCTTCTACGGCGGTTTGGCCCAGGTCATCGCCGGCTGGCAGGAGTTCAAGAAAGGTAACACCTTCGGCGCCACGGCGTTCTCGTCCTACGGCCTTTTCTGGCTCACGTTCGTGGGCATCTTCGCGTTCCCCAAGTGGATGGGTATCGAGGCGCCCAACGCGACCGGGCTCGGGTGGTACCTGTTCATATGGGGCGTGTTCACCGGACTCATGTTCATCGGCACGCTGCGCATCAACCGTTCCCTGCAGACGGTCTTCCTCAGCCTGACGATCCTCTTCTGGCTGCTCGCCGCATCGGAGTGGACCGGCAGCGCCACCTTGGGCAAGGTCGCCGGCTGGGAAGGCATCTTCGTGGGCGCTTCGGCGATGTACGGCTCGATCGCTCAGATCCTCAACGAGGTCTACGGCCGGGTCGTGCTGTCGATCGGTCCCGCGAGCAAGTAGAAGGCGAAGACCGCCCCGGCAAGCGTCACCGCGCCTGGGGCGGGAGCTCGTTCGAGCTCCCGCCCCAGGCGCTTCGCTTCGCGCACCCGCGCCGCGCCTGCCCAAGAGGCCTCAGGCGCGGCGCTTTGCGCGGTGTAAACTGGGGCATACAGCGCATCGGTTTCATCCATCGCAGGTGTCGATGGATCGGCGATCTTCTCAGGGGAGGTAAGAAGGCATGAGCACCACGCAGGCGCGCGAGGTCCATGCGCCGCGGGGCGCCTCCCTCAGCTGTCGCGGCTGGCAGCAAGAGGGCGCTCTGCGCATGTTGATGAACAACCTCGATCCCGAGGTCGCCGAGCGGCCGCAAGACTTGATCGTCTACGGCGGTGCCGGCAAGGCGGCGCGCAACTGGGAGTGCTACGACGCGATCGTGAGCACGTTGCGTCGCCTGAAGAACGACGAGACGTTGCTCGTGCAATCGGGCAAGCCGGTGGGCGTCTTCCGCACGCACGAGCTCGCGCCGCGCGTGCTCATCGCCAACGCCATGCTGGTTCCCGAGTGGGCGACCTGGCCCGAGTTCCGTCGCCTCGACGCGCTCGGCCTGACCATGTATGGGCAGATGACGGCCGGCTCGTGGATCTACATCGGCACGCAGGGCATCCTGCAGGGCACCTACCAGACCTTCGCCGAGGCGGCACAGAGGAGCTTCGGCGGCACGCTGGCCGGCCGCGTGGTGCTCACGGCCGGCCTCGGGGGCATGGGTGGCGCGCAGCCGCTGGCCATCACCATGGCCGGCGGCGTGGCGCTCTGCGTCGAGGTCGACCGCGAGCGCATCCTGCGGCGCATCGAGCATGCCTACCTCGACAAGTGGACCGGCTCGCTCGACGAGGCGCTGGCCTGGGCCGAAGAGGCGCGCGGCAAGAACGAAGCCGTCTCGATCGGCATCCACGCCAACGCCGCCGACGTCTACCCCGAGCTGGTCAGGCACGGCTTCGTGCCCGACCTGGTGACCGACCAGACCTCGGCGCACGACACCTTGAACGGCTATGTGCCCAACGGCATGCCCTACGAAGAGGCGCTGGCGCTGCGCGTGAGCGATCCCGACGAGCACGTGCGCCGCGCCGTGGCCGGCATCGTCGTGCACGTGCAGGCCATGGTGGCCCTGCAGAAGGCCGGCGCCGAGGTCTTCGACTACGGCAACAACATCCGTGGCGTGGCCAAGGAACAGGGCTACGCCGACGCCTTCGCCTTCCCCGGCTTCGTGCCCGCCTACATCCGGCCGCTCTTCTGCCGCGGCATGGGACCCTTCCGCTGGGCGGCTCTCTCGGGCGATCCGGCCGACATTGATCGCACCGACCGAGCCGTGCTCGAGACGTTGCCCGACAACCAGATCGTGACGCGCTGGATCCACATGGCGCGCGAGAAGGTCCACTTCCAGGGGCTGCCTTCGCGCATCTGCTGGCTGGGCTACGGCGAGCGCGCCGAGATGGGCCTGGTCTTCAACGACCTCGTCAAGCGCGGCGAGGTGAAAGCGCCCATCGTCATCGGTCGCGACCACCTCGACACCGGCTCGGTGGCCTCGCCTTACCGCGAGACCGAGGCCATGCACGACGGCTCCGACGCCATCGCCGACTGGCCCATCCTCAACGCGTTGCTCAACGTGGCCAGCGGGGCGAGCTGGGTGAGCGTGCACCACGGCGGCGGCGTGGGCATCGGCAAGGCCATCCACGCGGGCATGGTGGTGGTCGCCGACGGCACCGACCAGATGGCCGAGCGCCTTGAGCGCGTGCTCACCAACGATCCCGGTACGGGGGTCATGCGGCACGCCGACGCGGGCTACCCCGAGGCCATCGAGACGGCCAAACGAGGCGGTATGGACCTGCCCATGGTCGACCTTGGCTGAGGGCCGTCGTGAGCGCGATCTCGTGTGACCTGGTCCTGCGCGGCGCCGCCGAGCTGCTCACGATGCGCGACCGCGACCTCGGCATCGTGGCCGGCGGCGCTCTGGCGGCTCGCGAGGGCCGCGTCGTCTGGGTCGGGGAAGAGGGCGACCTCGAGGCCGCGGTGACCATCCCCGACGATGCGGTCGTGGTCGACGCCGAGGGCGCCTGCGTCCTGCCCGGTTTCGTCGACGCCCACACGCACGCCGTGTTCGCCGGCGAACGCGCCGGGGAGTACGGCGAGCGCCTCGCCGGTGTCACCTATCGCGAGCTGCTCGAGCGTGGCGGCGGCATCAACGAGACCGTGCGCGCCACGCGGACCGCCTCGCCGCGCGAGCTCGCCGCGCTCACGCGGCGGCGGCTCGATTCCTTCCTGCTCCACGGCACCACCACGCTCGAGGTGAAGAGCGGCTACGGCCTGACGCTGGAAGACGAGCGCAAGCAGCTCGAGGCGGCGGCCGTCGACCATCCGACGCGGCGCCTGCGCACCATGCTGGCGGCGCACGACACGCCGCTCGAGTACCGTGGGCGCAGCGACGAGTACATCGAGCTGGTGGCCCGCGAGATGGTGCCCGCGCTGCGCGCCCACGCCGAGTTCTGCGACGTGTTCTGCGACGAGGGCGCTTTCAGCGTCGAGCAGTCACGCCGCGTGCTCACGGCGGCACGCGAGGCCGGGTACCGGTTGAAGATCCACGCCGACGAGCTGGCGCGCTCGGGCGGGGCGATGCTGGCCGCCGAGCTGGGTTGCATCTCCGCCGACCACCTCGTGCATGCGACCTGGGAAGAGATCACCGCGCTGCAGAAGGCCGGGGTGGTGGCGGTCATGCTGCCCGGCACGAGCTACACGCTGCACACCATGTACGCGCCGGCGCGCTCGTTCCTCGAGGCCGGCGTGACGATCGCGCTGGCCACCGACTTCAACCCGGGCACCTGCTACTGCGAGAGCATGCAGATGATGGTGTCGCTGGCCTGCCAAGAGATGCGCCTGACGCCGGCCGAGGCGCTGTACGCGGCGACGGTCGGCGGCGCCGCGGCGCTGGGGATGCAAGGCGAGGTCGGCAGCCTCGACGTGGGCAAGCGCTGCGATGTCGTCGTGCTGCAGGCGGCCAGTCACCACGAGCTGCCCTACCACTTCGGCGTCAACCTCGTCGACGGCGTCGTCATCGACGGCGAGGTCGTGGTGAGCGGCGGCCGGCTGATGAGCCGGGCCGGCATGGGCGGTGCCCGCGCGACGACCGGCGGTCGTGAGACGGTGGTGTAGGGGATGGCCCTTATCGAGTGCATCCCGAACTTCTCGGAGGGCCGCCGTCCGGAGGTCGTCGACGAGATCGTCGCCGCCATCGCCGGCGTCGCCGGCGTACAGGTACTCGACCGCCAGAGCGACGCGACGCACAACCGCAGCGTGATCACGTTCGTGGGGCAGGAGGGCGCGGCCGCCGAGGCCGCGTTCCGCGGCGTGGCGGCGGCCGCGCGTCTCATCGACCTGAATCAGCACCGGGGCGCGCACCCGCGCTTCGGCGCGGCCGATGTGGTGCCGTTCGTGCCGCTGCGCGAAGCCGACATGCCGGTGTGCGTGGCGACGGCGCGCGAGCTCGCGCGCCGGGTGGCGCGCGAGCTCGCCATCCCCGTCTATCTGTACGAAGAGGCCGCTCGTGTTCCCGAGCACCGCGACCTCGCCGAGGTGCGCCGCGGGCAGTTCGAAGGCCTCCGCGACGCCATCGCCGGCGACCCGTCGCGCCGGCCCGACGAGGGCGAGGCGAAGGTCCACCCGACGGCGGGCGCGGTCGCCGTCGGCGCCCGCGCCCCGCTGATCGCCTATAACGTCGACCTGGCTTGTGACGATCTCGCGTTGGCGAAGGCCATCGCCGCCGAGATCCGCGAGCGCGACGGCGGCCTGTCGAAGCTGAAGGCCATCGGGCTGGCGCTCGACGACGGTGGGGTGCAGGTCTCCATGAACCTGACCGACTACCGCGTGACCTCGCTGCTCGACGCCTTCGCGGCCGTCCGGGTACGCGCCGAGAAGGCCGGGGTCGCGGTCCGCGACAGCGAGGTCATCGGGTTGCTGCCTCAAGACGCGCTCGTGCAGGTGGCCAAGCGTGTGCTCAAGGCTTCCGGCTTCTCGCGCGCCCAGGTGCTCGAGGCGCGCGTGTTGGACGCGCTGCTGTAGGAACCACGCGCCCGGGGTCTTTGCTCGTCGCCGTGGGCAGCGCTGAGCTGCGCGGCTGTAGGGACGCTGCGTCCGGTGGCTTCGCCGTGATGCGCTTCGGCGGCCTCGGCGAGACGGCTCGAGAACGTGCGCGAGCAAGGGGACGCGGTTTATCCGTCCGACCCGGTCTCTATCATCTCCATTGACACGAACAGATGTTCTGCTACCATGCATACGAACACCTGTTCGACCAAAGGAGAGGGAGTGACAGGGCTCACCGAACGTCAACAGCAAGTGCTCGAGTACATCCGCGAGTTCGGCGACCGTATGGGGTATCCGCCCACGGTGCGCGAGATCGGCTTGGGTCTCAGGCTGTCCTCGCCGTCCACCGTGCACGGGCACCTCGCCCATCTCGAGCGCCTCGGGCTCATCCGCCGCGACCCGAGCAAGCCGCGCGCGCTCGAGGTGGTCAACGCCCCGCGTCCGGTCAGGCCGCTTCCCCTGGTCGGTCGTGTGGCGGCCGGCGTGCCCATCCTGGCCGAGCAGAACATCGACGAGTACGTCGAGGTGCCCAGCTTCCTGCGGCTCGGCGACGGCGATTTCGTCCTTCGCGTCGAGGGCGATTCCATGGTCGGGGCGGGCATCCTCGACGACGACTACATCGTGGTGCACTCGCAGGCCACCGCCGAGAACGGCGCGATCGTCGTGGCGCTCGTCGACGACGAGGCGACGACCAAGCGCTTCTATCGTGAGCGCGGTCGCATCCGGCTGCAGCCCGAGAACGATCTCTACGAGCCCATCTTCCTCAAAGACGTGCAGCTTGTCGGCAAGGTCGTGGGGGTGCTCCGCCGGCTATGAACGTCGCGCTCGCCATGCCGCCCGAACCGACGCTCGCCGAGGCGGCGCGCCGGGCCTTCTTGTTCTCCCGCGAAGGTGC
>Ga0315282_10012992_pt1 | contig 12632 bp, 11 predicted proteins | sample YL17G07_20_MG_FD_203693 | JGI IMG/M metagenome (GOLD analysis project Ga0315282, IMG submission 203693) | Sediment microbial communities from Yellowstone Lake, YNP, Wyoming, USA - YL17G07_20 | ecosystem: Environmental > Aquatic > Freshwater > Lake > Sediment | place: USA: Wyoming | collected... | reverse complement strand
TCGAACTCCAACGCTTTTAATCCATTTATCAACGATCTGCTGAGCTTCTTTTATAGTTAAATCAGGCATAAATTTATTTTTTAATATCATATTTTGACCTTTCATAATTTTCCTTCTTGCCCCGTAGTGAAACGAAGTTTCTACTACCGGGGTAACAATTCTTTTGCTTTTTGCGGGCTTGAAGGTATAAATCTCCTTATCTTGTTTATAGATTTTCTCCGTTCAATAAAAATTGTATTAATCCTTCTTCGTTTATCACAGTTGATTTATCTGGCTTCAGCAAAAAGATAATTGTCTATAAATTCCCTATCTTCCATTTTCATAACATCTTTTCTTATAAATTTCACAATCTCTTTTTAACTATTCTATCAAAAAATCACTGTTTTGGCGACCCTTTGGTTTCATTTTGAAATCCTATGAATCAAAAAAAGGTTCTGAACTAGTCAGAACCTTTAAAATATTAGCAAGATGTCAGAAAGACAAAGTAAAATTGTAACGAACTTTAGAATTCTGAGAGATACTTCAGAAACAGTTTCGTATTTTTTCTCTGGCCTTCTACAGAGCGTGTTCAATACCCAACCTCCGTCAAAACCTGGAAAAGGAATAAGATTAATCACAGCTACCAGTAAGGAAAAAATTCCCCAGAATAACACAAGACTAGGCCAGCTCACATAGTGAAGAATATAGGAAATTAATATCCCCAAACTGATAGGGCCTACTCCCAAATGAAAAGGCAATCTAGAGACAGCGTCAAACGCCAAGATCAATCTATTCAATGCCGAGGGGTTTAACGGGACAGAAATAATAATGAGAAATATACCGAGGGCAAAATTATTTACCACTCCTCCAGACAAAACGGCCAACTTCTTCCAGAGAGAAAGTCCTGTGTAACTATTATCTAGAGGAAAATCCACATAAGCCATAAAAGGAACAGCTCTAACGGAGTATATAATTCCCTCTTCTCCCCGATGTTGCCACACTCTATGACCAACACCAATGCTGAACTCCTTTATGTTACAGTGAAAACGACGGAGCCAAAAATAGTGCCCAAATTCATGCACGCCCGATAGAATTAAGCAACAGAAAAACAGTACAACTACTCCAACGATACTTTTCACTCTGCCTCACCTCCTTTTTTAAAGAACTAAACTCTTTTCAGAGTATTTTTAGTATATCACTAAAACGAATAATTGTCAATAGTGAAGTATCTCTTTCTTCGATTTTAAAATCAGCCATTCTCAACTCAAATCGCTTTTTTTCCGATTTTAAGGGTTTAAAATACTCAGGCCAAACTTATTTCTCAATTAATTTCTTGCCCTGTAGTGAAACTTAGTTTCTACTACTGGGGTTAAAAATAGAGTTGACCCCATTTTCTTACCATTTTCTTAACATTTATAAAAATTCTCATAGGGGTTAATTTTTAATTTTTATCAATTCTTTTGCAAAATTTTTAGCGTTTTTAATGTCTGGTTCACCGGGCTTGCCCTTATTTATTCCACCTATCCATTTTAAGGGTCCAAGAGTATCCCAGCCAAGACAATTAAATTCACCAACAATATTAAATCCTTTTTTAATTAATTCTTCTCGCATTTTCTTGTGCTGTTTTTTACCATATGGCGCACCACTGGTAGAAAAAATAAAAACCTTTTTGCCGTTTGCTGGTTTTAAGTGGTCAATAAATTTAAGCAAAAGTTTGTGGTGCTTCCACATATAAATTCCTGAGCCAAAACCAATTAAATCGTAATTCAAAATATCCTCTGCTTTCGCATTTTGTGTTTCTACTAAATCAGCGCCCAAAACTTCTGCCATTGCCTGGGCAATTCTTTCTGTATTTTTATGATGCATAGACGAGTAAATAATTAAAACTTTCATACTTTTCATTTTTTATTTCTCAATTAATTTTTCGAGTTTTCTTTTTGCTTTCGCTAATAATTCCCTGCTCTGTACTCAACCTTGTTGTAGTTCAGGATTTTGCTTTTTTCGCACCTGCCGAGAAAATGTGCACGTCCCTATTTTCCCCTATTTTTCCCTAAAGTATCCCCTTCTTTGATATCAAAATCAGCTAACCTTACCTCAAATCTCTTTTTTCCTGACCTTACCAATTCAAAATACTCCGGCCAAATTTTCTTTTTGATTATAGCCATAAATCCTATTTAAGATGTAGATTTGAGAATTTTCTGGACTTCCTTTCTCCAAGATTCCTCAGATGTATGAATGGCTCTATCAATAAAATCTTGACGAATCCTGTTTAAATAAGGGAGTTTACGGAGAGCAACTCGGTAACGGCTAAACTTGTCACTTTTTATTTCGTCATCAGAAGCTCTAATCACATCCCTTCTAAAATTTAATGCCTGCATTGAACGATTGATTTCTTTAACCTTTCTCTTAACATCATCTGGGGATGGTTTTCCATCTTCTTTTATGCGAAAAAAATAAGTAGCATGGCCTTCTTCATTAGTCACCTCAGAGGCAATCGCATTTTCTTTTGGAAAAGCGACTAAAAACCAAAATATTGGCTTTAACTCTTCTTCAGAAGAGGTAAAACTTTCCCGAATTCCAATATAAGTATTCTCTGGTCCCGCTAATGACAATAAGTAATCAAAGGTGGCTTTCCTCTCTTCGTCAGGTTCTTGACTGCTTTCTTTACCGGGACGCTTAAAAATAATCCTCTGAAGAACCCCCCATAAATCTGGAGAAATTTCTTCAATTTCGCTTTTTTTCGTTGCTTTTCCTTGTTTTAAAACTCGAGATAATTGTAAAATGGTCCACTCAGAAACCCCTTTCGGGAAATATTCTTTTAGCATCTCAGCGGTCCTCTGATACATTTCTTCAATCAGTCTCTCAATATCGCTTTTTAACTCCTCAAATCTACCGCCCATCATTGTTAGAGTCAACTTTTCCCCAAGATCCAACAAAATATTTAAAGAAAATTTTCCAGATTCAAAATCTATCTTCTCAATATCGCAATAATTAATATTAAAAAAATCCTTTTCTTGAGGAGTTACAACTAAACTATTTCGATAGAGAATGATTTTTGCTTTGTCGTCTTTTATTGTTCTCCCCTCGCTATCAGTAAACTCAAAAGAGGCTTCAAATTCTTTCTGGTAATCTTTGTCCAGCATCAAAAGATTTTTCTGCATCTGATAGTTTCTTTTCGAGACAAGATTGTGCAAAAATTGCTCGTAATAACTACCAAAATAATAAAAGACATAGCGGAAACCATCATAAACCAATGCCTCAATTTGATTATCAATACCCTTTAACCTTTCTATGTCGGAATAATACAAATAAAACTCTTTTCCTTTGTTAGGGATAACAAAAAGCCCTTCTTCTGCTAAAGCAACTTTACAATCGTCCTCGTTTATAATTTTGCCATCTTTATCGAGGCTTTTATATTTAGCATTATGATATTCCATATCATCTTATCCTTTAAAATTTGGATTTTTTCTTCCGCATTCCGGGCAGAACTTCATATCATCGGTCAACTTTGCTCCGCATTTTTGACACTGATATTCTGCAACAAGCTTAGCGCCGCAATTTGGACAAAATTTAGCACCTTTTGTTTCCGCTCCGCATTTTGGACACTTAGCAACTACCCTCCCAACCACATTTAAATCTTTCGTATAATCGGTCTTAAACACTTTTTCTTTCATTTGTGATATGGTAGCTTCGGTTTGAGCTGCCGCCATTTCTTGTTCTAGCTTTGGAGCACATTCCACGCAAAGCCCGCGCTCTGTGTTCCAACAGACCTCTTTACAAACCCACTTTCCGCAACGAGAACACTGCATAAAATGGGGTTTCACTGCTTCAACTGCCCTTTTTAAGGCTTCATCATGGGCTTTGCCACCAACTGCTCTTTGGATATCATAAGTAGCCTCTCCAACCCTGCCTAATATCCCGCCAGTTAATCCGCCAATCCCCCTTAAAATACCACTGGCTACTCCCATCTTTGAACTCTCAAACGGAGAGAGATAACCATTACCACAAATATCACAATAAAACTTAAACTGATAACCCTTATCGGTTGAAAGATCGTCGTAATTTTTTGTAAATTTTATTAAATCTGCCATAAATTTTATTTTCAAAACTTTTATCGACCTTTAATGTTATATTATGCATCTCTTTATAGAAAAAATCCAATGTAATAATATCAGGAACTCAACTTTAAATACTTTGTCTAAAATTGATTGTTTTATCCTCGGTCTCTAAGATAGTTTAGTAATTTAAATTTCCACAATAAGGACATTGACTATATACAGTTGTTCTTCTCGTAAGATCATCCGGATAAGTTTTTCCACATTTTCCACATATTTTTGTGAATGTAGATAATCCAAAGGGTTGCTGAGATTCTAATGATGCGGAGCCACCAAACGTAGACACCCCAAATGTAGGGCCCCCAATTGATGTAATTTCAGAAGTGCTTGATATTTTCAAATTACTTATCTTATTTTCAGCTTCCCGAATTGCATCCCTTAATTCTTCAATTAACTTCTCAGTTCTCTTTTCATATTTTCTGAAATCGGTAGTCTTTTTGATTTTACTTTTATATTGTTCTAATTCATTAGTTAATTTCTTAATATTTTCTATTTTTAATCCAAGCTCTCTTTCGGCTTCGGAGGCTATCTTCTTTTGTTGGGTTAAAAATATTCTTTGTTTTTCTTTTAAATCTTTCAAACTCTGCCAACCTAAAAAAGCTATAACTGCAATGAAGCAAAGAAATAAAGTAAACATAACGGTCAATGCCGACAGAATAATTAGAGTTATATTAAAGTAATCCATATTTTTTATTTCTTAATTAATTTTTCGACTTTTTGCCTGCCCCGTAGTCCCCGCTTAGCGGGGCTACTACCGGGGTTAAAAATAGAGTTGACCCCATTTTTTTAATAATTTTTTTGTTTTTTGCGCACGAAATTAATATGTTCATCTTAATCCTCCTTTGCATATTCTTTTGCTAATGCCATCTTTGAGGATACATTTTCCTTGATTTCCTACACACTTGGCAATGTAACCGCAACTTAATAGGGCTACGGGACAATATTTATCTTTGGTCGGAATACAAATTTTCTCAACACCATTCTTTCCAAAAAGACAAACATTACATAGTTTCTTGTTACACATTCTTGGAACGAAATCAAAAGTGATATCAAATTGTTCTGGGTAAAAATCATCGATGTCTTCATTATTTTTTAATTGATTATAGAGTTCTCTAATAATTTCTGGCATTCTCCAATTTTTTGGAATACTATTCATATCTACCACATTTACAAATAAATTATCTCTAAATAATGGACTATTATTCCAAACATCTCCAGGTAATTCTATTTGATTCATCGGCAAGTTAATCCATCTTTCGATTAGCTTTCCCGCATTGCCACCGGCAACCTCCCTTATGGCTCCTTTAAATATTTCGTGATATAGTCCTTTTTTATAATCTCTAACACAACACCACAATCTCTTTTTTCCGTTTGTAGAAGTTTTTTTGAATTCTTTTAGTTTTTCTTCAAATGCTTTATCGTGATTTAGAATTTTTATAATTTTTTCCGGATTTGCCTTCTTCCTATCAAGCTGATAGGTCAGTAAATGTAATGCGCATGCTATTCTTATTAGAAGGTCTTCTTCTTTCTGGAATCTTTGTAAAATCTTAACAATGTAAAGTATGATATTTCTTTTGTATTTTGGATAATCCAGGATTTCTAATGTTTGTAAGATATTTTGATAATCATCGGTAATATATCTAGATGCGAAAGTAAAATTGTCTTTGGATTTAGATTTAAATCTAAATTTCTCTCTACCTTTGTCTTGGTATTTCTCATAATATTTGTTGAGTATTTTTTGGGGCGATAATTTACCTTTAGAATATTCATATACTAATTCAGAAAAAATATAGCCGCCCCTATCCCAAACAATTTCAAATGGCATCTGTCGATCTGTAATATAACAAATCCAATGTGTAAGAATTTTCTCGCAATTTGTTAAATCGTCTCTGAAAAAATGAACAAAGTTATAATTCTTTTCATTATTCCATCTGCGAGAATCTAACCAAGCTATCGCTTTGAAAATTTTAGTGAGATTGTCTCTGTTTTTTATTTTTATCCTCATAAGATTGTTTCACTAATTCTCCTTTAAATGCTTACCCTATAGTGAATTTATTCTACTTCAGGGCTTTGTCTAAAATTGATTGGTTCAACTTGGGCCTAAATTTTGATTTTCAAAATCTGTAAAATAAGTATTGAACTACTTTAAGTTTTATAACAAATTATTAACTTATTTCTTTTATACCATCCTGAGTGAGAACTTTATAATTTTTAGGTAGGTTTTTAAAATTTTCACGAGTTATTTTTTTATATCCTATAAGTGAACTAATTAAAATATTGTGAATTTCAACCATAAAATCATCTACATAACCAATGGCAATTTGATCAAATTCTTCAGATATTTTTTCTGTTCTTCGTTTTATATCTTCTCGATCCCATTTTTCCCACCAATAATTTTGTATTTGTAAATTCTGCAAATATTGATGATGCTTATATAATTTATTAGTTAACTGACTCAATTGAATTTCGAAAAGTTCTTTTTTTGCTTTTTTTAATTTCGGTATTACACCGATCCACATCTCACAATGAATCCAAAATTTAAGATAAGCACCAACAAAAGCAGATGTGCGTTCACTTAATTTTCTGAGATATTTATTCCAAAATTTTAGAGCTTGGAAATTTCGCTGAGACGGAGGAATGGTCCTATCAACATATTCCATATCAAGAAATGGGATACTAAAGGGGTTTAACAAAATACCAAGATCATTACTTTTTTCATCAAGTTCTTTTTTAAAACCATATAACTCCTCGTATACCTTTAGTTTCGTATTATTTTTTAATTGTTCTTTTTGTTGTTTTAAACTAAACCAAAAAACCGCCAACCAACCGACAATGATTAAAATAACATTAACAAAATTAAATATAATTTGGCTATTTTCCACGATTGAGATCTTTTTTATTTCTCAATTAATTTTTTCACTTTTTGGGTTTGAAATTTTTTTAAAAGCTTTTGATGAATATTCCTTGACTCTTCCATTATCATCTATAGAAAAAATATATAAACATAAATGGCGTGCAGTTTGCCATGGGATTCGATGTAAGGCTTTTTCGGCGCTTACTTTTGGTAATCCTAAACCATATTCGTAAGCGTAGGGGGCAATGACTTTCATTCTCGTAGCAAGTTGCCCTAAGGCATATAGCCATACAGTTTCATTGACTGATTTCGCTGACTTAGCATAAGATTTCCCTTTACATTCTATCAAGAATCGCCGTGCCTTATGCTTATTAAAAACATCTTTTAAAACAAGATCGCAACCTCTTTCGTGTAAATCTTTCTCAGAAACAACTTGCCATTGTGGTGCGAGATGTTTTTTTATTCTTTCTATGACAAATTTTTCAGTTATTTTTAACATATTTTAATCCAAAATTTTACTCTCTAGAGCTTCTTCGAATTCTTTTTGTAATTGTCTGTTATAAAAAGGCAACCCAATTAGTTTAAAGCGTTCATTTTTAGCTTCCATAATTAAATCTCTTTGTAATTTCGCCTGTTTTTCTATTTCAAGTAAAAAGTCCTGTTTCCATTTTTCGTAAGGAATTAAAAATTCTCCCTTCGGCTCAATAAAAACCTGGTATATACTGATAGCTTTATTTCTCTTTTTTAAAAGCATTATAAAATCCGGTTCAAATGCCCTTCCCTCGTCAAACTCAAAAATTTGAAAGAATTTTTCATTGCGCAATAAAGCAATATCTGAATATTTTTGTTTTAGCTTTTCTATAAATCCGCTAATGAAATTGATAAAACTTTTCTCTTCGCCTGTCCCATAAAATACATTTTGCCCATACCAATCTGTTTTTTCTAAATCAATCTCTGATAATTCTTTTCTCTCTAAATCATCCTTATCTATTTTTATCTTTTTATTCTTAAAAATTTCCCATAATGCTCTTGCTTTAAATAAAGTTGTTCCCCTATACTCCGAAGTATTTATTTTTGCTTGGTCTGCTATTTCTTTAATTACCGGCAAAACAATTTTTAGTTTTTCAGACGGAGTTAATGTTTCTATCTTATTTTTCGGTCCCGTCACTTCTATCTCCACATTAGCTAAATAATCAGAAGATAAAATAAATTCTTTTATTGATTTTACATAAGGGAAATATTTCTTTAGTGTTTCAAATTTATAAAATTCAAACTTGTCCAGCGCACCCCTTATTATATTTTCTCCAAAGTTAGAAATTTTGTATTTCGTCTTTTTCCGAACAACACTTTTTGATTGTTTAAGATCTCGTGTTTCGTCTAAAATAATTTCTTCTCTAATTTCGCCGGTTTTCAATTCATAATTATATTGTTTTTTAATTTTCGCATCGCTAAAACTTTTTATATCTGTCCGTAAATTCGGCATTCGGTCATTTATAAAAATATATTCGTCTTTCCATTTCTTTTTAACGGAATCTTTAATAAATAAATCTATCTGTTTATACTTCTCCGGCAAAATTCCAATTTCAGTAAGAGCGCTTTTTATCTCGGTAATGTAGTCTGGATTGTGAGCGCTGTGATAGTGTAGTGTTTCTATAATTCGTAGCTCGTTTTCAATATCATCAAATTTTCTTTTATATCTATCTTCCGTCTCATCTAATTGAAATGGAAAGTACCTTGCTCCTCTACCAATAAGTTGCGCCTCACCTATTGTTGTATTGCCGGGCTTATATTCTCCGCGAACCCATTTTCCATCCCTTGTATCATATAATCGCACAATATCAAAGAGATTTAGCACATCCCAGCCTTCATTTAGCATATTAACCGCAAAAATAGCTCTTATCTCGTTGTTTTTGTTCTCTAAAGAGTTAAGTTTTAATTGTTTTTCTTCATCAACATTTTCAGAATCCAGAAGCATACATTTTTCTTCAGAGAAATCTTCCTGCAATTCTTTAATTAAATTATCAAAATTTATATTCTCTTTTTGGAAATGGTTAAACGCTTTCTCTAAATCTGTACCCTTTGCTCGTGATAATATTTCTTGAATATCATGAAATTTCAAATTTTTTATTTTAGTCAGAAACCCTTCGTAATTTTCCTTTGACTCTTTTATACTTTTAGACTTAAAAAGAAGCACTGGCTTTAAGTGCAATTTATATTTTTCTGCGATTTTTCTGCGGTATTGGCTTAAAATGACTGCCTGCAAAGCACGATCAACCGGATCTAAATCTGCCTGCAAAACTTCTATTTCTTTGGAATATTTATCCAAGCGAAATTGCTTCAAATCATACTGGAAAATAATTTTATCCTCGTATTTTTGTTTAATATTTGGATTACCTAAATCAATCGTTGCTGTAAACTCTAACAGAATATTTTTAAGATTGCTTCTGAAAATCCTTTCAACTGTGTGCTCCCAGCTTCTTTTTTCTTCTAATTCGCTTCCTGATAATTTAGATTTTGTTAGGGTTTGTAAATGATGTGCTTCATCGGAAATGAGGACTATTTCTTTATCTTCAAAATCTTCATATGTTAAAGCGTTCTCGTGAGGATAATTTAACCGTGTGTGCAGTCCTTGGATAGTTGTAAAAATAATATTTATATCTTCCGGATTTACCGCCTCAAAATTTTGAACCTCTTTGATAAAAACTTCTTTCTCGCTAAATTTAATTTTTGGAGCAAAAAGATATTTTTCCGATAAAGGATTTAGGAAGTTGTCTTTTGTTTTTTCAATAATATTTACGCTATTTACAAAAAAGATAAAATTGCGGTAACCGAGCTTATACAAGTATAAAATATTCGCCGCCATTATCAGCGTCTTTCCACTTCCGGTCGCCATATGAAAAAGAAGTTGTGCCGGATATTGTCTTTTCTGATAGCCATTAAAATAAAAATCAAACCGCCCCAATGCTTCTTTTTGATATTCACGCAATTCAAATTTTGGATTGAGATTTTGGACTATTTCATCACTCACCCGTGAAGTAAAATAATCTAACCCAAATGATTCTTTAATAGAATTAAAAGTTTCGTAAAGCATAATTTAAAAATAAGAAACTTTAATTAAAATTAAATTTCGCTTATCTTAATGTTTTTGGTTAACATTTCGTTCTCATCATCACTCCATTTTTCGAATTCTAAATACCAACTCTTTTTAACGGGTTTTACATTATCTCCACTAAGTAATAATTCAAACTGATATTTACCGGGTTTTATTATATTAGGAACTTCTCCTCTAGCAACCGGATTAGGCTGCACCATAGTATCTAAAATTAAAAGAGCTTTATTAAAATCACTTGGGTCTTTAATAAAATGTCCAAAATCACAATGCCTAAATAGATTCACAGGAACACGGATAATATTTGTGCGTGGTTGAAAATGACTCCAAACTAGACTTATTGGTAAAAAATGCCGCAGTTTTTCCAACACCCCGTCTTCTTTTACGCAAAAGAAATTAATCGGCATAAGTTCAACATTCTCGCCCGCAGCCCCATTTTTATGGATAACTTTTATTCTGATATAAATAGACTGACCAACAAAATTTCCCGTATATGGATTAGTTAATGATATTTGATGACAATCTGGCGGTTCTAAATTTATTTTCATATCTAATATTGCTCTGTTCCAAAATTTTCTTATTCTTTCCTGAAATAAAGCAACGAATACTGCTAAGAATGTAGCTATTGCCAATACTATATTTACCCATAAAGCTTTTGGGTCACTTAAAACTGCAGCTATTTTTTCTAAGGATTCTACGATTTTATCCATAAAACTTCTTATTCAGCTTCTTATCTTCTTCACTTACTCCATATTCCTCATCATCCATCTCGCTGTAATTAATATACAGATGATTTTTATCTAAACATTCCAGCAAAAATCTTTTTTGGTCTTCAATGGATAAATCAGCAAAATCTTTTGCGTGCTCGTCAATTGCTTTTACATCCACCTTATAACTCAAAAACACTTTTTCTTTCATCGTTTCCCATAATTTTTTCAGTTCATCTTTTATTTTCGCTTTTTGTGTCTTCTCAACAAAATTCTCATTCCATTTCATTAGTTCTAAATAGACAAAATCACCGCCACCTTCCCAATTTACTGATTTTGAAATACCAGTTTGATCGCCATTGATAACATTTTTTAATCTCACCACAGCGCTATTCTCTTCATAATCAAGCTGTTCGACGCCAATGTATTGACGACCCATTTTATGAGCCACAGCACAAGTAGTTCCTGTTCCAGCAAAAAAATCAACAACTAAGTCACTTTTATTCGTAGAAAGTTCAATAATTCTTTGCAAAAGTTTTTCGGCTTTTTTCCCATATTTCAAGCTTACTCCGCCCTCACTCATAATTCCTTGCCAAGAAATATCAACCCACAAGTTGCTTAATTTTTCTTTGCGGTAAAGTATATTATTTACTTTTTCAACTGATCCAGAAAGGAAAATTACTTCATTTTGCTTGTAAAAAAATCTTCTTGTCAATTTACCTTTTTCTTTCCCCGAACGAGGAATATATTCAATTGAATAAAATTCTTGCCCTACTTTTTCTTGCACCTTTTTTAGAATAGAAGATTCAGAAAGTGCTAATCTAATAATCTTATCATTAAATTTCTCATAAACTTCCATTTCATTTTTGATTTTATTTTCTCTCATAAAATCATTTAATCTTTCAATTTTATAACCATCGTGCTTGAAAACTGTTATCTTATTCCCATAACCATTCACAATTTCATCAAAAGGTTTTTTAGTCCCTTCTGAAACCAAAATTTGATTATACTCAAAATTCTTATCTTCTTGTTTTTTGGACTCAATTATTTCCCATAAAGGTGTAAACTCATAAACAGGATTAGGGATAAATGAGTTTTTGTTTTTGGCGTAGAGTGTAATAAATTCCGCTTTTTTCTTTAATTTTGTTGATTCCCCACCACCAATTGCACGCAGAGATTCTCCAGTTTTAATCGAAATCACATTTATAAAATTTTCTCTATCAAAAATTTCATCGCATAAAACTTTTAAGTATGGTTGTTCGCTATCATCAATTGAAATAAAAATTACCCCATCATCTTTTAATAATTCTTTTGCTACTCTCAATCGATTTTCCATAAAAGTCAACCAAGACGAATGTTTAAAACTATCATTATAAAATGTATCTGCCTCGCGATTATACGGCGGATCAATGTAAATCAGCTTTACTTTTCCGGCGAAGCGTTTTTTGAGGGAATGAAGGGCTAAAAGGTTGTTACCTTTAATAATTAGATTGTCTTTTATATTCCCATTTTCATCAGTTCTAAATCCGTCAAATTTATGCTCGCCATTTTTATCAATTCTCTTTGCATTGGTAAAAACTTTTGGGTCAAGGAGACGGCTAATTTCATCCGGCGCTAAAATTTCATTCCAGAAAATTTCATCCCGTTTCTGGTCCTCTTTTGTCATTCCGCCTTCAAGCACACAATCTTTATATGGCCACGAAAGCACAACCTCTTTTTTCTCGCTTAAATACTCATCACTAACTGTTAACCCAATTTTATTTTTAAAAGCGGTATAACTATCTGGCAAAAACTGCTTATTGGAAACAAACTTAATAAATTTATCCTTATCAAAAATCGTGGCCTTGCCCACCTCTGTAAAAAATACT
>Ga0315282_10012991_pt1 | contig 12634 bp, 11 predicted proteins | sample YL17G07_20_MG_FD_203693 | JGI IMG/M metagenome (GOLD analysis project Ga0315282, IMG submission 203693) | Sediment microbial communities from Yellowstone Lake, YNP, Wyoming, USA - YL17G07_20 | ecosystem: Environmental > Aquatic > Freshwater > Lake > Sediment | place: USA: Wyoming | collected... | reverse complement strand
GGCAATCTTCGGACTCAGATCTTCGTCCAAGTAATACTTCATGAACCGGAGCTCATAAACGGGTGGCGTTCCTGGATCTTTCTCTTGGTCCAGCTCTCATTTCGCTCAATCAAGCGGTCAATCTCCTCAGGGTAAGCAGAGTAGTAGCTGAGAGCAGCCTTAACTTGTTCCTGGGACAGCCAATGATAGGCTTTCTTCAATCTTTTGAGATCCTTTCCAACACTCTTATACGCAGCGATGATCTCCCACACCTCAATTCCTGTGCCAGCCACTTTGGCCCTCCTGCCACTAACGCCTTCTCCAAAAATTATTCCAGGACACCGCCTCATCTTGATGGCTTCGGTTAGAAGATCTTTGGTGATGGTTGAGAAGTCTCGCCCCGTCTCTGCAGATAGCTCTTCAATTTCCTTTAGAGTTTCCTCAGGAAGTCGCAAACTCTTTTGAACACCTTTCATAAGAATCTCCTTTAACCTTTTTGTTAGACACTATATTACACTATCCTACGGTGAATGTCAATGCATTTCATAAAGCTGATAATGGGGACACATACCTTTTTTGTTAGGAAGGCTGATAGCGGATAGCAAGTGGCAAATGGCCTATCGTCATAGCTCATTACTCATAACTCGTTACTATTTGTTACAGTTGTCCGGATTCAGCCCAGGTTTCCAGGAGCTTTTGATAGTCGGGGTCTTTGTACCTCTCCAGAGAAAATGCAGAAGCATAATGGGGTAACTTGCCGCCGGTGAGATGAGTTGCCAAAAGCTCCCCTGTTCCACAGCCAGCCATCACTCCAAAACCAGAGAGCGCTCCAACAATGTAAGCGCCCTCAACCGGCAGCTTGCCAATGAGGGGTCGGTTCTCACGGGTCTTCGTATAGTAGCCGCCGTCTACGGACGACTTGGGGAGGCGGTTAACGTATGCCTTCAAACTTGGAGTCATAGTCGCCAATCCGCGCAGCACCATTTCCGGATAACGGGGATCAATGGAAAAGGGAAAGGTAGGTTCAACTGGAGGGGTGTGGTAAGCCCACAGACCGAGAAGGATGTTGCTTTGCGCTCCTCCCTCGGGTCGGGTATGAACACCGGATGGAAGTTCCTCGAGAAGTTTCCTTGTTTCTTCAGATTCAGTGAGCACTGCGCGCTCTTCTTCTGTCCAGGGCAAGCGTATAGGATCGGTCCAGATCAACATGGGTGCATTCCGGGGCACTGCGCTTAGATGATCGCTAAAGGACATTTTCAAATGCAATTCGGATAAAACCGGCAGTTCAACGCCAACCATCCTGCCAACTTCTTTCAGCATTGGTCCTGCTGCATTAACAAATTTCCGTGTTGCGATGGTATCCACCGAGCCATTGCTTCGTATTCGAACGGCCTTTACTCCATTACCTATTACCTCAACACCTACGACCCTTGCCTTTAACAACCGAACCCCTCTTTCTCTTGCCCGTTCTAACAGATACATGCCCAGTTGCTGAACACTGAGCCAGCCACAACGCCTGGCATGAACTACTGCCGCGATGTCTCCGGAGAGATAAGCAAAATATTTCCGGATGATCGTCTGATCAAGAATCAAATCTACACCGGCAGGATGATCTTCGAAGCCTGATTCAGATGAAGGAATGTAAAGAGGATCGCCACGTTGACCCGTATGAGTGCGCAGCGGACCAGCTCCCAGCGCAGTTGATTCTTCTGCCACACGCTTAAAATGGGGAGTCTTGCCTGGGTCGGCAGTTGCATAGACATAGCCACGCCTGCTGAGATGAAAAATGTTGCCGCTTTCGCGGGCTAACTCCTCCATGATATCGATGCTTCGGTTCATCAGGCTGACCATTGCATTTCCGGGTCCGGGCCAGAAGTTCCGATAGCATTCGGTCGATTTATCGCTCGTTAAGGAGAGAGGTGCCCCCTCATCTACGAGAAGAACATTTTCAATCCCATGTCTTACGGATAGATGATAGGCTGCAGAAATGCCGGCAATTCCCGCTCCGCAGATGACAACATCCGCGGTAATATTACGATTCTTTCTCATGGAACGAAGTTTATTAAATTGAAGTGATAAAATCAACCCTTCGACCATTCCCGGTCTAAAGCCGGGGGTTCGCTCAGGGTTGATACTGAGCGGCGCCTTTTACCCCGTCCCGAAGGTCGGGGCCTGGGGCCGTCGAAGTATCAAATAGAATAAGGTTGAGGTTGAGGTTGAGGTTGAGGTTGAGGTTGAGGTTGAGGTTGAGGAAACCCCATGGATTCCCGTTTCCAGGCCTGCGCGCTGAAGCGCTACGGCGCACAAGCACGGGAATGACAGACAGAATCGGGCGATCTTTCAAAATATATCTCCCTTATACAAAATACAGTCTTTCCCTTATTAACCTTTTTTATTCCAGTTCGTAGTGTTAAGATATTAAATATTATTTTCAACTAAACTACCCTCGCCTTGAAGGCGAGGGGTTCCGAAAACATGTCGACTTCAAGTCGACTTCGCTCCTAGTTCCCTCTTCGTGGTCATTCCTGCGAAGGCAGGAATCCAGAGGAGGATCTGGAAAAAAACCCACTGGATACCCGCTTTCGCGGGTATGACGGGAGGGGTGGGTTCGCTTCCGTATTTGGCTTATGTTCACTTTGTTCACATTTCGCCTATTTTCGCTTCGCCTCAAGGCGAGGGGTTTCCACCATCCCCGAAGGGGACACTAAACTGCTGGGGGTTTTTATGATTTCTCTGGAAGTGAATGGAAAGAGGTATGATGTGGAAGTGACTTCGGAGGTTCCATTATTGTGGGTGCTCAGGGAGTATCTGAAGCTCACAGGTACAAAGTACGGTTGCGGCGCAAACATGTGTGGTACCTGTACCGTCCATGTGGATGGCAAAGCCCAGAGGTCGTGCCAACTTGCTGTAGGGGATGTGAAGGACCTGAAGATTACCACCATTGAAGGAATTCCCGAGGATCATCCTGTCAAGAAGGCGTGGAGATTGGAGCAGGCCCCTCAATGCGGTTACTGTCAGCCAGGCCAGATCATGCAGGCCATTGCCCTGCTTGCAGAAGATCCAAATCCTTCTGATGAAAAAATAATAAATGCCATGGAGGGTATTCTCTGCCGCTGTGGCACATACCCGAGAATCAAGCGAGCCATTAAAAGGGTAGTCAGGGAGGGGAAGAAGTTATGAATCCATCAATCACACGCCGTGAATTCTTAACGAAATCCTTGGCCGGTGCGGGTATGACTATCGCCATTTGCGTTACACCCTCTGGATCAAAAATCCTGTCAGCGCAGGAAGTAAAAAAGGATCTCTTCAGCCCCAATGCGTGGCTTCAGATCACGCCTGATAACATTGTCACCGTCATCGTTAATAAGTCTGAAATGGGACAGGGTGTTTATACTTCATTGCCCATGATTCTGGCTGAAGAGCTTGAGGCAGACTGGAAACAGGTGAAGGTGAAAGGAGCCCCTGCAAGGGATGAGTATAAGGACCCTGTTTTCGGGATGCAACTGACAGCCGGAAGTACAAGTGTCCGCCATATGTTTGAGCCTCTTCGCAAGGCAGGGGCAGCGGCCCGGGAGATGCTCGTCAGTGCCGCTGCTGAAACATGGGGAGTTCCTCCCGGTGAGTGTGAAGCTCGCCAGGGGTGGGTGAGGCATAGAAAAAGTGAAAGGAAACTGAACTACGGCGAACTCTGCGACAAGGCTTCTAAACTTCCGATCCCGGAAAATCCACCTCTTAAGAAAGAATACCAATTCAAATTAATCGGTACACGGGTGCCTCGTCTTGATCTCCAGGAGAAGATTGACGGAAAAGCCACTTTTGGAATTGATGTATTCGTCCCTGACATGCTCTATGCGGCCATCTCCCGTCCTCCTGCTTATGGAGCAAAAATCGTCTCTTATGAGAATGAAGCCGCGAAAAAGGTACCCGGTGTTCAGCATGTCATCGTGACGGATCGCGGCGTTGCCGTCTGCGCTAAAACAATTGACGGAGCATGGAAAGGAAGGATGGCTCTCAATGTGGAATGGGACAAGGGGACTCATCCTGATTTGAACAGTGAGACACTGGAGAAGAATTTCCTCCAGCATCTGAATCAACCGGGTCTCTCCGCAAAGAAAGAAGGAAATATTGACGATGCTCTGGGCAAAGCTGCTAAGAAATTAGAAGCCACGTACCTCCTACCCTATCTCTATCATGCCACGCTGGAGCCGATGAACTGCACGGCCCACGTCCGTCAGGATCGATGTGATCTCTGGGTGCCAACGCAATTTCAGTCCGGTGCTCTCATGTCGGCTGAAAAGATCACCGGTTTGAAACCAGAGCAGATCCACATCCACACCACATACCTTGGGGGTGGTTTTGGGAGAAGGACAGAGCTTGATGTGGTGGAGGAGGCCCTTCAGATATCGAAAGCAACCCGTAAACCCATCAAACTCATCTGGACCAGGGAGGAGGATGTCAAGAATGATTTCTATCGGCCAGGGAATTGCTGCAGCATCGAGGCTGGATTGGATCAGCAGGGACGTATCGTGGCATGGTCGCATAAAGTCGTCGTCCCATCCATCTTTGCTCGCTTCTCCCCCCAGATGGTCAAGGATGGAATCGATCCTGCAGCCGTTGAGGGCATTTCGGATATGGAGTATGAGATTCCAAATCTCAATGTAGAATATGTAAGGATCGATACGCCTATCCCAGTCGGTTTCTGGCGTTCCGTTGGACATTCCCATAATGCCTTCACCGTGGAGAGTTTCATAGATGAACTGGCCTATCTGGCGAAAAGAGATCCCCTGGAATTCCGCATGAGCCATCTTAGAAAGCGTCCCCGTGCCCAGCAGGTCCTGAGAGTGGCTGCCGAAAGGGCGGGCTGGGAAAAACCTTTGAGGAAAGGACATGGACGGGGCATTGCCTATCACTACTCCTTCGGGAGCCACGTGGTCCATGTTGCCGAGGTCTCTGTCGATAAAACGGAAGGAAAGATAAAAGTCCACAAAGTGGTCAGTGCCGTTGATTGCGGTCCCGTGGTTAATCTCGATACGGTCAAGGCCCAGATTGAAGGGGCCACCCTCTTTGGTTTGAGCGCAGCCTTGATGGAAAAGATCCAATTTTCCAATGGGGGTGTGGAAAACGAGAATTTCTACAATTATGAATTGATTCGGATGAGTGATGTCCCTGAGATTGAGGTGAATGTCCTGAGAAGCAGGGAAAAACTGGGTGGCGTCGGAGAGCCCGGTGTCCCTCCCATTGCTCCGGCTGTAGCCAACGCGGTCTTCAATGCTTCCGGCATAAGAGTCCGGAGCCTTCCCATGACTCCTGAAACAATTCTAAAGGCGATGAAACAAAGTTGATACGTTCGACGGCGCCAAATCCCGATTTTTAAATCGGGGTAAAAAGCGCCGCTCAGTATCAACCCTGAGCATACCCCGGGCTTCAGACCGGGGAGCCGAATGGGTTGATTTTAGTTATAGGTTATACGTTATACGTTTTTGTAGAGTTACCAACCCTGTCTTTGAAAGAATGCCTTCCTGTGATAAACTGAAAATTTTCTCGCCTTGAAAGCGAGGGGTTCCAATCCTAAGTCGACTGCGTTTTTGATTCTCGTTTATTCGTCATTCCTGCGGAAGCAGGAATCCAGGGTCAAATCCGTGGAACTCCCCCCCCTGGATACCCGCTTTCGCGAGTATGACAAACCCGAAGTTGGCTCACGTTCACCTTGTTCAGGTTTCGCCTATTGTCGCTCCGCCTGAAGGCGAGGGGCTTCCACCATCCCCGATGGGGACACTAAAACATAAGAATGCTTTACAAGATTCTTGCGGATATCGTTGTTCTCATCCATTTTCTCTGGATCGTGTTCCTTTTCTTTGGCGCCTTCTGGGGAATCAAGAATAAGGTGGCCAAGATATTCCATCTCTCTGGCCTTGCGTTTGCCTTCATCATCCAGATATTTGACTGGTACTGCCCCCTCACCCATCTCGAGCTCTGGCTGAGATCCAAACATTCACCCTTCCTTACTTACGCGGGTTCCTTCATCATCCATTATGTGGAGAAGATCGTCTACATCGAAATTTCCCGCTTCGTGGTTCTTGTTCTGACCCTCCTGTTATGCGGGTTGAATGCATGGCTCTATTTGAGAAAGAGGCGGTAGGGAGATCCCGTGAGGACAGGAGATCAACTAATACGAAAGCAATAAATACCATTACAGTCGGCGGGATTTCCCCTCACCCCATCCCTCTCCCCAGCGGGGAGAGGGGAGGGTGAGGGAGCAATTTGATTATTGCACTGGCTAAAGAAGATAGTGTAAGATGAGTCTTCCAAGGTGAGCTGATGGAAGAAGAAAAAAACAGACGAACTCCTATTGATCGCAGAAAAAAGCCTACCCCTCGTTTGAGCTGGTTCACCTTTTTCGGCCGAAGAAAAACACTTAGAAGAAAAACGGATCGGGAGAAGGGTGGATATGTAGACCGTTACAGCTATATTTTGTTCTTTTTACTCGTCTTGATTCTGGGCCTCAATATCCTCGATTCCTTATTCACCATGATGATTATCGATTTAGGAGGTCAAGAATTTAATCCTCTGGTGCGTTCTTTTATTGAGCTCCATGGGGATATGTTCTGGATCTGGAGATTCGTCATCGCCTCCTTGGCCTTAGTTCTCTTGTATCTTCATCGTGGATTTATCATGGTCCGGCGGATGATCATTGCGATCGGCTTAATTTACGCTGTCATTGTGGTTTATCAGATGTATCTCATCTTTTATCGATAATCCAATTCCGTTCATAGCCACCCTACGTGTCGAAAAGTTCAAACAAGGAGAAACAAAATGCTGGATCTCTTCAAGCGATTGGCGGAAATTCCCGGAGGGAGCGGATTCGAAGAAGAGGTCATCAAAGCGATTGCTGCGGAATTAAGAAAAAGAATTCCTGATGTCTCCTTGGACCCCATGGGCAATGTCATCGGGAAGTTTGGAACAGGGAAGCGATCGGTAATGATCTGTGTTCATGCGGATGAGGTGTGTTTGATCGTCAAGTATATTGATGGAAGAGGATATATCTATTTTGATCTCATCGGGATGATCGATGCGAGGGTTCTTCTTGCCACAAAGGTCGATGTCTGTGCAGAAAAAGGAATCTATACAGGAGTCATCGGTGTGAAGAATTCCCATCTCATGACTCCTGAAGATCTGAAGCGGCCGATAAGCATTTCAGAGCTCTGGATCGACGTCGGCGCCGAGAGTGCCGAGGAAGTCAGGGGACGGGGAATTGAAATCGGGGACCCCATTGTTTTCCATCCAAACCTTCAGTCCATCGGAGCGGATACCGTAATCAGTAAGGCCATCGACAACCGCGCTGGTTGTGCGATTCTGATCAATCTGGGCGAGAGGATGAAGAAGGAGAAAATAGATTACCAATTATTTTTGGTCGCGGCCGTTCAGGAAGAAGTAGGGTCACGGGGAGCAAAGGTGGCTGCTCAGTCGATCGGTCCGGATATGGCGATTGTGGTCGATACGGTTCCGGCAGCTGATCCTATCACCCCACCCCAGCAGGCAACAGCAGAATGCGGAAAAGGGCCTGTCATTCGCTCCATGGACGTGAATGCCCAGGGATGGGGAACGATCTATTCGAAGAAGATCCGCCAGAAGTTAGTGGCAACAGCGATGAAGCACGGAATCCCTCACCAGAAGGATGTCTCCAAGACATGGACAGATGCTTCAACCATCCACACCTCAGGGAAGGGAATCCCATGTGGCGGGCTTTATATTCCCCGACGTTATAGCCATTCGCCCCTCGAACTGGTGAAATGGTCTGATGTAGAAAAGACGGCGGAGCTCCTCTATCTCTTCTGTAAGGAACTCCGATCCGCAGATATTGAAGAGCTGATTCGGAAGATCTGAGTCGCCCTGAAAATTTGATCATCGCCCTCCCCTTCCCCCTTTATTCCGCAGGACTATCAACTCTATCGGCCCATCATGGAGGGAAGAAAGAGACAGATTTTCGGGAAAATCGTGATGATGATGACGACCGCTATCATGGATATGAGAAAAGGCAGGGCCCCGCGGAAAATCGTTTGCATGGGGACATCCTTTACAACCCCGGCGAGAGTATAGACATTGAGTCCAACAGGCGGTGTGATGAGTCCGGCTTCCATCATGATCACGCATATGACACCAAACCAGATTGGGTCAAAGCCTAATGCCTTAATGACTGGGAAGATGACCGGCATCGTGAGAACCATCATCGATATTGCGTCCAGGAAGCATCCGAGAATCAAATAAATGATAACTATGATCGCGAGGATCACATATCGGGAAACGTGGAGCCCCGCCATCCATGTAGATACAGCTATGGGGATGGTAGAGAGGGCAAGAAAATAACTAAACACATTCGCTCCTGCAACAAGAAAGAGAACCAAGACTGAAATCCTGACCGCCTCCAGGAGAGAGGCAGAAAGATTCCTCAAGGTTATTTTTCTTTTCAATAAAGCGATACCGAAAAGGGCTGTTGCACCGATTGCGCCAGCTTCGGTGGGATTGACAAAACCAAGATAGATTCCGCCCATGATCAAAAAGAATACGAGTAACGTCTCCCATACACCTGAAAAGGCTAAAAGCTTCTCTTTCAAACTCACCTCTCCAGGGGGCGCAGGAGCTAAACTCGCATCCATCTTCACCTCAATGACAATGATTGCTATGAATGCCAAGGAAAGAAGAATTCCGGGGAAAATTCCAGAAATTAGAAGTTTTCCAATCGACTGCTCTGTAAGCATTCCATAAACGACGAAACCAAGGCTGGGTGGGATAAGAAAGCTGAGCGTACCTCCAGCCGCAACTACTCCTACGGCTAGTTTGGGAGCATAGTTGAATCGTCTCATCTCTGGGATCGCAATCGTTCCCATCGCTGCTGCGGCAGCCACAGAGGAGCCGCTCAGGGCAGCAAAGAAAGCGCATGCGGAGATGGTCGCGATACCCAACCCTCCCGGGAACTTCCTGAACCATTTATCAAAAGTTTCATACAGCTCTCGTGTGATGCCTGCATTTCCTGCAAATCCTCCCATCAGGATAAAGAGAGGGATAATGGTGTAGGGGTAGTAGGCTGCGGTTTCATAGACCGTCCTCGCAACAACAGGCAATGCAGCATTGACAGATGCCAAATAGCTAATACCCAGAAAGCCAACAAACATCATGACAAAGGCGATGGGCATACCGAGAAACAGAAAGAAAACGAGCAGGGCACTGCCAACTAGTCCTGCAGTAATCGGACTCACTCTCGCCTCCTTATGAGCTTTCCTATTGAACTCGTGAGGTCAATCAGAAGCTCCAGCCATAGAAGGAATCCTCCAATCGCAACAAGTAATCTGAAAGGGTATTGAGGAATTCTAAGCATATCGGAAACAGTGCGCTCTCGAATGCCTTCCAAAAACCCCTGCCAAATAACAATGGCAATGATGAAAAGACTAAGGAGAGTGGTTATGATCTCGCAAACTGCTCTCAGGCGGGGGGATAACTTGGAAGTGATGAAATCAACCCCCACATGTCCCTTCACCTGCTGGGTGTAGGCTGCACCCAGCAGGATGAAGACAGCCAATACATATTCGGATAGCTCGAAGGTGCCTGGAATAGGCTTTCTAAAAAATCCTCGGCCAATGACATCGCTCGTGGTGAGCAACATCAATGGAATGAGCAGGGACATCCCTGCCATACCCACATATAAGTTCAAACGCTGTATCCCCTTTTTGGTCTTTATCCAAAACATCAATTGGCCCCTTTCAATTATCCGCAACGGCTAAAACAACCAGGCAGGCTCAAACAATGAAAATGGCTAAGCTCCCCTTGCCCCCCTTTTGAAGAGGGGGACACGACCGTCCACAGCCATTTTACATAGCGCCAGACGTTTGGAGAATTAGGAAGCTATTTCCATTCGGGTGGGAAGGCTACAACTTTGACACCCCTCTTCTCGCATTCCTCATTATACATCCTTACGACATCCTTAGCCTTAAGACCTTTCGCTTCTAAATCGACTACCCATTTTCTCGTTACGTCCCTGAACCTCTCATACCAGCGCTCGGCTTCCTTTGCAGGCAGGTTATAGAGTTCCACTTTCTTGTCCGTGATCTCTTTCACCATATTCTTGTAGACTTCTCGCGTTAACCCCCCTGTGATATGGAAAGGGTTGTGGCATACTTCATCCACAACGGGCTTGAGGTCATCAGGTGTCTTCTTCCAACTCTCCATGTTCATAATGACACCTTCGGAAACGCATCCAAATGTTGTGACGACCCCGTACCTGACTACTTCATCAAGTTTGTAAGAGAGGACTAAAGGTGGACAAGTGACAATCCCGTCTATCGTTCCTGTCTCCATGGCCATATAGACATCGCTAAGCGGCATGAATATGGGCTCTGCCCCCAATGCCTTAATGTAATTGGTCTGATGACCTCCAGGAGTCCTAATTCTTAGACCCTTCATATCCTCCAGGGTTCGCACAGGCTTCTTCGTCCATAGGAAGGACTGGATACAACCATTTAACTCAACCATTTTCACGCCTGGGAATTCTTGATTGAGAATCCGTTTGTACATGGCATTCCCGATATCGGTCGCGATATCCTTCCCGTCCACCCACGTGGCTAAGGAAAGAACATCGGTCAATGGGAACCGGCCAGGAGTCCAGGTGGCGGTGAAGTAGCCCATATCCGAAAGCCCTTTTGCCACAATGTCAAAATGTTCTGGCCCCTTCCCTAACGCACTCCCAGCATACAGGGTGGACGTAATCCGGCCTTTGGTCTTCTTCTTCAATTCTTCAAGCATAGGTTCCCAAACGGTTTTGACCTCATAGCCTACAGGAACGTGCCACGTGCTAAATCTTAAATGAGTCTGTGCACGAGCACAATGGACATCACCCAATCCCGTTCCCAATGTCACCCAGCCGATGAGCGAACTTTTCACAAACTCTCTCCTCGTAAATCCATTCCTCATTCTCAATGCCTCCTATCCCATTTATGTGATTATCCCCAAAATATTTGAAGCCCCCGGCCACCCCGTTAGGACAGGGCAGGCATGCCGGGGCTTCCCGGCAATGTAATATTACTTTATATTGTGCCCCTTGATCCCGCGAGAGGCGGGGCGGGGCACGTTCCGGTCAACTCTCTCTCCAGTGTTTTAGGAGTGAGAGTTAGCCAGAAATTTATCAGAATTCTATTTTTTCCACAACATATAATCCATTTTAATGTTCGACAGGGATCGAAAAATATTTCCTTTTACTCGATGGTTCTTTCTGCTCAGGGTTTCAATGATCTCTTTTACCTCCTTCCTCTTTGTTCTTCCGGAGCTTGGACATCCACTTGGGCCGACAGGCAGATGCATGGCCCGAGCAAACTTCTCAATCTTTTTCTCCTCCAGAAGGGATAAGGGTCGAATGATCGTAATCTTACCCTTAAATAGGGATTGAAGAGGAAGCATGGTGCTAATCTCACCACTGTAAAAAATGTTGAGAAGAAGGGTCTCGATGATGTCGTCCTTATGATGCCCGAGGGCGACCTTATTGCATTTGAAGCGATTGGCCAGTTGGAAAAGTTTTTTCCTCCTTTCCCAGGCACAGAGAAAACAGGGGTTCTCTCGGTTCTCAGAACTGTTGGCCCTTTTCCCGATGTCTGTGAATTCAATATGGTAGGTCAGGCCTTCCTTTTCAAAATAGTCCCTCAAGATATCCGCTCTTCCAGAATCAAACCCCAAATCGATATGAACGGTGAACAATTCATAACGGATAGGAACTCGCTTCAGACGTTCTTTCAGAAGGTGAAGTAAGGAGAGACTGTCCTTTCCTCCGGAAACCCCCACCAGAATGCGATCCCCGTCCTGAATCAGCCCGTAACGGTGGATCGCCTTCCCAACCAAACTTCGAATCTCTTTTTCCCAGTAAGCCATTCTTTTGTTCGAGGATCGCTTCGCTTGAGGAGCGTCCTGCAGCAGGACTTGAGGACCGCTTGCCCTGTGGAATAAAGGGCTTGCTATTACCCTTCCTCATGGGAGTCTTTATTCACCAGTCACTCTTCCTATGCCCGGCAACTCACTATTCCACGGGGCAAGCTCGAGGCAGAGACACTAAATTTTATTAGCCTCAAGTCCGAAGGACGATCCTCGAGGCCTCAGGGCCGCTCCTTAAACGAAGTGCTCCTATTCTTTTATGCCTTTAATCGGGCATAGATCACATCTCGGTATCTTTCTGCACAAGGTTTTACCTACATGAACCAAGAGGGCATGATACTCGTTAAAAAGTCTTTTATCTTTAGGAAGATGCTCCATAAAGAGTCTCTGAACTTCCTCGTAAGTGGCTTTCTCTGAAAGAATCCCGTGTCGGGAAAAGATTCTTTTCGTGTAAGCATCGACCACAAAGATGGGTTTTTGGAGTCCGTAAAGAAGAATGCTGTCTGCAGTCTCAGGTCCGATCCCCCTGATACCGAGGAGCTTCTGTCTCAAAATGTTGAGTCCCTCTTTTCTCATCTTTCCTAAATTCCCGCTGTAATGTTCAAATAAGAAATTCACAAAGGTCTTCAAACGATCGGCTTTGATTCGAAAATAACCCGAAGATCTGATCAAAGAAGCGAGTTGACTTCTCTTCAATTGATGGATGCCTCTAACATGTAAGACTTTTCTCGCTTTTAGATTTTGA
>Ga0315282_10012990_pt1 | contig 12635 bp, 12 predicted proteins | sample YL17G07_20_MG_FD_203693 | JGI IMG/M metagenome (GOLD analysis project Ga0315282, IMG submission 203693) | Sediment microbial communities from Yellowstone Lake, YNP, Wyoming, USA - YL17G07_20 | ecosystem: Environmental > Aquatic > Freshwater > Lake > Sediment | place: USA: Wyoming | collected... | reverse complement strand
ATGATCCTTCGGGAATCGCAGATCCCGGTTCCAGGATATACGGGTGATAAGAAGGATGGGAGGAAAGACATATGAGAACGAGAGGGCAGATCGGCGTCTTTTTAAGCGTGGCGTTGCTAATCGCCCTTGGGGGATGTGGGGGTGCGGTAAAGCAGGTAAAGCCTCAAGGTACAGGCACGGATGTGTTCGCTGAGGTTAAGGACCGACAACCCCCTCTGGAAGGAACTGTTGATTTGACGATAAAAGCTTCTATTAAAACATCTCCTGAAGGGTATTACCTATACGGGTCCAGAACCCCTCCTCCGGGAAAGGAAGGTTATCCTTTTGAGCTGAATATAGATGGACAGGAGATCATATGGAAAGTAGAGGGAAAAGAAGAGATCAGGCCGCGCTACGATGAAAATGGCAGAAGACTCCCTGAGGGAGGGCAGGGTGTCCGATACGTCCTTAATAAGAAAATCCGGCTCAAACCCGGCCCTCACCATGTCGTGTTTGGCCTCCCGTACGAGGATTATTATACGGAGGTTAAGGTGTCCTTGAAAGAAGGTGAGGCGCACACCCTGGAATTTAAGCCGGATTATGCCATGGGTCGCCGGGGTGTCCATACCTTTCATCACGGGATAAAAAGATTTGAGGCATTTCTGGATGGAGGACAAATTAAATAGATCTCTTTTCGGCTCGGCTTGTCAAACACATTTTCTCGCCATGAGCGCGTATGAATAATTTACTGCTAAACCGTGAACCCTTTATCCGCTTCGGCTTTTTCTTCGCTATCCTGGTCCTGATGGCCGTCTGGGAACTTCTGGCCTCCCGTCGGAACCCGCAAACTTCCAAGTCCATGCGCTGGTTCAGCAACCTGGGCATTGTCTCCATCGACACTCTAGCCCTTCGTCTGTTGCTCCCCTTTTTTGCCATCGATGTAGCCATCTTAGCGGAAAAAGGCGGCTGGGGTCTCTTAAACAATGTTTCCCTGTCCTACTGGCTGAAGGTAACTATCGGTGTGGTCGTTCTTGACCTTGCCATCTACCTGCAGCATGTGGTGTTTCACGGGCTCCCAATCCTATGGCGTTTGACTGTAATGCATCATTCGGACCTTGATTTCGACGTGACCACTGGCGTGCGTTTTCGGCATAAAGAATTGCAGGTGCTTGGCATCGGGGTGAAGGAAAAGAGTGATCAGGCATCGTCATGGGCACAGCAGTATCGATTAACCTATCCCTTGGTTGCAGACCTTGAAGGGGAAATTTATAGAAAATATGGAACAGGCTCTGTTCCTTATCACGTTATCACCGGGAAAGACTTTGTCATTCGCCATTCCGAGGAAAAATTCGATGGAACTCAGCTAATTCAGCTCCTGAATGCGTGCCTTGAGGAGAGGATTTGAGGAGGAGTTATTATGGAGGTTCAAGAGATTTACCTCGATTTCAATAGCAGCACTCCCATTGCCCCGGAAGTCGCCGAAACGATGAAACCATTCCTCTCGCAACACTTCGGGAATCCTTCCAGCCTTCATTGGGCGGGAATCCCTGCCAAAGAGGCCATTGAGCATGCCCGGCGGCAGATGGCGGATCTTCTCCGGTGCTCTCCCGGTGAGATTGTCTTTACCAGCGGTGGGAGTGAGGCGAACAACTACGCCATCAAAGGCGTCTTCTTTGCCTTAAGGGAGAAGGGCAGCCATATTCTCACCACTCAGATTGAGCATCCAGCGGTGATCAGCCCATGTCGATTCCTGGAGAAACTTGGAGGAGAGGTAACCTTTGTTCCTGTAGACCGGTACGGGAGAGTGGACCCTGCTGAGATCCAACAAGCCATCACTCCAAAAACGATTCTCATTTCAGTGATGCATGCCAATAATGAGGTGGGAACCATCCAGCCGCTTGAGGAGATCTCGAAGATCGCCAAAGCAAAAGGCATTGTCTTGCACACGGATGCAGCTCAATCCGTTGGAAAGATTGTTACGGAAGTTGATGCTTTGGGGGTAGATCTGTTATCCGTAGCCGGACACAAGCTCTATGCTCCCAAGGGAATAGGAGTTTTATACATCCGCAGAGGAACACCTGTTGAACCCCTCATCCATGGTGCAGGTCACGAATCCGGGAGGAGGGCCGGGACAGAAAATGCTCTTCTCATCGTGGGACTCGGGAAAGCCTGTGAGATCGCCAAGAGATATCTGAGTGACGATAAGATCCGAAACCTGAGGGATCACTTTTGGGATCTGCTTCAGAAAAATTTCGGTGAGGCAGTTGTTCTCAATGGGCATCCTAGGCATCGTCTCCCCAACACCCTGAATGTGAGCTTTGTTGGAAAAACCGGAGGAGAGATCTTATCCCGTATGGACGGAGTGGCTGCTTCTACCGGAGCCGCCTGCCATTCAGGTTCAGTCGAACTCTCTCCGGTTCTGAAGGCCATGGGAATTTCGAACGAAGTGGGGATGGGAGCCATCCGATTCAGTCTTGGCCGGACATCGACTATGCAAGAATTGGAGATTGTCGTTCAGCTCCTCAAAAATATGCTTCCCTCCTTGGTTTCAAAGGCGCAAAGGTAAAAATTCGAACAAAGGAGACGGAGGATTGGTTTCTTCGGCCCCGTCCCCTTTGACGATGGCAAGTCCTTTGCCCCTATTTGGACTTTTTGGCCTTCTTCTTATTTGTAGCTTTGCTAATACTCGGCTTCATTTCAACGCATCCGCAGCCGCAAGAGGTTTTCTTGTCAGCCATTTCGTATCACCTCCTTTTCGAGTTTTTGATCCCTTTTTCTCGACCTCCCTCGCTGGCATCCGCAGATACAGCGCTTGGCGAAGCCCGGGGGCAGTCGGTATTCCTGGAGAGTCCTTTCTGCCATCTTTACGATCCTCATTTGGAGCTTTTTCTTCCCATCATGAAGTCGTTTCCTGAGGGTTGATTCCTTAATGCCAAGGAAGCGAGCAGCCTCAGCCGTGGGAATGCCATTAAGGTAACAAAGGAGAATCGGGAACCGAAGAGCATCGGAGAGGGAAGATAGAATCTGCCGAACCCTTTCCCTGAATGCTTCGGCCTCGAGGTGTTCTTCCTCGACTTCAACCCGCAAGGGCCTGAACGACGCCTGGAGCGAACCGGCTTCCTCCAGTGATGTGGCACGTCTCTGTTCCTTACGCCATGAAAGGGCCATGTTGCGTGCAATGGAGCGGAGCCATGGAGCGAAGGAATCTTCCGATCGAAGGTTCTTCAGCGCTTTAAAAGCAGATATAAACGTGTCTTGGGCAATGTCCTTGGCAGCCACCGGATTTCTCGTGACCTGGACTGCCATCGCATAAACGAGCTGCTGATACCTTTTGATGATCGCGCCAAACGCCTCAGAATCGCCCTGAGCGGCCTTTCGGAGAAGAAATCCTTCCATCCCCTCTTGTTTACCCATCCTTTTTCTCATTCCTGCTTATTAGACAGAAATTCCTCAAAAATGTTACCTTGCAAATAAAAAAAGCCAGGACTCGTTGCCCTGGCTTACCGTATCTTCAAAATCTCATTCACCGCTTCACTGATCCCGTCGAACTCTTTCCCTTTGGCTCTAAAACTTCAGGATTCTCTTTTCCACCCCATAATAAAGAATCAAGCCGGCAAGATATGCCACGCCCATATTCCACATGGCTAGCCCCGCCGTCACCAGCATAATGTAAACGTCCGATCGCTTTCCGCCAATATCCCGGGTGATGGAAGCCAATTCCAGGCCGGTGAAGAAGAGGATCACTCCAAGGATCGATGGCGGAAAAAATTTAAAGATCGTCGCAACAGAGTCACTGAAAAAAAGCCCGAGGACAAGGACAATGATTCCCAGGATGACCAGCGCCCCGCCCGTTCTCGCCCCGAAACGTACATGGCCGGCCATGCCGCCCGCCCCGTGGCAAAGAGGAATCCCGCCGATGGCCGTGCTGACGATGTTCATGAAGCCATGATCGATCGCAATGATTTTCACTTTGGCCGGACGGTCCGGAAACAATTCATTGTTCTCCTCGGCCGTGCCGATAATCGCATTCCCCAAAGTCAGAGGAGCTTGGGGTAATCCCAGGATAAGAGTTCCCGCAATGAGTTCCTGCCAGGTAATCTTTCCTAGATAGATCTCCGGAATTCTCAAGCTTGCTGAGATTTGGGTAAGCTCCTGCCAAAGAGATGGGTTGGAAATCAGGGCCGCTCCCACTCCAAAAGCCAGCAAAATGAGCATGGTCGGAATCTTCTCGCGGGAGAGCAAAAAGAAAGTCCCCGCGAGGGCGATCACGGCCACAACCGGCTGCCCCTTCATCATGCCAATGCCTTCCAGCACAAAGGAAAGGCCCAGGCCCAGCATGATGCCGCGGATAATCGGTTTGGCCGTAATCTTGTGCAGCCACGAAACCGCCCCGGTCAATCCCATGATCAGCCAGAATACCGCCGTGAATATCCCCGACCCCCAGATCATTCCGTGAGTGATGCTTTCCGGGTGGGCAATGGCCATGCCGCCGATTGCCTTCATCGGCTGGACCGGCATGGGGGTCTTGAAGTAAAGCCCCACGAAAATCTTGAAAACCCCGAAGGCCACCAAAATGCCCAGGGGGTCCATCTTGTTCAGGGTGACATAAGCGGCCACAAAGGGGATAAAGGTCCCCAGGTCGCCGAACGCCCCGGCCAATTCCATGCGGTTGTATTCGTTCCCCAGTATGCGCATAAGAAATAAAGAAAGTTCGCCCTCGCTATTTAGTTTCCGTCCGGAAACCCCCTCTCCCCTCGCGGGAGAGGGGTGGGGTGAGGGGGAGCAAAACGGAACACTTTGAAATTCTGAACCATTATCACCCCCACCCTTCCCTCCCCCCTCAAGGGGGAGGAGAAAAATGGAGTTTTCGGTTGGAAACTATTTAGTTTTTTCTAAAGGTAGCCGCAAACTTTTTCTCAACGACTCCCTCGATCCCTTTCCGGAAGGCAGAGTACTGGCTAAGGAATTCTTTTCCCTGGGGGGTCAGTTGCGCCCCCCCTCCCTCTTTCCCCCCCACCTGGGTCTCCACGAATTTGAACCCCGAACGCTTTTCAATCTTCCGGATCATCCCCCAGGCATGCCGGTAGGACATTCCATGCTGATCTGCGGCCTTCTGGATTGATCCCATTTCATCGATCATTTTCAGGAGGCCAACCTTCCCGTTCCCCACCACCACCTCGCCATCTTTTTCCAGCCAGACCTTGTATTTAAGTTCCATATCTCCTCCCGATAAAAAAATTCGTTATGTTCTTATAAGCCTACCGATTAAAATTGTCAAGCCGAATATTTCCCGATCGGGAATGAACCATCGGAATCTTCGTCCAGTCGAAAAATTTTTCGCTAAAAAACAAAATTGATGAACTCGTAAAAAGTCGTCATTCCCGCGCAGGCGGGAATCCAGAATCTATGAAACTCATTGAAAAGACTGGATTCCCGTTTTCACGGGAATGGCAGAAAAGTAAATTTACGGACTTTTTACGAGACCATCAAAATTATCTTGACAGGAGATTAACTTTAACCTAATATATGTTTTAATCCTATATGGCCTTTATTTATGTGCAAGGATAAAGATTGTGACGGAAATACCTGTAACTGCCCCGGCGGGAAGACCGAAAGGTTCATCCAGCCCTGCCTTCTTCTGGCGCTACGAAAACATCCCTCTTACGGGTATGAGCTTCTGGAAAAAATTATCGAATTTGGATTCCTCGACGGGCCGGCCGACCCGGGAATGGTCTACCGGCATTTGCGGAAATTGGAGCAGGATGGCTTTGTTTCTTCTACCTGGGATACTTCCGGTACGGGCCCCGCCCGGAGATACTATCATCTGGCCACAGAAGGGGAGGAGCTGCTCAGGAACTGGATTCCGTTCATGGAGAGAAATCTGAAAAGCCTGGAAAAATTTTTGCAGCTATTCCGGCAACCAACTTCGGCGAAAGGAGGGAAGGAAAATGTGCTGCGCAGAAAAAAAGTCCGGATGTCAGTGCCCCGATGAATTAAAGGGGAAACCCGAAGAGTGCACCCCCAAGCAGGTCAAGAAGTGCCATGGAACAACCGGGAAGCACCCCTGCGTGCCGGGAAAGAAGAAAAAATAGCCATAGAATCCGAACGCAGGCGATATGCCCCAGAAGGGGCGATCTGCGGACCGCCCCTTTCCTATTTCAATTCTGATGATTATGGAGCTTCCGATGCTGCCTTTAACTCTTCTTTTCAAAAAATTCCTCAAATTGGGGGCTACCGCCTATGGCGGTCCAGCCATTGCCGGGCAGATGAAAAAGGCCATCGTGAAAGATCTCGCCTGGCTCAAGGAGCCGGAATTCATGCAGGGGATAGCCCTCTGTCAACTGATTCCGGGAGCCACGTTCGTCCAGATGTCGGCCTACATCGGTTATCGCCTTAGAGGGATCGGAGGTGCGTTGGTCTGTATGGCCGGATTCGTTCTTCCGGCCTTTATTCTGATTCTGATTCTATCCGCGATTTATTTCCGTTTTGGGGATCTCTGGATTGTTCAGAGCCTCTTCAAGGGTTTGGCGCCTATCATTGTGGCCATTGTCCTCGATGCTTTCATCAACTTCGGAAAGCCCCTGGTCAAAGATTGGAAAGCGATCATCATCGTGGGGCTGGCTTTTGCCGGGTTTGTATCCCATATGAGCATCGTTCTCGTCTTTGTCATCGCCGGTGCTTTGGCCCTCCTCATGCGTTTAGCGGTTTCCGAAAAGGCTTTGCCCTCTCCAACGCCGAGCGGGGCAGCAAAACGAAACGCTCCTTATCTATTAGGATTGGCCGCCATTGTCATCACCTTGTTTGTTGTTTGTTATTTCCTGAACGAGCAGCTCTTCTATCTCGCTCTCATTATGGCAAAAGTGGGCGCGCTGGCCTTTGGCGGGGGGTTCACGACCATTGGCCTCATTCAGCTCGATGTTGTCGAGCGGTTTCATTGGGTAACCACAAAGGAGTTCCTCGACGGGATTGTCATGGGGCAGGTTACTCCAGGACCGATAGTGATCACTGCTACCTTCCTGGGGTACAAGCTTGCAGGTTTCCTGGGCGCCGCGATGGCTACAGTCGCCATTTTCACCTCGGATTTTTTCATCTTGAGTTTGCTGATCCCCTATTATGACCGCTTGAGGGAGTTAAAAACTGTCCGGATTATGGAACAGGGAATCCTGGCGGCTTTCGTCGGCATGCTCGGTCTGGTGCTTTATAACTTCGGCAGGACGACCTTTGTGGATATTCCCAGCATCCTTTTCGCCGTCGGGGCCTTCATTGCCCTTCTAAAAAAAATCGATCTTTCCTATATCCTGTTAATCGGAGCAATCCTTTCGATCCTCACCTTTGGAATTTTGCTTTAGTCCCTGCTCTGTCCCCAACTAACTTTTTGGATAGAGGTACCTCCGTCCGACAGAAACAGAGTAGAGTAGGGAAACTTTGTTTGTTCCAGAAATGAGGGGCAGGAAGGAACCTGCCCCCTTTATCATCCTATGCCTTTACAAGCGTAACCATCGTGTCAAAAAACGATGAGCTTCCGCCAATCGGGTCCGTCATACAGGAATTTTTCAGAACAGGATCGATCCTCATGGCAGCGTTGGGACAAAGACCCGTCGTTCGCCTCTTGTCCGCTTTGACGGTTTTGCCGTCCACAACCGCATCCGAGGCGCCGTAACCCCAGTGCCCGAAATGCCATGAGACAGCCACGACCCCCGGGGCCATGCCTTCTACGGCCCGGATCTTGCCGGCCATGTCGAGGGGCTTCCGGTTCGGCAGATACCACTTCCCCTCCGGGTTGGTGGCGGAAATCAGCCTGGCCCTTTCTCCATCCTTGAAACCGAGCTTTTGGGCCGTTTCGGAATGAATCAACAGGTAATTCTCGGGAAGGATCGAACTCAGCCAGTAATTATTCGGCAAGTTCCGGGATTGTCCGCCCAGGATGTCCTTGTAAGTAATGAGGTAAAGGGAAAAATCCTTATCGACCACCGCATTCCCGGCGGCATCCTTGACGGGTTCGTAGATAGCAACCCCGGAAAACCTTTTCCCCGTGAAGGAGTGACGGGTCTTGGCCACGGGTTCACAGTAGAGGTTCAACTGCTTGCCGTATTTATGGATCAACATTCCTTTACCGTTGACCACCTCGTGCGTCCAGCTCTCCCAGCGGCCCCCCCGGTTTAAGACCGTAATGGTCCGTTTCCACTTGTCGGAACCCACGGCTTTTTCCCATCTTGCAGGGGAGAATACAGATGGCTTTAGATGCTTCCTGGCCTCCAGGAATATCTTTATCTCCTCCGCAGAGGCTTCCGGAACAGAATCCCCTTCCTTGTCGCCGACGGCGATGTTGGCGGCGAGTTTCAGGTACCAGTCTTCCGGCCTCGTAAGGTCCCACCCGGGTCCAAACCCGTCCTTGCCGAAGCCCGGCAGTCCGAGCTTTTCGGCGATCGCCAGGGCCACCGCTTCGAAAGAACAGTGCATCTTCTCCCCGAAGACCGTGACCACTTCGGTTAAGGGCGTAATCGTAGGCTGTCTGAACTTGGAGACCCCTAGGGGTACATCCGGGGATGCGTGGGGCGTCGAGAACCTTTCCCAGATGGCCGCATCGGGGAAGACGTAGTCAGCATACATCGTCGTTTCCCCGATGACGATATCAGTGGAGAAGAAGAGGGGGATTTTTTCCGGGTCCGCCACAATGTCCAGGGCGGTCTGCCCTGCGGGTGAGGCCAACCCCGGCGTCCCCATGTGGAGCCAGAGGGCCTTGATGGGATAGGGATAACCTTCGGCGCCGGAGGGCAGGGCCTCCTGGTAAACGTTGCTGGTCAGGGGAAACCAGGGCCGTCTTGCTGGGTAGCCGTTAAATAAAGTTGAATTCTCGTAATGGGAGCCTTCCCGGGTTATCTTGTGGCCGAAGGAAGTCGCTTTGTTCGGATGGTGTTTATTGACATCGAATTGTTCCTTCCCTTTGTCGCCGAACTCATGCCAGTGGCCCCCACCGGCGGACAGACCTCCTTTGTGGTCAATATTGCCCAACAGAATATTCAGGGCGATCAGTGTTTGGGCATTATAGTACCCGTTGGTGTGCTGGACCGGTCCCCGGTAAAACTCCACCGCTGCCTTCGTCCCGTGGGAGGTGTATTCCCGGGCCACCTCTTCGAGGTCCTTCAAGGGGATTCCCGCAAGGTCGGTCCACTCGGACATCGCCTTTGAATAGGCCTCCTCCTTTAAGAGTGTAAACGCGGTTTTAACTTTGAGGCCCTGGATTTCCCCGGTGAATTCAAGGTCTCCCAATACCAGATTCTTTTCGTCGTCGGATTTTACCGCCACCGGTTTCCCATTCTGGACGACCACGAAAGTATCCTTGTCCCCCAGACCGATATCGGCCGCCCGCAGCAGATCTCCCGCGCCGTCTTTTTCCGTCTTTACCAGATGGGTCGCGTTCGACCAGGTCGTCTCCCCGGCTGCCTTCGCCGCTGCCTTGTTGGCATAACTCAGGTAATGGGCGTTGTACTTCTTGTTTTCCATGATCCAGCGGATCATGCCCAGGGCGAAGGGAGCGTCCCCCGAAGGTTTTATGGGCAGCCATTTCCATGCCCGGGAGGCGGATTTGCTCATCCTCGGGTCAACGACGGCCACTTTGAGCCTACCGGAAGCCAGCCCCTCCGTAACCTTGGAGCACATGGCCGGGGGGCCAAAATTCGCTTCCACGAACCCCGTGCCGGAATAGATGATGAACTCCGAGTTAAAGGAATCGGGTTTCATGTGGGTCGTTCCGCCCGACCATTTGCCATCCTTATACTGATTCGTTGCCTGCTGATAGGCAATGTGGTGAGACTGTTCACAGATGGTGGTGTGCTCGATGATATTCTGTGAACCGAATCCACCGTACATAAACCGCTTGCCGAACTCGACCCGCCCGTGCTCGATGCGGCCCCACATGCCCACCAACTGGTTGTTCTTGGGCCCGAGGTCCGGATGGTCGGGGCTGATCAGAGTATCCAGATGGGCGCTGTATTTTGTCTTGAAATCCGCAACCTTCAATTTGCCGGCAGCAACCGCCATGCCGTCCTTGGCCATGGCGGCCGACAGGTTAGCATCTTTCAAAGCGTAGATCTCTTTCAGGCCGGGGACGTGGCGCTTTTCTCCGATGGAGGCAAAGAGTTTGCCGCCGTTGACGATCTCGTTGATCGCCTGGCTGAAAGGGATGACCTTCCACTTGTTGGATCCTCTCGGCCCGTTTCTCTTCAAACATTTCACGATACGGTAAGGGTCGTACAGAGTCTGGATGCCGGCCTGTCCCTTGGGGCAGACTTTGGCGTCGATCTTGGCGGCCGTGGCCAGGGGAGTGTTGTAGGCCAGGTTGGCGATCATGTTCTCGCTGTAAGGATTGCCGTCAATCTTGACGGCCACGCCGTTCAGGATCTTCACTTTGATCGGACAGGCGGTGTGGCACTGGAGGCAAACGGAATAGATCACATGGGTGGGTTTGGAAAGGGGGTATCCGCCAGCGGGTACACCGGCCGCCTCTACCTTCCTCAACAGGTTGATAGCCCCCTCCATCTGGCTCAGGATCAATGCCGAACCACCGAGGAAGGCCCCAGACTTTAAAAGGGACCGGCGGGAGATTTCCTTCCCGGGAAGCTCTTCATGAAAGCTGCTGAATGGGCAATCGGTATTTTTTTTCTCAGTCATAGTCTCCCCCTTTACTTGTGGCATATCATGCAGGTTACAGGCGTGCTGGGCGAGATATTCATCCGCTCGGCGTAGCCGATATAGTAGACTCTGGGCTTGGTTCCAAGGTCCTCCTTAATTCTCCAGCCCTTCTCTTTTTTCAGCAGCTGGGAAACGAGGCTTTGGGGATCGTTCATGTCGCCGAAATACATCGTCTGCCCGATGCACGTGGAAACGCAGGCCGGAATCATGCCGCTTTCCAGCCGGTGCAGACAGAAGGTACATTTCCTAATCGCCCCCTTCGTATCGCCCTTGGTACGGTTCAGCTTCTCGTCGTATTCGTAGAAATCTCTTTTCTCGTAAGGTTCAAAAACAGGCGTCTTGTCAGTATAGAAACCGCCCTGATCCTCGACGATGGCATAATAGGGACAGGCTTTCTTGGCCGCCTGGCCTGCCTTGGGGCTCTTCTTAAGGGTTTTATAGTTGAAGACAACAATCCCATCCTTTCTCTTGTCTATGGCTCCCGGGGTGACCTGGTTGGCTGCCTTCATGCACGGCGGGTTGTCGCAGTGCTGGCAGTTGGCGGGCATAAAGAACCAGTCCGGGTCCGGAAAAGACTTATACTCGGTCCCGAAGACCTTCCGGTAGGAGGTCCCCGGAGGGCAGACATTCTCCGCGGTGCAAGAAGCGGCGCAGGCATGGTCCCCGACGCACTTTCTTACGTCGATCACCATGATCCACGAACGCTCCCCGACCGGCTTTCGCATCGCCCTTCCCAGATCTTCATGCATTCTTGCAAGATCATCAAAAGCCATATTGGTCTCCTTTCCAGCCATTTAATCAATGGACAGAGAAACCCTGTTTTCGAATCCAAATTTTATGTTAGCTTTCTGCAACCAAGGGAGGCAGGGTCAAGTATCACGATGCTCGACTTCTCTTAGAAATTTGTATTCCGAAATTTTCTGAACCCTGATTAGTAGAATACTTTGAAGGTAGGTAGGAGTGAAATAGGTAAAAATACCCATTTTTCTTAAAAAGGATTGTATTTTTAATTAGGGATCGGTTTTGAGACAACTCGGATTGGGGATCTAAATGCGGATGAATCTTTCAATCTACGTTGATCCTTGCTTCCCCGATCCACCTTTGAACTTCTTCGTCCTCCGGCAGGGGCATTTCCAGCGGCACGAGGGACCAATCAAAAAGGTTCTTCTTGATGGGAGACTCACTGGAGGAGGAGGCAAGCTTCTCCTGGAGCTTTTCCTTTCGCTGATTCCACAGCTCGATTCCGTGGTCGATCTCCTTGCTGGGTTGACGCTCCTGCTGCCTCCGCAGGGCCTGGAGATTACGCTCAATGGTGCGCATCTGTGCTTGTATCGATTCGCTTTTCTCTCTGTCCTCAAATGGAAAAGCAGGGTTCTCCACGGCGAGCTGGAGCTTTCCCACGTACATTCCCCTCGCAGACGATTGCATGAGGTAAGTTCCCCCTTGCAGGGTCGGGTGGACAACGAGGCGCCCTTCATGCCCCCCCAGGATGAAATGGATGCCGGGGATTGTCCCGGCCACGATCTGGTCCCTGGAAAGGCCCAGGTCAGAAAGCAGGACAACCAGGTCTACTTGCCCCTGGAGTTTGTGGAGCGTTTCCCTCGCGGCTTCTACGGGATCCCGGATCAAAATTTTTCCTTCGTTGGCTTTCCGGATGGCGGCACTGATGGCCGGCCCGGATTCCGGGACGAGAAGTCCCAAAAAGGCTACCCGCATTCCCGAAATTTCCCGGATCACAAAAGGTGGAAAAATGGGAGATTTACTCGAAGGATCGAGCAAGTTAGCTGAGATTAGCGGAAGACCCTGAGAAAATTCGCTCCGGAGAAAATTCACCCCCTGAACTAAGTCCAGATCGCCCACGTTGATGGCCGAAGCATCCATGCGCCGGTAGGCCCGGCCAATCAGCCGGGCTTTTTTAAGCGCCCTCTCGGGGTTCATATTGACCAAATGGTCAAAAAAGAGGT
>Ga0315282_10012989_pt1 | contig 12635 bp, 6 predicted proteins | sample YL17G07_20_MG_FD_203693 | JGI IMG/M metagenome (GOLD analysis project Ga0315282, IMG submission 203693) | Sediment microbial communities from Yellowstone Lake, YNP, Wyoming, USA - YL17G07_20 | ecosystem: Environmental > Aquatic > Freshwater > Lake > Sediment | place: USA: Wyoming | collected... | reverse complement strand
CGCCGACGGGACGGGCGGCCAAGCGGCTCTCGGAAGCATCCGGTCAGGAAGCCAGGACGCTCCATCGGACGCTCGAATTCAATCCCAAGCTCGGGACGTTCCGCCGCCATGAACGGCATCCGTTGGAGGGCGAAGCGATCATTATCGACGAATTCTCCATGGTCGACCTCGGTCTTATGTATGCGCTCATCAAGGCCGTTCCCGCCTCGATGCGGCTGATCCTCGTCGGCGATAAGGATCAGCTTCCCGCCCTGGGGCCGGGCACGCTCCTCCGCGATCTCATCGAAGCCCAGCCGGGGAACGTCGTGAAGCTGGACGAAATTTTCCGGCAGGAGCGGAACAGCCTGATCGTAACGAACGCTCATCGCATCAATCAGGGCCAGACGATCCTTTATCCGCCCCGGGACGACAAGGAGGCCGATTTCTATTTCATCCATCAAGAAGACGAGGAGAAGGTCTTTCAAACCATCCTCAAATTGTGCGGCACCAGCATTCCCCGCAAATTGAACATCCATCCGCTGTCGACCGAGATCCAGGTCATAAGCCCGATGTATAAAGGCTCCGTGGGTGTGGACCGACTGAACGGCGAGCTGCAGCGGCGGCTTAACGCGTCCGGCGAGGGCCTCAGGATCGGGACGCGCGAGATCCGGACGCATGATAAGGTCATGCAGATCCGGAACAATTACGAAAAAGACGTCTTCAACGGCGACATCGGGATCGTCGTCCATATTGATAAGCCGCGCTACCGCATTATCGTTAATTTTGACGGCCGGCCCGTGTTTTACGAAAAGGATGAACTGGACGATATTGTGTTGGCTTACGCCGTCTCCGTCCATAAGGCGCAGGGCGGCGAATACCAAGCCGTGGTCATGCCCCTCTTGACGCAGCATTTCATCATGCTCCAACGGAACCTCTTCTATACGGCCCTGACACGGGCCAAAAAGCTGAGCTTGATCGTTGGATCCTATAAAGCTCTTCATATCGCCATCAAGAACGACAAACCCGTTAAACGAAACAGCCTTATCAAGGAAAAGCTTCTTGCCCTCTTCGAGGGGTCCGCGCCGCCGTTTGACTTACGATAAAGCTTTTCCCTATGATAGTAAGTATCTTATTTTCCGCGGATGTGATTAATTATGGAATAAGCGGAATGAAGAATAAAGATAAAGCATGAAAGAAGACCTTAATCTTAGTGATATTAATCCCCATACCCCCTTGGTCAATCAAGGGGGAAAGAGAGATAAAGTATGAATGAAGACTTCATCTTAGTGATATTAATTCCCCTACCCCCTTGGTCAATCAAGGGGGAATAAAAGGTATGGAGAGACCTATGAAAAAATCTAATCGTTACGTCTCCCTGGTCTTATTGATGTGGGCCCTAGTCGTCGTTCTCGTCGTCTTCGCGGCGGACACGGTAGTGGTTAAAATCCAAACCACGCAGCTGCGAAAAAGCCCCCAGTTCTTTTCCCAGGCCGTGGTCGCTCTCAAGGCCGGGGACCGCCTGACAAGGGTTAGCGAGGAAAACGGCTGGATCCAAGTGAAAACCGCGGCCGGAATTGTCGGCTGGATCCATTCGAGCGCCGTAGAAATCCCAAAATTCAACCTGTTGGCCATGGACAAAGACATGAAAACCCAGACCAAAGCGAGCGAAGTGGCTCTGGCCGGCAAAGGGTTCAACAAGCAAGTGGAAGAGAGCTATAGAGCCAAGCACGGTGAGGTGAGTTTCATCTGGGTCGATAAAATGATCGCCATTAAAGTCCTGCCGGTCCAGATCGAGGATTTCCTAAAGAAAGGCAAACTGGGCGAATTCCGAGGTGCAAAATGAGAGCCGCGAGAACCTATACCTTGGCCTTAGTCTGTTTAGGATTGGGATTGTCTCTCGTCGGTTGTTCGGTCGTCGAACAGGGAGTCAATGTCCTGAATCAAACCGGGCAAATCAGCGATAAAGACAAAGACACTCTGCTCAAAACGGGTGAGGCCCTGCGCAGTACGTTCGCCGATATCAAGGAAGAGGAAGAATATTATATCGGACGCGCCGTGGCGGCGCTGATTCTTTCGAAGTACTCCGTTTACAACAACGACTCGCTCACGCAGTATGTCAACATCGTCGGGAATTCCCTGGCTCTCTATTCAAACCGTCCCGAAATTTACGCGGGCTATCATTTTCTGATCTTGGATACGGAGGAACTCAACGCCCTGGCGGCGCCCGGAGGGATGATTTTCATCACCAAGGGATTGCTCCGGCGGTGCAAGGACGAGGACACGCTGGCCCTGGTTCTTAGCCATGAAATCGGCCATGTCTGCGCCAAACATGGGCTCCAGGCCATTAAAAAATCCCGCCTGCTGGACGTGTTTAAAATCCTGGGATCGGAAGCCGCCCAGCGTTTCGCTCCCGCGCAGCTTTCCCAGCTGACCGCAATATTTGAAAACGTTCTGGCCGATATCGTCGGCCAGCTCATCGAACGGGGCTATGACCGTAAGTATGAATACGAAGCCGACAAGCTGGCCGTGACGTTCGGCGCAAAAACGGCCTATGATCCCGACGGAATCACCCGTTTTTTACAAACCATGGTCGGCGACACTTCTTCGGCGGCCGGAAAAGGCTGGTTTAGAACCCACCCGACGCCCGAACAGCGGATCGACAAGCTCAAGGCAGAAATCGCCGGCTTGAGCAGCGTGCCGAAATTGGAGAATGTCAGAACGCTGCGCTTCAAGCAGTATTTCAGCTCATTAAGATAAAGAAATGGGTACACATACCGGATGTGTGCCAAGCTTAGAAAATTGTGAAAAACAAGTTTATCCGCGGCATGCTGGTCGGCGCGGCGGCCTTCGGGGTCGCCCTGGTCTTTTATTCCTTGAATTTTTATCAGTCGCTCGAGTGGAAATTATGGGACGCAAGATTAAGGATCTTCGCCTCGCCGGCCCGCGCGGATAGGAATATCGTCCTTGTCCTCGTCGATCAATACAGCCTGGATGTCTACAAAGCTCAGGGGATTTCCTGGCCCTGGCCGCGGCAAATGTACGCTCCGCTCATCCTCTATTTAAAAAATGGCGGGGCCAAGGCCTGCTTTTTCGATATCGCCATGACCGAGCCCTCCCTCTATCACGTCGAAGACGATCAAATTCTGGCGGCCTGCATGAAGGACGTCGGAAATGTTTTTTTCCCGGTGGCTTTGAGTCGCGAGGAAAAAGAAGGCAGCTCCACTTCCGAATCGCTTCTGAGCCGCTTTTCGCGGCCGGCCGACGAAGGACGAAAAGCGCAAGAAAATTTTCGATCCATCACGACTCCTTTGGACCTCTTCCTCAAGGCCGTGCGCGGTGTCGCGAACGTTCAAGTGAATCCTGACGCGGACGGCACCTACCGTCGGATCTCTCTTGTCTATTCCTATAAAGGGTTGAATCTGCCCTCGGTTCCGCTTGCCCTTGCGGAATTTGTCCAAGGCCGAAAGGATTTGATGTCCGTTCCCCTCGATTCATCCGGCGGAATGATCATTCGCTTTTTTGGGCCGACCGGAACCTACCGGACGTACCCTGCCGCCGCCCTCATCAATTCCTGGGCGCAAATCGATGAAGGGAAAACGCCTCAAATTCCGCCCCGTGAATTCGCAGGGAAAATCGTCCTGGTCGGCCTCAGCGCCCTCGGCCTTTACGACATCAAAACGAGCCCCCTCAGCGCGGTCATTCCAGGCACGGAAATTCAAGCGGCCGCCCTCGATACGCTGCTGAATCGACATTTTATCCGACCGCCTTCGAAAATTTTTGTTCTGGGGCTTACCCTCCTTCTGGCCGTCCTCTCGGGAATTGCGGTTTCTTCCCTGCGCAAAATCTGGACCATAGTCCTCGTTTCCATCGCCGGCTTGGCGGCCCCCGTCGCAGCGGCCTGCGCGGGCTTTGCCGTTGGCTGCTGGGTCGAATTCGTCTTTCCGGAGGCTGCGGTTTTGCTGACGCTTATCGGCGCTTCCATCCTCAACTACAGCCTTGAAGGAAAGCAGCGGCGCTTCATCAAGAGCGTTTTTCGCTATTATCTGAGCCCCGCGGTCATCGATCGCATCCTCGAAGACCCGGATCTTCTTCAACTCGGCGGAGAAAAGCGCGAAATCACCTCGTTTTTCTCGGACGTGGCGGGGTTCACGACGGTTTCGGAAAAGCTTTCGCCGGAGGAACTGGTCCATCTTTTAAACGACTATCTTTCGGAGATGACCGATATCATTTTGGACAGCGGCGGCACGCTGGATAAGTATGAGGGCGATGCCATCGTCGCCTTCTGGAACGCGCCGCTCGACGAACCCGACCACGCTCTGCGGGCCTGCCGGGCGGCCGTCGCCTGCCAGAAGCGTCTGACCGAGATTAACCCAGGATTTGAAAAAAGATACGGTCATGGGATTCGGATGCGGATCGGACTTAATACGGGGCCCGCCGTCGTCGGCAATATGGGCTCGGGCCGGCGTTTTGATTACACGGCCATGGGCGACACGGTGAATCTGGCCGCCCGGCTTGAGGGCGCCTGCAAGCAGTATCAAACCGCGATCCTGGCCGGCGAAACGACATTTGACCGGGTGAAAGATGATATTATCGCCCGCGAAGCCGACATTATTCGAGTCGTTGGGAAAAAACAGCCGATCAAAATCTATGAGATTATCGGGGAAAAGGGCAAGGTTCGACCGGCCATCATGGATAGCCTCGACGCCTTCCAAAAAGCGCTGGATAGCTATCGCTGCCGGGACTGGGCTCGGGCGCTCGAACTCTTCAAAATGCAAGCCGACGATCCGTTGTCCATGGTATATATGGACCGCTGCGCGGCGTTCGAGCGGAATCCGCCGCTTGAAGATTGGGATTTGGTGTATGATTTAAAGGTGAAGTGAAAGGAACGATAAGAATGGAGCTCGAATTCTGGGGAGTACGGGGGACGTTTCCCGTCATGGACAAGCGGATAAAAAAATTCGGCGGAAACACGCCGTCGGCGCTGCTGGCTTCGGCCTGCGGCGACGTCGTCATTATCGACGCCGGCACGGGCATTCGGGGACTGGGCGATAAATTGATGAACCTGAAGAAAAGCAAAAGGCCGGCCCGCATTTTTATTTTTTTCACCCATTTTCATCTCGATCACATCATGGGGCTTCCGTTCTTTGCTCCCCTCTATGACGCCAATACGGAAATCGTCTTTCAGTCCTGCATAGAACCCGAAGAGTTGAGGGAGCGTCTCGGTCGTTTCATGACGGAGCCCTTTTACCCGATCGAGTTGCATAAAACGGAAGCGAAAAAGATATTTAAAAGAAATGAACCCGGCTCCAGTCTCATCGGCGGCTTTAAAATATCTTGCTGCCCGCTGAATCATCCCCAGGGGAGCGTCGCCTATAAGCTCGAGGAGGGCGGCCAGTCCGTCGTTTTTGCCACGGATACTGAGCACCCCAAAGATGGGATCGACGAGCGGCTGGCGGATTTTGCGCGCGGCGCTTCCGTCTTCATCTATGATGCGACATTCACGCCCCGGGAATATGAGGCGGGAAAACAGGGTTGGGGACACAGCACCTGGCGCGAAGGAACACGCCTGGCTAAAGTCGCCCAAGTCGGCAGGCTGTTGTTGTCACACCTCAACCCCGACCATACGGACCGCGAAATTCGGAAGATCGAGCGGCTGGCCCAGAAAGAATTTCCGAATGCGTCCTGCGCTTATGAGGGATTGCGTTTGCATTTTTGATCGGAGTATCATAAAGAAAGAGCGATGGAGGCCGAACCGCCGTGAAGACCGCCGCTTCTTCCCAGGTGACCATTTATCAGGACTTGGGCATTCTGCTGGGGGCGATCGTCGCAACCCTGGTCGTTTATTTTTTGATGAGGCTGTTCATCGCCAAATTTTTTACGGCCAAGGGCAAAGGCCTTCGGATTTTCTTAGGGCGACTCGGGCTTCCCGGGATTTTCCTGATTACCGTCTTTGTCCTAAAAAAGACCCTGCCCGTCAATTTACGGTTTAGCCCGAATCTCCCTATTTATCTCGACGCTGTCCTTATCTTTTTTATCTTTGTCTTTATTGTGCGCCTTTTTGACGCAGGACTTCTTGTCTGGTATTCGCGGCAGCGCAAGCCCTATCCGCTGCCCGATGTTCTGCGCAGCCTGATCCTGGCCGTGATCTATGTGATCGTCCTATTCGCCGTTCTTAAGAATATGCTCCAGGTCAACATTACGCCTTATCTGGCTACCTCGGCGATCCTGACCATGGTGCTCGGCTTGGCCCTCCAGGGCGTTTTGAGCAACATCCTGTCCGGGATGTCGATTCAATTCACCAAATCCTTCAGTCGCGGCGATTGGGTGGGCATCGGGCCGCACGAAGGCGTCGTCGTGGATACGAACTGGCGTGAAACGCGCATCCTGGACCGCTATTCGAACATCATCGTCCTTCCGAACAACACCATCGCCTCGGAAAAAATCATCAATTTTTCCCAGCCTGATAATAAGACGGCGCTGACACTGCCTTTTAAAATCAGCTATGACGCGCCCGTGACCGGGGTGCTCGAGGCCTTGCTCGAAGGGGCGCGGGATTGTCCGGATGTTTTGACGGCACCCTCCCCGCAGGCCTACATCACGAGCTTTGACGACTTCGGCGTTTCCTATTTGCTGAAGTTCTGGGTCACGGATTTCGCCAATAAAAACCCGATCATGGGAGAGGTCGGAAGGCTGGCCTGGCACAAGATGCGGCGCCGGAATATCGAGATCGCCTTGCCTTTGAACGAAAAGGCCGAGGAACTTATCTCCAGCGTGAAGCAAGGACGGGGAGAGCCGCCGACAGGGATTGCAGCGGCCGAGGCCAGAGAAAAAGAAGACACATTTACCGATTTATTGGATTCATCGTTCCTGAGATATCAACAGGGGGAAAAAGCCGGTCAATTGATGGTGCCTGAAGACGATGTGCGCGAGCTTGCGTCGGTTGTCCACAGAGCGGTCTATGCCGCCGGCGAAGTCCTCTTCCGGCAGGGAGACAAAGGCCGGAGCTGCTATATCGTTGCTCGAGGCAAAATCCGCGGGGAAATCATCTATGAAGAAAACGGGAAAAAATACGTCTCCGATTTCCGCGTTGGGCCGGGCGGCATTTTCGGCGAGATGTCACTTTTCACAGGCATGCCGCGGACGGCGACGGGAGTCGTGGAGGAACAGTCGGTGCTCCTCAAGATCCGAGCTGAGGATTTCGCCCCCCTTCTGGCGCGGAATCCGGGCCTGGCCGAGGTGATTGCCGAAATCGTCAGCGCGCGCAACGAACAGAACCGCGAATTTTTGGTGAAGATCAAGGAACTTTCCGAGAAGGACGTCCGCGACAGCACTAATAAGAAATCTATTTTGGAATATCTCAAGAAATTTGTCCACGGCCTGCGGCGGTAATTAGCCAACCCAGCGTCATTCCGGCGACCATGGGGAGCGCGGCAATCTCCTTTCTTCAATTCATAAATTAACCGCACCTTTTATGATCCGATTAGGCTTTCGAGGAGATGTCTTCATCTTTAGGGGTGATATAAACGACTTAAAAATCACCCTCGAAATCATTCCTGACGGTCATTTTCAGGCGTAAGGCTTTGAGATAAATATAATTAGCGGATTTAAAAGGCAAAAAATTGTCTCGGACGATGGCGCCCGAAACAAAATATAAGCCGAGGGCGCAAGAGACGAAGGATGAGAGCTGAAAATAAGTTAAAAGAACAATCTTGGGGAGAAGTCCAGAAATTGCGCCAAAGAATGGCTGAGCAAGAAGCCGTTGAAGTCCGGCGCAAGCACAAGCGGATGGAGCCGCCGCCTGAAGAGAGCGAGCAGAGATACAAATTCCTTATAGACCATTCAAAAGAGATTATCCTGATTATTAACAGAAGGGGGAAAATAACCTTTGTCAATAAAAGCACCTTGGCTAATTATGGCTATTCTCAAGAAGAAATAATAGGAAAATCCATTACCCGTTTTTTAACGGGAGGCAGCATCAAAAAAGCTTTATATGGGCTTGCCCAAGAATTTCTCGGCCGCCCTCAACGGGAGATGGAACTTGAAGCCAGAACGAAATCGGGCGAGATTCGATATTTATGTGTCGCCGAGGGCTCGGTGCCTGTCTATGAAAACGGGAAATTGATCGGAGTGATGATCAGTGCCAGCGACATTACGGACCGGAAAAAGGCGGAGGAGGCTATAAAGAGATCCGAGGAACATTTTAGAGACTTGGTTGAAAAAGCGGGCATTGCTATTTCCATCGATGATCAAGATGGGGAGTTGAAATATTCTAATGAAAGATACGCGGAGATGTTCGGCTATTCAGCCGAGGAGATGAAAAAATTACCGATCCGGCTGATGATCCATCCGGATGATGTTGAGAAGGTCATGACCTATCATCTGGGGCGTCTTCAAGGCAAAGATGTTCCGTCGAGATACGAATTTAAAGGGATCAGGAAAGATGGGGCAGTCATAGACATAGAAGTGGATGTCGTTATTTTGAGAGATGAGGAACGCTTGATCGGAACTCGCGCCTACATGTGGGATATCACCGAACGCAAAAAAACCGAAGAAGTCCTGGAAAAGCGGAGAACCCGGCTCGAGCTGGTGCATCATATCCAGAGCGAAATTCCGCTGAATACCGATATCGAAACCGTCCTCGTCCGGGCGGCCGAAAGCATCGGCCAATCCTTCGACTATTACAAGATTTCAGTGAACCTCTATCATCGGGAAACTGAAGAAATCGAATACCTCACCGGCTGGAACAAGACCGGCCAGCTTATTCCCAGAGGTCACAGGCAGAAGCTGGGGCAGGGGCTGATCGGCAAGGCCGGACTGCTCAAGAAGACCATCGTGGCCAATGATGTTTCCAAGGAGCCCGACTATTTTGCTTTACTCTCGGATACAAAATCGGAGCTGATCATTCCCCTGCTTGTTAAGGACGAGCTCATCGGCGTTTTGGACCTCCAGGCGACTCGGGTCAACGCCTTCTCTAAAGAAGATGTCTCCGTGCTCCAGGCTATCGCTAACTATTGCGCCTATATCATCGATGAGAGGCAGAGGGAAGAGGCGCTGCGAAAAAGTGAGGAACGATTCCGTTCTGTCGTGGAATACTCTTATGAAGGAATATTTATCGTCGATAATGCCTTTCGGATACTCTATGCGAATGACGAGCTGACTCGAATCGCAGGATATTCTCGGGAGGAGATCATTGATCAGGATTTTCGAAAATTTCTCGATGATGAGAGTCAACAGCTGGTTGTAGACCACTATATTCGTAGGCAGAGGGGAGAGAAGGTTCCTTCCCGTTATGAGTTCAACATTGTCCGGAAAAACGGCGAGAAGAGGCGAGTGGAAATCAGTTCAACTGTGATGAGAGATACAGAAGGAAAAGTTGAAACAATAGCTCAAATTCTGGATATTACCGAGCGCAAACGGTCAGAACTTCTTCAAGATGCGGTTTATCAAATCTCACAGTCCGCCAATAGTGCTGCCAGCCTCGATGATCTTTATAAGTCTGTCCACGAAATTATCAGCATCGTTATGCTCGCCAAAAATTTCTACATTGCCCTCTATGATCCGCCCTCGAAGTTGCTTAGTTTTCCATATTTCAGCGATGAATATGATGAAACGCCTGCTCCGCAAAAATTGGGGAAAGGGCTGACGGAATATGTTCTCCATACGGCTAAGCCGCTATTATGTGATGAAGCCACTGATAAGGAGTTGCGTCGGAGGGGAGAAGTTGAGCTTGTCGGGACTCCGACTGCGATCTGGCTCGGTGTGCCGCTCATCGTTGAAGATCGGGCTATTGGTGTCATGGTTGTTCAAGATTACTCCGACCCGAAAGCTTATGGCGAGCGCGAACTGCGGATGCTTGAGTACGTCTCTTCACAAGTGGCCAAGGCGATCGAGACGAAGCGGGCCGAAGAAATTCTGAGGAAGAGCGAGGCTCACTATCGTACCCTGGTTGAAACTTCTCCGGATGCCATTGCACTCTCGGATCTACAAGGCAAAATTCTCATCTGCAACCAGCAAGCTGCTGTTCTTCACGAGCTAAAGAGTTCGGAAGAGATAATAGGGACAAGCTTTTTTGATTGGATTGCTCCCGAAGACCGAGCCCGTGCCGTAGATGATGCACGCAAAACTATGGAATCCGCGAGCGTTGGAATTATTGAATACTCTATGCTCAGAGCAGACGGAAGCTCGTTTCCTGCCGAGTTGAGGATGTCGTTAGTCAAGGATGCCCAAGGGAATCCACTGGCTATGATTGGCATCATAAGGGACATCACCGAACGCAAACGAGCGGAGACAGCCCTCCAAGAATCCGAGCGAAAACTCCGGCTCCTTGCCGAGAACATGAGAGACGCGGTCTTCATCTATGATCTGGACCGCCGGCTCCAATATGTGAATCCGGGCGTCGAGAGATTGACCGGCTACTCGATAAGAGAATTCCATGAGCGAAACTTTATAGATTACCTTCATCCGGAAGATCGTGGCAGAATGATGGACCTCTGGGAAAAGCTGTTCCAGGGCAAGGCCTTCTCTGAAGAAGAATTTCGCATCGTCACGAAAGACGGGCAGACCAAATGGTGCTCCAGTTCCTGGGGACCGTTGCTTGACGAAAAAGGTCATCAGGTTGGCATTCAAGGAAGAGAAATTGACGTTACCGAAAGCAAGTGGGCCAAAGAAATCCTCCAGGAAAGTGAGATGAAGTATCGGGCGCTTTTTGAATACGCGAATGATGCTGTTTTCATCCTGGATTCTGAAGGAAAACATGTGATGGCCAATGAAAAGGCCGCGTCCATGCTCGGTTATAGCGTGCAGGAACTGATTGGGATGTCGGCTAAAGAAGTCGTCGCGGCCTCCGAATATCCCAGTGCCCAAGACAAACTGAATGGCGTACTCAAGGGGAAAGTCTATCCGCCCTATGAGCGTATTTTTCGAAAAAAAGACGGCACTGAATTTCCTGTGGAAATAAATATTGCGCTCCTCCCGGTCAGAGAAGGAAGCCCCCAATACATTCAGAGTATCGTGCGCGATATTACGGAGCGCAAGCGCCTAGACAATGAACTCCAGCAGACTTCCGATAGGTTAAGGCAAGCCTTAGGAAGTATTGTCAAGGTGGTGGCCTCAACGGTTGAATTGCGGGATCCCTATACGGCCGGCCATCAAAAGCGGGTCGCCGATCTGACCCGGGCCATCGCCACGGAAATAGGCCTTTCCAAGGATCAGATTGAGGGGATCCGCATCGCCGCGACAATTCACGATTTGGGAAAGATATTTATCCCGGGAGAAATTCTCAGCAAACCCGGAAAACTCAGTGAAAACGAATACAGCCTCATTAGACTCCATCCCCAGGTGGGATTCGACATCTTGAAGGACATAACATTTCCCTGGCCGATTGCCCAAATCGTTTATCAGCACCATGAAAGGATGGACGGCTCAGGATATCCGCAGGGGCTGACGGGGAAAGATATTCTCCTTGAAGCGAGAATCCTGGCGGTTGCGGATGTCGTGGAAGCGATGTCTTCTCACCGGCCTTACCGACCCGCTTTAGGTCATGAGGCGGCCCTTAAGGAAATCTTAGAGAAAAGAGACATCCTTTATGATCCCGAGGTCGTCGATGTTTGCGTCGAGCTCTTTACCGAAAAAAGATTTGAGTTTGAATGATTTTTCGAGCAAAATAGTTTATGGAAGGCCAAGGCATGGTCTTAAAAGAAAACGTCCTCATCATCGCCGACGATCATTCTCCCTATAGTTTTCTCGAATCTGTTGACGTCAAAAACTCCTACAATTTTTATTTCTGCAGGAAGCAGGATAATATTTTTTATTTTATCAAAGACAACAATATCAAAATCATCATCATGGATTTCGAAGGGGATGAACATTGGGAATTCAAACTCCTGAAGCTCATCAAGACTTTTGATCCGATCATCGAGGTCATCATTGCCGGCGCGCCGCTCCCTTCCGAGAAGGTCTTGGACTGGATCAATCAAGGAGCCACGGACTATCTGATCAAGCCTCTTCAAACAAGCACGATCGAAGTTGTTTTTGAGAGACTGGAAGAGAAAAGAAACCTGCGAAGAGAAACCTACCTCTTGGAGAAAAATCTGGAAAAAAAATATATTTTTCAAGGAATGGTGGGCAAAAATCCTTTTATGCTTGAGATCTTCTCCCTGATTGAGAGTATTGCCAAATATTTTTCGACGGTCTTAATTACGGGAGAAACGGGCACCGGCAAAGAACTCGTCGCCAGAGCCATTCACAATTTGAGTCCCATCAAAGATAAAAAATTCGTCGTGTGTGATTGTGTCTCCACGCCGGAAAACCTGTTTGAATCTGAACTCTTTGGCTATGTGAAAGGGGCTTTTACGGGAGCGGATCGGAATACGCGAGGATTATTTGAAGAGGCCGATGGCGGGCTGATCTTCCTGGATGAAATAGGCGAAATCCCTCTTTCCGTTCAGGCGAAATTGTTGAGAGTTCTGGAGACTCATCAATTTAAGCCTCTCGGGTCGACGAACAATAGGAATGTCGAAGTTCGCGTCATCGCCGCGACAAATCAGAATCTAAGAGATAAGATCAAAGGGGGAACTTTTCGAGAAGATTTATTTCATCGATTGAACAAAGTCGAAATCCATCTCCCGCCCCTGAAAAGCAGGCCGGAAGATATCCCT
>Ga0315282_10012987_pt1 | contig 12635 bp, 12 predicted proteins | sample YL17G07_20_MG_FD_203693 | JGI IMG/M metagenome (GOLD analysis project Ga0315282, IMG submission 203693) | Sediment microbial communities from Yellowstone Lake, YNP, Wyoming, USA - YL17G07_20 | ecosystem: Environmental > Aquatic > Freshwater > Lake > Sediment | place: USA: Wyoming | collected... | reverse complement strand
CCTCAATTCGAATTCAAAAATTTCCCAAATTTCCTTAGATTAAAAGTAGGCAAGGTGTAAAATTGATCAAATTCCTGATTTTGTAATCAGCTGGTCGGGGGTTCCCTTGGAGGTTTGATTTAATGCGACCTCCCGGCTTCAAACAGGGTAGTGTTTTTCTCACATCAGCAGGACAGTTAGTTTCCCTCTTTTTGCGCTTCTCAGAGCTCAAAGGCCTCTCCCCCCGGACCATCTTTTACTACCAGGACAAGTTAGGGCGCTTTCTTGAGCATCAAGGGGGAAAATCTCCCGTGGAAAAGCAGGACATTCTTTCCTTCATCCTAACTCTAAAGGAAAGGGGCAACTCCCCGGAGAGCATAAACTGCTATCTCCGGGCGCTCCGTGTTTTCTTCCACTGGGCGCACTCCCAGGAGCTCATCTCTTCCAATCCCATGCAGGGGATCCCCATGCAGAAAACGCCGCGCCTGCTCGTGGACACCCTCACTCCTTCCGACCTGCAGAGAGTCCTGGACGCCATCAGGCGCGCCCGCAGAAACAACCTGCGCAACCAGGCCATCTTCCTCCTTCTTTTGGATACCGGGATGCGCCCGGGTGAGCTCTGCAGCCTCACCATGGAGGACCTCAGTTTGAACGAGAACCTGGTCCGGGTCTCGGGAAAGACCGGGGAGCGCCTACTTCCCTTTTCCCAGAAGACCAGGAGGGCCCTCCTCTCCTACATGCGCGTGCGCCGTCCCCTTCCCGGAGAAAATGTCCTCTTCCTCTCGAAAAAAGGTGAGCCCCTTACACAAGATGCCCTGAGACATTTCTTTGCGGCACTCAGGAGGAGAACTAGGATAAAGCGCCTCTACCCTTACTTAATGCGCCACACGGCGGCCACCTCTTACCTCAGAGAGGGAGCCGACCTGGAAACCGTGAGGCGCCTTCTGGGTCACACCTCCTACGCCGTGATCCAGAGGTACCTGAACCTGAACCCTGCCGATTTAGCGAGGGTGCAGAGGAAGATGAGCCCGGTGAACATGCTGAGGTAGGAAATAAAGCCCGGATAAGAGGACCTTCAGAAGCAAGTAGCGGCCCCCTGCGCTCTCTTCCTTCGGCTCCAGCCACGCCAGCCAGCCGAAGGTCGAGAGCGCCTCCCTCGGGGAAGGCGCCTGCCCAGCCAGACCAGCCTCCGGCGCCTTCCCCTCGGGACGAGCGCTTCGCGCTCAGGGCCGCAAATAACAGAAGGAAAGGAAAGCCCTCCCTGCCTGCCCCACCTCCCCCGGTCGGGCTTTCCTTTCCAGGGCGGGGTGGCCCAGCCTCACCAGCCAGCCACCCCGCCTTTTTCATTTAGGGAAAAGCAAAAAGAGCGCCCATACTTTTTTACCCTGATCCTCTTTCGCCTGCGCTTTACGGGGCAATTTGAGGCCATTTTGTAGGAAAGGCAAGAGGATTAGTAGGCTTCGCCCAGTAAAACCTCATTTTTTTGACCCCGCTGCGGCCGGCGACATTAAACCTCTCGGCGCAGTAAAGCTGTCAAGGGTGCGGGGTCCCCTCCCACAGGGTGCCCTCCCCGCATCCCTTGAGGGCAGACCCTTGACAGCCTGCGCCTCGAGGAAAAGCGTCGCCTGTGGCCCGCAGCGCGTGGGTCAAAAAAATATGCCGGGAGAAAAACGGCATCAGAGGAGGTAAAGCATGAAAATTGAAGTCGCACCGGAAAGAGATGGCCGTGTGGTCATCACCATCCTTCCCGAAGAGGGAAGCGCCCCCGAGGTCAGGCTGGCGGAGAAGCCCTCTCCCCAGCCCAAGGAAGAGCCGGAAAAGGCCGAGGATGTCGTGGTCAGCGATCCGGAACTTGTGGCCCTCTCCATGAGAGAGGACCCCCACGCCCAGGAGGAGATCGAGGAAGCCCAGAAAGCTAAAACCTTTCGCCGTGCCACGGAGAAGCAGATCCGCTACTTCCATGTTCTGGCACGGAAAGCCGGGATCAAGGACGCTCACACTTGGCTGGAAGAGAATGGCTTCCCGCCTTCCTCCAAGGAATGCTCTCAGGCCCAGCTTTCCCGTGCCATAGACATGTTGAAAGACCTGGAGTGGGCCCACTCCCTGGAAGCCCCTGGTTGGCACAGGGAACCCGCGGAAGCGGCCTGAAGTGAAAAGGGGAGGGGCGGAAGCCCCTCCCCCCAGGGAAGGAAGATCTGAGCATAAGGAGGAGAAAATGTCCAAGATAATCATACCAGAAGAGAGAAAGCGCCTTAAGGAAGTGAACTGGTTTAGAAGTCAGAAGGAAGCCCGAGCTTGGGCGAGGAGCTTGGGGCCTGAGTGGAAGCCCTGGATTGAGATCGAGCCCGCCGGATTTTGCCGGAAATCCGGGTGGTTGGTCCGGGTCTACGAGATAAAAGAGGAGGAAGAGAGATGAAGGAGATAAAGGAAATGAAGGAGAAATGCTATCGCGCCCTGAGGATCATAGCTGAGGACTGGTTAGAAAGCCTCTTTAAGGAGAGGCGCCAGACCAGAGACTTAGGAGAAAGGGACCGCCTCACAGGAAAGATCGAGGAGCTCCAGAGGATCCTGGAGAATCTGAAAGAAGAGAAAGAAGAGAGGAAGGATGAATAAAAAGAGGGGGCGGAAGCCCCCTTAACCGAATTAGTTGGCGGTGGCCAGCCTCTCTTGCGGGTTGCCCACCGCCGAGGTGATTAACCCCACCCACCCGGCTCCGGCGGCACCGGTCGCAGGGAACGCCTGCTCCCTCGCCCGCTTAGGCCAGACCCAGCCTCCCCACCGCCTGCGTGCCGCCTCCGCTTTCCCTTACGATTTTTCCCTCCTCCAAAGAGCTTTCCCCTGGCCTTCTCCCCTCGGATCAAGGCCAAGGGAACCTTCTTCAGACCCCGCTCAACCCTCCCTTTTAAGAGCCTCCCCAGTGGGCTACAGCCTCCCTCTAATTCAAAGATTTTTTCGGGGAAAATCCCATTCCTCCCTTGATCCTGTTCTAAAATATCCAAAGAGGAGGAAAACCAAGGGAAATGTTCAGATTAGCAAAGAAAGCTTTGATTGCCCTGCTTCTGGCAGGGTTGGTGATGTTAATGGTCGTTCCTCTTGGAACGCCGGTTATTGCTCAAGAAACTTCTACCAGAAATCTTAGGGATCTTCTCCCTTTAACATTTAACATCGGAGAAATCAAGATTTCTTGGCACGAAAATCAAGGTAAAGAATCACTGGGTGTATTTCAGGAGGGAGATTATGTGAAGTTGGTATGGCACGCTGTTATAGAGGGGCCGTGGATATTAACGCATTTTATGGAGGATTATGCCGATTTGATAAGATTTGGAAGTGGCGGCTCTTTTATTGCAGCTTACCGCGATAGAGAAAACCTAGGGACAGTAGTAATTGAGAATATAGACCTCGTAGAAGAGGTTTATATTCCTAAAAAACTACTAAAAGAAATACCCACTCGTCCAGTTTCTGGTGTTTGGTTGATGGGAGGGGGTCTAGGCGGAGATTATACTCCAAAGGATTTCGACCTTAGCCTTTTGCAACAGTTAGGGATAGCCGAGGATAACGGTTGTCGCTGGTACGAGGGAAATTACTATTGGAATCCTCAAAGTCCAGCGACTATTGATCAGGTGGCGAATTGGTTAGGTATGATGTTTGGTCAAAAAACTAATCAGGCAAATCCGGGCTGGCAAGAAAACAAGAAAGCGGCTGCCCGATATTACGCTGATTTAGGTTATGAATTTTTCGGCCCTACCACCGCGGTTTCGAGTTATCCACAAAACTATCATACTTCTGCTGATTATGACTCTTTCAAGATGTTTATTGGTATAGACCGGGCATTATGGGCTGGAATTGTTAAGCCTGAAGAACTTACCAATGAGCCCATCAATCGCGCCCAGTTCGCCCTTCTCGCTTGCCGCGCTTTTAAAATTCCTATAGGGTCAGTAGATTTTTCCAAACTCCCCTGGGATTTAAAAGATCCCCAGTGGAACGATTACCTTCCTTCAATCCAAGCTCTTCTCTCTCGAGGCTTCCTGAAACTCTTTCCCGATGGCTCCTTCCATCCTGAAGGCAATATCACCCGGGAGGAGGCCGTGAAGTTGCTCTACGCCATCAAAACCAACAACCCTTCCTCCGTCCCTTCGCCCTCCACTCCCACCACCACCCAGCAGGTGGTCCTGGAATTCTTCATCGGCCAGGAAGAGTACTTGAAGAACGGCTCCCCCCTGAAGATGGACACCACCCCCACCATCCTGGAGAACCGCACCTACCTCCCCCTGCGGGCTGTAGCCGAAGCTTTGGGCGCTCAAGTGGAATGGAACCAGGAGGAGCAGAAGGTCACCGTCACCACCACCTTCCCCGTGCACTTCACGGACACCAAAACCGACACCACCTTTACCGCCACCCGCCTTGAGCTCTGGATCAATCAGCCTGAAGCCAGAGTGACCACCGCCACCCTCTATTACGATTCCCTCACCGCCACCACCGCCACCATCCCCCTCGATCCTTCCAATCCCCAGGTTGTGCCCCTGGTTCTCCCTCCGGGAAGGACCATGCTCCCCCTGAGGTTTGTGGCGGAATCCCTGGGGGCTCAGGTTCTCTGGGACCAGGAGTCCCAGCAGATCACCGTCATCTACAACCCCCCCGGACTGATACAGGCCAAAGAGAAAGCTTATCTTCCTCCTCCATAGAGCGCAGCCGAGGGCTTCTCTCCACTTAATATAAGGAACCCCGCCTTTGGCACCCGCCCAGCTCCGCACGCCCTTCGATTCAGATAGTATTTTTAAGCACTCTGCCTGACCTATTAAAAATGAATGCAAAAAGTGAAGTCCGATAAGGAAGGTAGTTCCTTTTCCTCGCTCGAGGTCCAAAGGCTAAATCTATATCATTTTTCAGAAAAACATAGGGACTTAAGCTACGAAAAACCCCCTCCTAACTTGAGGATGAGAATTCATGTTTATATGAATCGAGGGTCAAACGTAAGGAGCAGTAATTTAGTCAGATTTGCGACCGATTTTAGCTTAAAAGAAATTTCCCGACATTCTTTACACCACCGTTTTTAAGGATAAAAGGGATCGATTTTATGAGGAATTTTGTATAATAATGAAAAATTTTAACACCTTGGAGGAGGAAGCTATGAGAAAATTTCTTGTTGTTTTTCTTGCCTTGGTATTGTTACTACAAACACAAATTGTTTTATCATTTTCCGATACGACTTCGCACTGGGCCAAAGAACCTATCGACAGACTGGTCAAAATAGGGGTATTAAACGGCTACCCCGATGGGACTTTTAAGCCTGAAAACAATGTAACAAATGCGGAATTAGCTGCCATAATTGCAAGGGCTTTTAAAATCCCAGAAAAGCAACCAACGAAATTCGATGATGTGCAAGGTCACTGGGCGCTTCTCTATATTGGGGCTTGCGAAGGGTATATTCCTACATATCAAGAAAGGCAGTTTCAGCCGGATGCTTACGCAACGAGAGAGCAAGTAGCTGTTGCTCTCTCTCGTTGTTTGGAGTTGAATAAAAAATTTCAAGTAGATGAAAGTACTCTTTCTGCATTCACAGACAGGAGCGAAATTAGCCCAAACCTAATCCTTGATTTTTCTCTCGCTGTAAAAGAAGGGATTATTAACGGTTATCCCGATAAAACTCTTCGCCCTCTTGCTTATGTTAAAAGAGCAGAAGTGGCCAAGATGGTTGATTTCCCGCTTTATCACCGACCTGTTAGTCTAACTATTTCTCCTGCCCTTTCTTCAGTTACGGTTGGGAGCACAATAAATTTTCATGCGGGGTTTCTCAATGCCTACGGAACCCCAATTGAGGGCTTTCTCGGGACATTAGCTTGGTCAAGTTCAAATTCGTGCGGTGAACTCTCATCCAGCGGTGTTTATGTTGCCAAGAAACCTGGAAAAGAGACAGTCTCTGTTCGAACTGGTAATTTAACTGCGAGTTTGACCTTTGAGGTCGTGTCTCCGCCACCATCATTGTCCAACTGGCCTATAGGTGAAACGGCCAGACTGCGTAATGGTTTAGAATTTACTGTTACCAAAAGCACGCTTGGTTTTTGGGCTTTGTTCGGCCTTGCGGGTATTGATTATTGTTTTATTATTGATGTTCAAGTTAAAAATGTGGGGACTCAAGACGTAAAAATAAGCGTCCTGGATTTTTACTTAACAGACCCCTCTGGCAAGATTATTGATCCAATCAATCCTGATGATCTTTTTGAAGTAGGAATTTATTCTTCTGACATGTTAGATACTGTTTTCTTGGACCCCAGAGAAAAAGACCACTTTGTAATTGTTTTCGTGAGCGGTTTTAGTGATGAAAACCCACCTAAGGATTTGAATGGCTTTAAACTTTGGTATCACCCTGCTACCGAATCCTCCCCCTATATAGTAGTTGATTTATCCAAGACAGTAATTGAGGAGGAATAATTCCGAGGAATTTTGACCGCAACATAGCTTTGATTATTGTCCGCTATATCCTCAACGATTTACCCTATAGGGGGCAATTTTTGAATTGAATCCTTTTTAGAAAGGTTCTAGTTTCTAACAAAGCCATTTCTTTTAATATAGCGCACCTCCACAGGCGGGCTTGGAATTTATAATATTGTTACTGTATACTTTCAATCTTTGAATCTCTCCCAAGACCTTTCTATTCTTATTTAAATTTGGGTCAATTTTTTGGCCTGCAATTTCCCTCAAAACCTGGCCAAGGATCTCCGGGAATGAGGTCCGTTGAGCGAAAACCAATAAGTCCAGACATCTTCTCTTAAACGTATTCTTACCCATCGTGTCTAATACTTTTAGATAGTAGCGGATCATTTGAATTGATCCTCCCCCTTATTCCGCTTTCCCTGAAACCTTTGCCTTCAAAAGGAAAAGGACGTTGGCCGAAAACATATCAGGGAATTCTTGAAGGCTGATTAATCAAGAGGCGGGAGCTTGCCCCCCTCAATCTTGGTGATTGGCTGATCTGACCTGAAAGTTCGGTCCTCGAAGCCGTGGATAATTTCCAGATCTCCAATGGCAAAGGCGATTTTTTCCTTTTCCAGACCAGAAGGCACGGGGATGGGTTAATAAAATATGGACGAAAACCCCATCCAAAGCGCATCAGCCTCCTCTCTCTCAGGCGGTAGCCAGTCCCACCCTCCCCACCTCCTCCGTGTTGCTCTTTTTCTGCCTATATTTCCACGGGATCCATTGTCGTACCAATACAAGGTGGGTGATCTTCATACTAAGTTTTTTTGGAACACTTCCATCGAAAAGGCCTTGATTACTCTTCCCGCCTAGCTTTCCTCCCAAAATTCAATGGGTCAGCGGGGGAGCCTCAGGTTTTCTTGAGACCCTTTCCTGGCTGACAAACACGAAGGCCCTGCCAGAATACGGGAACGATGAAGAAAAACCAAAAGAATTGAAGAAAAATGGGAAAGCGAGTGATATCATGGGTAAACAGACATGCTATGCATTTTGGGCAGGAGGTTTTAAGGAGTGTCGATTATTATTGGCAAGGAACGGGGGGAAGGGGTAGCCAACCTCCTTTATCATGCCTTCTCCACGACCGGGATTCACGGGAGAAAAGACATGCCGGAGGATTTAATACCTGAGGGCGTGCTTAGAGGTTCCTTGGAACACCTACTCTTTATTACTCTCACCGTTTCTATCGACTACCAGCGCGATGCCATTTCCTTGTGGAGGAATTCAAGAAAAACCTATGAAGATCCAGAGACGAGATACCTGTTTTCCCCCCAGCTACTCTATGAAGCCCCTTTGGACAAAATAATTAAGGACATGCAAAAGTACGGGTTATCCAAGAAAAAAGAGAAAGATGCCCATATTTGGCGAAGGGTCGGGATTTCTTTTTTTGAAAAATGGGGAGGCGATCCTCGGAATTTTCTTGAGGATTGCAACTGGGATGCAATTCAGATTCTGAAACGGTTAAAAGGCGATTCTCACGAATCTGGGGGGAAAGCTGAGTGGGATTTTCCCTTCCTTCGGGGAAACAAGATTGGTCCCTTGTGGTTGAGGATGCTTAGGGACAACCTTGGTTTATCCCAGTTGAGAAATTTGGATCAGGTTCCTATTCCCGTAGATATACATGTAGCGAGAGCGACATTAACCACTGGAGTGGTGAGAGGACAGTTCAGAGGAAGGTTAGAAGAATTATTCGAGGATATACGAAAGGCTTGGTCTGAAAGCGTTAAAGGCCTGCGGATTAAAGACAGGGAGATGATAGCTTTAGACGTGGACGAGCCTCTTTGGCATCTCTCCAAGTATGGTTGCAAGTCCCGAGAAAAGACTCCCGAGGATTGCACCCAATTTCAAAATTGTGTGGCAAGGGAATTTTGCGTAAAAGGGCAGATAAAAATAGCTAAAAATATGGTTGAGTTGAACACATGAAAACCTTGTGCATTGTTCCTTGTGGGAAGAGAAAGATTTGGGATAAAGACCCCAAGGCGGGGCCAACCAAAGCCAGGGATGTGTATATCGGACCCTTTTCCCGAAAGTGTAGAGAGTATGCCGAGAAATTTTACCCCTCCTCCTGGTGCATTCTGTCCGCCAAACATGGTTTTCTGTTTCCCGAGGAAATGGTTCAGGGTCCTTACGATGTAAGCTTCAACGATAGAAGAACAAACCCCATCTCTCAAAAGGAGCTTTCCCATCAGATCCAGGAAAAAGGGCTTGCATCCTTTGAGAGGATCGTGATTCTGGGGGGAAAGAATTATGTCCATATCATTGGGGAATTATTCCCTCAAAAGGAAGTGCATTCCCCCTTAACCGGTTGTCCCAGTCTGGAATTCACGATTAAAAAACTAAACGACTCCCTTCAAAGAGGAGTCCCTCTTTGATTTTCTCAAGGGCACCAGTTTGTTATGCTCCAGGTCTTCCCAGACTGATCTTTTTCTGTTTTTGGGAACTCCAAGTTCCGGAGGCGAAAAGGATGGTATTATGATAAATGGGGAAAATGTATCTTTAGGAGAGAATATGGATACAATTGAACTTCATTTCCATGGGCCATTTAGCTTTTTGAATAAAGCCCATTCCCTTTTTGGATGTGAATATGCCCGATCAAGGGGAATCTATCTGTGGACGATCAAATCCAACTTAGGTTATTTGATTCACTATATCGGGGAAACCGAAAATTTGGCCAAGCGTCACAGAGAGCATCTCATTAACATTTTGGGGCTGAATTACGGAATTTTCGAAGTTTCTCAAGCACGAGAGGGGAAGCAGGTTCTAATCTGGAGAGGGCTCTGGCGATATAGATATTCATTCCCTATCGAAGAAATTTTAAAGATTTATCCGGGAATAGCTTCCCAAGTAATTGAATATATTAATTCCCTGGATGTATTCTTCGCGGAACTGGATTGTGATTTGAATATCCGAAGGCATATCGAGGGTTCCATAGGCTGGAACCTGAGGAATAAATATCCTGATTTCAAAGTCCTCTATCCGGACGATAATCACATTGGGACAAAGCGCGGAAAAATGATGAAGAAATTAGTGATTACCTCAGATGAAAAAATCTTGGGCTTGGATCCAGAAATGGAACTATGAGTATTCCTCGAATTCCTCCCCCCTTTAAGAGCTCCTCAAAATTCCCCTCTTCTCCAAAGGAGCCCCCGAGCTTCTAAATCTTTCGGAAGATTTTGATTTGGGACCTCATGAGCCCTCTTCAGTTGGGGAGATTCTGGAATAGGCCACCAAAGGTTTTGTCAGCTTTTGTCGAAAAGGTTTGCGAGGCCTTTTTCCTTATTATTAAGAAAAGGAGTTTGCCAAATTAAGCCATAGCCCGGTAAATCGAACTTGTCACTTTCATCATGGCTAGAGTTTACTCCGGCCTGAAGGTTCCTTCTTAATAACCGTTAGAACCCCCAGGTCCCGCAGAGCTAGTGCGATCTTTCTCTCTTTCCCACTGCCTACATTCCGCTTTGTTTCCCATGAATCAAACTTTGATACTACGATTCAGGTTACAAACAACAATTTATTTGGGAATCAAGACCGTGAAGACGGTCATTTTTTTTTTCCTCTTTTTGCAAGCGGCAACGAGAGAAAACCTCTTCGGATCACTGAACGGATGGTTTCCCAATACTACTTAAACTTAACTTTGTGGGCACCCGAACTCAGTAGCAATGGTGAGGACGGATTTTTTGAAATTGAAGCAAAGCTCAATTTGAGAATGGGTCTTTGGGTTAGAGAGGGTAACCAAAACCTCCTCTTGCACAACAAAACTATTAGGTAAAAGCTTTGTGCAAAAGCATATTCTGGTGATCTTCTCGGATCGTTAAAGATTAAAGAGATACTATCCAATGGGGTTGCTTTGGTCGTTTATAATACTAATTGGATGAACTTAGTGTTAAGGGAGGCAAATCTATGTGAGCGCACCAAGAGGATTAGCTCAGGAGTCGATGTTTCTGCTAAGAGGAAATCCCAAATCCCAAGTTAAGAAGATTCATATAAAGAGATCATTTACCTTGGCTAATAAATTGGGGGATGCTCTTTGGGCCTTGGAGTATTCTAAAAAAACCATAAAGGAAGGGATATGAAAATGACTTCCACAGATTATAATGAAAGTTCACTTGGTAATCTCATTTTGTCTGAGCTAAGCGGCCTTCTAAAAGAAATAGAAACAGATGTTAAGCAAAGGAACTTAGTAAAAAAGTATCTTTCTGATATAAAAAGGGCTTGTGAACGCTCCGATATGGACGCTCTTACAAGAATATTAATGAGAAAAACAAAAGAACAACTCCTTAGTCTTTATCCTTTATCTCGGGGGTCTATAGAAAAAATATTGCTTGATATAAAAAGGCATTCTGAAGAGGCTTTGGCTGTCCTTTATAGACGCTTTCAAGAATATTGCGATAATCGTCGTATTTCCATTCAGGGGAAAATGCCAAAATTTGTTTTAGACCATCTTCTTGAGGTTCAAATTGACCCTAGCCGGCAGTCAGCCAAAGTTGGAACGATCTATTTGCCAACCCTGGATTGGGAAAAGATTCGGGATTCCATAGACCGGGAAAGAAAGCGAATTTGGGATCGGCCTTATGACCCGGGGTCTTTTCGAGATAAACTTTTGCAAGCCTATGATCAAATATTAAAATTGAAGCCGAACCCAGTGGGTTGGGCGCGGTTAGAGGACATTTATCAGTTTTTAAAGAGAGAAATCGAACAAAAAAATCCCAATTGGAAAAAAGAGGGACGCCTTGTTTCCTATTATAGGGATGAATTTAGCGCCGATCTTTCAAAACTCTGGGAAGCCCAAGTAAATCAGGAAATAACCCCCCCTCATATGGAACTGAGCGGAATTCGTGATCCCAGATTATCCTACAAAGTTGTGCTACCAGGAGGGCAAATTGCTTCATTTGGCCATATGAGACCAAAGAAGGAGGTCAAAGGATGAAAGGAATATCGTCCCTTCCAAGAGACCAGGCTAATCGTATAATTAGTGCTCTTCGCAAGGGCACGCCTCCTGAAGGAGCTACTGAACTTTTTTCTGTTGGCCGGGAGAAGTTGTGTTCCTACTTCGACAACAAGCTGAAAGAGGTTAAAGAATACGGTATTTCTGATGTAAAGTTTGTTAGTGCAGATTGGGGCCAAGGTAAAAGCCATTTCCTTGATTTACTTCGGGATATAGCATTAAAACACAATTTTGTAGTTTCCAAAGTTGACCTCCGTTCCCAATCCCTTCCTTTTGACCAATTACCTTTAGTAATTCAAGGCATAATGACCAAAATAGTCACTCCAAAAGTCCGGGAAAATGGCCTTGAAGCGTTGCTGGACGAATGGTGCGAGAGCAATAAATCAAATACCGATGAGGAAGTTTTTCTCTCCCTCAAGAACTTGGGAATATTCCCAGACATGCGTCTAAAGTTGATCGAATATTTTAGACATTACCATGGGAGGGAGTATCAGGGATGTTCCCAGGTTTTGAGGTGGTTTGAGGGGAAAGAGACCAAATCCAAAACTTTTAAAGACATCGGCGAGTATATTCGCAGTTTGGTTGTCCTGATTCGTTCTTTGGGATACAGCGGTTTCGTCGTGATGCTTGATGAAGCAGAAGCCATAACCTCCTTAAGTCGCATTAGCCGGCGTGACCTTGCCAATGAAAATATTCGGCAAATAATTGATAACGACTCGAATACTGAAGGCTTTTATTTCATTTTTGCATCAACCCCTACCTTCTTAAGTGGAGAGGATGAGCGGGGTGCCCAGAGTTACCCCGCCCTCTGGAGGCGTATTAGCGACCCCTTGCCAAATTTCCGTATAGATTCACCTGAAAAGGTAATCGTGGAGTTGCCGAAACTAACTGCGGAAGAGTTCTTTCAAATTTCCCAGAAAATCAAAAAAATTTACGAGAAATCGATTGGGAAAGAATTTAAAAATGTAACTGATAATGATCTTAGGGCATTAGCTGAATATGTTCGGAGAAGGACCGATCAAAGAGTAGGCACCATGGTGCGGAGCACTGTCGCCATTTTAGATGAGGCCAAGTCCCCTAATTTTGACTTTTCAACCAGCTTTGAATTTCTTGTTGAAAAAGCCATGGAGAAAGAGAGCGAAGAGCGAGCTAAATGAGACATGGTGGCTCAAAAGATTGATTTATCCAAAATAGTTCAGCAGGCTAAAGAAAAGGGGTATTTTGATCCTGCTGATTTTTCTGG
>Ga0315282_10012986_pt1 | contig 12635 bp, 11 predicted proteins | sample YL17G07_20_MG_FD_203693 | JGI IMG/M metagenome (GOLD analysis project Ga0315282, IMG submission 203693) | Sediment microbial communities from Yellowstone Lake, YNP, Wyoming, USA - YL17G07_20 | ecosystem: Environmental > Aquatic > Freshwater > Lake > Sediment | place: USA: Wyoming | collected... | reverse complement strand
TAATGGTTGTCTGCAGGCATAGTTCTTTATAATACAATGACCAGGGATAAACGCCCTTTTACGCCAATTAACGAGGGTGAGGTTCGGATTTACGCTTGCGGTCCTACAGTGTATGGTGATCCCCATATTGGCAACTTCCGCAGCTTTGTCGCAGCAGATGTCTTACACCGATGGTTTACCTATCGAGGTTACAATGTCCGCATGATAATGAACATCACTGACATAGATGACAAGACGATACGTGACTCAGGTAAAGCAGGGATACCAATTAGTGATTTCACCAAAAAATATACTCTAAGCTTTCTGAGGGGCCTTGATCTCCTAAAAATTCGCCGAGTAACAGCTTACCCTCGCGCAACTTCTAACATAAAAGAGATGATCCAGTTCATACAGGTCCTGATCGATAAGGGCGCCGCATATATCGCCGAGGATGGTATCTATTTTGACATCGACAAATTCCCAAACTATGGCAAGCTAAGCGGCATAGACCTAGCCTCTCAGCATGCTACTGAACGAATGCAGAAAGATGAGTACGATAAGGAATCGACTCAGGATTTTGCTCTCTGGAAGAGAAGCACGTTGGAGCAGCTTGATAGAAGCAAAAAAGAAGAGGGAATATCTTGGGACGCTGAGTGGACTATAAACGGTGAGAAAGTCGTTATCCGTGGCAGACCAGGCTGGCATATTGAGTGCAGCGTCATGAGTAGAAACCTGCTAGGAGACACCCTTGACATACACATTGGCGGCGAAGACCTAGTATTCCCGCATCATGAGAATGAAATTGCCCAATCTGAAAGTCGCAACGGTAAACCCTTCGTCCATTACTGGATACATATTCGCCACCTTATGATCAACGGAAAGAAGATGAGTAAGAGTCTTGGAAACTTCATAGGCTTCGATGAAGTTCTCACCAAGTATAGTTCTGACGCCTTCAGGTATTTCTATCTAAATACACACTATCGCCGCCCTCTCGATTATACCGATGACGCTATGCAGGTTGCTGCTAACAGTAGCAAAAAGCTTGAGAATACACTCGACATCGTTGACGCTGCTTTAAAAGGTCACGATAAGAACCTGGACTACGGACCAAGAGAGGAGACATTAGTTGAAGAGATTGAGAAGCAGAAAAAGGTGTTCGAAGCAGCTATGGATGATGACCTTGATAGCCACTCCGCCATAGATGCACTACATGTAATGAGTGGAGCAATAAACGAGTACCTTCAAGGTTCCGTAAACAAAGGCGTACTTCTGAAATCATATTATATATATCGAGCTTTGCTAGACAGTCTCGGCCTATTCGAGTTAAGAGGAGATGGCCCTAACGAACTCACAGAACAACTAATCAAAACAATGATTGATATGCGTAGCCATTTCCGCGAAGAGAAGAACTACACAAAAGCTGACGAGATCCGCAAAAAACTCGCATCAATAGGCATTACCTTGTCAGATACTGCTGAAGGTACAACCTGGAAGATTTCAAAATAAATAGCCTCACCCATTTATCTTAATTACTAACAAGCAAATATATTCCAGCAACAATAAAAACTAGTGAAATAAGAAGCTCAACAATCACTCTTGGCTGAAAAAAGTGATACCTAATACTCCAAGGTTCTTAATGGTGTAATAAAAGAAGACTAATGGTACAAGACTTGCGATTAATAAAAGCCAGCCCACAATTACCTTTTGCATCTTAAACTAACTCCTATAACACGAAGTATAATCATATGTTTGCCGAGGTTAATTGCCTAACCATGTTCTTTTTTGGGCAATATTAGAAATCATTAATGCACTTATTCGTAGGGGTTTAAATCTAGCCGATACTCAAGAACGGAGAAGTGGTTAGATGAAAGTAGCAGAAGACGTATACCAACTCAAAATACCAATGCGTTTCAACCCACTTGGATACACATTCAGCTACTATCTTCCCGCCTCGGGAACTCTAATAGATACGGGTGTTGCTGGACATGACTCTTTTCAAGCCCTTGAAAAACAGCTATTGGAGTCAGGAGCAAAAATAACTGATGTAAAAAACATCATCCCTACCCATTTTCATGGTGATCATATTGGTTTACTTAAGCAGATTCGCGTTCGATCCGAGTCAAAGGTGATTGCCCATACATCCGCTATTGAAAAACAAAAAGAGGAACAATCACTCTGGAAGGATCTCCCTCGCCTGACGGTTGAGGAGATCGAGGCAATGGGGGGAGGAGATATCACCCAGTTATTCAGCCGCCTTGAGTATGCTGGACGTACTCCGACGGAAACTATCAAAGTTGATGAAATGGTAGAAGATGGCAAGCTACTTAGACTCGATGGAAGATCCCTTCGAATATACTGGACTCCGGGCCATGCACGCGAACACATATGTCTTTACGATGCAGATCACCGAATTCTATTCAGCGGAGATCACGTTCTACCAAAAATAACCAGTCACATAGCAATGCATATCTGGGATGAGCATGATCCCCTCAACGACTACCTGGAAAGCCTAAAGAAGATAAGGGATCTACCTGTTGACATTATTCTACCAGGACATGAGCGCATCTTTACTAACCTCGTAGAGCGTGTTGAGCAGCTCAGGTCTCATCATAAAAATCGGTGCGAAGAGGTTAAAGGAGCGGCCAGAGACAGCTGGAAGACGATTTACCAGGTTAGCAGCCGGATCCACTGGGATAGTAGACCATGGCCACAGATGGATTTCTGGACGAAGCGCATGGCTGCTACTGAGGCATACGCTCATCTTGTTTACCTTCGTAACAAAGGAGAGATATCAGAGGAGAAACGGGGAAAAATTCTGTACTATCATATGGTATAGTTATTTAATTATTTTAGATAAATAATTTAGATTATGGGTCTATACTATAGTTATGAGGGTAAAGAATGAATGAGAATGCAGGTCGGGATTCACAGGGAACCCAAAATAGACCTAATGTTTCTACAGGAATACTATTCCTACCCTCACTGATTATTTCATCTTTTAATACAAGCACTTTGGGATTACTAGCCTCCCTCTTCCTCATCGATATGGCTGCGACTTTCAACTCATCCCCAGGTATTGTTGGCCAGATCAACACTGGAACCTTCATAATTGGAGTTTTAATCTCGTTGTTAATGGGGGATTGGAGTTTACGCTTCAAACACAAATCGCTTCTTGTTATAGGCCTCTTAATCTACACCGTCTCAGCTTTCGGATGCGCGCTAATGTCTGATTTCAACTTTATATTAATCTTATTTTCACTAAGTGGCGCTGGCTTGGCCATGACGGTTCCAATGCTAGAAACGCTTGTTGGAGAGTACATAACACTAGAGAAAAGGGGACATTCGATCGGACTAATTGTTGCTGGAGGCTCCCTAGTCTATTTTATTGGGGCTCCTATCATGGTAATTTTAGCTAGTTACGGTGATTGGCGATATGTTTTACCCTTCTTCGTTATACCAATTTCATTAATTAGCTTAATATTAACAATAATTGGAGTACCAAATGAATCTGTAAAACAGAAATCACCAACTGATGAAATATCGTTCTACCGCAGCTTCAAAAGGATTTTAACAGATAAATCGGCCCTGTCATGCTTGATTGGTAATGCTTTGCGTTCAGCCCAGTTTGCAGCCATCCTTCTCTACGGAACTTCTTTCCTTAGAGTTCTATTCAAAATGTCAGCAGAGTTTGGTTCAATATTTATCCTTTTAACAGCCTTAGGCTACACAATAGGTAGTATAGTATCTGGATCGCTCGTAAATAGATTCGGACGGAAACAAATCACTGTGGTCACTGCTCTACTGGCAGGAATATTCACTTTTCTAAGTGCGTATTCTAACAATCTATGGGTATTCATTGTCTTAGAATTTTTGGGAAGCTGGTTTTCAGGAATGGTTGCAACATCGGCAGCCAGTTTAACACTTGAACAGATCCCGTTATATCGTGGCTCCATGATGTCTCTAAAATCAGCTGCCGTCAATATGGGTTCAGCTTTCGGTGGTGCTTTAGGAGGATTAGCTATCCTAAGTATTGGTTATGGAGGCTCTACCAGTATTCTAGGATTTATGGGGATTTTATCTGCAGCAGTATTCTATTTCTACGTCTTTGATCCAATTAAAAAATAATTAGCATATATCAATTTAACTTCATTAAAAATCCTGAAAAAAGAGGAAATTAAATAAAAATTCTTTGGCCATCAAGCTAATTCGGTACAGGTTACAGAAAAACTCGCGCTCAAATCGCTAAAGACTCCATGCTCTCATATGCGTATGACTAACTATAATGGCTACTTAATCATTAATATATGGGTTTTCTCTATTAAAAGAAAGCTTTTAATATAAGATCCAATACAGAGTTGTATGGTGAAAATATAGATTTGAATAAGCCAAAGTTCGGATTAAAGAAAATAGGGAATCCTATTGATGCAGTCCATACAGAAAAAGGGAACTCAGCTTACTCACCTATGAGCATTAAATCAATATTCCAACAGCTATTAAGGTTCGGCTTTCTTAGCGTTAATTATTCAGCATTACCTGAAACCAGGCGAGCTATTAATGAAGCAAAAATCATTAAAGAAACTGCGTCAGGAACCGCGGAGATCTGGGTGAGAAAACAAGGGATAAGGTAAGTAACTCTAAAATCGGATTTTTTGTAAATATATTATTCATTAATGTACACAACATCGCTTTCCATAGGAGACCAGAACTCAAGGTATTTTAGTCCCGCCCTTCCGGTTCCAACTACTCCATGAATATCCTTCGGTGACAAATAAACAAAGTTTCCAGGACCTACGATATGCTCCTTACCATTAATGTGTATTTTTGCCTCTCCCTCAAGGATTAGATAGGCGCTTTCCCTGTTGACATGGTAATGAAGCTTCTTCATCTCAAGATTTGGCTCATATTCATATAATACGGCCATCATTTTTGTTGCGCCAAGTTCTCTGTCAACAAGCCAACGCGTTTTACTTACACCGACTGTTTCGACAGTTCTGGCTTCTGTAAGCTTAAATATTTTCGACATATATTTCCGGCTTTATTAAAGTGTCTAGATGAATAATAAATTATTTGATTCTGAAATTGCGTGCGCGATTTCAAATCGCAGCGCTATGAATCGTGCGTGTAACTATATTCCTTTGGTAAAACAATCAAAATAAGTTTTAGAACGGTTTACTGGAGCGCTGTTTATAGCGCTGGATTCGCTTCAGATGGGATGTCTAGGCCACTCTCCTCCTTGAACTGCATCCTATAGAAGGAGCTGTAGAGTCCTCCGTTGCTCATAAGTGTCTCATGGGATCCCCTCTCTACTATCTTGCCATGGTCCAGCACGATAATCTCGTCGCAGAGTCTTATCGTTGAGAGTCTGTGGGCGATGATTATGGCGAGTCTGTTAGCTAGAAGGTTTTTAAGTGCGTTCTGGATGACCAGCTCGGTGTATGGGTCGATGCTCGAAGTTGCTTCATCCAAGACGATGAGACTTGGGTTCATGAGTAGTGTACGAGCGAAGCTTATGAGCTGTCTCTGCCCTATTGATACATTAGCGGAGCTCTCTTGGAGGATATAGTCGTATCCACCGGGGAGTTTCATTATGAAATCGTGGGCGCCAACTAGCTTCGCGGCTGCAATAACCTCTTCGTCAGTTGCCTCAGGCTTTCCGAATCTGATGTTGTCCCGAACGCTCATGGCGAAGAGGAAGGAGTCTTGGAGAACGATTCCTATGTTGCTACGGAGTGACTTTGTAGGAATGTCTTTGATGTTGTGACCGTCGATGTAAATGTTTCCACCAAGTGGATCATAGAAGCGGGCTAGTAAGTTGATTATTGTGCTTTTCCCAGCGCCAGTAGGTCCAACTATCGCGAGCTTCTTATTGTTCTCGAGGGTGAAGTTGATCCCTTCGATGACGATGACACGTGGATCATAACCAAATTTGACATCCTCGAACTTAACGGTAGATATACCATTGAGCTCGACTGCCTTTTCTTTTGGCGGCTCCTCTATCTCCACCTTGGTGTCGACTAGGTCGAACATCCTCTCAATCGCTGCCATCGCTGCTTGGTACTGGTCGTAAGCTGTGATGAGCGAAGTTAAGGGGGTGAAATACATGAACTGGTACTCGATGAACGCTACGAGGGTGCCGAGCGTTGCTTCCCCGCTGATTACCATCAGAGCACCATAGTATAGAATTAGGCAAGTTCCGATAATACGCATATACATGACTATTGGGTTATAGATTGTTGAGACGAAGATTGTATACTGGTTGGCCTTAACATTTTTCATCTGGACTTTCTCAAAGTCCTCTCCGGACTCATTTTCTCTAACGTTGGACTTTATCACCTTCATCCCTGCAAGGTTCTCCTGTGTCTTAGAGGTGATTCCACCAAGTGTCGTTAGGGATCTCCTGTAGGCCTTCCTTGATATCACTCCCATGAACCATGCCACAATAAAAGCGAAGGGAAGTATAGAGACAGCTACTAAAGCCAGTTTCATGTTCAGGAAGAATATCATGAAAAGAGCCCCAAGGATCTGGGCTACGTCCATTATGATCGTTGTCAGCCCCATCCTTAGGAAGATCCTGACTTGATTGGAGTCGCTTGTTGGCCGGGCCATTATGCGGCCGATCTCACCCTCCGAAAAATAGCGGAGGGAGATAGCTTGAACCTTTGTCATCATCTCTTCCCTTATTAGGGCGACGACATTCTCGCCGACTATACGCATCTGGTAGACCTGCACATATTGGGAGAGGTAGTTTCCAACCGTAATCGCTACGAAGAGCGGGATCCACCACGTGAAGCCTGAGAGGTTGCCTGGGGTAATTATACGGTCGATTGCCAGTTCATGCATGTATGGTGAGAACAGGCTAAATATAGCCTGAGTTACTATTGCTGCAGCACCAATATAGAGGTTTTTCTTGTATTTCTTTGCATACCCGTATAGCCTTGAAGCTAGGGTTCTGTCCGAGGTTGTCCTCTTGACTCCTTCCTCGGATTGGGTGGCGAATGCGCCGAATCCTCCTGACATTTTAGCTCACCATCCCCAGGATCTCCTCCGGAGCCTTATCTAGGAACTGGGTCTCGTATATCCTCCTGTATATTGCGCCATTTGCCATGAGTTCATTATGGGTTCCTATTTCGACGACTACTCCATTGTCTAGGACAATTATCCTATCGGCGTTTTTAATAGTTGAGAGTCTCTGAGCGATTATGAATGTTGTTCTACCCTTGGTAGCCTCATCTATTGCCGCTTGTATCTCCTGCTCTGTCTTCGCGTCTACGAAGGAGAGGGAGTCGTCGAGAATGAGTATCTTTGGATTGGTGATGAGGGCTCGTGCGATTGTGAGTCTCTGCTTCTGTCCACCACTGAGTGTCACGCCTCGCTCTCCAACTGGGGTATCGTACTCCTCAGGTAGCTCCTCTATGAAGTCATGTATCCTGGAGAGCTTCGCTACGTTCATCACTTCCTCTAAGGGGGCGTCTGGCCTCCCGAAGCATATGTTTGATGCTACCGTGCCTGAGAATAGGAAAACATCCTGGAAGACTATGCCAATCTGCCGTCTGAGCGACTCTAATTTGAAGTCCCTGACATCGATGCCGTCTATAAGGACACTTCCCTTCTGCACGTCGTAGAACCTTGGTATGAGATATATCAACGATGATTTACCGGAGCCTGTTGCACCGAGTATGGCTATCTTCTCCCCTGGCTTGACTGTGAAGTTTATGTTATTGAGTACAGGCTTGTCTGCGATGTACCCGAAGGTCACGTCCCTGAACTCGACCTGCCCCCTGGCTATATCGTAATCCTTCGCATTCGGAAGGTCATGTACCTCAACCGGAACATCCATTATGTAGAAAACTCGCTCAATACCAGCAGAGGCATTAATCCAATTCCCAATGAGCATAGTTATGTTCCTGAGTGGCATGCTCATCCTAGTCATGTACCTCGTGAATAAAGTCAGTTGACCAACTGTAAGAAGGGCTCCGGGAGAGACTATAAGGCTGGCTCCGACCACATATACAATTGTAGCGCCTAGAGTGAGTATAGTGGGCGCCGAGGGCATGTAGATTGACTGAAGCCTACCAGCGCTTATCGCCGTGTCGACGAATATTTTCTCCACGTCTTCGAAGCCCTCCTCCATCTCACCTTCCCTGTTGAATATACGGACATTCTTCATGCCTAGGATATTCTGCTGGACATATGCGCTGAGTCTTCCCATTATCATTTGCATTTTACGGAAGAGAGGCATCGTCTGCGTGTAAAGCTTAAAATTGAAGTAGAAGATGAAAGGCATCGGAATCATTGACACTAGACTCATCTCGTGATTCACGCTCCACATTTGTATGAAGATGGCAACAACTGTAAACACTGTGTCTGCGGATGTGGAAACCCAGGTTCTAAGAAACATGTCGACTGCTTGGAGGTCAGCGGTAGCCCTCGAGCAAAGGTCGCCTATATTGGAGGAGTCGTAAAATCCGAAAGATTTCTCCTGTAACCTGGCATAGTATTCACCTCTAATGTCCCGGATCATTAGGGAAGCCGCGTAGCCATTAGCGTATAGGATAATCCATGAGACAGCGCCGTATGCAAAAACCGACTCTAGGATCGTCGTCAAGTAGCCAATGAGTAGGTTCGTTTTCCCACCGACGACAACGTCATCTATGATTTTTGATGTAATCAGTGGTTCTATGGTGAACAAATATGACTTTGCTAGAGTAAAAACAACTATGAATACGAAGAATGGAAGGTACTTTTTGCTATACTTGATTAGCCTCTTGAAGGCTTGTACTGAACTCCCCAGATCGGTCCTAATCTTTATTGATTGAGCGTATTCTACAACTGGTTTTGCGACACTCATTTTGAGCCTTCTAAACTAACTGCAGTGTTCCTAGGGGCGATATAAACCTTATCGGTAAGGCTGAATACTATTTACTTATTAAAATAATGCCAATTATTAATCCGATTTAGATTTTAAGGTCAATTTAATAGGTTTCTTTTGCATAAATACTTAGAGATTGTTTATTTTATAGAATTCTTGAATTTTACGCCTTTTTCCCCTTATAACTCCCTATAAATTAGAGCACATATGCTAACGCCAAACCTTAAGCCCCTTCTCACCCAAATATTGAGCAGCTAAATCCGCTATATCTGGCGCCTTAAACGGGATCCTCATATCTTTAATCTGCTGAAGCAAATCCCTATAGCTAATCTCATCCCGCCCACCCTTCGTATACTCATCCAAGATGGTCTGAGCAACCTGTTCAGCAACCCTGTACTTCGGACTAAGCATCTTATAATGAAGCTTAAGAGCAGCAGCAACCTCATCCCCTGAAGCACTCTCCAAAGACCAAACAGTAGGCCTCGGGCCCCCCTTACTGGATTGAACCTTACTAACCTTAACAGCCGGCGACACCAAACCAAGAGCCCTAAGCCGCTTAATCGTACGATATACAGTCGGCTCAGGCATACTTAGCTCAGTCTGCAACACCCAAGCAGTCGCCGCACCATGAAGACAAAAATACAAAAACGTCTCCGATACTGCAGGACTACTAAAAATATTTTCACTAAAATTCAACAATTCCTGAATATTCTTCAAAGTAGTCGCAAGATCATTTTTCTCATTCAAAAGAAGCAATTTACGGAAAACTTGCGTATACTTAACAAAGTTAGTCTCATCCGGTGAGGCAATTCCCACCGATCGGCTTTTATTGCCGCTTGCTTGATCTTTTAGGGACGTCGCTCTAGCCATAAGCCTCGGACTCCAGAACCGTCTGTCGTCGGCGAAAGTTCTACAGCCTCGATAAGCTTATAAGATTACTTGTTAACATGTAAACATGTAAACAAGTCAACAGGTCGCACCGTTTACATTGACACGAAAAACTGTAGCCATAAGAGGTTTGGACACCAATCTATATAATGAAGTATTCTCTATGGCGAAAAAGGATGGCAAGCGTGTCAGTGATGTAGTAAATTCAGCACTTAAAGCCTTCATTGCTGGTGAGGTTGATCCGGATTTAGAGCAAATGACGCAATCTCTGGAAATTAATTCAGACATCAAACCAACTGCTGGAAATGGAGGAACATTTGTTCTAACTATTGACGATGAAGGTGAGGCCTCGTTAAGCAAGAATGACATATTAGAAATTAGCAAGGATATGGGGCCATTCAAGATAGAAAGTTCCGGCACTCTAGTTTTTGAGAAGGATGTTGATTACGAAGCTCTTCGATGTATAGATAGAATTCATATTCAGAGTGGTGAGGTTAAGGTTCCTAGGAAAGCATATCCACTCTTCCTTATAAAGTGCCAAATCAAGGGTAAACTTGAGAAGTATTGAACAGCCACTTGAGCCTTATAGGCGTCGAGGATGGTTGGTTTAAACCACATAGCCCTAATGATAAGACGGTATTATGCTGCGTAAATATTGTTGGAAAAAAAATATACGAGGTTAAAACACGTTGGATTCAGGTCGATGGTACTGATGCAACGATGATGTTGCTCGAAATGCTTGTTAATGTACAATTCGATGCGATAATTCTTGGCGGAATTAGTTATGCTGGATTCAATATTATTGATGCGTTAACTCTAAACAATGCTGTTCATAAACCTGTAATAGTTTACATCCCAAAAAAACCTGGAAGTGTCGCCATGCGTAACGCGCTCCGTAAACATTTCTCTGATTGGGAGAATAGGTGGAAACTTGTTGAGCAGCTTGGAGAGGTTTATAACGTTGTCATTAGAAGTGGTCAGCCAGAGATATTTTTTGAAGTTATAGGTGCAAATTGTAAAGAGGCTGTGGATTTTCTACAATATGCTGCGATGACCTGCCGAACACCTGAACCAGTGCGTATAGCAGGCTTGATTGCGCGAGGGCTTACTAGACCTTATTGAAATCTAGGTTATAAACTTGGTAAGTTTGTAAGTCAACAATGCTTCCTATTCCTACAGTTGGAATTATGTTTACTCTTTTTTGGAAAGGTGTTTGATCTTGCCAAGCTCCGAGGCTAATAAGGGTGGTTCCTTTATACTTCTTCCAATTATTGACATGGATATGTCCCATAACAAATATGTCTGGTATTTCGCGTATTACTAGACGATCGACTTTTTCTGGTGCTAAAGGAGTTGATTGACCATATCTGGGAGCAAGATGACGACATCTAAAAAGTAGTTCAATAGCTTTTAGGGGGTTTTGGAAATCGTATCCTGGTGTACTACTTAAAATGTCATCCAACGCTTTACCATGTTCAGCTAGTACTTCGACGCCTCCAAGGTTTAGCCTAGTAGGAGTTGGAAGCATTTTAACACGGGGGTCTTTATAGAGATCCTGAGCATATTCAATAGGTATTTTCGGTTGAGGCATGCTGTGCCTTGTAGCATCGTGGTTACCAGGAGTAATGGCTATTTCTAAATAATCGGGAAGCCGCTTTAGGAGTTTAGCCGCCTCGGTATATTGACCATATATACTTGTTATTGTTAATTCGTTAAGCTGCTCAGGATAAATGCCTATACCATCTACTAAATCTCCTGCGATGATAACATACTTAACTTTGCTAGCAATATCTTTTAGTTGAGGAGTTCCTCTTTCAAGGTTAATCCACTCTATGAAACGGTCGAATAGATCTCCTCGAAAATATTTGCTTCCAACATGTACATCAGCTATGAAGCATACATACAGTGGCTCTTTAGCCCGGTGTGGTGTGTTTACGGGAACATCTGGAAAGATGAAGCTAGTTGCAACGAGAAGATCCTCAGTATATTTGACTGCATCAATACCTATTACCTGGTCTTCTTGAACTTCAAGCCCTTGCTTGATTACTAAGTCATCTGTTGCCATTACACTTATGGTATTCTCTCTGTCCTCGAGCTCCAAAAAAAGTCGTGGTCCCTTACTTCGTTTTTCGTTCACTATTCCAATGGTTTTTAATTTTGTTTTATTAGGTAGCTTTAATGCGGAACCTATTGTTATTGCGTCACGAAAATCCACTCTACGCTTCAAAATAGTTTCAATTTGATCAAATCGGCTTCTGAAATACTCTATGAAGCCCTTGGCATCAGTAGCTGGTTCTGCTATTTCTTCCTCATAAACTCTCATTGGTAAATCGGTATCTCTTGCATGGATGCTACGAATGTTATCGGGAATTAAGTCAACTCTTGGTGTTTCAACAATTTTTAGTAAATAATTCTTATCGAATACTAAGAGTTGTTCTTCCTGTAATTCTGCTCTGACTATTGCTTTCTGAATGAGTGCGTCAGCTATATCGTCGGACAACCCCATAAGATAACCGTATGCATCAGGGGTAATTTCATACCCAGCTGCTACAGCTCTGGTAAAAAAATGGGGTGTGTCGCTCATCGAAAATCCTCTTTTGTTACTTTGCTTTCGCTAAATAATCTTCGCGAGGTGGAGAAAAACATTCTATAAGAATTGCTACACCTTTGCCAGTATTTTTCCACTCATGAATTTCAGTGCCAGGAATAGTCCAAGCAGTGCCAGGAAAAGTTTTATGCTTTTTCGCACCAGAAATCAGTTCTCCTTCACCTACAATACAAGTGCCTACTTGATCATGAGTATGGCTATGACTTGGCACAATTGAACCTGGTTGAGCTGTAATATAAGTAAGCATGACCTTATCAGTATGCCCAAGAATCGTTATCTCTATTCCATCTG
>Ga0315282_10012985_pt1 | contig 12636 bp, 12 predicted proteins | sample YL17G07_20_MG_FD_203693 | JGI IMG/M metagenome (GOLD analysis project Ga0315282, IMG submission 203693) | Sediment microbial communities from Yellowstone Lake, YNP, Wyoming, USA - YL17G07_20 | ecosystem: Environmental > Aquatic > Freshwater > Lake > Sediment | place: USA: Wyoming | collected... | reverse complement strand
GCTGGGCCGACGCGAAGAGTTGACCCGTACCCATCGTGCATGGTCCGAGCACATCGGACGATTGACCCGAACATGACACACCGGATCGGCATCATCGCGCGGGGCTTGCGGAAGGGAGGGGTGCAGCGCTTCATCGACAACGTCCTTCGCCAGGTCGATGGCATCGGGGAGGTGGACGGCGTTGCGATAGAGCCCGTGCTCTTCACCGATCAGCGCGAGTACACCGATCGGTTCCACCGGATCCGCGTGGTGCGGGTTCCGAGCTCGGTCTTCTCTTTCGAGCTCGGCAAGCTCCCCTGGGACTACGTGGGAATCATCCCCTATCTGCTTCGGGAGCGTATCGAGGCCATGATCTACCCCAAGTACATCATCCCGTTCACGCACATGTCTCTTCCCTTCCGCAAGATCAACATCGTGCACGACCTCGGGCACTTCCGGAGCGACATGGATGCCTATCCGGCCGCCGAGACCCTGTACATCCGCTCGTTGCTTCCCCGATCGTGCCGCATCGCATCCAAGGTGGTGGCGGTCTCGGAGTTCACGAAGCGGGACGTGGTCCAGACCCTGGGCGTGGATCCGTCGAAGATCGCGGTCTGCCAGGAGGCGGTGGAGGAGCGGTTCCGGCGCACGGAGGACCGCGCGGCAATCGAAGCGGTCCTGGGCAGGCATCGAATCCGGACGCCGTTCCTATTCTACTGCGGCGCGGTCACACCGCGGAAGAACGTGCTCCGCATGCTCCAGGCGTTCGACGCGGTGAAGGACCGGGTCCCGCACAGCCTCTACCTTGCGATCAACTTCACCATGAGCGATACGGCCGTCCAGGAGATTCTCAGGACGAGCCTTCGGGGTCGGGCGTTCATCATAGGCATTCTCGACGACCCGGATCTCATCGCGCTCTACTCCGCTGCCGACCTCTCCCTCTACCCCTCGATCTACGAGGGATTCGGGCTTCCCATTCTCGAGGCCCAGGCGTGCGGCTGCCCGGTGCTCACCTCAAACGTCACGAGCTGCCCCGAGGTGGCGGGCGACTCGGCCTGCATCGTGGACCCGTACTCGGTCGAGGCGATCCGGGCCGGGATTGTCCATGTGCTTTCGGAGCAGAGCTATCGCGACAACCTCATCGTCAGGGGATACGAGAACATCAAGCGGTTCGATTGGAACAAGACGGCGAAGAGGATCCTCAAGGCGGCCATGACCCCACCCTTTTCACTGTAACTCCACCACCACCGGGCAGTACGGCGGCAGCCCCACATCGATCAGGACCGACGGCGGGGTGGGGGATGCGCTCAGATCGAATATCCGGAGCCCGGGCGATTCGATGGTGCGGTCCGAGATCGCAAGGTAGGAGGGAGGCAGGAACGCGGATTTGGCGAGATTGTAGCCCTCGGTCCTGTATATCTCGGTCACGGATTTCTTGTCTTTCCACGAAAGCAGGACCACGCGGGTATTGAACGAGGCGTCGCTCGCCACAACGGCGCCCTGGCCTGGGCCGGTCAGGATGAAGTCGTCGATATCTCCGCCGAGCTCCTCCTCGGTGAAAAGGGGGCCGAGGGATTTGCCGGCCTCGGGATCGATGATCTCGATCTGGCCGTCCATCTTCCCGAACTCGCCGGCGCAGCCCACGAGCGCCCTGTCGGCCGACTCCACGAGAATGTCGGTGAACGGGTTCCTCGCCTGGAGCTCGATCGCGCCGTCGACCTTTCGGGTCCGGATATCGATCAACGCCACCAGGCTCGTGTTGTCGGGCTTGAACAGATCCTTCCGGTCGAGCCGCTGGAGCGCGGCCAGGAGACGTTCCCCGGTCACGGCGAGGCCGGACGTCTCGGGCAGCCCGTCGGCGTCGGCCCAGCTCGCGAGGTCGATGGTTCCCGACGTCTTGCCGGTGCCGGGCTCCACGATGAGAATCTCGGGCTTGTCATAGAGAGAGATGTAGGCCATTCCCTCGGAATCGAAGGCCATGTCCTGGGGATTCGATCCGGGTCCGGTCGAGTACTGGGCCACGGGCGAATAGTTCTTGGACGGGTCGATCAGCGTGATGTTGTCCTGGCCGAGCCGGTTGATCACGTACACGAGACCCCCGTGCGTCACAGCCACGGCGTCGGAGTGCGCGGCGCCGATGTCCTTCTGGACCTCGCCGGTGGCCGGCCAATAGACCGAAAAGGAGCCGGTCTCGAAATCCGTGGTCACGGTGAAGAGGGTGGAGCCGGAGGCGTCGAGCCCGGCATCGAAGAGAGGGGAGGCGTCCTCGCCGGTCTCATTCCCGGGCGCCGTCTCCGCGCACGACACGGACAGCAGGAAAAGCGTCATCAACCATGGAAGCTTCATGGATCCCGCTCCTTTCATCCCACGTTCATGGACAGGGTGAAAAAATACCCCCGTCCCGGCAATGGATAGCGGAGGATGTCGTATACACGGCTGTCCGTGAGATTCTTGATCTCGAACGTCGCGGTCAGCCGGAGATCCGGCCGGGCCTGGAAATAGCCCTTGATCCCCGCGTTGTGGATGCTTCGCTCCGGCGCCAGGTAGAGGTTGGCCCGGTCCAGGTAGTTGCCGCTCACGAAACAGATCTCGTAGAAGATTTCGAGCTCGTCGATGGGCTGGATGGAAGGGCGCAGATCCAGCTCATGCTCAGGCCTTCCCGGAAGGCGATGGCCGCGCCAGTAGGGAACATCGCTCTCGTCCTCGGTCCTCTGGAACGTGTAGCTTCCGTTCAGCCGGGCAAGTTCGGAGAACGACATGGAGAGGGAGGTCTCGACCCCCCGGATCAGGGCTTGACCGATGTTCTCGGCCTGGGACGTGGTCTGGGAGTGGCGGACGAAGAGGATCAGGTTCTCCAACCGGTTCTCGAAATAGGCGGCCTCGAGCCGCAGCCGGAACGGTTCGTCCGGGAAGGGATGGAACACGTCGAACCCGGCATCCCACTGGAGATTCCTTTCGGGCCGAAGCGCGCTGTTGCCCACCACGGCGCCCCGCTCGCCGAAAAGCTCGCTCAAGCTCGGCGGCCGGTGCGTGATGCCGAAGTTGCCCTTGAGAGCGAGCCAATCGAGGGGCCGCACCACGAGGCCGGCCGTGGGAGAGACGAGGTCGAGCGAGCCGGAATCGTCTTGGGCTCCCTGCGACCAGGCGAAGTGCGGATCCACCTTGAAGTCGTTCCGATATCGCTCGTAGTGGACCCCGGGAACCACTTCCAGGAACGGATCGATCACACGGATGCGGTCTTCGGCCGCGATGGCCAGGCCGTACCGATTCTGCTCCGGTCCGGATTCCGGCATGGGGAACCCGTAGTGCTGCCTGAACTGCTCCGCGCTCCCGCCTACCAGCAGCGTGAGAAGCTGACGGATCTCGTGGAGGTCCAGCGCGGTCTTGCCGTATCCGCCCCCTTTCCAGCTGAAGCCTATATCGTCATGGAGACCGAGACCCAGCTCGCCGAGCTGGTCCTCGAAGCCGTCCTGCGAGTGAACGAAATCCGCTTCGAATTCGACCTCCAACCTTCGGGCGATCGGCTCGACGGTTCGGACGACCGCGGCGCTCAGGTGATGGAGGGTCGACCATCGGGCATCCGAGGCCTGGTTGTAATCCCAGCCCGCAAGGCCCCCTTGCTTGTGGAACACGCTCTGAACGAGGTCCATCCGCCATCCGCCCACGTTGGCGCCCGCGCGGCCGAGGAAGCTCTCCGCGGCCGAGTCGTTGTTCGACCTCGTGTCGGTGACGTCGTCGCGAGGGTTGAGCGGAGTGCCGTTGTCGCTCGTGAACTCGAAGTTCCCTTGCGTGGACGTCCGTTTCAGATGCAGGAGGTAATCCCCCTCTTTCATGCTGGCGCCGTGCGTCACGCTCGCCTGGGTGGTCCCCCATGAGCCGACCCCGGAGGAGGCCGACCATGTCGCTCCGGTCTTGGGGAGCCGGGTGACGAGGTTCACCGCGCCGCCGAGTCCGGACTGCGGCAGGCCCGGAGGGGTGATGCCGCGGTAGATCTCGACCATCCGGACCTGATCCAGGGGAATGTCCTCGAGGTTCACGACGCCGCTTCTCGCGTCGTTCAGGGGGATGCCGTCCAGGTAGATCGGGACGCCGTTGGACGGGATGCCCCGCAGGTAAAGGGAGCCGAAGCTTCCCAGCCCGCCGAGCCTCTCCACATGAATGCCCGGGGATCGATCCAGGACCTCAGCCAGGCTGATGAAGCGTTCTTCGTTATCGGTCGTGTCCAGAACGGAGACGAATCTCGACGGGTTCTCCTCCTGGGCCATGGGTTTGCCCACGACCACGGTCTCGCCTGCGGTATCGAGATCGACCGCCATGCCGGCATCGGTTCTGGAAGGCTCCGGTCCGCCTTGAGCAAAGGAGGAAGAGGCCGCGCCCAAAGCGATTCCTGTGATCAAGGGGAATACGAGAAATCGGAAATGCCGGGATATGACCATGGACGCGCACCCTCCGTGCTTGAAGGCCCCTCTTCGGGCCCGCGGACAGGTTTCCTGGCTCCCGGATCGTCCTACTCGCCGCGCCTTCCCAGGCGTCTGGCCGCCCAGTGGCATCGAAAACGGCTTTCGTCCCCGGCTACAGTGGCGGGGGCCGCGCCGGCTTGCTGCCGGCTTCCCTGAACCGCAAGCCCAAGCAAACGTCCGGAGCCCGAACAAGTCAAGGAACTTGTTTCCGATGAAGCACTGAGTATGGGAGGATGAATCGGGCGGCTAGGAGGCCTTGCAATGGCTCAACGGGACCTGAGCCGCTCCCGCTTCCTTCGGACGGCCGGATCCGGCCTCCTCGAGAATCTCACGGGAATGGGCAAGATGGGTCCGGATCTCCTCGATGCCCAGATCGAAGCGGCTCCAGGCCTCTCCCAGCTCGCGCGTCAGGGTCTTGAGCTCGTTTAGCCGTTGCCAATATTCGGTGGGCGTCATAACACTATTTGTAACGTCAAGGCCGGGCCAAGGCAAAAAAATGGCGTTCCTGCGCCAGGGATGGAGAGGGAGGCTTGGAGATGAAATTCGTCACCGTGGATTGGAAGGACGGCAAGGTGGTGATGATCGATCAGCGGCGTCTCCCCGAGGAGGAGGTCTACCTGGAATGTGCGGATGTGGAAGAGGTGGCATCGGCCATTCGGGACATGGTGGTGCGAGGGGCGCCGGCCCTGGGAGTGTCGGCCGCGTTCGGAATGGCGCTTGCGAGCCTGCGCTGGCCCGATGAGCGCGAGAAATTCTTCAACGCCTTGGAGCGCGACAGGGCTCTCCTGGCCGCCACGCGCCCTACGGCCCGGAACCTGTTCTGGGCCCTCGATCGAATGGTCCACGCGGCCCGATCCCTGTCCGGCGCTCCTGCGGGAGCGATCCGGAACGCGCTCCTGAAAGAGGCCTGCGCCATACGGGACGAGGACCTTCGGGCTTGCCGCTCGCTCGGCCGGCACGGGGCCGAGCTGGTCCCGGACGGGGCGCGAATCCTCACCCACTGCAATGCCGGCGGGCTCGCCACGGCCGGCTACGGCACGGCCCTCGGCGTGATCCGGGCCGCGTTCGAAAAGGGAAAGCGGATCAAGGTGTTTGCCGATGAGACGCGGCCGTTCCTTCAGGGGTCGCGGCTCACCGCCTGGGAGCTCATGAGGGAAGGGATCGACGTCACCGTGATCACCGACAACATGGCCGGATACCTGATGAAGCGCCGGGAAGTGGATCTGGTGATCGTGGGCGCGGACCGGATCACGGCCAACGGCGACGTGGCGAACAAGATCGGCACCTACAGCCTGGCCGTTCTGGCCCGTCACCACCGGATCCCCTTCTATGTGGCCGCACCGTTATCGACATTCGACCTGTCCATTTGCAGCGGCGACGACATTCCGATCGAGGAGCGGAGCCCCGAGGAGGTCACGTGCATCCGAGGATTCCGGTTGGCGCCGGAGCATGTGAAGGCTTGGAACCCGGCCTTCGACGTGACCCCTGCAAGGCTCGTATCTGCAATCATTTTTGAAGAGGGGGTCCTGCTTCCGCCCTATAAGAGAAATATTTCAAAGCTGAAAATACAATAATACGGGAATGGAACGGGAATCATTTTTTAATTCAACAGGTTGCATCTTTATTCTAGCTATGTTAAAAATGGACTGACCGGTCATGGATTACAACGATTTTAATTGAATCGGAAACCAGTATGGTTTTGAAAAATATTTTGAAGTTTTCAAGGGTCGAAAGACACAAACTACGTAGAGAGATGGTGTAGACTATGCATGGACGCGGATAGGACGATGAAGGAAAGAGGGCATTGATGGAAGAAAAACTTACTCCAGCTCAGAGAGAGTACATCATCCGCGCGGTCATGGCATTGGTCAAGGACCCTCACCGGAAGGGGCTGATCAAGGAGCTTGAGCACCGGATCGAGGCCAAGATTACCGAGGAGCTCTCTAAAGAGGACAAGGAAAACGTCGAAATCGAGCGAATCATCTGGGCCGTGGCCGCCTCGGTGGACGAGGCGGTCGAGCAGAAGATGAAGACCAAGGAAACCGGAGCGCATGGCCGATAGCAACGACAAGAACGACCGCTCCGTCCGCCATCTGGAGCTTTTCATCACGGAGCGCTGCAATCTCCGGTGCGAGTACTGCTTCACCCGGGACCGCACGGGCAAGGACATCGATCTGGATCTGGCGTTCGACTCGGTGCGGTGGGCTATCGAGAACAACCAGTCCAAGAACTTCCATATCAGCTACTGGGGCGGCGAGCCCTTCATGCGGCCCGACATCATCGAGAATATCGCCCTGTTCACGAAGGAGATCTGCAAGAACACCAAGAAGAAGACGAGCTTCGGCGTACCCACGAACAGCACGCTCCTCTCGGACAAGAACCTGGATCTTTCCGACCGGATCAGCCTGGGCATGTCCCTCAGTCTGGACGGGGATCTGGAGTCCCAGAGACACCGGCCCACGGCGACCGGCCACAACTCGTTCGGCACCGTGATCAAGGTCATGAACCGGCTTCGAAAGAGGACCCAGGGACGACGTCGGCCGAGCGTCCGTCTCACCGCGAGCGAGAGCAACATCGATCGGTTCGTCGATAACATGTCGTTTTTCCATGATCGGGGCTTCTGGAACGTTGCGTTCTATCCTGACCTGGATCATCCCTGGAAAGAGTCCTCGTGGGAGACGTTCAAGAAAGAGCAGGAGACCCTGGCCTTGCGGTACGTTCAATCGGCCAAGAGCCGGGGCCCGATGCCGCGCTACAACCTCTGGACCACGCTTCTCCAGAAGATGTACAACTTCCATTTCCACGACAAACGGCGCGACCACGGCGGGGTTCTCCGATTCTGCGGCGCCGGCCGCGGCATGCTGGCCGTGACCGTGGAAGGAGACATCTATCCGTGTCACCGGTTCGTCTTCTACGACCGGCCCCAGGCGAAGACCAAGCTCGGAAACGTCCGGACCGGCTGGAACAAGGAGCAGCGCGACGCCTATTTCGGGCTCCAGCAGGAAGACGCCAAGGTCCAGGGGTCCGGGCTCAAATGCAACGATTGCAGTCTGTTCGATTACTGCGACCATCAGTGCATCGCCATCAACTACCTCAGGACCGGCGAGTTCACGACCATTCCGATCGAGGCGTGCCGGTTCAACAAGGTGGTCGTGGATGTGGTCCAGAATATCTTCGATGAGGTCAAGGACGACGAAAGGGCCCTGGACCGGATTCTGGGAGAGAAACGGAAACGGCCCGATCCGAACAAGCGGCGTTGTTTTGTTGTGGAGGAGCTTCTCGATCAGTCCGAGGAGCTTGCCGAGGCGGCATTGAACAGGCTTTTGGAAGCCGAAATATCTTAGATAACCGTAACGAGGAGAGAAAAAATGACTGGAAGAAAAGAGATGCAAGGATTGGTCAGGGAAGTGCTCGTTCGTTTGCGCCGGGAGGACTTGAGCCTTGATGTGATCCGGGCCCCCATGGCTTGCCCCGATGAGCCCCGCGATCACGGGATCACACGGCGGGATCTCATGGGCCGGCTCGGATTGCTTCTGGCAGGCGCCGCGGCATTCAAGCTCCAGGGATGCGGGGCTTGCAATGACTTTGCCGCCAATTCAGGAGACGGCGGCGGCGATGGAGGCGACGCAGGTGATGCGGGCAACTGCACGCTCGCTGACAACAAGGATGCCGGCTGCACCACGGATACGTGCACCACGGACGCCTGCACCACGGATACGTGTACCACGGAAGCTTGCACCACGGAGACATGCACCACGGAGACGTGCACCACGGAGACGTGCACCACGGAGACGTGCACCACGGAGACGTGCACCACGGAGACGTGCACCTCGGAAACGTGCACGCTTGAGCCGACGTGCTCGACCGATACCTGCACGACCGAATCGAGCTTCTTCTGATATGATGATGTGAGCGGAATGAAAGGCCTCTCGATAGAAGAGGCGACTCAGTGTTGGAAGTATAAATTATTATTTATATCAGTTAGTTATGCGACGTGAGTCTCATGATTGAAATATCTCCTCGTGTTTGACTGGAGGTAAAGGGATTTACACTTAAATTGAAACGATAACGCTTGCAATATTTGTTGAATTTCGGTAATGTGGATAACACTGAGTCAAAAAGGAGAAGGAAATGGCCAATAAAAATGAAATAAAAGGTCTGCTCAGAGAAGTCCTGGTGCGTCTACGCAGGGAGGATGGAGGTGTCTTGGAAGTGACCCGCGCCCCCATCGCCTGTCCGGATGAGCCGCACGACGACGGCCTCACCCGTCGTGAGCTCATCGGGCGCCTGAGCCTCCTCCTCGCCGGTGCAGCCGCTTTCAAGCTACAGGGCTGCGGCGCCTGCAATGACTTCACCTCGAAGCCGACCACGGATGCAGGCAGCGACGCAGGTGATGCAGGATGCAGCCTCGAGTGCACCGCGGAATGCAACAGCGAGTCCTGCTCCAAGGACACATGCAGCACGGACCAGTGCGCCACGGACTCGTCGACCTGCACCACGGACCAGTGCGCCACGGACTCGTCGACCTGCACCACGGACCAGTGCGCCACGGACCAGTGCACTACGGATTGTTCCACGGATTCGACGACGTGCTCGACCGATAATCCGTGCTCGACCGACTCCACGTGCTCGGCCGACACCACGTGCTCGACGGACACGCCCTGCGACACGTGCTCCACGGAATCCAGCTTCTTCTAAGAGACGCGGGTCTTACTGGAAGAGCGAAGGTTCCGGAACCCTTCTTTCGAATAACCGATCCCGATCCACGGGAAGGTGGATGTTCCATCCACGGCATTCGTCCAAGGTCGTTTTTCTTCATGGCTTCGCGTTGTTGCAATCGGTGTAAATAAAATGAACATCTGCCTACTTGTCGAAATGATCATCCTCGTGATATAGGCGTGCCAGGAAGAAACAAGGTGACGTGGGGTTTCATGCGATTTCGTTCGAGGAGGTAGTCCATGGCGCAAAAGATGAAAGCGGTCGTGAAGACCAAACCGGAGTTCGGTGCTGAGCTTCAGGAACGGGATGTCCCGCGGCCTGCCGATGACCAGGTCCTGGTCAAGGTGCGGGCGACCTCCATCTGCGGCACCGATGTGCACATCTATAAATGGGACGAATGGTCCAAGGGGCGGATCGGTGAGAAACGGCTGCCGCAGATCCTGGGCCATGAAGTGGCGGGCGAGGTGGTGGAGGTCGGGCGATCGGTCAAGGGGATCAAGGTCGGGGACTATATCTCGGCCGAGACTCACATTCCGCATCCGCAGGATCTTCAAGCCCTGCTGGGCCAGATGCACATCGGCATGCGGATGAAGATTCTGGGCGTGGACATGGACGGCGCATTCGGCGAGTACTTCGCCGTGCCCGAGGTGGTATGCTGGGTGAACGACAAGAGCATCCCGCCCGAGTACGCGACCATCCAGGAGCCGCTCGGCAACGCCTGCTATGCGGTGATGGGCGAGGACAACGACGTGGCCGGCAAGTCGGTGCTGATCACAGGGGACGGGCCGATCAGCCTTTTTGCTATCGGCGTGGCCCGGGCAGCCGGCGCGGCCCGGATCATCCATTTCGGGAAGTACGACGTCAACATGGAGATCGGCCGACGTATGGGGGCCGACCTGCAGCAGTATACCAACAAGACCACGGCCGAGGACCGCGCGAAGTTCGTCCTCGACCACACCGGCGGATACGGCGTGGACCTTGCGCTCGAGATGGTGGGATCCGACGACTCGATCCACGACTGCTTCACGCTGGTCCGGAAGGGGGGCCGCGTTTCGGCCTTCGGCATCGCCGGTAAGACGAAGGTCGATTTCGATTACAACAATTTCCTGGTGTTCAAGGGTTGCCAGGTGCACGGAATCAACGGCCGCAAGATGTTCGACACCTGGTACCGGGTGCGATCGCTTCTGGCCGCAGGCAAGCTCGACCCGAGCCCGGTGATCACCCACATGTTTTCGCTCGAGGACTTCAAGAGCGGCTTCGACAAGATGCTCGAGCGGCCGAGGAAGGCGGCCAAAATTGTGCTCTTCCCGGCCCGGGAGGAGTTCGAGGCTGCGAAGAAGCGACTGAAAGCACGGTAAACGACATCCGGCGAAGTTTTCCTTCGCCCGATCGGCAAAGTCTACGGAGGAGGCACATCATGTTTGGAAAAGTGAAAGATGAGATTCAACAGGAACTGAACGGCATCCGCGAGGCGGGAACCTACAAGGCGGAGCGGATCATCTCTTCGCCCCAGCAGGCGGCCATCCGCGTGCCCCAGGGAGAGGTGGTGAACTTCTGCGCCAACAACTATCTCGGGCTCTCGAACCATCCCGAGCTCATCAAGGCCGCGAAGAAGGCCATGGATGAGCGCGGGTTCGGCATGAGCTCCGTGAGGTTCATCTGCGGCACCCAGGACCTGCACAAGGAGTGCGAGCGGAAGATCTCGGAGTTCAACCACACCGAGGACACGATCCTCTATTCGTCGTGCTTCGACGCGAACGGCGGGCTTTTCGAGGTGATCCTCAACGAACAGGACGCGATCATCTCGGATCAGCTCAACCACGCCTCGATCATCGACGGCGTCCGGCTCTGCAAGGCGAACCGCTACCGGTACAAGAACGCGGACATGGGCGAGCTCGAGGGCATCCTGAAGGAGACCCAGAATCTCCGGCGCCGCATGGTGGCCACCGACGGCGTGTTCTCGATGGACGGCAACACGGCGCCGCTCGGCAAGATCGTGGAGCTTGCGAAGAAGTATGATGCGATGGTCATGGTGGACGACTCGCATGCGACCGGCTACATCGGAAAGACCGGCCGGGGCACGCCCGAGCACCACAACGTCCTGGGCGAGGTCGACGTCATCACCTCGACGCTCGGCAAGGCCCTGGGCGGCGCGTCAGGCGGGTACACCACGGGACGCAAGGAGATCATCGAGCTTCTCCGCCAGCGTTCGCGGCCGTACCTCTTCTCGAACACGCTGACCCCGTCGCTCACCGCGGCGGCGATCAAGGTCCTCGAGATGCTGTCGGCCACCACGGCGCTGCGCGACAAGACCATGTGGAATGCGACATACTTCCGCGAGAAAATGCTCAAGGCCGGGTTCGACATCAAGGCCGGGGACACGGCCATCGTTCCGGTCATGCTCTACGACGCCAAGCTCGCGGGTACTTTCGCCGACGAGATGCTGAAAGAGGGGATCTACGTCATCGGGTTCTCATACCCCGTGGTCCCGAAGGACCAGGCGCGCATTCGCGTGCAGCTCTCGGCCGCCCACGAGAAGGAGCACCTCGACAAGGCCGTTGATGCCTTCATCAAGATCGGCAAGAAGCTCGGCGTGCTCAAGAAATAGCCCGCCCGATTACTCTGTAACACATCATAATATCTCGGAAACATTGGAAATACCGATCACTCCGATGAAGTGACAGCATCGTCACTATGGCCTTGACAGGCCAAGGGGATGGGCTCATCATGGTATGATGTGACGATAACGTCACTTTAGGGAAGTCGACATGACCGAGCACCGCAACAGGGAAGATCGGGTCCGCGAGATATTGGATGCTGCGGCGGCCGAGATCGAGAAATCGGGATACCCGAGCCTCACCATGGACGCGATCGCCAGGCGCACGTCCCTGAGCAAGGGGGGGGTCTATCGCTTCTTCAGGAACAAGCGCGACGTGGCGCTCGCCCTGTTCCGCCGGACGTACCGCTCGTACCTGGACTTCGATCTCGACGAGGCCCTGGCCTGGAAGAAGCCGGTGCAGGAGACCATCTACCGCCTGATGTTCACGCGCGAGGCCGAGGAGGAACGGCGGCGGAACCAGCGGATCTGGGTCGAGCTCATCCCCGAAACCCTGCGCGATCCGGTGTTTCGAGGGGAGAGGCGACGTCTCGTTGCGATGGCGCGCAGCAAGTACGGTGATCTGGTGCGTCGGCTGCTCGAACGCGACGGCCTGTGGCAGGAGCGGAAACTCCGACGAAAGCTCGAATCGGCTTTGTGGCTAGGCATCACGCTCATGGAGGGGCTGACCTTCCAGGGGCCCACAGGCTTGAGCACGAGCGAACAGGCGGCCCAGATCAGGCGCTTCATAGAGGTTGCGATTCACGACGCATTCGGAGACGAGGTGACGGCCAGGCCGTCCAAGACGGCCCTCAAGGGCTCCAAGGCCGGAGGATAGAGGAAGGGACCCATGGACTATCCATGCCGCAGTCGGGTTCGGGC
>Ga0315282_10012984_pt1 | contig 12637 bp, 8 predicted proteins | sample YL17G07_20_MG_FD_203693 | JGI IMG/M metagenome (GOLD analysis project Ga0315282, IMG submission 203693) | Sediment microbial communities from Yellowstone Lake, YNP, Wyoming, USA - YL17G07_20 | ecosystem: Environmental > Aquatic > Freshwater > Lake > Sediment | place: USA: Wyoming | collected... | reverse complement strand
ATACCCGTACCTCTATTATTCTCGGCAAATCTTGCGGCTAAAGTCATGATGGGATAGAAGTCATCATAGAAATCGAAGGGATCTTTGCTCGCGCCGGCGGATGTGCGGGGAAGGTCGGTGCGTATCGGTTCCCCTGAAACCAAGGGCCCTCGGACAACGACCTCGACCGCTGTTTCTTTTCGGTCGAAGGAGAGCACCGCATAACCTTTTTCTGAAGATGTGGACGCGGGTTTTATGACGGTTTTTACTGCTCCCCCCTCGGTCTTGGATGCGTCTGCAACCTTCCCATCAATGGCCGTACTGGACTTAGCTTGTTCGCTGGCCGTTTCAGGGTTGGGCAGATATTTCTTCTCCAATTTTGTCAATGTCCTCCTCATTGATCCAATACTTAGGAATGGGAAAATTCCAAGGGTTATTATGACGATAATAAGTCCTAGGTCCGCTGGGTAAATGGGAAAGAAGTTATAAGAACGAAGCCCGGAGATAGGTAGAATATTGTAATGATGGAAAATAATTCGATACACAATAATTGATACAATGACCGTTCCAAATCCATATGCAAACGCATTTCTCGAGACCTGGACAAGTGTACGGAGCTGGCCAAGGATGTCCTTTGTGATATTGTCGAACAATGGCTTGGGATTTGACCACGGTGTAGTGAATATAGCCCACCAGATCGCTGTTATTCCAAGATATAATTGCAATCCGGCGACATAGATTGGGATGAGTGGTACGATGAGCAGCATCTCGAGAATCGTGTCCCGAAAGTAGTTTGGATCCTTAGAGAAGAAAAATTCAAACACGAGTCGGATTCCGAGCAGTAAGGGAAATGCGATAACGGTCGCAATAGCATACATCTTCCTGGAGGTAATGATCTCAAGGGCCAGTCGAAGTCTATTCTTGAATTTCTCCGGGAATTGAACTAATAAGTTTGACGCCACAGTCCGACTTCTAATCCACGTCTGGAGATACAAATAGAGTAAACAGCCAATAATCAAACCGCCAATGAAACCGCCATCTGGTAACCGATTTATAAATCCATATCCAAATATCGTCAATAGGAACCAGAGTATCGAGGGATAAATGGACCCAAGCAAAATACCAACGATGAATACTGTGAAAATGCGTAGCTCATGGCTATGGCCAGAAAGCTTGAGAATGAACCGTTCAATCGGGTGGGAATAGTCCAAGAAACCCGATCTGTCCCCCGGCCCAAACGCATAGTAATCTACGCGACCACACTTCTTGCATTTAAAATAATCCTCTTTCCAGTCGAACGCCGGTGCTGGTGCGGCCGCACTTTGTGTGTTGTACGAGGCGTTCACGTAAAGTATGACGTTGTCCGGTGGAATGGACACCTCATGTTTCTCACCGCAGGGGCATATGACGAACAGTCGTTGTCCAGGTCCTGATGGCCCTTTCGGCTCTTCCCTGACCACCAAGTCTCACCTCATATCTAGTAAAGTGCTAAATGGTTATTGAAATCGCCCCGGTCTTTGATTGAGGCCTTTATTTATTGCAGAACGTTACGAATTAATAAACCTGATGGCCTGGACCGATAATCTTCTCTCGTCAGCATCCTTCTTATTCCCATTTCTATCATATATATACATTCCCCCATTCCATGAAAAAAGAATAACAATATTATTCCCACTCGTCCAATAGTATGGCCGAAAAAAGGTCGTGATATCGATGTCGGGAGAGGCGAAGGACATCTCACAAATCAGGTGTGAGCAGCGAGCGGCGGATTACGAGCGGGACATATCCCGAGCCCACCCAGGGCTCATTATCCTGCTGATAGACCTTTCTAGCTCCATGGCGGACAAGTGGTCCGCGAACGGTGGCCCCAAGCTCACTGAGGTCTCGAGGATCGTGAACCGGTTCCTCGAGTTCATCGCCGTGAGGAGCATAGGGGGATACGATGAGGAGGCGAAGACCGATATCGTCTATAATTACCTCACCATCGGGATGTTCTACTACTTCAGCGACACCGTAATATCGGCCTGGGACGGCCCCCTCAGGGGCAGGGGCCTGGTGGCCATCTCCGAGATTCTCAACGGCCCCCTCGGCACAAGAGCCGAGCATGTCCTTATGAACCTCCCCGATGGCAAAGGCGGCTACGAGCCCATTGAGACCGAAATGGACTTCCCCTACTGGATCGACGAGGCCACGGTGGCAGAGAAGGCCTTTGGCCTCACCCCTATGTGCAAGGCCTTGGCCACGGCCGCTATGTTCGCCGCCGCATGGGCCAAGGAGCACCAGGACAGCTTCCCGCCGATAGTGTTCAACATAACAGACGGCCAGGCCAAGGACGCCACGCCCGATGGGGTGCCGACGAATGACATCCCGCTGGACCCTGCGATTCTCGAACGGGCCGCGAGGCTCGTGACCGATGTCCGCACCGACGACGGGAACGCGCTCCTGTTCAACGTCCACCTGTCCTCAATGGGCAGCGGCGAGTGCGTCATGTTCCCGACCAGGGAGCCGTTCGACATCGGCGACCCGTTCGCCGGCATCCTGTTCAGGATCTCAAGCCCCATCCCTGGGCCGCTGATCAACGAGGCCCGGAAGCATGCCCAGCGCATCAGGGGGGCCTTTCCGGAGCTTGAAATCGATGCGATCAGGCAGGGTTCGAGGGGGTTCGTCTTCAACTCGGACGCCAGCGTCCTAGCGGCGTTCCTGAGGATCGGGACGCGAACATAGCGATTGCGCCAGCACAATCGCCCCGATCCTCGTTATTTTTCTGACATCGTGCTGCCCTTTCCTTTTTTTCGGAATGGATTATAAACGGTTGAGAGACCCCATTATCAATCATGATACTCCAGTCATCGGGATCGTTCGGGCATCCGGGACCCACGCCTGGGATGTTGATCGGCAACAAGATGAGGACGGTCAGTTGGGAGCAGGTCCCATGGCAGATCGGATATTTGTGCTGGATGTGTGGCGGCTTTGCCTTCTTCCTGGGTATAATCCCGGCAATGCTATCCTGGTATCCATCCGCCCTGGCGCTCCCTGGTTATCTAGGGTTGATTGCCTGTTTCTGCTTGTCCCTTGGGGGCGTCGTCACCCTCCAGGCGTCCGATGGTCCGTTGTTCGCAGGGTCGTTGCCCAGCGGGGCCAGGACGCTCCTCGGGACGATCATGTTCAATAATGGCCTTGGCCTATTGATGGCGCCGGTCGCCGTCGACGTCCTGCTGAGGGGCGGCCCGCTTGTGGTCGGCAATCTGGACATGACGGTCATGTCCTTCGGCTTCGGGCTGGGCATCTTTGGCATGTCGATAGTCGACCCGGTCCATGCGATCTCAGACCTAATCTATGGTACCGACATGGAGGCCGAAGAGGCGGAGAACGAGGAGGTGCTGGGGACTGCTCCTATTGAGCGGACCGAAAGGCCTGCCGATGTGAATGTCTCCTCGAATTCGGTCAAATGGGCCCCTAGGGGCATCACATACGTGCCGTTCTCCATCCAAAAGGACGGCATGAAGACGAAGGACAACAACGACGTGGTCTTGCCCTATTCCCCGACCTTCGTCATTGCGGACGGGGCTACGGAGGGATGGGGGTCCGGCCTTTGGGCGAAGATCGTAGCCATCGCCTTCGCCGCGGCCGGGACATGGATCGAGAACGACGGCCCCAGCCAGGAACTTCTCGGGCGCCTCAAGGCCGGACGGGCAAAGTGGGACCTAGGTTCCCCGCTCCCACCGAACTATACCGGGTCCCATTTCACCAAGAAGTGCGAGGGGGCAGGGACAACTTTGGCCGCGATCTCGATTGGCGACGACCTGGAGAGCAAGCTCATTGCGGTGGGCGACAGCTGCATCGTCGTGCTAAGGAACGAGAAGGTCCTTCTGTGCTTTCCCGTAAGAAGCCATGAGGAAATCAAGGCCATTGGTACGGGGCCGAACTCAGTGCACACATTCTACCCGGCGAGGTTCAGGCATACGATGGAGACCGTGACCCTGATGCGCGGCGATGTGGTCCTCTTAATGACGGATGCGCTGTCCGAGTTCTTCCTGCGGATGGTCAAGGACGGCTCGCCGGACTGGAAGGACCTGCTCACCATCGGCTCGCCGGACCAGTTCGAGAAGTACGTGCAGGACCTCCGTGATTCCCAGAAGATCGAGAACGACGACACTTCCCTCCTTGTGATTCGCATCGGCCAGGACCAGGAGGCGGACGCCCCGTGAGCGACGACAGGAAGGGACGGAAAGGCCTCCCGGCCATCGATCACGCCGACATCATCCGTACGGTCCAATCATCGCAGGGCCCGAGGTTCTTCAGGGTCCCCAGGATATCGTCGGGCAATCTGGTGCCGGGGTCCAAGCCGCTCACGGGCGCCTTCGGCGTGGTCTTCCGCTGGCACCTGAGGGATGATCAGCTCGTCGCCCTAAAGTGTTTTATCGAGGCCGACGACAGGAGGAACCAGGTCGTCAAGAGGTACGCGGCCATCGCGGAATGGCTCCGCAACCCCGAGACGCCCAAGGCGGTCAAGCGCTACTTCGTCGGGTGCGAGCTCCACGTGCCGGGTCTGACGGTCATCCCGAGGGATAGCACGGTCGGGGTCCCGTGCAACGTGCTGGAGATGGGCTGGGTCGAGGGGAAGAACCTCTGCGGCCACATCGCCGACATCCTGAAGGGCCCGGAGCAAGAGAAAAGGCTCATGCAGCTGGCGAACGACTTCCTCGAGATGATACGGGTCCTCCAGGAGAACGGCGTGGACCACGGGGACCTCAAACCCGCGAACATAATCATAAGGAAGGATGGGAGCATAGTCCTGGTCGACCTGGACTCGATGTTCATTCCGGCGATCCGCGACCTGCCGCTGGCGGACGGGGGCTCCGCCGGTTTCCAGCACAAGGACCGGAACCAGGTGAAGGCCTATTTCCCGGGAATCGACTGCTTCCCTGCACTGGTGATCTATGTCTCGCTGGTCGCGCTCTCTCAGAGACCGGACCTTTGGAAGAAGTACAATATGTCCGAGGTGCCCGGCAAGGATGGGAGGCCCAAGGAGGAGATTGACCAGAACTACCTCATCTTCACCGAGACCGACCTCGAGGTGCCCGCGGATGCCCCGATCTTCAAGGACCTTACCCATCTACCGTTGATGGGGGTAGGCATCGAGGAGCGGCGCATAGATCGCGTCCTAATCGATTGGTGCGGACAGAGGCCGACATTCATCCCGATCAGCTTCCGGGCCCACATCGATGCGATTCATGAGTCCAATCATCTGGTTGCTGATGTACCAATAGATGGTGGCGTATCATCGCAGATCGCGGCCGGCCGCCCGAGCCAAAGGCTGTTCATACATCCGCCAGTCCGAAGGCGGCCGTTGGTCAGGCCCAAGGCTGCGCAGCCGATAAAGCCGATTGAGACCTGCGATAGTGTTCATATTCCGGAGAAGGTGATAGCACGCGCAGTGGTCCCGGTCAAGGTCTCAAGGGATTTCGAAGGCCCAAGGAGGTACGCAAGGGCGATCGCAGGTTTGGCTGCAATCTTCGTCGCATGTCTAGCGGTCTTTCTCATATTCCTTTACCAGTACAAGGGCATCGTCTCTGGCCTGGTGGATGATGACGCGTTGGCCAGTTGGGCGATGAAGCTGCAAATAGTGAAGTCGTTCATCGGTTCCTGCATGGTCTCTTCCGCCGTCGGGGAAGGGATGATAGGGGGCTATGCGATGTTCCGCGGCCGTGATCTGGACGAACAGCGCAGGTCGTCGATTGGGGCAATCTCATTCGGGCTGTTCGCCGGGTTCATCATCATCGTGGTGATTGGGGTTATTATATTCATGTGAATGTAAGATGAGATGTGGTCGGGGCATGTCGAGAAAATGGGGAAATAATTATTAATAATGGAAGAGGTCTTATTGAATTGAACGGTGAGGAACATCAGGAATCATCTCTGTGATTGATATGTCCACGCCTAAGGAAATCCTTGAGTTTGTCATCAAGGAACAGAAATCCAAATCGTCTGATAAGAAAATTCTTACAATTCTCATAAAGAAGAAGGGGATTCCGCGGGCTGAGGCAATGGAATTGATTGCACAAGGCCGCAAATGCCTAAATTGTGGGCTCATTGATTACGTGAAGAATGAGATAGAACAAGGGTTTTCAAAGGAATTTCTTATGAAAATTTTTGATGAAAATGGATATAGCATTGATGCTACAAATTATATTATGAGGATTGCTGAAAAATTGGTTAATGAATCAAAATCAATGCGAGAAAATGCAATAATCCCCCCGAGGGAAGAATCAGATTTGAATATCTATGATGTTGAGTATCAAGAAATGCTGCTTCAAAGTGGAATGAGCTCTGGAAATGTGGATCTCACTGCAAGATGTTATTTATTCCTTGGACACATCGCAAAAGGTAAAGGGAATTATGACCTTGCTGTGGATTATTTTAATCGGCTCCTTGTTCTCTCAATTGTCGAGAACAGGATAGATTTTTTAATAGCGTGTTATAATGGTTTGGCATTAACAGCTTTCTTAAAATACGATTATGATCTTTCAAAGAAATATCTTGCGAGGCTTCTTCAGCTCGCAAATTCTGTTGATAGAGCGGATCTGGTGGCGTTATGTTATGGGAGACTGGGGGATATAGCTAGGATTAAATGTGAATACGATCGTGCCATAGATTATAATAATAAATCGCTTAATATATTTTCAAAACTTGGCAATAAAAAGAATGTGTGCAGAAATTTAATGGGAATTGGTAATATAGAAGAAACAAGAACACATTATGTCAAGGCAAAAGAATTTTATGAAAAGGCATTGGAGATTTTAAAGAATGAAAAAATCGATTTAGAGATTGTGGATTGTTGCATTCATCTAGGAAATGTTGCAAGAGAGATGGGGGATTTCAATCATGCAAATGGATATTATCAACAAGCTCTAGTAATTGCTGAAAGAATAGATAAAAGAGAATTAATTTCGGGGTGTTATAATGGAATGGGAAGGGTTGCCCTAGAAAATGGAAAGTTTCTTATTGCATTAGATCATTTCCAACAAGCATTATTTTTCGCGGAGAAATCTAATGACAAGAAAGTAATTTCCACTTGTTATGTCTCTCTTGGAAATGCTTCCGATTCAAGAGGAGATTACCAACTCGCAATTGAATATTATCAAAAAGCCCTTAAGATAAAAAAAGAGATTCAGGATACAATTGGAATTTCAATATGTCTAATAAATTTAGGTAAGATTGCCCAACTAATTGGAGATTATAAAAAGGCGCTAGAATTTTTAAATGAATGTCTTAAAATAAAAGAACGGATTGGTGATGAAAGAGGTATTTCTGCATGTTATTTATCTATGGGGGATGTGGCAAAATCAAAAGGGGATTATAATATTGCTCAAGAGTATTATGAAAAATTCCTTGATTACGCAGAAAAGAATGCAAGTTGTCATAACCTTATCTATATGGGATATAGTGGAATCGGCAATGTCTTTTTTGCGAAAGGTAATTACGAATTAGCCCTGGAATATTATAATAAATTGCTTGAGCAAGCAAAGAAACTAAATAACCCTGACGGAATGGCAATGTATTATTCGAATTTGGCCAATTTTTCAAGTAGCCGAGGCGAATTTGATATTGCCCTAGCGTTTTATCAAAAGAGTTTAGATATTGCTGAGAAGAAAGAATGGAAAAATCAAATTGCTTCATGTTATTCAAATTTAGGAACGGTCAATTTAGAACTTGGTAATTTTAATGTCGCATTAGATTATCACAAGAGAGCATATGATATTCATGAAAAATCGGGCAATAATCATGGCAAATGTTGTTGTTTGTCTAACTTTGGTAATGTCGCCTCTGCTAAAGGAGATTTTAATCTTGCCATAGAATATCATAAAAAGGCTCTCGATCTCGCAGTGGAAATTGGTGATTTGGTGATAATTGCCTCGTGTTATGGCAATATAGGTAATTCCACATTAGCGAAAGGAAATTTCGATTTCGCAATAGAGAATTATAAAAAAGCCCTAGAAATAGCAAAAAGAATTGGGAACTTGTCGGAGATTTCATGTAGCCTCCTTAATCTGGGTGTGCTTGCTATTGACAAACAACAGTATGAACTTGCGTTGAGATATCTCAATGAATCGCTTTCCATCGAGAAAGAACTTGGGCGTCAAAGCGAAATTGCTGCATGTTATACTAATATTGGGAATGTTTTTTCTTGCCAGGATGACTACAAAAAGGCGCTTGAGTTATATAGAAAATCATGTGAAATCACTGAAAAAATAGGTGACAAAGAATTACTTGCCTTGAATTATGGAAATATGTGCAATGTTGCCTTTTACATGGGCGATTATGATTTGGCATTGGAATATAACAATAAATCACTCGATATCAATGTGAAAATTGGACGTACGAATGGGATTGGCGATTGTAATTTGGTATTGGGGGGTATATCAGTAAAAAGAAACGATTATGATAAGGCTTTAGAATACTATTCGAGGGCAGAAAGGATATACAAAGAAAATGGAATGATTAGGGAATTGATATCGTGCATGAGGGGAATGGCATTTGTCGAAGATTTGAAAAAATGCCCAGAAAAAGCTCTTGAGTTTTTAGAAAAAGGAGTAGATCTTATTGAATCTTATCGTTTATCTCAAAAAGACGACAGAACTAAACAATTTCTCATTGAAAAATATGCGGGGGTTTTTCAAGCTGCAATTCTAATTGCCATAGAGACGGGTAAAGTCGAAAAAGCACTTGAATATGCAGAACGGGGGAAATCGCAGATTCTTGTTGAACTGTTAGCCAATCGTGGCATTGATATTATATGCTTGGAGAATAAGGAGATCGCTGAGAAATATCAGGAGATTATTCGCAAGATAGATCAACTCAGGAAAACGCAAATAGGAAAAAATATCAAAGGCACAGGTCATCTTCGAAGTGCTCGAGCCATTAAGACTATGTCAATAGAACTGGAGAAGCTTAATTCAGAAAAGAATTTGCTGTTTGAACAATTAAAAGGCCTAAATCCGCAGTGGGCGGCATTGAATCGGGCACCAAAATTTGCGTTGAAATCGTTCTGGGAAATGCTCAAGGGCCGGAATTGGTGTGCTTTGGAATATTTCTTCATTTCAGATAAAATGCTGGCGATAATTTATACGGCAAACAATGAGATTGGGGCTTCGATAATACAATGGACTGAGGAAAAATCGCGAGTATTGGATCAACTGATCAGCTTGCCGTATATTGCCTTGTTTATCAAAGCTGGTTATTCAGTACAAGAAATGAAGGATTCCTTCGAGGAATATCTCAGGAATGCGTTCGAATTATTGATTCCCGACAAAGTATATCATGAAATATTGAAGAAAGACCTTCTGATAATCTGCCCTCACGATAGATTGCATCACATTCCATTCGCAGCGCTGAAGGGTAAGGACGGGTACCTTTGTGAGAAGGTGCCCATCGTGATATCTCCAAACCTCACGGCATTGGAATTGAACCTCAAGATGAGGCCGAGCACGGAGCATGTATTTCTCATGGGAAATCCGATATTCGAGGAAAATGGGAAACGGCTGAAGAATGCAGAGATAGAACTAAACGAATTATATACAATATATGGCCCGAGCGCCACGATCAAGCAGAAAGAGGATGCAAGGAAAGCCGAGCTGATGGGACTTAGCGAAAATGGTTCCCTTAAAAGGTTTGGGGTCATCCATCTCTGTACGCATGGTGTCTTCAATCCGGAATCTCCACTGGATTCCTACCTCGAGTTCCCGGATGGCAATATTGATGTGACCCAGATGTTCCAGCTCAGGCTCAATGCAGATATCGTCGTGTTATCAGCATGCGAGACAGCAAAGGCGGCCATTGGCAAAGGCGACGAGCTTATCGGGTTCGCCAGGGCCCTATCCTATGCCGGCGCGAAAAATCTCGTGGTATCATTGTGGAAGGTCGATGATGAGAACACGAAGGACCTGATGATTGCTTTCCACAAGGAGTTGAAGGCCGGAACTAATAAACCCGAGGCACTTAGGAACGCACAGCTTGCTATGGTCGCCAAGAAGTGCTCACCATTGTACTGGGCGGCCTTCGAGATTATCGGGACGATATAGAAAAAAAAGAAAGAGATGGGGGCCGTTAGTTATACGGGCGCGGTTCGAAGCGGTCCCCATTCTCGCCTGGGTTGGCCTCAGGCCTCCCCAGGATCCCCTTGGGGGCGACGTCCTGCTCCCGCTCGCCCAGCGGCGCGGGGCCGTCGTCGGAGTCGGCATCGTCCCCCTCCTCTTCCTTGTCCCCAGCTATGTGGTCGAGCAGGCGCAAGCACTCAATCTTCAGGTGGGTCAGGTACTCCTTCGCGCCTGCGCTGCCCGTCGCCCTTATCACCAGGTCCAAGTTGTTCACCATCACATCCGTTATGGAATGCTTCAGGACCTGGACGATGTCCCCGTACTCGACCCTCGTCGTCCGAAGTTCCTTCCGTATGTCCTCCTCGCAGATGTGCAGGAAGATGTCGGCGAAGGCCAGGATGGGATCCGCCCTGGCCTGCTTCCTCACGGTCTCCAAAGGCTTGCCGTCACACACCATTACCGTGGCGTTCGAGCTTCCCTTCTTCCTTTCTTCGGACATTCTCGATCACCAGCTTTTTTGATGATATTATTCTTGATGGTACGATATCAATCTGATTCCATTTTCTAGGAAGAGGAAAGAATTGGGTAAAGGAACAGAATCATTATGCACGGAGAACGCTCCATCAAGAAAAAATTAATTAGGGGACAGGACGTTGACAAGACGGTCTGAACGGGGCTATAGGATGGGCAAGCGGAAAGAAGGAGAGGGCAGGCAGCCGGACGCGGGCGCCCTCTCCAGATTGAACACAAATGACAAATTGAGGGCCATCGAGGCCATCATCAGTCTAGCAAGAATGAGGATCGGCAACCCTTCGACCATCGCGCCGCTCGACCGCGCGTTGGACGATGAGGAGCGACAGGTCCGTGGCACCGCCGCCAAGGCCATGGGCCTCCTGGCAAAAATTGGCATCGGCGCCACATCCTCGATAAAGGGCCTGAACGCCATACTGGCCGATGCGAGCCCGGATGTTCGTGCTTCCGCCGCAGAGGCGCTCTTCCGGCTGGCCAACATTGATCTCGTGTCCACCACATCGGTGGGTCCTCTCTTAAAATTGATAAGTGACAAGGATGCCAATGTCCGTAAGGCGGCGACCAGGTCCCTTGTAAGGATATGCGAGAGGTTCGAGGAAGGGCCGTCGACAAGGAAAGGCGCCAATACGATTCGTGGCTCCATGGCGGCCTGCCTGTCAGGCGCCATGGATGGCATTACGATGTCCCCCGAGGAGACGAAGGTGGAGACCACTGGCCCACCGCCCGAGTATGAGTTCGAGGCTAGGCTCTCCGATGAGAACCGTAGGGCGTTCCGTTCTGGGAAGGAGGCGTTCTACAGGGACCTGCCCGACCTGTTGCTGCAGGGGAGATTAGGGCAGTACGCGGCCTACATCGAGGGGAAGCTCGTCGGCATCGGGGACGACGAGGAGAGCTTGCTGGAAAAGCTCGACTGTGAGCTCGGAAGGGCTCCCGACTATGTCGGGTACATCGGCAACGACGGTATCGAGGAAGAGAAGGTCTGACAATGCGATGTGGTGTCGAATGATGGAAAAGAACGGCCCGCTCAGGGACGGCACGATAATGATAAAGGTCCAGCTGAGGTCCAACAGGAAGAAGGACCCGGCCACGATCGATGCCCTTGTAGATACGGGCGCGGCCATGAGCTCGATCCCCGAGGACATGGCGCTGAGGCTGGGCATCGACGCCATAAGCGAGAAGCGGAGATCCCTGGTCACCACCAGCGGCAAGTACGAGGCGCCAGCGTACAAGATATGGTTCGAGTTTGGGACCTACAAGAAGGAGAGCGCCGTGTTCACCGGCAGCAGGAACGACATGCCTTGGATAATCATTGGAAGGACCATCCTGAAGGATTGGGACATCGAGTACAACGGCCCGCAGCAGAGTTATAGGATTTTATTGAATCCTGAGGATAAATCGGACAATGGAAAAGGAACTTGTCAGAGTCCATGAATTCAACTATAAAAAGGCTCATGGGTTCGGAGTTCCAGGCGAGGAATTCTAAATATCAGAACCAGGAAATCAACTACCGAGTAATATGCATTAACATAGGACAATCAGTTTCAGTTCTTATTAGTATGATTTTCAGAAAATCTCTAATTCCTCATTTGTGGAAATGATTATATATTCGCGGTGGATTTCAATATATTCAATGCTCGATAATTCTTCGAAACAGCCGAAGGGAGAGATGAAAAGCGTCTCTATCCAGTGCGGTTGCGGTGAGAAATACGAGGTGGAGATTCCTGCCAATTCTCAGATTATTCTTTGCTATAATGCGTTTTATGATCAAGCTGCTCCCAACGCTCCATGGACCGAAGAGTTGTTTGTAAACAAGGATGGTAAGGATACATGCGAAAAATGCGGGCGCAAGATATTATACGGCTGGTCCGAGGCGGATAACATCTCCTATTATTCCCATTGCCATCCAATGGAACGTTTAATCATGAGACTGAGCCGCAACAGCTGGGGCGCGATGATGATTGGATCCACCATATTGGCAATCATTTTTTCTTTGATCTCGACAATTATTGTATTATTGGCCAGGTTTACTG
>Ga0315282_10012983_pt1 | contig 12637 bp, 10 predicted proteins | sample YL17G07_20_MG_FD_203693 | JGI IMG/M metagenome (GOLD analysis project Ga0315282, IMG submission 203693) | Sediment microbial communities from Yellowstone Lake, YNP, Wyoming, USA - YL17G07_20 | ecosystem: Environmental > Aquatic > Freshwater > Lake > Sediment | place: USA: Wyoming | collected... | reverse complement strand
CAAGAGCTGCGAAAGTTCGCTTAACTTACTGAGCGGGCGAACCGAGAGCTTCATCAACACGGCCCTGGTGGCCACCAGCGTCGATCGTGCGGCCGGTGTGCGGCTCGCCGTGCTCAGGTGGGTCGACCTCCTGGTGAAGGAGTACAAGATCAAGCGGCCGGAAGACGTGGTTCCGCCCAAGGAAGCCCCGGCACTCAAGTGAACCCCGAAGCGCCGCCGCGGCGCCGCCGCGGGCCCGCCAGGCACCAGCGGGATCGACGATGAAGTGGTTTTACGGCATATCGCTGATCGTCGTGGGCACACTGGCCGTCGCGCCGCTGGCGCTCGTGCCGCGCCAGGACACGGGCGACTACGCCGGCCTGGTTGTGCTGTGGGACAGCTTCCGCAGCCCGATAAAATCCCTGGACCCCGCCACGTGCGGCGACACAGGCTCTGCGTTCATCCAGTCAAACGTATTCGAGGGGCTCTACGCCTATCACTACCTGTTTCGGCCGGCGAAGGTGATCCCGCAGCTTGCCGCCTCCATGCCGGATGTCTCGCCGGACGGGCTTGTGTACACCATCAGGCTTCGCCGCGACGCCGCGTACCACCGCAACCCGTGTTTCGGCACGGAGCAGTTCGAGGGCAAGCCGCGGTTCAAGACCCGCCGCGTCAAGGCCGACGACTTCATCCTGGCCATGAAGCGATGCGCCGACTACCACGTCAACTCCGGCCTGTCGTGGGCGTTCCTGTCGGAGCGGATCGAGGGGCTCGACGATTGGCGCGGCAAGAGCAAGACGTACAAGCCCGGCGAGTTCTCCCGCTACGACCTGAGCGTTTCCGGCCTGACCGCGCCGGACGCCGACACCCTCAGGATAGCCCTTCGGGCGCCTTACCCCCAGTTGACGTACGTGCTGGCGATGTCCGTCTACGCCCCGATCCCGCGCGAGGCCGTGGACTACTGGCTCGCCACGGAGGACGACGGCAGGAGCGGCCGAAGGCCCCTCCCGGCCGAGAAACGCCGCACCGAGTTCCGCGAGGCCCAAGAGTGCGTCGGAACCGGGCCGTATCTCATGTCGGTCTTCGAGCGGAAGAAACGCATCGTCCAGACCCGAAACCCGGAGTTCCGCCCGGACTTCTACCCCTGCGAGGGATCGGCCCAGGACAAGGCCGACGGGCTGCTCGACGACGCCGGCAAACGCCTGCCTTTCGTCGACGTGCTGCAACTGGACTTCGTGGCCGAGGACTACCCGTCCTGGATGCGGTTCCTGTCCCGCCAGACGGACATTTCGGGCATACCGCGCGAGGCGTTCGAGTTCGTCATCAACCCCGACCGCGACTTGGCCGAGACGTGGCGCCAAAGGGGCGTCCGCCTGATCAAGTACGAACTGCCCTCGATCCAGTGGCTCGCGTTCAACATGCAGGACAAGGTCGTCGGGGCGTCCAGGTCCCTTCGCCAGGGGCTTTGTCTGGGCTACGACGTCGAGAACGAGATCAAGATCCTTTTCAACGGCCGGGGGGTGCGCGCCACGACGATCGTCCCGCGCTCGATGCCTGCCTGGCAGGAGGCGGGCCCGGGGCCTTACTACCGCTTCGACCTCCAGGCCGCCAAGGCCCGGATCGAGCAGGCCCGCAGAGAGCTGGCCGACAAGGGCCTGCTGGTAAACGGCGAGATCCCCACGATAAGGCTGGACATCGGCCGCACGAGCCAGTCATCGGTCAGGCTCGGCGAGTTCACCCAGCAGCAGTTCGCCAGGCTCGGCGTGAAGGTGGACGTCTCCTACTGCGACGACCCGGTGTTGCTCAACAAGATCCGCAACAAGGCCGTTCAGGCGTACCTCTCGGGCTGGCACAGCCACTACCCCGACAGCGAGAGCTTCCTGCAACTGTTCTACTCTCCGAACATCGCCAAGGGGACCAACAACACCAACTACTCCAACGGCGACTTCGACCGGCTCCACGAGCAGGCCCGGACGATGGACGACTCGCCCCGGCGGAAGGAACTCTACGTGAAGATGATGCGCATGGTCTGCGAGGACTGCCCCGTGCTGCCGCTGGGCGAGCCGCAGACGTTCCTGCTGATGCACGACTGGGTCCACAACATCAAGGCGCACCCGTTCGGCTACGGGTACGTAAAGTACCGGCGGGTCGACGCCGACCGGCGCCTGCGGCAGGGCGGGAGGTGACCGCCGATGCTTAGATTCGTGATGCGCAGGCTCATCCAGGCGGCGCTGACGGTCTTCGGCGTCATGCTGCTGACGTTCTTGCTGTTCAACGTTGCGGCCGGGGACGTCTCGGCCGAGTACGTCGGTCCGCAGCAAGGCGCCGCCGCCCGCCAGGCGTGGCTTGCCAGGCACGGGCTGGACCGGCCCTGGTACGAGCAGTTCGCCGACCATCTCAAGAGCAGCGTCACGTTCCAGGGCGAGAGCTACGCCACCGGCGAGAAGCTCACGTCCATCATCGCCGCGCGGGCAAGATACAGCCTGGCCCTGACGGTGCCCGCACTGGTGCTGGGGTGGATATCGGCGATGGTCATAAGCTGTTTCGTGGCTTACTATCGCGACACGTGGGTCGACCGCGTCGGCGTGCTCGTCAGCGTGCTGGGCATGTGCGTGCCGTACCTGGCGTACATGATCCTCGGGCAGTGGCTGGTCTTCAACATCTACCCGCCCGCGGCCTGGGGGCTGCGGTACCGCGCGAACATATACCTTCCCATCGCCATCAGCGTGGTGGCGGGGCTGGGCGGCAGCGTGCGGTTCTACCGGACCGTCATCCTCGACCAGATCAACCAGGACTACGTCCGCACCGCCCGCGCAAAGGGAGCGCCGCTGACGACCATCCTGTTCAAGCACGTCATACGGAACTGCATGCTGCCCATCCTGACCAACCTCATCATGGCCATACCCTTCCTCATCATGGGCAGCCTGCTGCTGGAGAGGTTCTTCGGCATCCCCGGCCTGGGCGACCTGCTCATCGGCTCCATCGCCAGCCGGGACGTGCCGATCATTACCGGCCTGACGTACCTGACGGCCCTGATCTACGTGATCGGCCTGCTGATAACCGACGTGCTCTACGGCGTCTTCGACCCGAGAATCCGCCTTTCGTAGAACCGCAAACGCCATGACCACAGAGGCCACGGACAACATGATCGCCGACGAGCGGCGCCCCGGGCGGAGCCTCTGGTCCGACGCGGCCCGCAAGATCCGCCGCGACAAGTCCTCCATCGCGTGCCTGGCCGTCATATGCCTCTACGCCGCCGTCGCCGTCATCTCGCCGTGGGCGCTGTCCGGCTGGGCCGGGAGCTTCAACTACGACAAGACGAATCAGCCGCCGTCCGCCGATTACATCCTGGGCACCGACGGATTCGGGCGGTCCGTCATGCAGGAAACACTCCTGGCCGCAAACACCTCCATGACGGTGGCGCTGATGTCCAACGTCATCGCCGTGCCGCTTGGAATGCTGCTCGGCGCCGTCGCCGGCTACTACGGCGGATGGGTCGACGACGCGATCGTCTGGCTGTTCACCACGCTGGCGAGCATACCGGGCATCATACGCCTGATCGCCATCAAGTTCGCGTTCACCGGAAAGGTGCTCTTCGCGGGCACGTGGTTCGCCATCAACCTCGACGGCGTGGCCGGACTCTACGTGGCCCTGGGCGTGATGAGCTGGGTCGGCACGTGCCGCCTGGTGCGGGCCGAAACGATGAAGATCCGCCGGCTCGATTACTGCCTGGCCGCAAGGTCCATCGGCACCGGCGGGTTCACCACCCTGCTGCGCCACGTCATGCCCAACGTCGCACACATCGGGATCATCAACTTCTCGCTGGGCTTTCAGGCCGCCATCACCGCCGAGGTGATCCTCAGCTACCTCGGCCTGGGCGTGAAGGACGCGCCAAGCTGGGGACGCATGGTCGACGCGGGCAAAATGGACCTGGTCGTCGGCCGCTGGTGGGAACTCGCCGCCGCCGTCGGGGCGACGTTCATCATAGTCCTGGCCTGGAACCTCTTCGGCGACCGCCTCCGAGACGCGATGGACCCAAAGCTGAGGAATACGTGACGCGGGATTCAAACGCTCCTCATGCCGGTGTCCGGCAGGACTCCCTAAGCTCCAAATGACAAGCACCAAATGACAAACAAATCCCAAGAACCAAATTCCAAAACTCAAACGGTAGCCCAGCGGCAAATGCCACGTGTCCCTGACATGTCATGCTTCCGGCACGCAAGCGGGATGATCGCCAATTCTCGGCTGGTAACCCGAAGGCGGCTCTCGTTGGCTCTTGTTTGGAATTTGTCTTTTGTGATTTGGCCCTTGTTTGGACCTTGGTGCTTGTAATTTGGATTTTGCCCTGGCTGGAAGAACTGCGAACCCAATGAACGGCAATAACTGCAACAACGGCACTGATCCCCTCCTGCGGGTCCAGGGCCTGCGTACGCACTTCCGCACGGATGATGGGACGGTCAGGGCGGTAGACGGCGTGAGCTTCGCCGTCGGCAGGGGGCAGACGTTCGCGCTGGTCGGCGAGAGCGGATGCGGCAAGTCGGTGACGGCGTACTCGATTATCGGGCTGGTCGAGAAGCCCGCCGGGCGCGTCGTCGGCGGGCGGATAATGCTCGAGGGCCGGGACCTCCTGCAACTGGGCGAAAGGCAGATGCGGCAGGTCCGCGGCCGGCAGATCAGCATGATCTTCCAGGAGCCGATGACCAGCCTCAACCCGGTCTTCACGTGCGGCGACCAGATAATCGAGGCCATCCGCCTGCACCGGGCCGTGCCGGCAGGGACGGCGCGAGCACTTGCCGCCGAGATGCTCGAGAAGGTAGGCGTATCCGAGCCTGCCCGGAGGCTCGACGAGTACCCCCACCAGCTTTCCGGGGGGATGAGGCAGCGCGTGATGATCGCCATGGCCCTGTCCTGCAACCCCCGCCTGCTGATCGCCGACGAACCCACCACCGCGCTGGACGTGACCATCCAGGCGCAGATCCTCTACCTGATGAAGGACATCCAGAAATCGTCCGCCCTGAGCATCCTGCTGATCACCCACGACCTGGCCGTAGTGGCTGAGACGGCCGACGCCGTCGGCGTGATGTACGCGTCGAAGATCGTCGAACTGACGGACGTGGCCGGCCTCTACGCGCGCCCGCTGCATCCCTACACGCGGGGCCTGTTCCGCTCGCTGCCGCGCCTCGGCCAGAGCAAGCGCCGCCTCGAAACCATCCCCGGCGCCGTGCCAAACCCGCTCTGCATGCCCGCCGGGTGCGGGTTCTGCCCACGATGCCCCGTCGGACGGGATCTGGAGATGTGCCGGACGCAGGAGCCGCCCCTTCGCCAAGCCGCCCCCAACCACTGGGCCGCGTGCTGGCAGTGCCCAGGATACGATACCGCACCCCAAACGGACCCGAGCCTTTTTGTTCCTGGAAGACCGCAAGATGCCAGATCAGTCTGTACATAACGGCGACGTGCTGTTGGAAGTGCAGGGGCTGAGGACATATTTCCCCGTCCGCGGCGGGCTGTTGGGCGGCGCTGTCGGCCAGGTCAGGGCCGTGGACGGCGTGGACCTCATCGTGCGCCGCGGGCGGACGCTTGGGCTCGTCGGAGAAAGCGGCTCCGGCAAGACCACCGTCGGGCGGTCCATACTGAGGCTCATCGACCACCAGGAGGGCTGCGCCTTCTTCGACGGGCAGGACCTCTTCGCGCTGAGCGAGTCCCGGATGCGGCTGATGCGCCGGCGTATGCAGATGATCTTCCAGGACCCGTTCAGTTCGCTGAACCCGCGAATGACCGTCGGCGGGATCGTGGGTGAGCCGCTGAAGGTCCACACGAGGCTCGGCCGGGCCGATCGGCGGCTCCGCGTGGGCGAGTTGCTTCAGCGCGTGGGCCTCGCGGACGGGTATGCCAACCGTTACCCGCACGAGTTTTCCGGCGGGCAGCGACAACGGATCGGTGTGGCAAGGGCGCTGGCGACCAATCCGGATTTCATTGTTTGCGATGAGCCCGTAAGCGCGCTGGACGTGTCCATCCAGGCCCAGATCCTCAACCTCCTGAGCGACCTCCAGCAGGACCTCGGCCTGTCGTACCTCTTCATCGCCCACAACCTGGCCGTCGTCGAGCACTTCGCCGATGAGGTGGCGGTGATGTACCTCGGGCGCCTCGTCGAGCGTGCCCCGGCCGGCAGCCTGTACGCCCGCCCGACGCACCCGTACACGGTTTCGCTCCTCTCGGCCGTGCCGGAGCCGGACCCGAAACGCCGCAAGGCCCACGTGCCGCTGCCCGGCGAGGCGCCGTCGCCGATCAACCCCCCAGCCGGGTGCCATTTCCACCCCCGCTGCCCGCTGACCCGGCAGATTGCCGCCGACCTGCCCGACGGCGAAACCCTCGCCATCCCTTCGCAAGGCCTCGGGGTCACGCAGCGGGGCCAGGCCGTCCGCGTGGTGGCAAGGTGCGCCCTGGAAGACCCCGCACTTCGCCCCCTGCCCGATGAGCCCGACCACTGCCACGCCTGTCTGCTGAAGCAGTGAGGCATGCTCGCTTCAGCGAGCAAGGACTGGAGAGGACGCACTCAATTCGTCACGCAGCCCTTGGAAAGCATGGACTGCATTTGGGGCACAGCCATACCATAATTCCTACTCCTGGTCTTGCTTCTTATTGCCCTTGCCTTTGCCCTTTGCCTTGCCGGGCGCGGCGGATGGGTCGTACTGCGGATTCGGCTCCGTCGGCAGGGGGGCGTTGACCTGTTTTCGCCACGCCAGCAGGGCCTCGTGGAGCTGGCGGGCCTTGTCGGGCATTGCGGCGGCGAGGTCCTTGGTCTCGCCGATGTCCTCGGCGAGGTTGTAGAGTTCGACGTGGCCATCCTCGAAGAACTCGATGAGTTTCCAGTCGCCCATCTGCACAGCCGCGGCGGGGGTGGTCCGCCAGCCGGTCGGCCCGCTGCCCTCGAGGTAGCACGGGAAGTGCCAGAAGATCGCCTTGCGGTCAAGCGGTTTGCCGGCGGTCATCAGTTGGACGATGCTCACGCCGTCGAGCACCTGCCCGCCCGGGGCGGCGGCGCCGGCGACCTTCAGGAGGGTCGGGTAGAAGTCGATGCCGATGACGGCCTTGTCGCACTTGCTGCCCGGCTTGACCTTGCTCGGCCAGCGGACGATCATCGGCTCGCGGATGCCGCCCTCGTAGAGCATGCCCTTGCCGCCGCGAAGCGGGACGTTGGACGTGATGCCGCTGACCCCGCCGTTGTCGGAGAAGAAGATCACCAGCGTGTCGTCGGCCAGCTTGAGTTCGTCGAGCTTCGCGAGGATTCGCCCCAGCCCATCGTCTGTGCTCTCGATCATCGCGGCGTAGGTGGCGTTTTGCTGGCCGCCGTCGGCGGGGCGGGACTTGTACTTCTCCATCTTCTGCGCCTTGGCCTGGAGCGGCACGTGCACCGCGTAGTGCGGCAGGTACAGGAAGAACGGTTTTTGACCGTCGGAGCCGCTATGGGCTTCGAGGAACTTCATCGCCTCGTCGGTCAGCCGGTCGGTGAGGTACTCGCCCTTGGGCCCGTCCGGCAGTTTGGGGTTGTGGTACGGGCTGAAGTAGCTGCGGGGGCTGCCCGCCTCCGTGCCGCCTACGTTCACGTCGAAGCCCTGGGCCTCCGGGCATGTCTCGGCGTCGCCGCCAAGGTGCCACTTGCCCATGCAGGCCGTGACGTAGCCGGCGGCCTTGAGGCTTTCGGCCAGCGTGATTATCTTCGGATTCAGCGTGGTCGTGTTCTTGATCGGGATGAACTTTCGCCGGCTCGCCTGGCCGCGCTCGCTGGTGCCGACGGTGTACACGCCGTGCCGCGGCGTGTACTGCCCGCTCATGAGGCACGCGCGCGTCGGGGCGCAGTTTGGGCCGTTGGCGTAGGCCCGCGTGAAGACCATCCCCTGCGAGGCCAGGCGGTCGATGTTGGGCGTGAGGTAGAACTTGCTGCCCATGAACCCCACGTCGCGCCAGCCCATGTCGTCGATCAGGAAGAACACGATGTTGGGCCTTCGTGCGCCGGACGAAGCCGCCGCGGCCGCCACGGCCCGGACGGCGCGCGGCATCGACGTTGCGGCCGCCCCCAGACCCAAGCCAAGCCCCAAAGCCTTCAGGAACGATCGTCGCCGCATACGTTTCGCCATGCCGCTGCTCCTGTCGATCTGCCAGGCCGTCACGGACAACACACCCAATGTACAACACTCGCGACAGTCGGAGGATTTCGTGTCTTCTACTACTTGCGCCCCACGCCGCGCTTATTGGAACTTCAGATTGGCTGCGCGGGCGCTGGCGGCGTCGAGGATGATCTTGAAGTTGCCGCGCGCGGGGTTGACGCGGCTGACGGGCAGTTCGGCGCGGGCCGCCGGGTCGTTGCCCAGTAACTTGGCCACGGCGTCGGCCTTGTCCGAGCCGGTGACGAAGAGGATCACGTTGCGGGCGGCGTTGATCAGCGGGAAGGTGATGCTCATGCGGTTTCGCCCGAGCACGGGCACGTGGTGCGCCACGACGAGCTTCTGAGTCTCCCGGACGGCGTCGGTGTTGGGGAACAGGCTGGCGGTGTGCCCGTCGGCGCCCATGCCGAGCAGGATGAGGTCGAACCGGGGGATTCCCTGCTCGTCGGCGGGCACGGCCTTTCGGATGGCCTGTTCGTAAGCGGCCGCGGAGCCTTGGATGTCGTCGGCGTCGGCGGGCATGGGGTGCACGTGCATCAGTTCGATGGGCACGTGGTCCAGCAGCGTCCGCTGGGCCATGCGGTAGTTGCTGGCGACGTGGTCCTGGGGCACGTCGCGTTCGTCGCCGAAGAAGACCTCGACGTTCTGCCACGGCACGTCGCCGCTGAGGCCGTCGCTGGCCAGGCGGAGGTAGAGCCCGTGCGGCGTGGTTCCCCCGGCCAGGGCCAGGTAGCAGAAGCCGTGGCGTCCCACGGCCTCGGTGACGATGGCCTTGACGAACTTGCTGGCCAGGCCCGTGGCCTGCTCGACCGACGGCTCGACGTAGACTTCTCTCGATTGCTCCGCCATGGCTGCATCCCTTTCTCTGCCGCAATCGCTCCGCCCGATAAGTATATCGAACTTTGCCGCCAAAGACTTGGGCGTCATTGGCCAAAACCGCGCCGCGGTTTTCACGGGTCTTGCCGGGTACATTTTCATGGTCGGCCCTTGACGTTGCCGAGCCAGGTGGTAAACTAACCGATCTTCGCCCGCACCCGAAGGCGAAGAGGCGACAGGCAAGGCCGCGGAAATACGAAAACCCGCACTCGCCGGGGCGTAGCTCAGCTTGGCTAGAGCGCTGCGTTCGGGACGCAGAGGTCGCAAGTTCAAATCTTGTCGCCCCGATTTTGGCGGCTTGCCGCCAAAATAGAGCAGGAGAGAGGAGAAAGTAGAAAGTAGAGAAGAGGCTGACGCCTTGATGGGCACACCAACGCCCGCGAGCGTCAAAGCCTCTCCTGCGGTCTACTTTCTCCTTTCTACTTTCTGGGCAAGGGGATATGCTGCCGTCATGGCATTCGCGTTCGAAAAACTCCAGGTCTACCAGAAAGCCGTCGCCTTCGCCGACGCCATCTGCACATTGACCAAGGGCTTCCCGCGCGGCTATTTCTTCCTGGCTGACCAACTTAACCGAGCAGCTTTGTCCATCGCCGCCAACATTGCCGAAGGCAACGGCAGATTCACGAAACCGGACCGGAAGAACTTCTTCGGCATCGCCCGCGCCAGCGTGCAAGAGTGCGTTCCGCTTTTGGATTTGGGCAGCCGGCAGAGACTTCTTGAGCCGGCCGATCACCAACAACTCAAGGCGAACCTTGAAGAGATCGCCCGAATGCTTTCCGGCCTCATCAACGGCCTGGAAAAACGGGAGACGTGATGATGGGTCGCGCCCTGATCCTATTCGGTGCTGGCGCAAGCTTTGGGTCAGATGCGGGGGAGACTCCTCCCCTGGGCCAGTGCCTTTACAACGCGCTGGCGGGATTCAGCCCGGAAACGTGGGGGCGTGTCAGCCTGACGGAGGCAGCCTCTTTCCTAGAGGATTTCGAGAAGGGGATGAAGGCCTTCGCCGATGCCCGCCCGACCCAGGTGGACGTTCTTCAGCGGGCCATGGCCGCCTACTTCTTTCAGTTCAAGCCGAGCCTAACCAGCGCGTACGTCCGCCTGGCGAAGCGTATCAGGGACCAGAACTGGAACGGCGCTCTTGCGACGCTGAACTACGAGCGACTGCTGACGCTTTCACTTCGACAAGCCGGACTGTGTGTCCAGTACCGGCCCCCCGAACTGTACACAGACCTGGAGCTTCTGCTTCCGCACGGGTGCTGCAACTTGTTCGGTAATATCCGCGCTCCCCAGAGCACACCTGGTGTCCCAGGTGACAATCTCGTGGCTCAGCGTCGAACCATTCTGAAGCTGCCAAGACGGGCGGACGGGACCGAGATTCCAGTCAACCTCGTTACGCAGAACGGCGGGCCGATAGCCTTTGGCGAGCGAGTCATGCTGGACGGAGAGGAAATTAGAGAGATAGACGCCCCGGATCAGTATGCCAAGGAACTCCGTGAGTCAACTGTCCCGCCCGTGATGAGTCGCTTCCAGCCGGACAAGCAAACAAGGGCAGGCGTATCGTTTATCGTTGGACAGAGACAGCGTTTCGCCGATCTGGTCCGTTCGGCTCCCGTCGTAGCGATCGTGGGCGTCAAGGTTCGCCCGCACGACCAGCACATTTGGAACCCGCTGGCGCAAACCAGCGCACGATTAGTCTATTGTGCTGGCGAATCCGCCGTACCGGAGTTCGAGCAGTGGAAGAAGGACTACGGCAGAATGGAGGACCAGGCGATCCCGGCTAAATGGGACGATAGGTTCGATGAGATCTGCCGGGCCATCTCGTTGTGACCGCGATTCAACAATCATAGGGCGTCGTTGGGAAACCGGGTCCAAATTCTTTTCGATAGCGCTCGGACGTCCATGAATGCAGCGAGCATCGTGCTCGGTTCAAAGACGTGCCAGTCGCCCCGAGTGAAAAGGCCGGTCTTTGACCGGCCTTTTCACTAGAGGGGTAGAGCGTAGAAAGTAGAGAGTAGAAACAACGGCAGAGCAGCAACCTGCGCCTTGACGTTCACGTACAGCCGGCCGTTCTACCCCCGGTCTCCTTTCTACTCTCTCGCCGTTGGGCTATCATCTCGGCACGGGAGAAACCCATGGCCTTTGCCTTCGAGAAACTGCTCGTCTGTCAGAAAGCCGGGCGGCCTGACGCTGATTAGCCGCGGGCGACAGCAGCCTGGCCTCAAGCCATAACCAGAACACGCACGCGGGCGGCTCTTACGCGACGGGGCATAGGGAAAAGCAACATGGTGGAATCCGGCCGAAAAACCTGTTCGATGTGCCGTAAGGGCCTGCCCACGGAGACAATCGATCTGCGGTCAGTCACCGGCAAGAGCCTTCGGAATGTGCCGGCCTACATCTCCAACTGCGGCAGTTCGTTGCGGATGGCCAGGTTGGTCTTCCGCATGAGGTCCACGTAGCCGACCTGGGCGTCGAGGTACTGCTTGTAGAGCGCCGAGGCGATCAGCTTGTCGTTGATCTGCTGGATCTTGTGCTTGTCGTCCGGGCTGATTGGCTGCTGGGACTGCTCCATGCGAGCCAGCTTAAGGACCTGCTCCTGGTAGTCGTGCATGACCTGCCTGGTGGCGGGGTCTTCCATGAGCTTCTTCTGTGCGGCGACCAGGGCCGTCGCCTGGGGCGATGCCGCCAAGGCCTTGCCCAGCCGAGTTGCCATTTCTATGCAGGCCGTGCTCAAGGGACTTCTCCTGTCGAATCGAGTGACGTTCGTAAGACAGCCACATCATCATAGACTCAATGATACGCACGATACCCGCCCGGCCGGGCGTTGGCCAGTTCAATCCGCCGCGCGTTTTGCCCCGTATTGTCCCCCAGGAACCGTCTGCCAGGCAGATAACTCGCGTGTTTTACCCGTACCCGGCGCGTGCTTGAGGGGGTTTCATTAAGAGCCGCCGGCGGGAAAAAGGATTAGCCCCGGCGTAACGGCTTGCCGGTTTGAGACGAGAGGCTCAGTTCTCCACGTACGTGTTGGGGTCGGGCGCAAGCGGCGCCAGCCCGTAGCCCGTGAAGCCCACCGGCGGGGTCGAACCCGACAACTGGATGTTAAGATCGGAGTTGTTCTTGAAGTCCAAGCCGGCATCGCCGTAAATCAGCACGCTGCCCAGAATGGTCGAGGCGAGATTGTTCTTTGCCGTCAATACCTTCAAGGCCATGACGCCCGCAACGGAACTCATGTTGTTCTTGAACTCCATCGTGAAGCCCGGGCAGAGGATCGATGCCCCCTTTAGCTTTCGCACGCCGGAAAACTCATACGTGTCCGGCAACTGCTCCGTTCCGTTGAACGTCATGTTGTTCTTGAAATAGATGTAATTGGCGGAGTCGGGCGATCCCGCCGGCGGGTCGTCGGCAACCATCACGCCGGTGAAGGTGCAGTTGTTGTTGAAGTAGATCTTGTTGGGCGCCTGCACGTACATGACACCCTGGATGGTCACGGCGCTGTCGAACGTGGGGTTCGTGTTGGCTGGGATTCTGATATTCTTATAGGTCCCGGCGGGGGGGCTGGCCAAGTTCATGACCGTGGTGGCCAGGCTCGTGTACGGCGTGCGGTTGATCGTCGGCATCGACAC
>Ga0315282_10012982_pt1 | contig 12638 bp, 11 predicted proteins | sample YL17G07_20_MG_FD_203693 | JGI IMG/M metagenome (GOLD analysis project Ga0315282, IMG submission 203693) | Sediment microbial communities from Yellowstone Lake, YNP, Wyoming, USA - YL17G07_20 | ecosystem: Environmental > Aquatic > Freshwater > Lake > Sediment | place: USA: Wyoming | collected... | reverse complement strand
GAGGTCAAAAATATCGACCGGGATAAACCAATCCAATCCCGGTTCTCAAAGGAGACCAAATGACGACCCTCAGCTTCGAAAAAGCGCTGTCCGACCTGGAGAAGATCGTCGAGAGGATGGGAAAAGGCGAGTTATCCTTGAACGAATCATTGGCCCTTTTTGAAAAGGGCGTGAAGCTGGCCCGTTTTCTCCGCCACGAGCTCGATAAAGCGGAGAAGAAAGTCGAGATCCTTCTCAAGAACGAAAAAGGGGAGGTCAGGGCCGAAGAATTCAGCCTGGAAGAGGAACCGGCTTCCTCGAGCGAAGAGGAGGCGGGTTCTCCGAAAAAACCTAAAGATAAAGACGATGATGATCTTCCCTTCTAAGAGCCTATGAACGTCCAGGACAGAATCCAAGCCAAGCGCGTGGCCGTCGACCACGAGCTCAAAAGGCTTCTGCGTGAAGATGATTCTCCGCTCTTTGAAGCCATGCGTTACGCGGTACTGTCCGGCGGCAAGAGGTTCCGGCCGGTCCTTCTCCTTTGTTCGGGCGAGTGTTTTGGGGTTTCGCTGGAGATGCTCCTCCCGTTCTCTTGTGGCCTTGAGCTCATCCATAATTATTCGCTCATCCACGACGATTTGCCCTCCATGGACAATGATGATTATCGGCGGGGAAAACCCTCCTGCCATAAAGCTTTCGGCGAAGGTCTTGCTCTCCTGGCCGGCGATGGGCTTATCAGTCTGGCCTTCGAGGTCCTGGCCGGAGCTCCTGTGGCTCCTGCGCTTTATCCCGAGAAACAAGAGGTCATCCGGGAGATCAGCCGGGCTGCGGGCTCCCGAGGCATGGTCGCCGGACAACTCCTGGACATAACTCTTCCCCCCCAGGAGCTGACCGAGGAAAGAATCCACGATCTTATTCTCAAGAAAACCGGCTCCCTGATCGTGTCCGCGGTCAAGTCCGGAGCGATCCTGGGAAAGGCGGCGCCCTCTGAGATTCAGGCCATTGAGGAATATGGAAAAAACGTTGGCCTGGCCTTCCAAGTGAGAGATGACCTCATGGATGCTGTCCAGCAGACAGCGAGCGCTTCTCCGCCGCGTCCCAACTATGTCTTCGTGGTCGGACGTGAGGAAGCTCTGAAAAGACTTCAGGAGTTCGTGGCGGACGCCATCCAGGCCCTCGAAAAGGCGAGTTTGCGCTCTGAGGAGCTCCGGGAGCTGGCCCACGGGCTCCTGAGGTTGGAAAAGGGAGACTAGGTTGGGCAGAATCCTTGACCGAATCCAGAACCCGAAAGACCTGAAGAAGCTCACCCTGAGCGAGCTCTCCCAGCTATCCCGGGAGGTCCGGAGCCTCATCGTGGAGACAGTCTCGAGGAGCGGAGGCCATCTTTCCTCAAACCTGGGGGTCGTGGAGCTGACTCTCGCCCTCCATTATGTTTTTGATGCGCCCCGGGACAAGATCATCTGGGACGTCGGCCACCAATGCTATACCCACAAACTTATCACCGGCCGCAAGGATAAATTCGCCAAACTCCGTCAGTATGAGGGCCTCTGCGGGTTTCCTTCGCTCGAGGAGAGCGAATATGACCCCTACAACACCGGCCATGCTTCGACAGCGCTTTCCGCCGCCTTGGGAATGGCTGTCGCCCGTGACAAGAAAAACGCAAATTTCGACGTTATCGCGGTTGTTGGCGACGGAAGCCTGACCGGAGGCGTTGCCTGGGAGGCGCTCAACCAGATCGGGCATCTCCGGGAAAAGATGATCATTGTCCTCAACTATAACGAGATGTCCATCTCCCTGAACGTGGGGGCGTTCTCCAAGTATCTCTCCTACCTGGTCTCGGGACAACATTACCTCAGGATCAAAGACCAGGCTAAATCGATTCTCAAATCCATCCCAGGCGTCGGCCAACCCCTGATCAAGGCAGGCCGGGCATTCGAAGAGCTGATCAAGAAAACGTTTTTTCCCGGACTCGTTTTCGAGGAATTGGGTATCCGTTATGTCGGGCCCGTCCAGGGTCACAGTCTGGGTTCGCTCATCGAAGTCTTCAAAGACGCCCAAAGCTACGGCGGTCCCATACTCCTGCACTGCGTGACCCAGAAGGGAAGGGGTTACGCGCCGGCCCAAACAAATCCCTCGCGCTTCCATGGGGCCTCACCTTTCAATCCGGCCACGGGTGAGCCTCTCAATCACGATCCGACTCCCACCTATTCTTCTGTTTTCGGACGGACGATGCTCAAAGCCGCCCAGGAGGATCCCAAAGTCCTGGCCATCACGGCAGCCATGCCGGATGGGACGGGCCTGGCCTCATTCGCCAGGGAATTGCCCGACCGTTTTTATGACGTGGGGATCGCCGAGCAGCACGCGGTCAACTTTGCCGCGGGGCTGGCGATCAGCGGATTCAAACCGGTTGTGGCCATCTATTCGACCTTCCTCCAACGGGCTTATGACCAGCTCTACCATGACGTTTGCCTGATGGACCTGCCTGTCGTCTTTGCCCTTGACCGGGCCGGCATCGTCTCCGATGATGGACCGACCCACCAGGGTGTAAATGACATCGTCTACCTTCGCCATCTTCCGCACATGATCGTCATGGCTCCCAAGGATGAGAACGAGCTCCAGCACATGATAATATCGGCGCTGAGCTACGGCCATCCCGCCGCCGTGCGCTTCCCCAAGGGGAAGGGACTGGGCACTCCTCTCGATAAGCAATTCAAACTCATTCCCCTCGGCCGGAGCGAGCTGCTCAAAGAGGGCCGTGACCTGCTTCTCGCCCTGGGAAGCATGGTCGCCCCGGCCCTGGCGGCCGCGGAAAAGCTCGAACAGGAGGGGATCAGCCTGGCCGTGGTGAACGCCCGGTTCGCCAAGCCCCTGGATGAGCGGACGATCCTTAGTTTCGCCTCACCGGGCCGGACGATCATTACGGTCGAAGAGGGAATCACCACCGGAGGGTTTGGGAGCGCGGTCCGAGAACTCTTGGACCGGGAAAGGCGATTCGACCTGAGATTCAGGGCCATCGGCCTTCCGCTGGAGATTTATCCCGTCGGGAAATCTTCTCAGATCAAAAAGCACTATGGGCTCGATGAGGAAGGGCTTCAGCGCCAAATCAAGGATTTCATCATGAACGGGAAAGGAAAAGGGAGTTCTTGATTTCTTATATGGGCAAGCAAGGCAGAAATCTCCGAGCATGGTAATCATTAAGACAAAAAAAGAGAGGGCGGATAAATTGCTCGTCGACCGGGGCTTTGCTCCGACACGTCAAAAGGCCCAGGCGCTCATCATGGCCGGCCTCGTGTTCTCAGGCGGGCGGCGGGTTGAAAAGCCCGGCCAGCTTCTCGAAGCCGGAAAAGAAATTCTCCTCCAAAGCAAAATCCCTTATGTCAGTCGCGGCGGCCTCAAACTGGAGGAGGGCCTGAATAAATGGAAGATCCCGGTCGAGGGGAAAATCGCCGCCGACCTCGGGGCTTCAACCGGAGGGTTCACCGACTGCCTTCTCCAGCACGGGGCCACGATGGTCTATGCGGTGGACGTGGATGTTAAGCAGATTGACTGCCATCTGGCAGAGGACCCGCGCGTCAGGCGAATTGAAAAAAACGCCCGCTACTTGAACAGGGCGGACTTCTCTGAGCCGCCGGACATCCTAACCGCGGACCTGTCTTTTATTTCCATCCTCAAGGTTTTGCCCGCAGTCAGAGAATTCCTCGGCCGTGGGAACATGCTGGCCCTCCTCAAGCCGCAGTTTGAAGTTGGAAAAGGGCGGGTCGGGGAAAAAGGGATCGTTCGGAACCCGGCTCTTCACGAAGAGACACTCGGCCGGGTGGTTGACGCCGCTTCCACTCTGGGGTTTAATCTTCGAGGGCTCTTGAAGTGCGCCACGCGCGGCCAGAAAGGAAACCAGGAGTTCCTGGCCTGGTGGACTCTCGAGGAGGATCCTTTGAGCCACGAGGATATCCGAGCGATGATCAAGGAGGCTGTCTGGGATGAACAACATTGAACGGGTCGGTCTGGTGATTAAACCTCACGCGCCGAAGATAGAGCAGATACTTAAAGAGCTGATCGCCTACTTTAAAAAAAGGAACATCGCCTGCGTGCTCGAAGAAGTGGCCGCCCGCAAGCTCCGCCGCAACCGCTGCGTTCCCCGTGAGGAAGTCCCCGGGAAGGTCGACCTCCTGGTCGTCCTGGGCGGCGATGGGACCCTGCTGAGCATCGCTCACCTTGCGGCCCTGAAGAATGTCCCGGTCATGGGGGTGAACCTGGGAAGCCTCGGGTTTCTGACGGAAGTCCCACTCGAAGAGATGTGTTTGACCCTGGATTCTTACCTGAGCGGAAACGAAGCGATCATCAGCCCGAGGCGGATGCTCGAGGCCAGGGTTAAAGAGAAGGTTTACTATTGCCTAAATGACGTCGTCATCAACAAGGGAGCGCTGGCGCGGATGATCCAGTTCACGATCTGGAGCGACGATGAGGAGATTGCGACGCTGAAGGCCGACGGGCTCATCATCTCAACTCCGACCGGATCAACGGCCTATTCCCTGTCGGCCGGCGGCCCGATCATCCAGCCTTACATCCCCGCGGTTCTCATCTCTCCCATCTGCCCCCACGCTCTCTCTTTCCGCCCGATGGTCCTCTCCAATGACGCAAAGATCAAAGTCCGGCTACTGACGCCCGGAGAAGAAGTCTACCTGACGATTGATGGGCAGAGGGGAAATAGCCTGGTGAAGGATGACGTCGTCGTGGTCAAGCGCGCCCCGATCGAACTCAAGCTCATCTCCTCGCCCAAGCGCTGCTACTTCGACCTGCTTCACGACAAGCTGGGATGGGGATGAGGGCGCATAAAACTCCCTTGCCGGTGTGGCGCTCCATCCGCTAGGACAACCTCAGTTTTATTCCTATTCCGGGCAAGCAGTCGCTCACTTTTAAAATTACTTTCTTTATATTCTTTAGGCTCCTCACTCCTTACCCCTCACCCCTCGCAATAATCTGACGACTAATGCAAACGCGATAAGTAACTTGACATGGTCAAGGTTGCGCCGGAGACCACCCTTGGGACCCCGTAGCGGAGGGGGGCCCGTCGGCTTGTCCGACGGGGGAACCGACGGGACTGGTTCCTCGGGGTCCGGGGGCCAGAGGGTGGTCTCCGGCGCAACCTTGAACGGAGATGTCGCATGAGTTATTGCGTTTGTATTAGAAGCTTGAAAGCGCGTTTGAGATAGAAGAAGTGGTTTGACATTTCAGCCGCCAGTTCTTATCATTTCCTTTGAACACCAATTAGGTGGGGAAAATGGACAATATCTTTGACGTCGTCATCATCGGCGCGGGCCCGGCGGGGCTGTCGGCCGCTATCTATACCGGCCGTGCCAGATTAAATACTCTGATTTTGGAGAAGGCAATTCCAGGCGGGCAAATCCTGCTCACGGATTGGGTGGAAAATTACCCGGGATTCCCCGGCGGCATCGCTCCGATAGACCTGATGAAAAATATCCGAGCGCAAGCGGAGAAATTTGGAGCCCGGGTTGAAACAGACGAGGTGAAGACAATCTTCCCGAAAGAAAGTCATTGGCTCGTCTCCGGTAGCAAACGGGACTATGAGACCCGGGCGGTCATCATTGCCACGGGTTCCACTTACCGGAAGCTCTGTATGCCTAATGAAGACCGGCTCATCGGCCGCGGGATTTCGTACTGCGCCACCTGCGACGGGGCGTTCTTTACAAACCGGGACGTGGTAGTGGTGGGAGGCGGGGACGATGCCCTCACCGAGGCGCTCGTCGTAGCAAAATATTGCCGAAAACTCAACATCATCCACCGCCGGGAACAATTCCGAGCGGAGAAGATCCTCCAGGAGAGAATTTTTGCCAATCCCAAGATTGAAGTCCTTTGGAATTGCGTCGTCCAGGAAATCAAGGGAGAAACGCACTTAGAATCTATTATCGTCAGAAATATCAAGGAGAATCGATCTTTTACCCTAAAAATCGATGGCCTGTTTGTCTCCATAGGCGTGGACCCGGCGTCTCATTTTATTAAAGACCTGGTGGAGCTCAACGAGTTGGGCCAGGTCAAGGTGACTTCCGCCATGGAGACCTCAAAGCCGGGAATCTTTGCGGGGGGGGACGTGACGGACGCTTGCCCCAATCAGATGGCCACGGCTGTCGGGACAGGGGTCCAGGCCGCTCTGAGCGTCGACGAATATCTTTCAAAAAAGTAAAGAAGCCTATCTCATCGTCTGGTCATCTCGTCTATCTCGACAATAAAAAGAACAGAAGAGGGTCTGTCTCGTCATCTGGTCGTCTCGTCATAAAAAGAAGAAGACCCCCGGCCCGATAACGTTTCATAGCCGCCCTCTGCGCGGCGACGACCGCGATCTTGGATAGGCTCTTCCATAAATCCCACATCTTCAACATCGAAGGACGGAGTTTTCGTCTGAAAACTTTGCATCTCAGACTCAAAGGGCATTCTAAGGACGAGGCTTAAGGAAACTTGGCTATCAAGATGATCGTAGGCAAAGGCGCTGAGCTCGTAAAAGTATGCGCCGATTTGCCTCGTAATACTATTCGCCTCTTGACATCTTAAGACCTCGAAGCTGGTCCGGTCGATGCCGCCTGCTTCCGGTTCCAGATCGAACATATGGACGACTCTCCAGTAACTTGAGCTGTCTGTTTGCTTCGACTTCTCCACCGCGGTAGGCGGGGTAAACCCGGCCTCCTCCATTTCCGACCTCGTTGCCCCATTGGTCCCAGCCAGGCCTCTGACATCTCGAAAAGAGCTCTAGATAAGGCCCGGGGCTGCATTTCTCGATAATCTGGTAGAGCTCGTCTGGCTTTCTGGAGTGCTCACGCTTGCGTGACGAAAGGATATTTACTTGCGTCCTTCCTGTTTTCAGCGTCCGCATGCGCCCCCTGATACCAAACAGGATAAGCTCCGTAACGTTTCGAAAATAGAACCCAACACCACGGCCGTCAGGCCCGCCGTCCTTTCGCACCTTGTACCAAACGAGATTGGTTTTGTAGTTGAACCCCCATCTCTTCATGACTTCTAGCCCCTCGAGAACGAGGGCATTCGGAACCCAAAGATAAAGATGGCACGTCGGCTGCGCGAGCTGAGATACGGGAAGCTCCATGATTTGCTGAAGGCTCATGGTCGCGTATCTCATCAAACGTTTGTGCTCGGGCGCCATCTTTCCGGTACGGTTTGCAAACTGCCACGGAGGGTCAGCGAGGATGGTCTGGTACTTGTATAGACCAAGTGACAGCAGACCTTGCGCTGTGCCGTTGCTCACATCGTCTCTCATCGGGGTCATTGATTTGCGTTATAAAGCTTCTGGGTTATTCCGAAGACCAGTATGGGGCAGCCTCCGCCGCCACCGCCTTCGATCCTTGGCAAGAGTTTTTTCATCCAGGTCGTAGACCAGCCGTACTTATTCCAGATATCTTTCCCCATGCCCTGAAAAACCTCGCTGAGTTCATCAGATTTTGTGATGATTATCCCCACGCTGATCGCGCGCAAATCAAATAGTAGCCGGAAATTGTTGAGGTCCCGATCAAAAATAGGGATCCTTATTGCTCCATTCAACCTCAAGTGCCACGCAATTCTTGAAGCAGTCGACTTCATGGGTAGGGCTCTCGAATTCCTTGGCGTCGACGACGATTTTCGTTTCAAACGATTTCTTTTGCCATCCGAGATCAAAGAATTCTCTATTGAACCACTGTGATACAGGAGATAGTCCGCCTCCGGCGGCCCGAATGTCGCTCGCTCTGAGTTGAAAACGCCCCAGAATATTTAGCAGTTCATCCCACTCTTTTCGGAAATCTCCCTTGAGAACAGCGCAGGCATGCTTCCATTCGCGAATCTCAAAATTGGTGCGAATGGGCTCCGGAATGAGCTCTATTGCCATTCTCGATCTCGATAGTCTGGCCACAATATTCGAAGACGTGAGAGCTTGAGTTCTTTCTCATCTCGAAAACGCGGTCCTCTCACCTACCGGTGCTAAGCTTGCCGCTCAGATAGATATATAGCTACAATATGCGATCGGTGTCAAGAAGGCATCCGAACGACCGGACTTCAGCTCTCTTCGGCCTTGGCCACGGAACGGACCTTGTCGCCGTTCTTGAGGTTGATGAGGCGCACACCTTGCGTCGGCCGCCCCGATAGCCTCACCTGCTTTGTCTGGATGCGGATGGCTCTGCGGCTCAAAGTGACAATCAGCAGGTCGTCTTCCGCGACGCCCAGCATCGCCACGGCCAGCCCGATCTTGGGCGTGACGTTGAGGTTGATGAGCCCCTTGCCGCCGCGACGTGTCTTCCGGTAGGATGCGACCTCGGTCTGCTTGCCGTGAAGACATACTTTTCCTCGCCCCCGATCGAAACCACGCCGATGGCCTCGTCCTTCTTCGCCTGCGACATGCCGCGGACGCTCGCCGCCGTCCGGCCCATCGGCCGGACGTCCTTTCCAGCTCGGCCGTTTCTTAGGCCCACGGTAACTGACCTTGCCCTGGCGCTCTAAAAATGGAAGGGGATCCAAAGGTCGCGAGGTCGAAGGCGGGCGTAGGTCCGTTACCTCCCACCCTTTCGGCTATTACAGGACGGGCACATAAGTTGTGCATTGTCTGGACGCGTCCTGCCACCCTTAATGTAAGCCACCATGTGATCCACGGTGAAATCATCCCAGGAAAGTTTTCGCCGACAGACAACGCATTTCTGCGTATTATCGCTGTTCCAGATGATGCGCCTTTGCTCCTGCGAGAATGCCCGCCGCCCATCTTTGTACTCGTAGAGGGCCTGAAGTAGCCCGCGGATAACGTTCACTCTCCGTTGTCTTGTGGCAGCGCTATCGGTGTCACCCTGGACGGTTAAGAGATAGTCAGAAAATGGCGGCTGGGGCTTCACGGGCCTTGCATGGCGGAATTGCTCGCGCAGATCATCGACTCCAGTCGACAGTCTCTTCAAGAGTTCAAACGCGAGGCGATTTGATCTGCGATCGGTAAGCACGAGCTTATGCAGATTCATCTCCCATATCAGCATGAAAAGCGTGTAAAATTCTGCCGAGTTGTGGAATCGGGTGACCCTCAATTCGGGAAACATGCGCTGGACCAAACCGACTGTCGAGGTGAACTCTCGAATCACACGGGCCAGAGTATTTCCGTTTATGGCTTCGTTGCTCACCGCTCGATCCAAAGACGTCTTCTTGTTGATCAGGCCGCCCTGGTGAATCGACATGAGTAACTCGCAGAATAGTTCTGTACCCTTCATACGGTCCAATTGCGCGGGCGATAATATTCGTTGCTGAATGAGGTAATTCTCATGCTTACGGACCAGCCGTTCGGCTTCTTTCAGGAACCGACTATTATAGAACCGAGCGTGACGTTTTTCGCCTGATGTCAAACGTTTTCCCGTTGAGTTGATCCTTACGAAGAGATCAACAATCTCAGATAACTCGCCGGATACTTCGACCGTCTGCAGTGGATAACACTCGAAGCGGTGTCGCAAGTCCGGCAAATAGCGACGGATCGCCTTCCAGTCCCACCACCGCAGCCCGTCGGCGTCGAGGTCAAACTTGGCTTCAAACCGGTCATTTTTGAACGCGCCAACCCCCATGAACATTAGAATGGTTTCCAGCCGCTGCTTACCGTCGATAACATCATAGATGGTCTTGCCTCGCGAACTCCGACAGTAAAGGAAGATGTTGGGCAAGGGGTATTCAGTAACAATCGACTGGACAAGACGGCGACGATCCATATTCGACCAGACAGACATCCGCTGGAAACCTGGTTGCAGGTTTATCTGGCCATGTTGAAACAGCAGAACCATTTCATTGATCGTTCGCCTGCCGTAGTCACTCTGGAGCGCCATATTATTACCTCCTGCAGAGCGGAGAAAACCAGGGAGGAACGGACGCATTCATTCTCATTCGGTTGACCCGTCCTTTTAAAAGAAAATTCCTTTTCTTGTCAATGCGGGTCTCTTAATTTTGAACCCGAGATCGACTCTTCCCATTGTGACTGATGATATCCCGGCCATAAACGGCTGTCAAGAACGCGAGCGGCTCAGCTCTTTTGGGCTTTAGCCATCGAGCTGACCTCGTTGCGATTCTCGAGGCGGATCAGCAGAAGGACTCCCCGGGTGGAGCCCCGCGAACCCCTACATGCTTGGTTTGGATGCGGATGACCTTCTCCCTCAAGGTGACGATAATCAGGTCGTGCTTCGCGACCAGAGCGCCGCAACGGCCGGCCCTGATCTTGGGCGTGATTTTGAGTTGATGAGCCCCCTGCCGCCGCGGCGCCACTTTCTGTGTAGAGCGGTTTCGCTCTTCTTCTCGTGCCCCTTCTCGCCTGTGGTGATTCTAACGTCCGCGATGGCTCGCGTGGGCGAGGACCAGGATGTATCGCCCTCCGTCGAGCTGTTTGCGACCGATCGGTTCAGGATAGTGTTAGCCCTTTCCGCCGCAGTGTGCCTTCCGGTAGGAATCGACCTCGGTCCGCTTTCCGTAGCCTTTCTCGCTCGCGGTGAAGACGTATCTTTCCCCCTCGCCGATCGACACCGTACCGATGACTTCGTCCTTCTTCGCCAGCGACATGCCGCGGACGCCCGCCGCTGTCCGGTCCATCGGCCGGATGTCCTTCTCGCTGAACCGGATGGCCTTGCTGAGGCGCGTGGCGATAATGATGTCGCGCTTGCCGTCGGTCAGACCGCGACCACATGAGCTGGCTCTTCGGATGGAGGCTCATGGCGATGATCTCGCCCTGCCTAATATTTCCGAAGAAGTTCGTTTTCTTCTGCGCTGGCTCGTGTCGTCATCATATCTATCTCGCAAACAAACCACAAAAAAAAGAATCAATATTACTCTCTTGACGGGGGACGCAAGATGAGGGACGAGAAAGACGTCTATTTGCCCTTCTTTTCCAGTTCCTCGACCCGCTTTTTGAGGTCCCTTATCTCTTTGACATAATCGTAAAGCTGGGGCAGCAGGACCCAAATCTTTCTCCAGTCCCTGATGTCCAGATGGGGGCTGCCCGAGACAAAAGATCCAGCCGGGATACTCTTGGTGATGCCGGACTTGGCCGCCGCGATCACGTTGTCTCCGATCTGGACATGGTCGGAGACCCCAACCTGCCCGCCCAGGATGACGTTCTTCCCGACCTTTGAGCTTCCGGCTATACCGGTGAGCGCGGCCAGGATCGAATTCTCGCCGATCTCGACGTTGTGGGCGACCTGGACCAGGTTATCGATCTTTGTTCCTTTCCGCACGACCGTCTCGTCGAGCGCGGCCCGGTCGATTGTCGCGTTGGCCCCCACCTCGACGTCGTCCTCGATAACCACCCGGCCCACCTGGGGAATTTTGAGATAGCGTCCGTCCTCGAGTTTTTCATAGCCAAATCCATCCGAGCCGACGACCGAACCGTTGTGGAGGATAACCCTGTTCCCGATCACGGTGTCCTCGCGGATGGAAACATGGGAGTAGATGAGACAGTTTTCTCCTATTCTGACCCGGGGATAAATGACCACGAGCGGATAAATGACCGTCCCCTGCCCGATTTCCACATCGTCGCCGATATATGTGAGTGGGCCCACCGCGACGTCGCCCCCGATCTTTGCCGACGGCGATATATCCGCCGTGGGATGGATGACGGCGGGCATGCGGAAAGGCTGGGAGAAGATTTCCACCGCTTTGATGAACGTGAGATGGGGGCGCGCAGACTTCAGGACGGGGATCTTTCCAAAGTCCTCATCTTGGGGGATGATCGCCGCTGAGGCCTGGGTGGCTTCCAGCTGCGTCCGGAATTTCCTCTGAGAGAGAAAAACGAGATCTCCCTGTTGGGCCCTTTCCAGGCTGGCGACTCCGCGGATCGACGTCTCACCGTCGCCTTCGAAGGGGCAGCCCAGCAGGCGGGCCAGCTCCTTGACGGTCAGGCAAATTTCATGAGGCCGGGGTGACATGAGCACGCCTCCGTTCGTTCAATACAGCCGCCAGCTCCGCTCCCCAGAGCAGGATGACGAGCGAAAAAGAAATCCAGAGGAGAAAAAAAATGATCGAAGTGAGCGTCCCCTGCACGAGCTTGGAGAGGACGATTCCGATGGCCGAGAAATGGGCCACATAAAAGGCAAAGATCCTTTTGAATATTTCCCAAAGCACGGCGCAGATGGAGGCCGCGATGGCCGCAGACGCGGTCTGGACTCTGACCTCGGGGATGAGCTTGTAGAGACTGAAGAGCACCAGGAACGTCAGGGCGTAGGGGATCAGGTACTGGACCAGGAAGCTGTCTACAAATCGAAGCACATCGGGATTGATGAAGTTGTCCACGAAGTCGTTTCCCCTGATTGACCTGTGCAGGGCCGTCCAGAAGGCCGTGATGGCCAGGCTGAAGAGCATGATGATGCCCATCGTGACCATGATGACGTATTCCATCAGCCGGTTGTAAAAGAAAGACTTGTGGTAGTTGGCTCGAAATATGAAGTTGAGGGTGTAAATCAGGTTGGAAAACAAAAAACTCGCGGCGATCAGGGAGCCCAGAAGCCCGAACAAGCCCAGGTTGGTGATGTTCTTGGAAACGGCCTGGATCTTCTGGAAGAAGCCGGGGTCCATCTTAGCGAAGAATTCTTCGGTGAAGAGATTGAGGCTGCGGAAGGCGATCTCGGAACTTCCCAGAATCTTGGTCGTGATATAGGCGAACA
>Ga0315282_10012981_pt1 | contig 12639 bp, 8 predicted proteins | sample YL17G07_20_MG_FD_203693 | JGI IMG/M metagenome (GOLD analysis project Ga0315282, IMG submission 203693) | Sediment microbial communities from Yellowstone Lake, YNP, Wyoming, USA - YL17G07_20 | ecosystem: Environmental > Aquatic > Freshwater > Lake > Sediment | place: USA: Wyoming | collected... | reverse complement strand
GTCCGATGCGGGCGTGGCGGTCCCGTCCGGCTCGTACATGATCTATGTGGACGCGGTGGCCGAGGACGGCCAGCGCACCCACGCGCTGAGCCGAGTGCAGGTCGGCCAGCGCTAACGACGCAGGCACGGGGGGTGGGCGCGGCGACGCGCCCGCCCCCGCGGTACGCGCCTCCGAGCGGACCGAGGCGCGAGGTTTGCTGCCGCACAGACTACGGGGGCGACCGGCAACGGATCCCGAGGCGTTCCGCGGGCGGTCCACCCTGTGGTTCTGAGTCGCCACAGCTTGGCGAGGTGAAGCCCCCATGGCCGGCACGCCGCGCAGACTCGCCCTTGCGGTCGCACTCGCCCTCTGCGCTCTGTCAGTCACCACGGCACTAGTCCCCGGCGTGGCGCAGGGCCAGACGTTCCTCATCGCCGGCGTGATCCGTGACTCGGTCACCGACGCGGGGGTACCCGGGGTCACGGTCACGGCAGGGCGGCATGAGGGGGGCGCCTCCACGCCGATCGTGGAGTTCCTGCCGCCGGCCACCTCGGTCGGTACAGGGGTCTTCCAGTTCCCTGATGCCCCGGCCGGAACGTACACGTTGACCCCGACCCGCACCGGCTACACCTTCACCCCCGTGTCCCAGGTGGTTACCGTCAACACCGGCGTCGGTGACAAGACGGACGCTGACTTCACGGCGACCGAGCAGCTGTACAGCATCTCCGGCACCGTCACCAGCGCCGGGGGACCCGTCCCCGACATCACCGTCTCCGACGGCTACCGAACCGTGCAGACCGACAGCACGGGCACGTACACGATCAGCAGCGTCCCCCTGGGCACCTTCATCGTGACGCCGACCGACGCGCAGGAGCGCTTCAGCTTCACGCCGAGCTACCGGCGCGTCACCGTGGCCGGGGAGAACATCACCGGCGCCAACTTCATCGCCGCCGCCCATACGTTCACCGTGAGCGGCATCATCAGCGACCCCGAGGGGAACCGGATGCAGGGCGCGCGGGTGTCGGTGGTGGGCGGACAGTCGGTGGCGGTGAGCAGTGCGGCCGGCGTCTACACGTTGGGCAACGTGCCGGCCGGCACCGTGGCGCTGGAAGCGACCCTCGCCGGCTTCACGCTGGTGGGCGCCGGCGGGCGCGACCTGAGCGCGATCTCTGTCACCGGCAACCTCAGCAACATTGACATCGTGGCCTACCCAACCTACAGCAAGCTCTTCGCGGCCGGCGTGCATCTGCTGGGCGTGCCTGTCGAGCCCGTGATCACCGATCCGGTGGCCACCTTCGGCACGGCGCAGGTGGCCCGGTACATCTCGGCGGATGCCGACCCGTGGGTCCTGGGCACCGCCGATCCGACGAACGCCGACCTGCTGGTGGCGCCCGGAGCGGGCTTCTTCGTCTCCTTCCCGACCGACCGGGAGGTCGTCGTCTACGGCACCGACGTCCCGCTGAGCACCCCGTTCAGCATGACCCTCCTGCCGGGCTGGAACCTGGTGGCAAACCCGTTCCCCAGCAGCCTGCCGTTCTTTCACCTGGTGCCGGCGGGCACCGCCCACGTGCGCCCGTACGGCTTCACCTACAACCCGACCACCAGGAGCTACGAGCTGGTCAGCGCGGATGCCGCCTTCGGCACCCCCACCGCGCTGTCGGCCTGGGAGGGGACGTGGCTGTACGTGACCGGGACCGGTGGCCAGACGCTGACTGTCAGCCCACCCACTGCCGCGACCGCCGCCGCCCCGCCTGCGACCGCGAAGAAGGCCGCCGGGGGGTGGATGCTGCCGGTCACCGCGCGGATGGCTGGCGGGGCGGACTGCAGCACGCTGGTCGGCGTCCGCGAGGCGGGGGCCTTCAGCGCGCTTAACCCGCCGCCGCTGTCCGGTGGAGTGGACGTGTACGTGTCCGGCCCGGGCGGCACGCGCCTGGCCGCGGACCTGCGCGGCCCTGGAGCGCTGCCGGCGATCTGGGACCTCTGGGTGGCCGGTGGCACGAATGGCGCGCCAGTGGAGCTGTCGCTGCCCGACCTGACGCGGGTACCCCCGGAGCTGCAGGTGACGCTGACGGACGTCGCCGCGGGCCGCACGTACCAGGCGCGGACGATGTCGGCCGTCCGCTTCCGCTCGGCGACCGACACCCCGCGGCAGTTCCGGCTGACCGTCAGCTCGCGGACCGCGGCGCCCCTGACGCTGCGGACGACGGCGGCCATGCAGCGGGGCGGCACGGTGAGCGTGAGCTACGTGCTGTCGGCCGCGGCGGACGTCTCGGCGGTTGTCCGCAACACGGCCGGTCGCCCGGTCCGGCAGCTCTGCGTGCAGCGCAGCGCGGAGGCGGGCGTGAACACGCTGCAGTGGAACCTGACCAGTGACGCGGGCGCCATGGTCCCGAACGGTCGGTACCTCTTGGAGCTGGAGGCGAGCAGCGCCGGGGGCGACCGAGTCCGGGCGCTGACCACGGTGTCGGTGGCACGGTAGAGACGCCACGCGCTCCCGGCTGCGGCCGAGGCGTCCGTCTGTGAGGGCCCGCGGCGTCGCGCCGTCGGGCCGAGACGGGGAGCCCGCCGGAGAGCGGAACCTTCGGAGGAGTGAGAGCGATATGAAGTCCATGCGGGTGGCTCGGCAGTTGGCAGTGGTGGGCGCAGTTCTGGCGAGCCTGGCGCTGGTCCTGAGTGGGTGCAGCGGCGGCGGTGGCGAGGCGGAGCCGGCGGGCGCCGGCACCATCACCGGCACGGTGGTCAGCTTTGTCGGTGCCGTGGAGACGCCGATCGGCGGCCAGGTAGTCGCGGTAGCGGGTAACCTGACTCACCGCGCCACCAGCAACGCGACCACGGGCGTTTTCACGCTCAGCGGCATGCAGGGCACCGTGGACCTGGTCGTCAACCCCGATGCCAACGGGCACACGTCCGATGCCGGCTGGGGGGTACCGCTGAACCCGACGGTCCTGGATGACGTCACCGTCCCGGCGGGTCAGTCGGTGTCGGTCGGCAAGGTCGTCCTGGGGCAGCTTCCGCCCGACCCGATCTTCTAGCCGCGGCGTCACAGCCGCCGGCCGCGGTCGCCCTGACCGCGGTGGCCTCTGCCTAGCGGGCGCTGTCTATTGCTTCGGCCTGACGGCGCCCTCTGCAGTTCTGGGCCCTGAGGGCCCGATCCCCGGCCTGCGGGTCGGCACGAGAGGTCTGCGGTGGCGATCCTCGTCATCTGCGCGCACCTGCTGCTCGGGACCGGCGCCTCGGCCGACTGGCCGCAGTTCCGCCATGACCCGGCGCGGACCGGCCTCGCCGACGGGCCGGGGCCGACCCTGATGCAGGCCGTCTGGTCCACCCCCCTGGGCGCTCCCGTCCATGCCTCGGCCGCCGTCGTGGCTGGGGCGGTGTACGTGGCCGACACCTCCGGCGTAGTCTACTGCGTGGACGCGGAGACGGGGCAGGTGCGCTGGTCCACGCCGCTCCCCGACTCGGTCACCTCCTCCCCGGCCGTGTCGGGCCAGGTGCTGGTGATCGGCTGCGTCAATCGGTTCATCTACGGCCTCAACGCCGCCAGCGGCGCCGTTCTGTGGCGGCTGCGCACGGGTCGTTCCGTCGTCTCCTCGCCCGCGGTGGTGGACGGCACCTTCCTGTGCGGCAGCACCGACGGCTCGTTGTACGCCGGTAGCCTGGAGACCGGCAAGGAGCTGTGGCGCACCGCACCCGGCGGCGAGGTGCAGGGCCCGCCTGCCGTGCTGGGGGACCGCGTGTACTACGGGGACATGAACGGGCACGTCTATGCCGTGCGCCTCGCCGATGGGCAGCCCCTGTGGCCGGAGCCCTACGCCGCGCAAGGGCCGATCCTGTCCGGGGTGACGGCCACGCCGGAGGCGGTCGTGGCCGCCTCGCTGGCCCCGACGCAGCTTCAGCCGCCGAACACGCGGGTCATCCACGTCCTCGCCCCGGACACCGGCCAGCTCCTCTGGGCGGGCAACCCGCCGAACGTGTGGGCCGCCGAGAAGGGCGAGGAGTCCCCGTCGGCCCCGGTCCTTCCCACCGTCCTCGGCGGCGGCCTCTTCTTCTCGTTCTACGTTGGCTACTCCAACTCCCAGCAGGTCTGGGTCAGCGCCGCCCTGGCCACCGGGGCCCGCGCCGGCGCGCTCTCCGGACCCGCCCGCAACCAGGTGTGGCCGATGAGCGACTCCTCGCCTGCGGTCGCCGACGGGGTCCTGTACTTCGGCGACTACGGTGGCCACCTGTGCCGGATCAGCATCGCCGACCAGTTCGCGCCGCTGCCCTGGCTGGACCTGGGCGCCAAGGTCTCCGCCTCGCCCGCCATCTCCGACGGCCGGCTATACGTCGGTACGGCTGACGGGAAGCTGCACTGCATCCAGTAGCTGCGCAGCTCGTCGTCCCAGCAGAACCGCAGCGGGGCCCGACATCGGGCCCCGCTGTTCCCTTGACGCGTGCCGCCGGGAGGTCCGACCGCCTGCGCCGTCCCCCGGGTCTTCGGCGCAGGCGCAGTCCCGTTGGCCGCTCAGGCCGAGTGGAGTGCTGCACCCAGTAGCTGGCCGCCGGAGGGTCAGACACCTGCCGCGGCGCGGCCTAGGGCAGGAAGTTGTACATGCCGCGTTTGAGGGCGATCCCGAGGATGCCCCAGCCGGCGCCGCCGACGAACTCCCCCAGGATGAGGCCGTAGAAGAAGTGCGCCGCCGGCCGAAAGGCGGTCATGCCGGCGTAGCGCAGGATGACGGTCTTGATCAGCCACGACACGAAGATGCTGGGCGCGAAGAGCGCCATGGACCACGACCCCGACACCGCCAGACCCGCCGGGTGAAGGACCCACCAGACGAAGCGCGACCGCATTGCCGACAGGAACACCGTCAGCACCAGGCCCAGGGCCATCGCGCCGACCGCGTGCCAGTTGGTCTGGAACGGCTGCTGCAGCCAGGTGGCAAGGCGGTTGAAGGCCTCCCAGCCCTTCCACTGCTGCGTGGTCCCGCCGTAGTAGTGTATCAGCTCCAGCAGGAGGCCCCACCCCAGGGAGATGCCCAGGCCCGCGGCGAGAGTCAGGGCGAGGGCTAGTCGCCGCTGCGAGGCGCCGGTGCGCTCGGCCAGCTTCATCCCCTCGATCTGGTGCGGCATGGGGTGGCTGCGCTGCGCACGGTTGAAGCTCCAGAAGAACGTGTACATGATGAGGTTCTGCCGGCCCAGCCGCGCGGGCCCGAAGAGGTTGGTCAGCGCCACCTCGGGGCCCGTGAAGTGGAGGTCGTGCACGGGGCTCCCCAGCTCTGCCCGGATGCGCGCCACGGCCACTGACAGCGCCACGTATAGCAGCAGGAAGCCCAGCGCCGGCAGCAGGTTCATGCGGGCCGCCAGGCACCAGGCCGTGAGGAACGCCAGCCCCCCGACCGCGCCCCACAGCGCCCAGCGGTAGGGGAGGGGCTCGCCGGAGTCGTCGAGGCGCTGCCGGCCGACGGCCGCGAACAGCGCCTCGCGCAGGTGCCGCCGGCTGCTCCACAGGGAGAACGCGCAGATAGCCATGTACGCGCCGAACGACTGCTCGTCAATCCACGGGGCGCGCGGGATGTTGCCCAGGCCAAAGGCCACCGTGAGGATGCGCACGACCTTCCAGTACAGGTAGAAGGCCCAGCAACTGAAGGCGAGGTCCTGCGGGATCAGGAACGCGAGCCCCACGGCGAAGGGCATCACGTTGAGCGGCGTCCAGCCGATCGCGGTCCACGGTGCCTCCTTGACCATCTGCCCCAGATCGTTCTTCCCCCAGTCGCCGCCGAGGGAGGGCACCTTGGGGTACAGCACGTGCAGGCCCCGCAGCAGGCAGACGCCGAACGCCGCGGCGAAGCCCGACCACATGAGGCGGCTGCGGAACAGCGGCGTGTGCTCCTGGGCCATCTCCAGCGGGAGCTGCACGATGGGGAAGGAGAGCTTCGCCTCCTCAGTCCACTGCTTGCGGAAGAGCGCATTGAGGCACAGCATCACCCAGAGCATCGCGAAGCTGAAGACGCCCCACGCCGCCGCGGGCCGCAGCCACGCGCGCCACGTAGGTGTCTGCCACAGGTGCTGGTGGCCGTCGAAGTAGCGGTCGAGCGCAACCGGGTCCGTGCAAGTGACCCACGGCGGGATCTGCTTCAGGAACAGCGTCTCGTAGCGGTTCTCCGGCGTGGCCGCCCAGAACGGATGGGCCACCACCGGCATCATGGTCTGGATCTGGTCGAGGCCGCAGACCGCGGTGGAGAGGGAGAGCATCGAGTAGATGGTCAGCAGCTCGCCGGGCGCGAGCTTGGCCCGCGGCCGGAAGCACCCCAGCAGTCGGTTCGCCGCCACCAGCACCAGCAGCGTCACGACCACGTTGAAGAACAGCGAGACGGTGGCCGGACGCGACTGGCCCGAGAAGAGCCCCCAGAGCACAAAGAGGCAGTTCGGCACCATCAGGGCGATGGCGAGGAGGACGGCGCGGGGGGTGACGCCGACGGCCCGGCTCACAGTTGCTCCTTGGTCGCACGGGATCAGGGGCGTTGCGGCGGCGCGGCATAGTCTTCCGCGGCCCTGCGCTCAGACCTCCGGTGCCCGGGCTGCAGAGGGGCGTGAGGGCCTGGTGGTGAACGTAGCGGGGCGTACGGCTGTGAGCGCTGGGGAGGGTGGCTGCTGTGACGGCGGGGCGAGTCACGCTGCTCCTGCTGGTGGTTCCGCTCTGTGGGGGGTGTCGCGACACGCGCCAAGCTCGAAGCCCAGCGGCGGCTCCGCCAAAGTTGGGTTCGGGCGGCCCACCGGTATGGCCGCGCGCCGAGATGCGGCAGCCTCAGGGCAAGGCGCTGCCAGGGCCCCCCTTTGGGCAGCCCCCCAAGGGTGGGACGTCGCAGGAGCAGTGGCCGGAGTGGGACGGCCTGCCGCCGCACACGTTCTCGGCCAAGGGGGTCTACGCCGCTCCCGCCCGGCAACTGCTGCAGCGGCTGAAGAAGGCGTACCCCGGGGTTGGGTTCTCGCTGGCGTGGGACGCCCAGCGACTGCACGTCTCCGTGCACGGCGTCACGGAGGGGGCGATGCAGTCCAGCCCGGGGCCGGGCGACCCGCTGACCCGGAACGAGCCGAACATGTGGCGCGGCGTGGAGAAGCTCGCCCTGAGCACCCCCTCGCCGCCGACCGCCGAGCTGTGGGTGAGCGTGGGGCCCGGAAGCGAGCGTTCGAAGTGGTGGGGCTCCGAGCGGTTCTACGGCATACACACACCTCGGCCGCAGCCGGCGCCGTGAGGGCTGCGGTCCAGGCCGCATCAGTCAGGCCAGGAGGGCAGTTGCTTGGAGGGTAAGGTCCTTGCGCTAGCGATGGCGTTCCGGCGCAACATGCCGGCCGTGGCGCGGCCCCTCGTGGACGCCGGCTGCGAGGTGGCGGAGAGCCCCGAGATGCGGGCGCTCCAGGCGGCGGAGTTGGTGCCGCTGGTGGGCGACGTGGACGCGATCATCGCGGGCAACGACCGGGTGGATGGGAGCGTGTTCGCCGCCGCGCCGCAGCTCAAGATCGTCTCGCGCTGGGGCATCGGCGTGGATGCCGTAGATCTCGCGGCGGCGACCGCGCACGGCGTGGTGGTGACGAACACCCCGGGCCTGACGGCGAACGCCGTCGCCGACTTCAGCTTCTGCCTCATGCTGGCCCTCGCCCGCCGACTGCCGGTTTGCACGGACCTGGTGTGCCGGGGCCAGTGGGATGAGGTGCAGGGCGTGGATGTCTGGGGGCGGACGCTGGGGCTGATCGGGTTCGGCTTTGCGGGGCAGGCGATGGCACGGCGGGCGCGCGGCTTCGCGATGCGGACGCTGGCGTACGACCCCCGTCGCGACGAGGCCGCGGCGTACGCCACCCGGACGCTGTTTGTGGACCTGCCGCAACTGCTCTGCCAGTCGGACTTCGTCAGCATCCACTGCGGGTTGTCGGACGAGACCCGCGGGCTGCTGAGCGCCGACCAGTTCCGCATGATGAAGCCCACCGCGTACGTGATCAACACGGCGCGCGGGCCGGTGGTGGACGAGCTGGCCCTAGCCGCCGCCCTCCGGGACGGCGAGATCGCGGGCGCGGCCCTCGATGTGCACGAGACCGAGCCCGTACCACCCGAGCACCCGCTGCGCAACCTGCCCAACGTGATCCTGACCCCGCACAATGCGTTCAACAGCGTGGAGACGGTCGCGGCCATCAACCGCGCCGTGGCCGAGAACTGCCTGACGGTCCTCCGCGGCGAGCGCCCGGACTCCGTCGTGAACCCTGAGGTCTACGAGCGCCGGCCATGAACGTGATCCTGGTGATCTCGGATACGCTGCGTCGCGACCATCTGGGCTGCTACGGCAACGAGTGGATCCACACGCCGAACCTCGACCGGCTGGCGGCGGAGAGCTTCGTGTTCGACCAGGCGTACGCCGCGTCGTTCCCCACGGTGCCGAACCGCCTCGATGTGCTGACCGGCCGCTACACCTTCACCAACCTCCGCTGGCAGCCGCTGCCGCCGAACGAGGTCACCATTCCGCAGGTCGTCGGCGCCGCCGGTTACGTCAGCATGATGATCGTGGACACGCCGCACATCATGCAGGCGGGCTACCACTTCGACCGCGGGTTCTCGGGGTGGGAGTGGATCCGCGGGCAGGAGAACGACCGCTGGCGCACCTGGCCCCCCGACCCTGCGCTGCCTGCGGCGCCGGAGAAGCTGCGCGAGCCGGAGCACACCGTCAAGCAGCACCTGCGCAACACCGCCGTGCGCCGGGGCGAAGAGGACTGCTTCTGCGCGCAGACGATGCGCACCGCGGCGGCGTGGCTCGAGGAGAACCGCACCCTCGACCGCTTCTTCCTCTACGTGGACACGTTCGACCCGCACGAGCCGTGGGACGCGCCGCAGCACTACGTGGACCTCTACGATCCCGGCTATGAGGGCGATGCGGTCTTCTACCCGCGCTACGGGCCCGCCGACTACCTGACGAAGGCCGAGCTGCGGCACATGCGGGCGCTCTACGCCGCCGAGGTCACCCTCGTGGACCGCTGGGTGGGGCACCTGCTCAGGCGGGTTGACGAGCTGGGGCTGCGCGACAGCACGGCGATCATCTTCACCACCGACCATGGGTTCTACCATGGCGAGCACGGCCTCACCGGCAAGTCGATCATCTGGTGGGGTGGCTATGCGAGCTGCCCCCTGTACGAGGAGGTCGCGCACATCCCGCTGCTGATCCGGCTACCGGGGCAGACGAAGGGCCGCCGGATCGCGGCCTACGCCCAGCCGCCGGACCTATTGCCGACGATCGTCGAGCTGACCGGTGCAGACGACCCCGGGACGACGAACGGCCACTCCCTCGTGCCGCTGATGCAGGGGAAGAGCCGGCCGGTGCGGCGCCTGTGCCTCACGACGCCCTCCCTCGCACACAGCCCCAACACGGGGGAGCCGACGACGATCACGATGGGCGAGTGGTCGCTGATCTACAGCGGCGATCCGGCCGCCGGCAGCGAGCGGCACGTCACCCGTGCGGTGGACGGCATCGCCCGCGCCGCCGGCGCGGCCGACGGCCCGCCGGTGAGCACGCGGCCGGAGCTGTACCACCTGCCCACCGACCCGGGCCAGAAGCGCAACGTGATCCGCAAGCACCCGGAGATCGCCCAGAAGCTCCATGCCGCGCAGGTGCGGATGCTGGAGGAGCTGGGCATGGAGGAGCAGTTCCTGCGGCATCGGCGGACGCTGTAGGGGAGGCATTCACGGTGCCCCTGCTCGGCCGGTGTTCGGGGGACTATGGCCGCGGAGACGTAACGTACGGCGCACCAGGAGGCCCGGCAATCCTGTCGGGCCGCTGTGGCCGCGTGGTCCTGATGTCTCCCAAGGCTCCGACCACAGCCCTCCACCCCGGCCCGACAGGATTGTCGGGCCTCCTGGTCCACCGGAGTGGCCCTGGGGTTCGAGCGCAGACCCATGTCCAGCGAGTGTGTGCGAGCGGCCTCTGAGCGCGACCCACCGAGGGAGGACCCCCATGCCCAAGATCGCGATGATCGGCGCCGGGAGCATCGTCTTCACGAAGACGCTGATGAACGACCTGCTGGCCACCAAGGCCACTGCGGATGCGCACTTCGCCCTGATGAGCCGCACCTGGCCGAAGCTGGAACGCATGCAGGCCTTCGTGCAGCGGGTCATCGACACCAACGGCCTCCCCGCTACGGTGTCGGCCACGCTGGACCGCGACGAGGCCCTCGAGGACGCCGACTACGTCATCGTGATGGTGCAGGTCGGCGGCTTCGACGCCTTCGCCGTGGACTACGAGGTGCCGCTGAGGCACGGTGTGGACCAGTGCATCGGCGACACGCTGGGGCCGGGCGGCGTCTTCCGCGCGCTGCGCACCATCCCCACCATCGTCGGCATCGCGCAGGACATGGAGGAGCTGTGCCCCGATGCGCTGCTGCTGAACTACACCAACCCGATGGCGCCGGTCTGCTGGGCCGTGGGGCAGGAGAGCGACGTGCGGTTCGTCGGCCTCTGCCACGGCGTGCAGACCACGATGGACCTGATCAGCGGATACGTGGGGGAGCGCAAGGAGGACATCGCGTTCCTCGCCGCCGGCATCAACCACATGGCCTGGTTCCTCCGGCTGGAAAAGGACGGCGAGGACCTCTATCCGCGGCTGCGCGCGCGGTTCGAGGAGCCGGGGCACTACGTGAACGAGAAGGTGCGCGGTGAGGTCATGCGCCAGTTCGGATACTTCATGACCGAGAGCACCGGGCACCTCTCGGAGTACCTGCCGTGGTTCCGCAGCAGCAAGCGGGCGCTGGACCTCTACTGCGACGAGCCGGGCTTCGGCGGGGAGTCGGGCGCGTACTACAAGTGGGGCAAGGCGATCGCCGAGAGGTTCAGCGAGGTGGACGCGCTGAGCTTCGAGACGCCGGAGCTGGAGCGGCGCAGCGCAGAGTACTGCTCCCACATCATCGAGGCGGTCGAGACGGACGGCATCTTCCGCTTCAACGGCAATGTGCGCAACGACGGGCTGATCACGAACCTCCCCGAGGGCTGCTGCGTCGAGGTGCCGTGCTACGCCGACCAGATGGGCGTGCACGCCACCTTCATCGGTGACCTCCCGCCGCAGCTCGCGGCGCTGAACCAGAGCAACGTCACGGTGCAGGGCCTGGCGGTTGAGGCGGCGCTGAGCGGCGACCCAGAGATGGCGTTCGCCGCCGTCGCGATGGACCCGCTCACCTCGGCGGTGCTGACGCTGCAGGAGACGCGGGCGATGGTGGCGGAGATGCTGGAGGCGGGGAAGGAGTGGCTGCCGCAGTTCGAGGGCCGCACGTTGGCGGCCACGCCGACGATCAGCGTTCCCAAGGATGTGAAGCGCGCCGACGTCCCCCTCGACCCGGCCCTCGCCATTGGCAAGCGCTTCGCGAAGCTGATGGAGGTGGAGGTCAAGCCGGAGGAGAGGAAGCCGTAGCCGGGTCACTCCGTGACGCGGTCCTCTGCCGCGCGGCGCCGCTGCGCGCGCAGCGGCGAACGGCGTCACGGAGTGACGCCGCTACGGGCAGCAAACGCCCTACTTCCGCCGCCGTAGCAGCCCCACCAGCGCGTACGTGACCAGCGCTGCCCCCGCGAGCCCGGCCAGCGGCGCTGTTGCCGCGGGCGGGAAGTCGCCGCGGCCGGCGGGCTCCTGGGGGCCTCGCAGGCGCACCGGCTGCATGGCCAGTGGGAGTGTCACCATCTCGTCGCGCCGCTCGGGCGCCCGCCACGTATGGAGGCCCCGCAGGTCGTCCAGCGGCGGCTTCCACTGCGCCGCCCCATCCCCTAGTTCCGCCAGCGTGTCTCGGAACAGCACCGCGAAGGGTTCGGCCTCGTGCTGCCCGCACTCGAACAGCAGGCTTGGCGCCCCGAGGTTCTCCGCGAAGTGCCGGTGTGCTAGCGACAGACGGTAGCCGCGGCTGCTATACGTCTCGCGCACCGGCCAGCCCGCAAGATTCTGGCGTCGGGCCAGGGCCCGCTGCAGCGTGCGCGTGGTCGCCGAGACCGGGCCGCCGGGCTGGTACGCCTCCAGCAGGTCGTGGGTCTCGCCGTGCCAGGGGCTGTTGGGGTCCTGCGGGTCAAAGACGTGGCAGTCCAGCACCACGTGCGGTTGCCACCGGAGGAAGCAGCGCTCGATGGCCTGCGTCTCCGGCTGCGTGCGGGACTGCCAGTCGCGGTTGAGGTCCACGCCGCGGGCGTTGCCGCGCATGTCGGCGACCGCCCCGTCGGGGTTGGCGTAGGGGATCAAGATGAAGGACACGCGCTTCAGCCGCCGCATCGTCTGCGGCGTCGCGTCGTTGCGCCACGCCTCCACGACCCGGCAGGCGGCCAGTTCGCTCCCCGGCTCGTGCCCGTGCTGGCGGCAGATCACCAGTACGCGGATCGCGTCCTCCATCCGCGGCGCTCGTGTCACCACGACCGCGGCCAGCGGCAGGCCCGTCAAGGACTTGCCGATCGGCTCGATGGCCACCAGCGGGCTGGCTTCGGCGGCGTCGTTGAAGTACGTGATGCCGTCCACGTACGCCAAGCCGCGCGGCCGGTCCCAGGCACGCGCTTGCGCGGCCGACCCCAGCAGGGCCGGTATGGCGAGGATGGCGGCAAGGTGCCTCACGGTCATGCGGCTCGTGCACATCGCTAGGGGGTAGTCGCCGTACCGTGGATCGTGACGCGCGGTACC
>Ga0315282_10012980_pt1 | contig 12642 bp, 11 predicted proteins | sample YL17G07_20_MG_FD_203693 | JGI IMG/M metagenome (GOLD analysis project Ga0315282, IMG submission 203693) | Sediment microbial communities from Yellowstone Lake, YNP, Wyoming, USA - YL17G07_20 | ecosystem: Environmental > Aquatic > Freshwater > Lake > Sediment | place: USA: Wyoming | collected... | reverse complement strand
GCCCGCGGCGGTCTCACCACAATTCCTCTTAAACCCGAGCACACGAATCCTTGGATCGCCCGAGGCCATTTCTTTCAGGATTCTTCGGCTTCCGTCGATGCTGCCGTCATCGACGAAAATCATCTCACAGGATTTCCCGAGGGGTTCGAGCACCTTTAAAAGCTGGGGGATCAGTATGGGAAGGTTCTCTTCTTCATTGTAAACGGGGACCACTACCGAAATGCCTATCTTCTTCTCATCTCTCACGCGCCCGTTGATCCTCCTTGATACTGACCAATTCATGTAGCCGCAACCTTCAGGTTGCGCTACTTTAACAGACCTCGAAATCAGAGGCTAAAGCCTGCGGCTACCAAAGCCTTGCTTCGATCATTTTCCAAAGAACTCCCGGATATTGCTACACACATAATCCACTTCCTGTTTCGTCAGTTCCGGATAGATCGGAAGGGAAAGGATCCTCCCTGCTGCCTCTTCGGTCCTTTCCAGTTTCGGCTGCGGACCGAGGGCCTGGCGAACCGCCGGTTGTTGATGGTTGGGGATGGGATAGTGAACACCGGTCTGAATCCCTTTCTCCTTCAGGTGGCCTGCGAGCCTTTCTCGATCCGGAGCCTGAATGACAAAAAGATGAAATACAGGTTCTGCCCAGTTTTGAGTCTTAGGAAGAACGAGAGGCAGTCCCGACAGCCCCTCACCGTACCACCGGGCAACCTGTCTTCTCGCCTCGTTGAACTGATCCAGGCGCCGAAGCTGTAATCGTCCTACAGCAGCCTGAATCTCATTGAATCTCAGGTTGTATCCAACCAATTCGTGTTCATACTTCTCCTTTCTCCCGTGGTCTCGCAGCATCCGGGCTGTCTCGGCAACCTTTTCCTCGGAGGTCACAAGGATACCACCATCTCCAAAGACCGTCAGGTTCTTCGATGGGTAGAAGGAGAAGCAGCCGGCCACACCCATCGTCCCCACCCGTTTCCCCTTATAGCGGGATCCATGGGCCTGGCAGCAATCCTCCAAAACAAAAAGTCCGTACCGCTTCGCCAGGTCGAGGATCGCGTCCAGGTCTGCTGAATGTCCGTAAAGATGAACGGGAAGGATCCCTTTGATTCGCCCGGTCTCCGGTCTATTTGCCCTCTCTTTCAATATCGTCTCGATATGTCCCGGATCCATGGTGAAGGTCTCATCGATGTCGACAAAGACAGGGCGAGCCCCAACATGAAAAACGGGCTCTACCGTTGGAAACGCCGTAAGAGAGGGGACAAGGATGGCATCTCCTGGTCCAACTCCCAGTGCCTCGAGGCAGAGAAAGAGAGCGGATGTCCCCGATGAGGTGAGAACTGCGTATTTCGTCCCGATGAACCGGGCAAACTCTTTCTCGAACTCTTTGCAGTTTCTTCCAAGGATATACTGCCCTGAATCGATGACTTCCAGGACGCGGTCCTTGATTTCCTTATCGACATAGGGTTTCGAAAGAGGGATTTTCATTTCTGCTCCTTCCCACGGTTTAGAGAATCGCAAAGCGCATAGTGCAAAGCGTATAAAGCCAACTGTCAGGTCTACATAATTGCCCATGGCCAGTTGGCCACTCACAAATCCCGCCCTTAGGCGGGGAAAACTGACCTGTTACGGACACGCAAGACGGACACGTCACTTTGGGTTCAAGGATCTACCATTCCATTTCCAGTCTCGCTCCTCTTCGGGAGGATTCATAGCAGGCCTCAACCACCTTCAATGCCTCGTAGCCCGCCTGGCCATCTGCGAGGGGTTTTGAACGATTCCGGATGGAATCGATGAAGGCCTTTAGCTCCATCTTCAGGGGCTCTTCTCCATCAAGGGGAATTTCGGAAACCTCTCCTTCCAGGGCCACGCAGCGCTCCCCTTGCTTCTCATGGTGGTTATCACAGAAAAGGAGGGAGTTCTTCTGAAAATCGCAGTAAAGGCTTGCCCGGTCTCCCACAATCGAAATGTCCCTTCGTTTCTCCGGAGGCATATAACCCGCCTCGATAAAAACCATTTTCTTCCCATATTCCAGGGCGGAGAAGGACGTATCATCCAGTGGAAGATCCAGGTAATGCCTGATCACGGCCGTCACCGCCCGCGGGGTCTCTCCGAAAAGAAAGTTGAAAAGGTCAACATAGTGGATCGCATCGGTCTGTGTCACGCCCACATCCGTCCTCGGCCTTTTGAATCCCATGAAATGGCCATAGGCGTACTGAACCGTTCCGAGTCTTCCCTCTTCAAGGAGATTCTTTATCTTTGCGGGAGCGGGATGATACCGGTAGATATGGCCCACCTGAAGGATGAGCCCTTTCCCTCCGGCTGTCGCGATCATCTCCTTCGCTTCTTTTGACGTCACCGAGATCGGTTTTTCCACGAAGACATCTTTCCCACTTTTAAAGCAGTCTTTGCAGATGCTGAGATGACTATCGGCAGGCGTGACGATATCGACACCCTCCACTCGATCCAGAAAATCATGATAATTCAATGAGAAATGGTCCGCCGGGATTGAGAACTCCTTACAGACTTTCGATTGACCCGGGTCCGAGTCGGCAACGTAAAGCTCATCCGCGAGTTTCATAAGAGACTTCAAATGATTCCTTCCCCATCTTCCCACACCGATCAATAAGATTCGCATGTTCATCCCTCGAGAGCTACGCTTTTCTCCGCAAGTCGCAGGCAAAAATTATAACAGAATAACCCCCCCAAGACAAAAAGGCCAGACAGAGTACATAGAGGATCCATCCGCTGTTTTGGATGATCGGAAAGACCCTGGTAAACATCATCTCCTCAAACCTGTTCTCGAAATCGAGCCTCGTCCCGAGGGTCAGGACGTCTTCACTGATCTTATTCTCGTCAACACTCACTCTCAGGATGTGGTGAAATCTTCCCCATTCTGGCTGGTAACTCTTGAATCGACCTCCTCCTCCCGAAACGACCAGGTTGACCCCTTTTCGTTGGCCTCTCCAGTAGCCGTGGTAATCTCCGAAGAAGCAGGTCGTCACATGGTAAGCCTCGATCAGGGAGAAGAACTCGTCTTCCCTGGGAAGGGGACCCTCGATGAAACTGGCCAACCCTTTCGGCGGATAATGAACAAAAACAAAGATGTTTCTTTTCCCTTCTCCCCTCCGGGATAACGTTTCACGGAGATAACTCACGTAATCGCCCGGTTTTTTCAGGTCGACGCCGCAGAGGACAAAAAGGCAGTTATTAAAAACGAAATCGAGGTTTCTGGGACCGTAAAGAGATTCGTAAATCTCCGGCGTTACACTTCTCCCGGGACGCTTTATTTTTGACGCGTAATCGATGTCATGGTTCCCGGCGACAAGAAAGACAGGAAAGGATGGCCTGACCTCTGTCGTCATCTCCTTCAGGAAGAGACGATGATGCCATAGATCGGGCTCCTTGACAAAGTCGCCCAGGATGACCATGAAAGAGGGTTTCCCCTGCTTCACTGCCATTTCGATCAGGCTCTTGGCTCTTTCACTGGTCTGGGTATCCCCGATCACGAGAAAAGAAAAAGGAAGACCCTTCTCCTCTAGTGCCTTGACATTTGCAGCGCTATTTCCGATGAAATGCCCCGGGGGGCTGTTCCGATAATCCTGGTAGTAACCCATGCTGAGCAAGACGAGTCCACTCAGAAGAAGAGAAAACGCAGAACTCAGCAGCCAAAGGGTTCTTCTTCGATTGAAAATCTTCATCATCCCTTTCCGTGCACTTCGACCATGGCCTGCTATGTTTCTATCCTGACAAATCACCTGATTGCTGCTCAGAAACAGTCTGGCGGGAAGGAGGAGAAGTGTCGTCCTTGTTTCCACAGCCTTTCAAAATTTCAACCCTGGACTCAGATGGTAAATATATAGCAGATGGCAGGCTAAAAATAAAGATGAAACGGGACAAATCCGCATGAAGATTTCTTAATTCCGAGAGGACGTAAAATAGTTCAAGACCCGGTTGGGCCTTCCGAAAGAGCAAATTCCTAAGCCACCGAAGACAGCAAAAATCCAATACAGATTAAAGCGATCCCGATATAACGCATGGTCGGAATACTCTCGAGAAAGACGATTCGCGCTGAGAACATCACCAGAACAAATATCAGGGCGGTAAAAGGGAAGGCGAAGCTTAACGTCGTCCTGGAGAGGGCAATAAGCCAGAGGAGCGTACTAATAATATAGAGGCACAATCCGGAAAAAACGTAGGGATTGAATACCAGTTTGACCAGTCCACCGATCACGGAACCCTTCAGGGTTATTTCGCCTAAAACAAGGACGCCCTTCTTGAAAAAGGTCTGGCCCAGGCTGGCCGAAATGACCGAAATCAAAAACAGCCATACGGGTTTCATCTCATCCCCTCCTCCGGTTTTAAACAACCGACCTGAGCTAAAACTAACCTAATAAGAGTTAACGTTCAAGATCATCCTCTCGGGAGGGTTTCTCTCCCCCAAAGGAGAGAGGAGGCCCTTGTGCTTAATTGATCGTGGCCGGTTCGCTGCTTACGAATCGCGCCTCGGGCCGGGAAAATGCTCTTCGGGATATAAAGGGCTATGGTTAAGGTTAGGAAGCCGGTTTGGTGTGTAGTAGGGAACGGTTTGAAACCGTTCCCTACGGGTAATGGTTAAAGATTTACGGCCCATTGAGCTTGTAGGGGCGGGTTTCAAACCCGCCCCTACGACTAACAAGACCGGCATCCTGACCCTGACCCTGACCTTAACCCAGAAGGCTTTTATTTTCCAAACAAAATTGGATTGACTGACACTGATCACTGACACTGAACCTTATTTTCTAACTGACATTCGATTCATTCGTTATCATTCGTGTTATTCGAATCCATTTTCTCCAACGGGCCTTCTTCTTCCCCGGGATGAAGAAATCTTCATCTGTCTCTAATGCCAATTTAATCTCCTCGGTTTAAGATAGGCCCTGGGTTCAGCGTTTTCCTTATCCTTCTCAGTCAAAGCGACGCCCCTGATGATGGCATAAGAGAATTTCATTGCAAGGTATTAACTGGGGATAACACTTTCCCCTCACCTGTTGGCGATGATTTCACACTGAGCTATGGAATCACCTATGTTGTCCAATGATCTCAAAACGGCCCACTTGGCGAAGAGCAAAATCCTAATTCTTTTGATCGTTCCTTTACTCCTTTACTTAGCCCTATTGCCTGTAAGTCCTCTGATTGAGCCTGACGAAGCCCGTTACAGTGATATTCCGAGTCTCATGAATCGCACGGGGGATTACGTGACCCCCCATCTCGACCATCTGATTTATCTTGAAAAACCCCCTTTATGCTATTGGGCGACGTCCTTATTCTTTGAAGTATTTGGAGAAAATGAATTCTCTTCAAGGCTTCTTGCCGCCCTTTGTGGATGGGGATGCCTCATCCTGGTCTATAAAATGGGAAGCTTCTTACAAGATGAAAAAACAGGGCTCTATTCGGCCGCAGTTTTGAGCACCTCTCTTTCTTTTTTCATCTTTAGCAGGATGAATTTATTGGATATTCCTCTCACATTCTTTGTGTGCCTTGCCACCTGGGCAGGATATCGGTGCTTTGCCGAAAACCGTCAGAGAAAAGGCTGGCTTTACCTTTTCTACCTCGCCAGTGGCCTCGCCTTTCTGACGAAAGGATTAATCGGGATCGTCTTTCCATTCGCCATCACTACGATCTGGTTATTCGCTTGCAGAAGATGGCGTGATGCCTTGAGGCTCTTTTCTCCCGTCGGAATGATCCTCTTTTTTATGATTTCATGCCCGTGGGTTATTCTCGCTCAAAGAGCCAACAAAGACTTCCTGTGGTTTTTTTTCATCCAAGAACATTTCCTGAGGTATACCACAACGATCCATGGGCGGACAGGCATTTTTTTGTATTATGTTCCTGTCATCCTATTTGGAGCCATGCCATGGTCTGCTTTTCTAATGAAATCCATAAAGGGAGGAATAGAAAATAGAACCCTCCTCTTCAGGAAGGCCGACAGGCTTTTTCTGATGATATGGATCACCTTTATCTTTGTATTCTTTTCCTTTTCTTCTTCCAAGCTGATGCCCTACATTCTTCCTATTTTTTTGCCCATTGCTTTACTCATCGGCCGTCTTTTCAGCTGGCATGAAGATCAACCCGTCAACCTCCTAAAGGGCGTCCCTAAAAACCTTCTCCATCACCTCCCGGTCATTTTACAGTCCTTATTGTTCATCACCCTGCTTCTTTTGCCCCCTTTCTTAGAAAATAGGAAACTCGGTAAAGCATTGATGATCATGCCCATCGATCACTGGTGGAGATGGGTTCTGATCCCAATTCTATTTCAGCTATTGACCATTTTCCTGCCCGATCTGGTTGAACGGAGGTGGAGGGAGGGGTGGTTTTTAACGGCCTACATCCTTTCCGCTTTTTTCCTTGCGGCTTTAGTCTTCCCTATCTCTAAATTTCTGTCTCCCTACAAATCCGCTTACCCTGTTGCGCGGGCAATCAAGAAGCTCCTTCCTGTCGATCAGGAGTTGTTTCAATTCAGGACTTCTCTTTATGGAATTGACTTCTATGATAAAATCAGAACGCCCAGGGTTGATGCTTCCGGAGAGCTGAGGTTTGGCATCGAGAAACTTTCTCCGAATGAGCGAACTCACTATTTTCTCTCTTCCGAGGCATTTTTTAAGCTTTGCGAAGGGAAAGGGACGGTTTACTGTGTGACACAAAACAGTAAGAATGTTGCGGAATTGAAAAGGAGAGTTCATAATATGGAAGTGATCTGGCAGAACGGGGTCTTTTATTTTCTACGATTGAGGGATCACGATCCCCCCGAAGATCCAGAACCTGGTTTATGACAACCCGAGAAAATTCCCTGCCTTTGAATCGAGGAACTGTGAGCTCCACAAAGAGTAAAATCCTCTTTCTTTTGGTCATCCCCCTGCTTCTTTATATTATGCTATTGCCTGTGATCCCCCTTACGGAGCCTGATGAAGCCCGTTACAGCGATATACCCAGCCTGATGAATCGTTCCGGGGATTACGTCACCCCGAGATTGAACCATGTGGTTTATCTGGAGAAGCCCCCCCTCGCCTACTGGGCAACCGCCTTTTTTTTTAAGATATTCGGAGAGAATGAATTCTCGTCGCGGCTCTTTTCGGGTCTTTGTGCCTGGGGATGTATCCTTCTCGTTTATGCTATCGGGGCTTTTCTCTACGATGAGAAGACAGGACTCTACTCAGCGGCGGTCCTGAGCACGTTTCTGTACCACTTTATCCTTGGCAGGCTCAATCTTCTTGACATCCCCCTGACCTTTCTTGTGAGTCTCGCCATCTGGGCGGGCTTCAGGTATTTTAGCACGAACTGCCCGAGGAGGCAGTGGATCTACCTCTTCTATTTTTCCTCCGCCCTGGCCTTTTTGACAAAGGGTTTAATTGGAATCGTTTTTCCTATTGCCATCGTGGGAATATGGCTTACCCTCCAGAAGAGATGGCGTGACATTTTGAAGCTCATCAACCTCCCGGGGATTCTTCTTTTTCTCGCAGTTACAAGTCCGTGGATCTTGTTGGTACAGAAAGCGAACAGTGATTTCCTCCGCTCCTTCTTCATCCGTCAGCATTTCCAGAGATATACTACGGACGCCTATGGACGCGTCAATGTCTTCTATTACCTTCCCATAGTCGTTTTTGGAACGGTTCCATGGCTTGCCTATTTCATCCAAATCCTGTGGAAGGCCAAGCAGAGGACTGTCATCCTCAAGACTGCCAAACATGGCTTGCTTCTGACCTGGATGATCTTCATATTGGTATTCTTTTCAGTTTCGTCCTCAAAGATGGTCACCTACATAGGACCGGTGTTTCTACCCGTCGCCATCCTTTTTGGCCGTGCCTTCAGGATACAGGAGGAGGAAGAGGCCGGTTCGACAGGGGAGGAAAGTCGGGGGCTTTTTCGCCAATGGCCTGTCGTGATTCAGTCCCTCCTGTTTCTCATCCTGCTGTTATTGCCACCCCTTTTGAAAGAATATGCGGTCCCGCTCCGGGAATGGTGGCCATTTGTGATCCTGCCGATTCTGGTGCTCATTCTGACTCCCCTCTTAACGGATCGGGTCTGTTCGAGATGGAGAACGGGCCGGTTCCTGACAATCTATCTTCTTTCAGCCCTATTCCTGGGGTCCATTGTCTTTCCCCTCTCTCGCTATCTCGCGCCGTACAAATCGAGCCTTCCCGTCGCGCAAGCCATAAAGCAATACCTCCCCGCCAATGAAGAATTATACCAGTACAGAATTTATCTCCGGGGCATTCATTACTACTCCAAAATCAGGACCCCGATCGTCGGAAGGCCCGACGAGCTCGCAACCGGGAGAGATCGGCTTCCTCCCGAGGAGAAGGCTCGCTACTTTCTTCTTGTTGACAAATTCGATCAAATCTGTAAAGAGAAAGGCGAACTGTATTGTGTAACCAAAGGGGATGACAAATTTGAGGAGCTGAAGAAGAAGACCCCTCATCTCAGAGTGATTTGGAAGAACAGCGCCTTCTATCTCTTGCACTTACGATTCTAACCCGAAGATCAGGAACGTCTTATGAGAATTCGAGAAGACTTTCTCCCGTTAAGCAGACCCTCCATCCGCGACCAGGATATCGAATCGGTCGTCCGATGCCTCAAGTCCGGGTGGATCACAACAGGTCCTTTTTGTAAGGCCTTTGAAGAGAAATTCTGTGAAATCACAGGCGCCCCCCATGCCACTTCGCTCTGTTCAGGGACCGCGGGAATGCATCTCCTCATGCCGGCCTTAGGGATTAAAAGGGGGGACGAGATCATCACCCCCTCCATGACCTTTGCTTCCACCCTCAATCTGATCACGCTTTACGGTGCGAAGCCCGTTTTTGTCGACATTCATTACGATACGCTCAACATCAATGCCGATCGAATTGAAGAGAAGATCACAGGAAAAACGAAGGCCATTATCCCTGTTCATTTTGCCGGCGCCCCGGCCGATATGGATAAGATCCTGGAGGTGGCGGCGAGATTCAACCTCCCCGTGATCGAAGACGCAGCCCATGCCCTTGGCACGTATTACAAGGGCACCCCGGCGGGAGGATTTGGCCAGATCTCGATCTTTTCCTTTCATCCCATTAAGAACATCACCACCGGCGAGGGCGGCATGATCGTTCACAGTGACGATACCCTTGAAAGAAAATTGAGGCTTCTCCGTTTTCACGGGATCGAAAGGGATGCATGGAAGCGCTACGGGAAGGGTGGAAACCCTCAGTATGATATCAACACGCCAGGATTCAAGTACAACCTGACAGACATCCAGGCGGCGCTCGGGCTTGCTCAACTCTCCAGATTGGGCGAGATGAATCACCGAAGAAGCCAACTGGCTGCTCTTTACAGGAAGGGATTGGAAGGCATCAGCGGGCTGGATCTACCGGGCGTCCCGGCCTATCCCCACACTCACGCCTGGCATCTCTTTGTCATCAAGGTCGTATCGATGGACCGGGAACGGTTCATGGAGAAGCTATCTGAATATCAAATCGGATACGGGATTCACTTTCCCGCCGCACACCGCTTGAGCTATATCAGGAAACGATTCAGGGTGAAGGAGGGTGCGTTGAAAGAAACGGAGCGGGCCGCCCAAAGGATTGTATCCCTGCCTCTGTTTCCTGACATGAAAGATGAAGATGTCTTCTATGTGTGCGAGGCCATCGAGGAGATTTTGAGCCATGGATAGAAGGCCGATGATTTCTCTGGTGATCCCGGTCTACAACGAGGAATCGAACCTGCCTGCTCTGATGGGACGCATCAGGCCCGTCATGGAAAAGTCGGGGAAGAAGTACGAAATCATATGGATCGACGATGGGAGCGCCGATAACAGCCTTTCCCTATTGAAGGGGTTTGCGACACAGCCTGATGTGCGGGTCGTGGAACTGACGAAGAACTATGGACAGCATGCTGCCATTTTGTCGGGGTTTTCCATTGCGAAAGGCGACATCATCATCACTCTGGACGCAGACCTCCAGAATCCTCCTGAAGAGATTCCAAACCTGGTAAAGGTGATGGAAGAGGGAGATTACGACGTGGTCGGCACCATCAGGAGGAAGCGACAGGATTCGATCTTCCGGACCCTCCCCTCCAGGGTGATGAACATCATTGCGAGAAAGATTACAAAATGCAACATGACGGACTGGGGATGCATGCTCCGGGCTTATCGCCGGAGTGTGGTAGAGCGGATGGTCAACTGCCACGAGCAGTCGACCTTCATTCCGGCGTTGGCAACCTATTTTGCCAAGCGGGTCACGGAGATTGAGGTGGCCCATGAAGAGAGGCATGCCGGACAGTCCCATTATTCCCTGAGAAAACTGATCAACCTTCAGTTCGACCTTGTATCCTCATTCTCCGATTTCCCCTTGAAATTGATTATGTATTCCGGTCTCGGGATAGCTCTTCTGGGAGTCTCCTTTGGTCTCATGCTCGGGATTGCCCGGGTGATCTATGGTGCGCGCTGGGCTGCTGAGGGTGTCTTCACCCTGTTTGCCGTCCTCTTTGCCTTTGTAGGCTTTCAGTTTTTTGCCCTGGGAGTGATGGGCGAATACGTTGGCAGAATATACAGGGAGGTCAGAAAAAGGCCCGAATACGTGATTCAGAAGATTTATTGCTCCGATCCCGAAGGAGAGCATCCATGAAAACGGTCGTGTTCGCCTATCACAATATGGGAATCGTCGGGCTTGAGTCCTTAGAACAAGAGGATTTCGATATAAGAGCGGTTTTCTCCCACCAGGATGATCCGCGGGAGAACGTCTGGTTTGAGTCGGTTGTCGAATGGGCCAAAAGGCATCAAATAGAGGTATTCTGTCCTGAAAATGTGAACACGCCTCATTGGATCGGAGAGATTGCCAAAATGGCGCCGGAGGTTGTTTTCTCGTTCTATTACCGGAGCCTGTTGGGTAAGGAGATTTTAAGTATTCCACCCCGGGGAGCTTACAATCTTCATGGCTCTCTCCTCCCTGCCTATCGGGGAAGAAGCCCGGTCAACTGGGTTCTTGTGAACGGCGAAAAACGTACCGGTGTCACCCTCCATCACATGGTCGAAAAGGCGGATGCCGGAGATATCGTGGGACAGAAAGAGGTCCCCATCGAATTCGAAGATACGGCTTTAACTCTCTATGGAAAGCTCTGTGGCAAGGCAAAAGAACTCCTTGATGAATGCTTCCCTCTTTTAAAAAATGGGATAGCCCCCCGCAGGCCGCAGGATTCAAGACTGGCGAGCTATTTCGGCGGCCGGAAACCGCAAGACGGAAAGATCGATTGGCATTGGCCGGTCATCCGAATCTACAATCTGATCAGGGCCGTTACGGAACCCTATCCGGGAGCTTTCGCTATCCTCCCTGAAGGTGAAAAATTGTTTATCTGGTGGGCTTATCCGGAAGAGGACGTTCCATCGGATCTTGCCGAGGGTACGGTTGAGGTGGAGAAGGAGAATGTCTACGTCAGGGCATCGGAGGGTCGACTCCGGTTGGTCGACGTTCAAATCGCACAGGAGAGGATGGAGAAACAGAGAATCCTCGAATACTTCAAAAATCGGAAAGGAACCGTTCTAAAATGAAAATATTAATTCTCGGGGTCAATGGTTTTATCGGTCATCATTTAGTCCACCGAATCCTTGATTCCACGGATTGGACTGTTTACGGCATGGATCTCGCATTCGACCGGCTCAGTAAACTACTCTGTAACCCGCGTTTTACTTTCCTGGAAGGGGATATTTCAATCAACAAGGAGTGGATCGAATATCACGTCAAGAAATGTGACATCATCATTCCCCTGGTCGCCATTGCCACACCCAAGCTCTATATGGAAGACCCGATCGCCGTCTTTCATCTCAATTTCGAAATGAATCTCAATATTGTGAAGCAATGCGTCAAGTATCACAAAAGGATCGTCTTCCCTTCCACCTCGGAGGTTTACGGTGCGTCCACGGATCCTGAGTTCAAGGAAGATGAGACCTTTCTCGTCCTGGGGCCCATCCAGAAGGAGCGCTGGATCTATGCGTGCTGCAAGCAACTTCTCGATCGGGTCATTTATGCGTACGGAACCAGGGGACACCTGGAATTTACCCTCTTCAGACCCTTCAACTGGATCGGGCCAAGGTTAGACTCTCTCGATACCGCGAAGGAAGGAAGTTCCAGGGTGGTCACACAGTTTATCGCAGATCTGCTGATGAAGAGACCTCTGTCGCTCGTGGATGGCGGTCATCAAAAGCGGTGCTTTACCTATGTTGACGACGGCATCGGTGCCCTGATAAAAATCCTGGAAAACAGGAACAATTGCTGCAGGAACGAGATCATCAACATTGGGAACCCCTGGAATGAATGCTCAATAAAGGAACTTGCTCATCTTCTGAAAAGAATCTTCATGGCCCATCCCCGTCACAGGCAGGATAACGATTTTTCTGAGATTATTGAAATGTCCGCTGAATCCTACTACGGTCAGGGGTACCAGGACATCACCACCCGGAAGCCCAGCATCGAAAAGGCGGGAAAACTCCTCGGTTGGACTCCCGGGGTCGGGCTGGAGGAATCCCTGAAAATAACGCTCTATGCCTTCTTAGAAGAGAATGAAGAAGCCCTCGGAACACCCAAATAGAAAAAATGTTTTGGGCCTCAAAATAGACGTGGACACTTACCGGGGCATGAAAAGAGGAGT
>Ga0315282_10012979_pt1 | contig 12642 bp, 14 predicted proteins | sample YL17G07_20_MG_FD_203693 | JGI IMG/M metagenome (GOLD analysis project Ga0315282, IMG submission 203693) | Sediment microbial communities from Yellowstone Lake, YNP, Wyoming, USA - YL17G07_20 | ecosystem: Environmental > Aquatic > Freshwater > Lake > Sediment | place: USA: Wyoming | collected... | reverse complement strand
GGGATGTTAGGGTTGGGTTGATCCAACAAATGCGGATTCAAGCAGGTATTCTCCGGAGTATGGATACACCCGTTGGCGGCGCCATCGGCTGATGGATAGAAAACGCCAATAATCAAGGGTTTGTTGAACCGAGCTAAAAATGGGATCATCCCATTATCTAAAATCCGGCCGGCTTCTTTTTCCAGCTCTGCCTGCGAATTATAGGTTTGCCCACTGGCAACGAGAGGTTCGGACCACTCGAGATAAATGCCATCAACTGCATCCAGAAAAGGCGGAGGATTGGTTACAGCTTGGGAGTAGGTCAGGCTCCAGAAGACAGGGCCTCCATAATGGGTTTTTACTTCACCGATCAACATTCGCCATCTAGCATCCGCGTCTACTGGAACTCCTGAAAGAGATTTATCAGCTAATACACCATTTGGTAACGCCGGCGACAACCAATCACCACCTAGAATGAGGGATTGCGCTCCCGAACGGGCAGCAAGATCAGCATAGTTTAGAGCAAAGTTACGATATCGTTCGAACCACACCTGCCACCACGAGAAATCGCGATTTGCAGTTTGCCACCATTCATCAATATTGCCAGGAATATTGGTTGTAGGTTTAAGAGCAACCTGGAGACCTCTTTCATTTGCAAGCGATAGTTCATACGATAAATCACTCCAGAGCGGATCTTTACCCGTGACAACCTCCAATACGGGTGGATTTTGGCGGGTGTAGCTCCAGGTGGGGGAGTATATTGCCCAGTTACTCCCGATTTGGCGGATATCATCGAGCACTCGAGGGAATAATGCGTTCCAAGAAGGATGGTATAGGGGCTGAAGTTCAACTCCAGCCCAGAAACCCGAGTTTCTGGCAGTTATTGTTGGAGTTGTAATTTGGGGAGATTCATCAAGTGGGTCTAACCATTCCCAACTCTCTATATTTTCGGTAATAGATTGGGTGTCCGAGTTGGATTTTAATTGAATACCTGGGTTTTCGAAGCCAGTAGTTTTACTATCATCGGCTGATCCACATTGGTCATTCCGACAAAAACGGTAACTCAAATTGGAGGTGAAATCAAGGGGGGAGAGCAAAATGAAACCCCACCGGTTTTTATCCAGACGCCACATCCGAATAGGCTCAGTCCAACCATAAACTGGTTTGAATTGGATTGAAACGAAATCATCCGGGGGAGTTGTTTCAGGAACAGTGACGTTAAAAGAAATTGGAGCAGAATTACCTTTGATCCATTTATTAATTTCATCATCTACATTTGTATTTGCTTCGGGAACGATAAATTGACGGATCAATGGTTTCCCGTCATTGTTTAATTCTGTATTCCAGATACCATCGCCCAATGTGTAGAAATAGCGGAGGTCAGCGCCGGATGGTAGCGCAAGGGTGATCGAATAGAGACCATCTGGCTGTAATTGTAGAGTTGGCATACGAGAAACAATCGTACTGATCCCACCTTGAAGGTCTGCAAAAGTGTTCCCAAATTGGTAAAGGTTGCCCGCAATTCGAATTGGAACAGCGGGGATCGTGTTAGAAGGTGCTTTTACACTAAAGGTTACATTGTTAATTTTAGCTGGATTCAAAAATATTTGCGCCGGTGTGGTTGAATCGGCGGCAATTGTCGCGCCTTGTTGGAATGTGTGGTAGATTCCATCCATAGCATAAGCGACCAGGTTGTGAGTACCGGGGGGAAGACCTTCGATCAAGAAAGATCCGTCGGATGCTGATATCGCTTGAATACCGCCAGCAATAACGAGGATGTTTGGCACCGGTTGTCCATTCGTTGAATCGGTTATCTGGCCCTGAATTCTGCCGGTTGAACTCTGAAACTTTGTATCAGTCCAACGGCTCACGACATCTTCCACAACGCCCGAATTTAATGCATTGTACAAGCGATACCGAACCGGGCGTCCATCGGATATATGCTCTTGAATTTCAATATTTTGGTTTTGTCTGGCATAGCGGTATTTAATAATGCTGCCGGGTTGAAAATAAAGCGTTATGCTGTAATGGTTACTATCATCTTGATCCATCTGATAGGTCTGGGGATTGAAAGCTAAACCAGAAGCCTCATCCATGGTTTTAAGTATCACGGTTTGTCCTTGGGGAGTATCAGCTGGGACCTGAACTCGGAAAGTAATTTGGACTTGAGGTTCAGAAGTTGGGTTTGGTTCAGAAGAAACCTCAACCAAATCAGGCGGGCTTGCGGTTGGTAGGAAGTTAATCAGTTGATTCAGATCACAAGCAAGACTGGTAAATATGAGGACGACAAGTAACAGTAATATTTTTTTCATAGGTTTACAGATGGATTGAATATTTCTAGGATTCTGATAATGGCGCAGCAAAACCTTTGCAAGAGTGAGCAGTTACGTAGAATTCTGATAATTGGCATGAAATTAGATGCGTGCAACACTTTTTTGGATTATCTCTAAGAGCAACTCGATGTTTGGGATGTCTCCAACCGGAATTTTTAATGTATGCAATTTTGCAAATTCTATCACCAGCTTCCCTCCGTGAATAGTTATCCTGCGAATGTCATTCCATAAATATGTATGACGTTTGAATTCCAGACCTTCATCCTTGATTGTGACTTGTCCAAAATGAAGGCTGTTTCCTAATGCGTAACTATTTTGTAGTTCTTTGAGACGATGGGGATAAACTTGGGATTTGATGCGGGTAATCAACTCATCAATTGATTGAATTGACGACCTGATATGAAATGGTTTGCGGTTTTTAAAGGATATTGTGCACTGGTAGATAGGTTTGTTTTTGCGATTAAATATATTTTTAGCCTGGATACTTGTTTTTATCGCAGAAATTTGATCCCAAGTAAACCGGTTCTTACGGAAATTGGCTATTATTAACCCATGTTGAAACAATGCTATATAGCTTCTTGCCAAAATCAGGCGATAAAACAATAGTCCCAAAAAAATAAGAAAAGCAATAAAGGAAAGGATAAACCAACCGTAGCTTCTTGGGATGATCATTGCAGGACCAAAGTGGTAATAGGTATCTTCTACTAAGTAAAAGCCATATATCAAGGGTGAAATCCAAGCTGCCAAGCCAGGTAAGAAGAGCGTGAATAGATCAGACCATTTGAATTGGCGATCATGATAAATTGCTTGTAATTTTCCAAGGCTTCGTTTCTGTATCAATGAACGATGTCCAAAATTAACCTTGTCGCTCTTCTGGCGACTTGAATATTGTTGCAACTTTCATGCCAATAAAAACCGGTCTTAGATCGATGTTCCCCAGCTTAAACAAAAAAGGGGGTAATCGATCCGGTGCAAGAAGTTAATGGGAGATGATTTTACTGCCTACCACGTTGAGCAATATAAGCAAGTCCGATACTGAAGAAGTAAAGGATAATCAGTGGGCCCATTACAATCGACATGTTAACCGGATCTACTGTGGGTGTAATCGCAGCCGCAACGATGGCAATGATTACAATCGCCAATCGCCATTGTTGTTGTAAAAATTTTGCTTTTACAATTCCGATCATTGCAAGAATGTAAATAACCAAAGGGAATTCAAATGAAGCCCCAAGCCAGAACATCACACTCGTGACAAATCGGACATAAGAAGATGGTCGCAGTTCGGCTGGCATACCCAGCACATTGATTAAAAAAGGAATTCCGACCGGTAACATGAAGAAATACGCAAACGCCATACCGCCAAAAAACAGAAGAGACGCTATGGGAATAGCGCCAAGAACGAAGAAACGGGATTTTTTCTTTAAACCCGGAGCCGCAAATAGCCACAATTCAAACGCGATATACGGAATGGCAATCGCGAAACCTGATAAAAGAGCCACGCGCATGTAAACGCCAATGGGTTCGGTAACGTCGATGGCTTTGAGGGCTTTAATCCCCCCAACCGGGTTAGCCAGAAAATCAACAATCCGGGGAGTATAGGCGAAAGAAATTGCGGTTGTGATTATAAGGCATACTAGGGCGCGAAGAAGATGTTTGCGAAGGGCGTCGATATGCTCCATCAACCCCATCGGGTTTTGGAGGGTTTTCGAAAAGGTATCGGTCAATGGTTCATCTTCAACATCTTCTGTCATCAAAATCTGGATTTCGGCGATCGTACGTCGTAACCATCTGTACAAAGCCCGCAGTACCCAGAAAATGAGGCGGAATGGAGCGGATATGATGCGAGAAAGAGCGCCCAGAAATGTGCGCATAGATTATTTTTATTCCGAATCTACTTCATTTCGATTTTGGACTGGGGGATCCTTGATTATGGATTCACCTTTGTTGACCTGGTTTTGATTTTGATCCGGATTGCCAATATTTACGGGGGGGGTTGTCCAGTCTGTGATACTATTCTTGAAATCATTTACTTCTTTCTTCAATTCATCAAATCCCAGCTCTTCTCTAATTTTTTGGGTATCCGGAAGGTCTTTTTGGATATCATCCAAACCCGCTTCACGCATCAGCCGGTTTGGTAAATAGCGGATATCTTTGGAGGCTTGTTGGAAAACTCGCCAATTAGGCGAGGTGACAATCCGGCGAAGCAATTGACCGATTGTTCTCCCGGCTTTAATCATGTCGCGTGGGCCAAGCACAATCAATGCGATCAGGACTATGAAAAATAATTCTAAGGGTCCTATACCTAATATTTCCATGTTATTTATTTTCGATTTACTTCATCCGCAGCCTTTACGTCAATATATTTTTGGATAATTTGTTGGATTTCATTTTTTCGATCCGCCAGACTGCCAAGAACACCATTTACAAAGCGTGCGGAGCTATCCGAACCATAAAGTTTTGCCAGCTCGACAGCTTCGTTAATGGCTACCTTAGTCGGCGTTTGTCCATATACAGCAAATTCCCAGAGAGCAATCCGGATGATATTTCGATCAATCGTAGCTACCTGGTCTAAAGGCCATTCGGGGGCGTGTTCTGAAATCAGGGAGTCGAGTGTGGTTCGAAGAGGATATATACTGAATACAATGTTATGAGCGAATTCCGAAAGAACGCCTTCCAGGCCTGATTCTAAAAGTCGATTTTGCCATACAATCTCTGGGGGATGTTCCGCAATATCGATCTCGTAAAGCGCCTGCAGGGCAACGCCGCGCGCCCTGGTGCGAGGTTTCATAAAAAGATCAAGCCTCTTTATCGTTTGGGTAATCGATATCCTCAATATGTATGTTTACGCCCCCAACCCGCATACCAATCATCTCGGTAATTGCTCGAGATACTTCTTGTTGGATTGTACGGCTTACATCCCGGATGTTTACGTCGCTATTTAATACGATATATAAATCGGCATAGACCGAGTCATCCTTAACGTCTATATGAACTCCACCCTTATAACCTAGCTTAAACAATTGGTTTACCCCAGAAGATACCGGATAGAGTCTGCTAACGCCCGGCACGTTCAATGCGGTTAATCGCGCAATCGATTGTAAAACTTCAGGGGCGATGGTTGTTTTTCCGTCTGTCATTTTTACTCCAGTTTATTCTATTACATCATTGCCATCCCGCCATCTATACCAATGACTTGTCCGGTTATATAAGCAGCTTTGTCAGATGCCAGGAAGGTTACAAGATGGGCGATTTCTTCAGGTTTGCCTTTTCGACCGAGAGGGATCAAGGAAACCATGGCGTTTTGAATTTCATCGGATACATTCGACCAGATTTCAGTTTCAATAAAGCCGGCAGCAATTGCGTTTACCGTAATATTCCGGGACGCCACCTCTCTTGCAAGCGATTTTGTAAAACCGATTTGTCCAGCTTTCGATGCAGAATAATTGCTTTGTCCCGGGTTGCCCATTTGTCCAGACACCGAGGTAATATTGATAATTCTTCCATAACGTTTGCGGATCATGTGCTTCAACGCTGATTTTGAACAATGAAAAGTGCTCTTGAGATTGGTGTTTTGAACAATATCCCAATCTTCTTCGGTCATCATGATGATCAAATTGTCGCGAGTAATGCCAGCGTTATTGACCAGGATATCCAAACCGCCCAGTTGATCTATGGCGGATTTGATCATGTCTTGAGCCTGCTTGCTCTCTGAAACATCAGCTTGATAGGCGAGGGCTATCCCGCCAAAAGAAACGATCTGGTTTACCACTTCAACGGCTGCGTTTTGAGAGTGGTTGTAGTTAACCAATACCGAAGCCCCAGCTTTGGCGAGTTCGATTGCGATCGCTCTTCCAATTCCACGGGAGGCGCCGGTTACGACAGCTACCTGGTTTTTCAGAGATATGTTTAATGCTTCAACCATTATGCACATTTACTCCAACATAGATTGCGGATGAAAGTATTATACCCCAATCAAATTAACGCTTTCCGAAAATTAAAAGCGGTCGATTTTTTTATTCATTTTTTTCTTCAGCTATTTCATGCCAGCAATTCAAAATCTTTTGGCGTACCAAGAGGAAATCCTCTGGCCCGATTATCGATCCTTTTTAATAAGCCAATCAACACTGTGCCATTGCCAATTTCGAAAAAAGTATCGATACCCTTTTTAATCAGGTATTGGATCGTTTCTGTCCATCGAACAGGAGAAGTCAGTTGTAATTTTAAATCTGCGCAAATTTGCTCCGCAGATGTTAACGGTCGAGCATGGATATTACCGATGACCGGAATTCGTGGGTCAATAATTCCAGCGCTATCTACAGCCTGGTTATAACCCTCTTCTCCCGCTTGCATCAGCGGCGAATGAGCCGCAATGCTTACGGCTAACGGTATTACTTTACGGGCGCCACTGGCGATCGCCAGTTTCATTGCCCTCTCTAACGCCGCTTTTGAGCCAGAGATGACCACCTGACCGGGGCAGTTATCATTTGCTACCTGGACAGGTTCATCATCCGTGCTTGCTTGCTGGCAGATTTGTTCAAGGTGGAGGATATCCAATCCGATGATAGCTGCCATTCCGCCCGGATTTAATTGACCGCTTAACTTCATAAACTGACCGCGCTTCCTGGTTAGATTTACAGCATTCGAAAATGAGAGCGCTGAAGCTGCAACGATCGCGCTAAGCTCGCCTAAAGAGTGCCCGGCCACATAAGCTGGCGTGAAACCAGGTTGATGTTCTTGAAAGACGCGTAAAGCAGCCAATGAATGAGTTAGCAAGGCAGGCTGAGTATTTATCGTATCATTCAATTCTTTTTCAGGCCCATTCCAGCATAAACTGGATAATGGAATATCCAGGGTTTGGTCTGCTTGATGAAAGATATTATTCGCGGAAGGAAAAATTTCTGACAGGTCTTTCCCCATCCCAACCGATTGTGATCCTTGACCGGGGAATAGGAAAGCGGTGTGTTCAGGATAAAACAACATATAAGGTCAATAATAAGCACGAGCCGTGGATCCCACGGCCCGCTGGCTTATTTCTTTTCTTCAACAGTGATAACTTCCCGGCCCCTGTAGTGACCGCAGTTAGGGCAGACTGTATGCGGAAGTCTCATCTCGCCACAATTGGTACATTGGACGAGATTTTGGGTATGTAATGCATCGTGGGCGCGCCGCCGATCTCGCCTGCCTTTTGATATTTTACGTTTAGGTTGTGGTGGCATTTTCTTGCTCCTGGTCTAATTCGGAAGACCATATAGGGATCTTATTTTTCAAGATAATGCCTGCCCTTTGGGCAGGCAAAAGGATTATACGTTTATGTTTACATACTGTCAAGACAAATCTAAATTTTGAACCTAAATCTTTTGTATGAGGTCGAGATGATCACTGTTAATATTGTTAAAACAGCACGCTTGCAAGCTCTTGACGATATTGGCGAGTAAGTTCGTTTTCTTCGCTTAATATTTCGAAAAGACTCAAAAGGATAATTCTAGGTTTATCCTGGTTGAAGTGCTTATCTTCACGAATAATGTCCAATAAACCATCCATTGCAGCGGGTAGATTGCCGCGTTTGATTAAGCGGAGAGTGTTTAAGTAAGCTGCTTCTAAGGGTGTAACATCGTCGGTTTGACTTGTGGCAAGATCTTCTAAATCTATTGCGAGAGGCAGTAGTATTTCGGCTGAGCGATATTCCTTGCTAGCTGGGAAGCTGCGTAAAATATCCAGAGCATCGGCTGAACGATTTTCCATCAGGTAACACTTAGCTAACCCTAATAACGCTCTCGGGTTTTTTAGGTCTTGTTCAAGGATCGTGTTAAGAGTTAACTCCGCCGAACGCCATTGTTGGTTGACAATCAAACTCTGAGCTTTTTCTATGAGTAAATCAAAGGGGCTGGGGGCGATATTTTGCAGAAATTCTCGAATACGAGTTTCTGGCTGGACGCCTACGAATTCACCGACTACTTTTCCGCCTTTAAAGCCTTTTACAGCCGGGATACTATGCACTCCGAAACGAAGAGCTAATTTTTGATTATTGTCCACATCCACTTTAGCCAGGCGAAAAGCACCACCAGCTTCTTTTGCCAATCTCTCCAGAAGCGGTGAAAGCATTTTACATGGACCACACCACTCTGCCCAAAAATCCACCACGACAGGATTTTGGTGAGAATATTCGATTACCAGGGTATCGAAATTTGATTCGGTTACATCAAGAATGTTGTCTGAAGCCATCATAATTTTTCTCCAACACTAACCATATTTTGATTAGCTTAAACCAATAATAATTATACTTGTAAGCAACATGTTGTGCCATTTTGCCGAATTGTACCAAAGCAATATAAGAATTATGTTAAAACTTATTCCTCATCCGAAGATTCAATGCCCGGTTGTTGAATATCTATTACATCGCCATGTAGATTGATGACAACCCGAAACCCCATCATCCCCAGGTATGCTCGAACTTCTTCTGGTATTCCAGACTCGATTAGGATTTCGAATTGTTTATCGATATTCTTGAGCTGATTTGTGATCATCGCTTTAGAAAATGGATCATCTTGGCCCATCATCTTAGCGGTCTGATCGCTAATGATATCTTCGTGTCCTTCGATCATTTTACCCATCGACTCAAGCACCTGGTGGTCGACGTATTCTGAGGGGATATGGCGCAAGAAACCTGCATCATTAACCACATAAAATGGTTCACTACCGACATAGGCGACATCAACCTGTTTTTGATTTTCATCGATGATCAATCCTGCAAATAACGCTTGGTGTGCCATAAGAGGACTCCTAAATATATGCCGTGCTCACTACTTCTATTTTTGTACCTCGATCTTCAATTATTTCTTTTTCATTGTGAGGCACTACTGGATGAGACCATCGGTAAATCCACATCGCCGCTTTGGGAGGAAGATTAACACACCCATGGCTTATGGGTTGCCCGAAGTTGTTGTGCCAATAGGTACCGTGGATTGCAATTCCAAATCGTGTAAAATACGATACCCAAGGTACTCCCGGTAAATCAAAATCGTAATCATCCGGGGTTCCGCTCAGCATATGTCGATTGGGACGTTTGTAGTAAATCATGTGGTTTCCGAGCGGTGTAGTTGGATGGCCGTTCATTAGTTTACGTCCAGTTGAAACCAATGCCATAAACACCGGCATATCCCATTCGTAAGCAATCAATAGCTGTTCATCTAATCTTACTTCAATCCTTTTTGCTTCAGGCGGCGTTCTGGGTGAGATTGGGCTAAGTTCACCAGATTTGAAAAACTTCATACATTCAGCCGGAGCATAATAACTGTATAACCATCTGTCATCAACCATACGATACCATATTTTACCCAGATCGTCCCGAATCGCGTTCGTCACCCAGTGAGTCGTCTCGTAATATAACCTAAATGCTTTTGCAAAATGTTGACCTGCTCCCCGGTAAGAATCTGTGAATGGTACGGTTATTTCAGCCAATGCTCCAGTTGCTGGAATGTCTAGAATTACCGGATTCAAATGATTGGATACAGGTTGCAGGTTAGCAGATTGAGCGAACCCCGAATCTGAAATTTGATACCAGATGTTGTTTGCCTCTGGTTGCTTATCGTTGATAGTGATAGAGTTGATAATCAGGATGTCATCACGGTAAGCAGTAGCGATTAAATTTGAATGGAAAGTCGGGGACTCGAAAATTTCTAATTTTGGTACGGTTACTCTACCCAAATGTCCAGGATTGTCGGGTATCAATTCCAAAACTGGCTTGAAAATCAGGCTCGCAATACCCATCGAAAAAAATTTAAGGAAATCACGGCGGTGTATTTCAGGGATTTTTTTATGAGTCGTTAAGGTTACCATAATTAATGATGGATATTAACCACGGTTCCAATCGAGGCAAAACTGAAAAGCCAGGCTGCATCGGTAGTTTTAAAGTTTATACAACCGTGGCTCATTGGGGTGCCAAAATTACTGTGCCAATAGGTTCCATGTAGACCGTAGTCCTTATAAAAATACATGACATAGGGGACATTTGGTAAAAAGTATCCAGGACCCGTCATATTGGCGTAACGATATTTTACATAAATATTGTATACCCCGGTGACAGTGGGATGTAACCATGTACCGGTTGATACAACAAAACTTTTTATTAGATTATCGCCGGTTAAAGCATGGGCAGTTTGTGAACTCAAATCGATATCAATCCAACTCTCATTAGAGCCAACTCCAGAGGGTCGTTTTGCGATTTGTGCTTTTGGAACATTCTGAGCTTTTGGCTTTTTTGTAGGCTTCGGGGTGGGTTTTTTAGTCGAAGTAGGTGTATTGGTAGGAATCGACGTAGCTGTAAGAGTAGGGGTTTGTGTAGGAGTAGGGGTCAGGGTAAAAGTTGGGGTTGGCGTCTCCGTGAAGGTTGGCGTTGGGGTTCTGGTTTCTTTATCGATTTGCACCTGAGCAATCGGAAGGATATTTGGAGAATTGAATAACTGCATAATTTTGGGTAACTTTGGCCAAACAATAAAAAATCCTAGAATGAACAGAACAATCAATGCCCAGGGTTGGAAAGTTGGCTTGGATTGAATATATTCATCGGGAGAAATTGGCTTGATTACAAGTGAACTGCTGTCATCCAGCGATATGGATTGCTCTTGATTATATTTTTCGATTGCCCAATCTAGACCTTTCCTTGCTAACTCACTGGTGGGATTTATTTGAAGCGCTCTCTTGAGATGTTTTATACTCGATCTAGGGGTGGATAAGGCTGCAAGTATCAACCAGGGTTCTTCAATGAGTGGGTTGAGTGAAGCCGCAAGTTGTGCAAGCCGCCGGGCATTACGCCGGTTGCCGGATTGAAGTTCTTTCCTGGCTCGGTTTAGAGCTTCAACTGCTTCGATACTGCGCTCGGGCATAAGAACGACTAAGGAGTAACGCTCTCGTTATTGATAAAGCAAAGTATGCCATCAGCAATTCCCTGAGCGATAACCTCTGGCTTTTGGGTGAGTAACTGACGATCGAGATTCATAAAACCTACCTCGATGATCATCGCAGTTGTTTCGTTATTAATCTCATCGAAGGCATGATAACTGGTCATATCGGCCGTGACACTATTGTGGAGGGGTAAACCGGTTGCTTTGGAATATCGGGAGCGCATACATGCAGTCAACCTGGCAGCCCTCTCGGGGTGAGGATTCGATAAAGCGGCTGCAACTTTGAAGCCAGTAGCCTGGTCATTTATATAATCACAAGAATCAGCATGGATAGAAATTAAAGCTAATGCCTGATAGCCTTTCAGTCTATCGTCGAATTCATGCAATACATCTACATCGATATTTTTATCTACCAGAAGCTTCTGGACATAAGCTGCGATTTGTTGATTTATGCTGACTTCTGTGAGTCCATCTGAACAAACAGCTCCTGAATCATGACCAGAATGCCCGGCTACAATGCCGATTAGTGGCTTCGTTCTTGGTGTAGGTGTCCCTAGAATGATGGCTGGTTGGGTGACCTGGGCTATCTGTTTAATGGTGAAATTTTTCCCAATATTACCGGGAAGCAATCCTGGATCAGTCCAGGCTGTGAAGAGAGTTGCCAGTACGATCGCTACGATTGAAACCGCTTGAATAATTCTCAGCGTTTGACTGACTAGAGATTGGGAGGATGAGGGGGTGTGAGTTGGTTTAAGGGGTGTTTCCATGCTTAAATAGTACCTCAATTAGAAAAGCCAGACAAGAAGTTACCTTGATATTACAAACATGGTAGCAAGTTTTGTGCCTTCGGTAATATGATACCCGGTTTTTATTCCCTTGATTAATAACAAAATGCTCTTGCCTGAGCAAGAGCATAGGAGATTCAAACTGATCTAATCATCAATAAAGGCCCCAATCGGAGGCAGCACCGTCTTCCATCATGGAAAAATCCCACATCTCCATGCTTAATTCAATATGGATGGGTTTTTCAAGGACAACCTCAGCTTTCTTGCGGGTCATATCGATTAACGCTGTTCCGTAGGGGCAGAAGGGTGTCGTCAAGATCATTTTTATCTGCACGTCATCGTTACCAATCACAACATCTCTAATCAGCCCAAGCTGGATGATGTTAAGCCCGAGTTCTGGGTCGAATACTTCTCTTAAGGATTGGCGCAATTTCTCTGCAAGCTCGGGATGGGTAGATTCAGCTTGCCAGATTAAATTATTATTTTCTGATTCGCTCATTCTATTTTCTCTTTTGGTGTATATTTAGATACAACATAGGTGCACTGGGTGTCTCCATTGAGGATACATTTGATTTTTTCGGCCGGTACGGATAACAAGGAAGAAATCAAGGTTTGGTCGACCGCACATACCTCGGGATAATTTTG
>Ga0315282_10012978_pt1 | contig 12643 bp, 12 predicted proteins | sample YL17G07_20_MG_FD_203693 | JGI IMG/M metagenome (GOLD analysis project Ga0315282, IMG submission 203693) | Sediment microbial communities from Yellowstone Lake, YNP, Wyoming, USA - YL17G07_20 | ecosystem: Environmental > Aquatic > Freshwater > Lake > Sediment | place: USA: Wyoming | collected... | reverse complement strand
CCGCGACGATATTGTGGGAATCGAATCGGCAATCTTGATGAACCGCCAAGTCTGGCAGGCGAGCGGCCATGAAAAAGATTTTGTCGATAAGCTAGTTGAATGCAAAAAATGCCATATGCGATTTCGTAGCGACGAAATCGAAGATAAGATTGCCGCGTCGCCTTTGGCTCCTCGCAATGACAACAATACGGATGTCATTGCGAGCGGAGCGAAGCAATCTAATAACCCGGCTCAAAAATGTCCAAAAGGGGGAAAACATGAATTCACAGAACCGAAAAAATTCAACCCGATGTTTAAAACACATATTGGCGTTATTGAAAATGAAGAATCGATGACGTACCTAAGGCCCGAGACGGCGCAAGGGATGTTTACTGATTTTAAGCAGGTGATGGAAGTCTCGCGCAAAAAAATACCATTTGGTATTGCGCAAGTGGGCAAATCGTTCCGCAACGAAATTAACACCAAAGACTTTTTATTTAGAGTTCGAGAATTTGAAATTGCCGAAATCGAATATTTTGTAAAGCCCGGTGATGATGTGGAGGCTTTTGAAAACGCTCTGCTTTCTTGGGAGACTTTTATTTTGCAGCTGGGGATTAAAAAAGCGCATCTTGAGCGTTATGAACATCCGCGAGAATCTTTGGCGCATTATTCAAAAAGAACTGTCGATATTTTATATCACTTTCCTTTTGGCAAGAAAGAATTAGCCGGTGTTGCCAACCGTACGGATTTTGATTTGAAGTCACATGAAAAAGCATCCGGCAAAGACTTAAAATTCTTTGACGAAGAAACCAAAGAAAAATATTGGCCTTATGTCATCGAGCCAACCCTAGGAATCGAAAGATTAATGCTGGCAATAATTTGCGACGCATTTGAGGAGATTTCCGGAGGACGGAGAACAGAGGACGGAGAACAGAAAGAAGAGGAAAGCGAGATTGTTTTTCATCTAAATCCACGGCTCGCCCCGGTAAAAATCGCTGTCTTGCCATTAGTTAAAAAGTTAAGCGATAAGGCGCGGGAAATATATCAAGACCTCAAAACTTGCTGGGGTGAGATTGAATATGATGAATCTGGTAGTATTGGCCGCCGCTACCGCCGTCAAGATGAAATCGGCACGCCGTTCTGTGTGACTATCGATTTTGAAGAAGACGGCAAAGTCACCGTCCGCGACCGCGACACGATGAAACAGGAGCGTATCGCCATCAAAGAGCTCAAAAACTATTTCTTTGAGAAATTGATGTAGCTCCGGACCAATTTGCCCTCATTTCGTAAATGAGGGCAAATTGGTTTAGGAAAAATCAGAAAATTCAAAGCACTTAAAATTTTGTCGAGAGTTTAACATATCTTAAATTTTGACTAAATAAGGTTTTTGGAGCTATAATTAAATCGCAGAGACGGAGCCGTCCAGTGGCTGTACCGGTTAAAGCAAGACGAACGGTAGTTTACTATCACCTGGACAAAAAACACGACCAGCCTTAGCTTAGGCGAGCTTCGGGGCTGGCGCAGACGGGCGGCTCCGTCCACCTTTTCTGACAACTTTGCCGGTGATTTACTGCCGGCGCCCCACGGCCCGGGACGACCTGTCCGCGTCTCGGGCCGATTTTTTTTATCCACATCTCCGTCACGGTGGAGTCACTAACTCATCATCCGTCGACGATCCAGCAGAAGTGCTAGGCTTTTTGTAATTGCAGCCGTCATTTGTTATAATACGGTTAGTCAAACCCTGTCAAAGGAGACTGCTGGTGGCAAAGCCAGATTTGGGGCTAATTGAGTACCCCGCACACGAAGGTAAGCCAGTTGTTCTAATCTTTGGAGAACCAAATCATAAACCGACTTCTATTCTTGCTAATCCATCATCACAACAAATAGCTATTCCGACTAGTATGAACCTTCAACAACTCGCTCTTGAAGAAGCCGAAAGATTCTATGCCGCTCTTGGCAATACCCTTAACATCCTTCACGGGCCAGAGCCAAAGACCGTCCTCATCGGCGCTAACGATAAAGTCTACATCAATGGCCAACCAGTGGAGCATCTTCTCTGAACCATTTTCCTCTAGCGCAATAACCATCCCCAGCGATCTTTCTTTGAGCCCAGACTCTCGTCAGCCTGGGCTTTTTTGTACGACGAATTTTATCCACGAATAGGCACTAATAATGCTACCATGGCTTGACAAAATGTTGACCCAGTATTAACAGCTTACTGGCTTACAGAACTACGTTCTGTCACGCCGTGCGCTGTTTACGGGGCAAGCACATGTATTGACACTTGACAAATTGTTGACAGGTGTTTTTTAATGTCCTATAATGAACTCGAAGTGGTAAATTGTGGATAAAAGTGGGGAAAACCCAGCAAAGTTGTGGATAACTTTGCCCTTACGAATTACTAATCGTACTAATGTACGAATAATAAAATTTCTGAAGAAATCAAGAAATGATTAGTATATTCATATCAATTTGTACATTAGCAAGGGCGAGCCGGAGGCGAGTTTGTTTATTGGTGAATATGCGCACACAATCGATGAAAAAGGGAGGACGGCACTACCTTCAAAAATGAGAAGGGAGCTTGGCAGTGGCGCCGTCATTACCAGGGGGATTGACAATTGTTTATGGGTTTTTCCTAAAAGCGAATGGCAGGCATTAGCCGAGAAATTATCAGCTCTGCCTTTATCTGACGCAAATTCACGAGCCTTTTCCAGGTTAATGCTTGCCGGCGCGATGGAAGTGACTTTCGATAGCCAAGGTCGGGCCTTGATCCCCGGATATTTACGAAAATATGCCGGTCTTTCCAAATCCGTGATTATCGCCGGGCTCTACAAACGTTTGGAAATCTGGGACCAGGCCAAATGGAACGCCTACAAAGAAAAAACCGAAAAAGCGACCGACGAGATTGCCAAACATATGGCCGATCTGGGCGTATGATATCCACTAATTTTACACACGAATAAACACGAATTAGAAATTAGTGACAATTAGTGTATAAAATTCGTGGAAGAAAATTCATTATTAATTTTATTGACTAGCAGTCAGTTAAAACAAAAACTAACTATTGATAATGCAAACTAACGGCTGCTTACGGATATATTTTTCGGCCCTACCCGTCACATATGAGTGCCGGAGCGGGGCAAAACAAAATTGGGATATCTTAAGGAGGGGCACTGGCTGCTAGTCTTTACTTAATATTTCAACCATGCTCGAACACACACCGGTTATGCCTCAAGAAGTTATTAAGTTTTTAGCCCCTCATCGGAATGAGAATTTTATTGATGCCACCTGCGGCTTAGGCGGGCACGCCAAACTGATCCTTGAAAAAATTTCCCCGAACGGAAAGTTACTGGCCATCGACCAGGATGGAGTTGCCCTGGCAACGGCCGAGAAAAATCTGGAAAAGTTTTCCAATCGCGTCACCTTTGTTCATAATAACTTTTCCGAGATTGGATTGCTTATTCGCGATTGGAAAGTTCCTCGGATTGACGGCATTTTATTCGATTTAGGCGTTTCCAGTTATCAACTCAGCGAAAAAGAGAGAGGTTTTTCCTTTAGTCAAAATGCGCGACTTGATATGAGAATGTCGCCGGAGCGTCAAAGGGTTTCTGCCTATGAAATTATTAATCGTTCCGATCGGCGAAAATTGCAAAAAATCCTAAGAGTTTTTGGCGAAGAGCCATTTGCCGCCAAAATTGCCAAAGAAATTATCAAGGCCAGAACTTCGAAGCCCATCGAGACGACAACCGAACTGGTTGAAGTCATCCGCCGGGCTACGCCGCCAAAATATCGATTTTCGCAAGAAAAACACTTTGCCACCTCGACCTTTAGAGCTCTGAGAATGGCGGTGAACGACGAGCTGGAAGTATTAGAAAGCGGTTTAAAACAAGCAATTGGGATTTTATCTCCAGGTGGAAGGATGGTGGTCATTAGTTTCCATTCACTTGAGGATAGAATCGTGAAGAATTTTTTCCGCAAAAACCCAAATTTAGAGATATTAACCAATAAACCGGTTATGGCTAGCGGCGAAGAAGTTGAACAGAACCACAAGGCCCGCTCAGCCAAACTTCGGGCGGCGATTAAGATAGGTTAAACCCAACAGGAGGGATAATGTTAATTACCAAAAACAACAGTTGGCAAAATGGCATTCGAAAAAAAACCATTGGCCGAGATTTTAAAATCGGCCCGATAACGTTAAGATTTATTACCATTGCTCTAATAGGAATCGCCGCTCTGTTTTATTTGGCCCAAAGTACTCAAGGCTCAACTTTTAAATTTAAAATAATGGAACTTTCCGAGCAAAAGTCGCAAGCCGAAACCAATGTTAAGCAATTAGAAGTTGAATCGGCCAGGCTAAAGTCGCTCAACGAAATCAAATCAAGCGCTCAAAATTACAATCTTGAACCGATAAATTAAAAAAATGGAAAAAAATTCGGCCCACAATTGGCAAAAAAGGCTAAATATTATTATTGGCTTCATTTTGGCAATCGCCGCGGTTTTGGGTTGGCGGTTATTTCAAAAACAAATTCTCGAGCACGCCACCTATCTCGCTTCAGCAGAAAATCAATACATCGTCAAAAAAGATCTTCCGGCTCAAAGGGGCAATATTTACGCTTCGGATATGTTTCCCTTAGCGACGAATATCCAGTATTATCAAGTTTTAGCGGTCCCACGAAACATCAAAAATCCCGACCAGGTGGCCTCGCAGTTATCCAACCTTTTGGGACTAAGTAAAAGCGAAATTTTCGACCAGATAAATAATAATAAAAGCTACGTTCCTCCTTTAAAACACGGTCTTTCCGAAGAAGAAGGCCAAAAAATTGCCGATCAAAAAATCGCCGGAGTAATTGTGCTGCCCGAATCTAAGCGTTTTTATCCGGAAAACGAACTGAGTTCTCAGGTTCTGGGTTTTGTCAATGATTTGGGCGATGGCCAGTACGGCTTGGAAGGGTTTTTTAATAATGAGTTAAAGGGCTATAGCGGCCAGATTAGTGCCGAAAAAGATATTCTCGGCCGGCCGTTTAATATCGGTGAAAAAGTTGATCCTAAAAATGGGGCCGATTTTGTCTTAACCCTTGATCACAATATGCAATATCAGGCCGAAATTGTGCTTGATTCGGCGGTTAAAAAATATAAAGCCGATGGCGGTTCAATTGTGATTATGGACCCGAAAACCGGCGCGGTTTTAGCCATGGCCGGTTTCCCCAATTATGACCCCAATAAATTTAATGAAATCGCGGGCAGTTCTCAAGACGTTTTCAATAACCCGGTGATCGTCAAGGCTTATGAGCCGGGTTCAGTCTTTAAACCGTTAATAATGGCCGCCGCCATCAATGAGGGCAAGGTCCAACCGGATACCAAAGGCGTCTTTTCCAATAAAGTCACCGTTGATAGCTACGAAATTCACACTTCGACCGACCGGGCCTACGGCGAGGAAACCATGACCCAGGTTTTGGAAAATTCCGATAACGTCGCCATGGTTTGGGTCTCGGAGCAGTTAGGCAAAGACCTGGAATATAAATATCTTAAAGATTATGGGTTTGGCCGTAAATCAGGGATTGAACTGGATACGGAAAACCCCGGCGATGTTTTGGACCTAAAACAGTGGTCTAATACCCAAAGAGCCACCATCGCTTTTGGTCAGGGAATTTCGGTTACGCCTTTGCAACTGGTGACGGCTGTCTCTACAATTGCCAATGGCGGAAAACTTATGAAACCCTATATTGTTTCGCAAATCGATTATCCCGATGGCCGAAAAGATACCCGCGGCGCCCAAGAAATTAAACGAGTCATCAATACCGACACCGCCCAAAAAGTTATCGAGATGATGGTTTCGGTGGTTACGAACGGCCACGGCAAAAAAGCGGCTGTTCCCGGGTATAGTGTCGCCGGGAAAACCGGCACCGCTCAAGTGCCAAATCCGAACGGCGGTTATTACAATGATCGCCACATCGGTTCTTTCGTCGGTTTTGCTCCGGCGAATGATCCAAAATTCGTGATGTTGGTCAGGCTCGATCAGCCAAAAAATGTTGACTGGGCGGAAAGTTCCGCCGCCCCGACTTTTGGCGAAATGGCCAAATGGCTCTTGGGATATTTAAATGTCCCGCCGCAGTAACCTAACTGCACCCCGGAGGTGCAGGAAATATGGTCAAGAAGTCAAGAAAAAAGCCCCCGAGGGGGCTGGTCGTTGAATAGAGAATGTGATTAGGGTTTCAGTCGCGCTTGGGCGCGGCGGCGGTTCGCAAAAAAATCAAATATTCGCGCTTGCCGATCGATTCGGGCCAAAAACATCATAATCTTTTCGTCCCTGGCTCGTTTCTGGCGATATTCTGGGGAGCCGCATTCGGCTGAGGCGACAGTCTCAAGGGTAATTCCGGGACAGATGTTCTCCATGTAGATTCTGATTCGGTCAATGTGTCCGGGATTACCTCCCGTCGAAATGGCAATCACCTTGTCCCATTGTGAATCTGTTAGGACATCTTTGGAGAAACGAATGCTTTCAGCGGTATGTGTGGATAGCATCTCGCCTATACGAATGTTTTTCCCAAGGGTGGGTTCGATGGCAATAATATCTGTGGCGAGTGTCTGAGCAAGACTAATACCTTGTTGGTTGAATAGGCCACTGGTGCATAGGATTTCGACTTGATGATTTCGAGACTGTAAGTCTTGGGCGACCGATATTGCTTTATGAATTCTCGTGAGTTGTTCCTCAAGATACGGGTATGGATGGCCTTCGTGACCACCCCACATACAACGAGGAAATGGAAAGATCAGCACACGCATTCATCTCGCTCCTTATGGCAGAATGTCCGAACACCAAATCATACTAATTTCCTCGACAAAAGTCAAGAAAAATGGTAGAATAAATCGTTATGTTTTCAAAAACATTACAAAATTATCTTCGCTTCTGGGCCAGACAATATTTAAAACGGGTAAAGCCGCAAATAATTACGGTGACTGGCTCGGCCGGAAAAACATCAACCAAAGAGGCTATTTTTGAAGTTTTAAAAATAGGTTTTGGGCAAAGTGTCCGTAAGTCCGAAGGAAATTTAAATACCATTTATGGAGTGCCGTTGGCCATCTTAGGCTATAAAAAACCGCCGGTGTCTTTGGATCGGTCTTTCTCGCTGTGGCCTTGGATTCCGGTAATTTTTACCGTCCCCTTTAAAATCTTCGCTAACTCCAAAACAAAATATTTAGTTTTAGAAATAGCCGCCGATAAACCCGGAGATATCGAATTTACGACTTCATACGTAAGATCGGATATTGCCGTTTTGACCAATATTGGTCCGGCTCATTTGGAAATTTTTGGAACGATTGAAAAAATTAGCCAAGAAAAAATCGGACTGATTAAAGCCCTCAAAAATGGCGGTTGGGCCATCATCAATAATGATGACGAAAATTTAGCTAATATCGAAGAAAATAATTTTAAAATTAAAACTTTTGCCCTCAATTCTCAAGCCCAAATTACCGCTAAAAATATTGTCACCGATATTGAAAATTTTCAAGGCTTGACCAATTTTCAAGTTATTTCCGAGCAAAATAAATTTTTAGCCACCAGTTTTACTCTTGGGCGGGTTACTAATATCTATTCAGCTTTAGCGGCCATTGCCGTCGGGGAAATTCTCGGACTTGGTAAAGACAAAATAATTTCCGGGATTAAAAATATCAAGCCCGAAAAGCACCGAATGGAGATATTTTCCGGCAAGAATGGCAGTACTATCATTGACGACACTTATAACGCCAATCCGCTCTCGATGAAAGCGGCGTTTGATACTTTAAAAATCTTGTCTAATCCGCCAGCCGGCGGGAAGAAAATTGCCGTTTTGGGCGACATGCTCGAGTTGGGCGAGATTTCACCAGAGGCCCATAAACTGATTGGGGCCTATGCTAAGGAGGTGGCCGATGAAGTGGTGGCCATCGGAGAGCAGGCGAAACTTTTTGAGGCTCAAAAATATTTCCCAGATAAAAAAGAAGGGATTAATTACCTTTTGAGTAAAGTCTCTCAAAATGATATAATTTTAATTAAGGCCTCACGGGGGATGGGGTTTGAGGAAATAGTGGAGGCATTGAAATTAGAAAATGGAAACCATACAATTATATCTTCCCAATCTGGCTAAAATTTTTTGGCTGACAGCGCTGGCCTTTATCATCGCGATTATTTGGACGCCTTTATTTACCGATTTTTTATATCGAAACCGGCTAGGCAAAAAGATCCGTAAAACCGGTTTTGACGAAACTTCTGCTCCCATTTTTTATAAATTACACAAGGACAAAGCCGATACGCCGACCATGGGCGGGTTGTTGGTTTGGGTGACCGCCGCCGTCATCACCTTGCTTTTCAATCTTTCTCGCGCCGGCACGTGGCTGCCGCTATTTGCCCTGGTGGCGACGGGAATCATCGGGGCGATTGACGACCTGGCTAATATTCGGGGGGGCGGCCCCCACGGGATCGGTTTAAGGTTTCGTTTTAAGCTGCTGATTTATCTCACGATTGCGCTTGTCGGCGCCTGGTGGTTTTTCTTCAAGCTCGGCTGGGACGTTTTTCACGTCCCCGGCGTGGGTGATTTCTTTTTAGGTTATTGGTATATCCCCATCTTTATTTTAACCATCGTTTTTATGGCTTTTGCGGTCAACGAAACTGATGGTTTAGACGGCCTGGCCGGGGGAACGCTGGCGCTGGCTTTTACTTCTTATGGAATTATTGCTCTGGTGCAAGGAAAAGTCACTTTGGCCGCTTTTTGCGGCACCATTACCGGAGCTTTGCTGGCGTTTTTATGGTTCAATATTTATCCGGCCCGTTTTTTTATGGGCGATACCGGTTCAATGTCCCTGGGGATGACGCTCGGAGTGATTGCTTTTTTGACCAACTCGGTCGCGGTTTTGCCAGTCATTGGTTTTGTTTTTATGATCGAAGCTCTCTCGGTGATGATTCAAATATTTGCCAAAAAATTATTTAAGAAAAAAGTTTTTCTTTCCGCTCCCTTGCATCATCATCTGGAAGCCCTTGGCTGGCCGGAGGCCAAAGTAACGATGCGGTTTTGGATTATCTCGGCGGTGATGGCCGTAATCGGCATGATGATTGCGCTCATTGGTCGGGGATGAGAGGAAGCAGGCAACTTGGTTGCATTAATCGGCAGGGGATAATATATTAAAGGCGAAAGGATTTTAATGGAACAAGAAGGTGGAGAAATATCCGAAGCAAGAGAAAACGTTTCTTCGATGGTTGAAAGAGGCCAACTCTATTTAACTGAAAAAAGCGCTGAATTAGGGATAGAAAAAATTCGGCCGGAAGTAATCGCCAAAGCCCAAGAAATTTTAATATCACTCGAGGTCTAAAATGCCAGATCGTTTGGAGGTAATCAAAAAATCTTTAATTGCCGTCGGTTTTAGTCTTGAAGAAGCAGAGTCTCAAATCGAAGAAGTCGGCAAGATCATCACCATGGCCATTTTGCATCGGTTGCTTAAAGAAAAAACCGAGGTCAAAGAATTGACCTTGGAAAATATTGAAAAATTCCTAAAAGATAATTTTACGGTCCAATATCTTAAATTAGTTGTTGAAGAGGAATCCCAAAAGATCGTCCAAGAATATTTAAAGGCGACCAAACAAGGTTAATTAGATCTTATTTTAAAAAAGATCTTCTCTCGGGAGGTCTTTTTTGCTACAATTAAGTTATGGAAGACGGATCATTCAAATTTTCGATATTGAGTAAATTCCCGGAAATCATCCACGGCGTATCAAAAAGAGCTTATGGCAATATGAAGGAAGAATGGAGCGACAAAGAAGACGTTGCCAAAAACAGAAAACATTTTTTGGACGGATTAAATATCGATCCAAAAACAGTGGTTATGCCGGAAATTGTCCATGGAGCCAAGATTTTAGCTGCCGGCAAGAGTGATTGGGGAAAAACCCTAAAAGGTGCCGATGGCTTGGTGACTACACTTGAAGGCGTCTTTTTGATGGTCACCGTGGCTGATTGTTTTCCGATTTTTATCTATGATCCGGTCACACAGGCAGTGGCTCTTGCCCACGCCGGTTGGAGGGGGATAATCGATAAAATCAGCCTCAAATTAATTGAAAAGCTGCAAGGTCTTGGTTCAGATCCGAATAATCTCATTCTGGGCCTCGGACCGGGAATATGTCAGAAACATTTTGTCGTCAAAAAAGACGTTTTGACCCTTTTCCAGGAAGAATATCCCCAGGCCGTATTGATTAGGAATCATGACGGTTATATTGATTTAAGAAAGGCAATGACTCGAGATTTCCAAAAACTGGGAGTAAGCCATCACAATATTGAAGTTTCCAACAATTGCCCTTTATGCCATAACGGCATCTACGGCAGTTTCCGTAAAGAGGGCGTCCACGCTCCGGCCTCAGCCGCGGTGATTGGGATGAGGTAAGAAATTGTATTAAAAAGCTAATCGTGATAAAAAGGAATTGAGGTGGAAAATGAGTGAAAGAATTATTCAAGGAATTGAAAGCCTAAGCGATACTGAGAATATCGCTGTCGAAAAAACTATGGCGCGAGAATATTCGAACGAAGAAAAGGCCGAACGGCTTTGGGCTTTATGGAGCGATTTTCGACGAAAAAAATATGAATTTATCAAGGCTAAAAAATCAATTCCGCGTGCGAATGTCGTTAAAGAAGAATTCGAAACGCAGCCGGAAATCCAAAGAATTCGGGGCGCGATTAGTGAGCTTTGGAATGAAGGTCAAGTCCAAACGCTTTTTCGACATCATCTCGAACAGAATCTCTCAACGAAAGAACAATCAAGACCTTCTTTTGAAGAATATCGTCAAAAAGAAAAAGAACTGGGCAATATTAGGAAACAACGCGAAACGCTTTTTCGAGATTTATTTGTTCATCGAGGTCAAGAACCGGATGAATTAACCCAAATTGATTTAGCCGAATCATCTATTAAAGGTCAGGCGATTAAAGAAGAACTATCAACTGATAGAAAAACTAATCCTGAATTGGCAGCCAGAGTTGAGTTTGAAACTATAAGAGATTATCACTCCCAATATGAAAGAGACGGTTTCATTTGGGCGCCTTCGCGTGAAAAACTTTTTAGTTCGATTCTAGAACACCTAGTTTTATTGGATAAAAACAAACCTGTTCTCCTGACCGGTGAAACAGGCACGGGCAAGACCCGCCTGGCGCGAGCCACGGCCGAACGCTTAACCGGCCGGCCGGCTTTTGAGGTTAGCGAAGAGGCTAAAAGCGACATTCGGCCGATTTTGGGTTCTCAAGCGATTGGCGCAAACGAAGAAGGCGAAAACGAAACATATATTAGTTATGGCCCACTGGGTCAGGCAGTTACCGGCAAAAGGGATTCGCGCCAAAAAGAGTCTGATGGCGGCGGCATGTTTTATGGCGATGAACTTAACGGATATCCTCCCGACGCCTTACGTTCATTAATTAAACAGCTTGCCGGTCGAAAACCGGGCGAAGTTGTCAGTTTTGCCGCCTGGCGGGGTCAAGCGGAAAAAATTGCCGACAGATTTTGTTTTTTGGGCTCGGCCAATCTGCCGTCGGAAAAACACCCGGATAGGCCGGTTTTGCCGGTAGAAATTACTCGTGAGTTATTAAATATCGAAGTTGGTTATCCTGAACAATCATTAGAAAATCCGGAGACCTATGAAATGATGCTGGCGGTTTTAATGGATCAAAATGGCCGTGTTCGATTAAAACAAGGGGAATTAGAACCGGAGTGGGAAGAGCAGATTGACCCGGCTACCAACGAAAAAAGATATATATTAGATGAAAATCCGATCTCCGGCGGTACTCTTTGGCGATTTGCCAATTTAATTGCCGAAATTCAGCAAAGCTATCAAGGTAAAGAAAATATTTTGACGCCGGCCAAAAGAGACGCTTCTTACCTGGAAACCGCAGTTTTAGATCATGGTTTAATTCTCAGCTGGCTGGCCGAATACCGGATCTCAGTTTTGCGCCAAGGTGTGCCCTTAAAAGAATTTTTACAAGAGAAATTAACTGAATGGTCGGCTCAAAAGACCTTTCCCGAAAGTGATCGAAATCTCTTGAAAGATTTTTTTACCGCTTATGATTTGCCAATCGAAGGTTCAATGTTGACTAAAAAAGATGCCACTGCCGAAAAAATCTACTCGGAGCGGGAAATCGGCTATCTATCACCGCGAGTGGCAAGACCGTCTGAAAAAGTGGAAGCGCCCAAACCGAAGACTTCAATTGCTTTTTTGGAAGATGGCAGTGAAGTTGAGTACACCGATCAAACGATTGCCGGCGAGTGGCAGATTGGCGAAGAAAAATTCATTGTTTTAGGAAAAACCGCGGAGGATAAGTTGGTTTTATCCGGCCCGGAAAACAAGATTGTTTTAGCTAATCAGTCGGAATTTGAAAAAATTCAACAAGATAATTATATAGAAGCGATAATTGCCGGATTGTTTAATCCAGAAAAAAGCGATAGCATCAGCAAAATAGTAATTGAAAAATTTTCTACGAGAGAACAAAGAAGAAAACAAGCCGAATTGCAGCGACTTATTAACACCAATAATCGTCAAGGGTTAAAAGAATTTTTAGGAGCCTAATGTCCGAAAAAACACCCTTTAGCCTGGAAGAATTAAGAGAAATCGCGGAAATAGCCTCAAGACCCAAAGAGACCCTCAAGGTGCCGAATCTGGAAGCTC
>Ga0315282_10012977_pt1 | contig 12645 bp, 8 predicted proteins | sample YL17G07_20_MG_FD_203693 | JGI IMG/M metagenome (GOLD analysis project Ga0315282, IMG submission 203693) | Sediment microbial communities from Yellowstone Lake, YNP, Wyoming, USA - YL17G07_20 | ecosystem: Environmental > Aquatic > Freshwater > Lake > Sediment | place: USA: Wyoming | collected... | reverse complement strand
CAGCTTTTAATAACTTGAGGATTAGTCGCTCTAATAAAATCAATAAAATATAACAAAATCTGTTCGCTAATAATAGTTGCTTTTTTAAAAGATAATCCCTTAAAATCTTTAGAACTTTTAAAAAATAATTCTTCCATAAAATTATTATACCACTTTTTGCGCTGGAGTAAAAAATATGGTGATTGTAGACATACTTATCCTTTGTTTTATTTGGAATCAATTAGAATCAACTTGAGTTGGGAATCAACTTGAGTTTGGAATCAAATTGAGTTTAGCTTGGATAATTTGAGGAGATAGATTCGCTTCTTTCAAACCAAAAAGCCACCGAAGTGGTGGCATTTTGGTTTTTTGATCAATCAAAAATATTACTTGCCCTCGGGTAGGGTTCCTTTTTTTCTCCCGATGATAAGGTACAAAATCGGGCCGATCCAACCGATCAAGATGATCAAAACCAACCAGAGAACCTTGTCGTTTGGATTGGTAAATTCGCGGCGGATACAATCAATCAACGCCTAAAGAAAAAGAACCAGACCAAGTCCGCCGGCAACAACCCAGAAAATAATCCAGCCAATGACCAAGCCACCGGCAACGGCAGTCGCGGCGGCAGCGGCATTGGGATCAAATGTTTCCATTAAAACCTCCTTTTTTCGACCTAATTACAATTTCGCATAGACCAGCGAAATTGTCAAATGAAATCGGTTAAAGGAAAACAGACCTGCCTGCCGGCAGGCAGGAATTAGTTTAGAAATTGGAAAATTGAAAATTGATTTCTAATTTCAGATTTCCATACCATTTCCCGATTTCCTCTAACTTTTTTCTTATTTCAAAACCTAGCATAATGAGCAAACGCCTTGTTGGCTTCGGCCATCTTGTGCATATTTTCTTTTTGGCGAATCGCGCTGCCGCTACTTTGATAGGCGGCTAAAATTTCGTCAGCCAAAATCTTATCGAAACTTCGGCCGGTGCCTTTACGTGTCGCCGTAATTATCCAGCGCATCGCCAAAGTTTCTCTACGCGCAGCAGAGATTTCTTGCGGCACCTGATAAGTCGCGCCGCCAATTCGACGGGGTTTAACTTCCAAGAGCGGCGAGGCATTTTTGATGGCTTGCTCAAAAGTTTCCAGCGGCTCTTTGCCGGTTTTTTCTTTTAAAATATCGAAGCTCCTATAAACCAGCTTTCTGGCCGTTTCCTTTTGTCCGCGGATCATCACTTTATTGATAAATTTAGAAACCGTCGTTGACTGGTATTTCAAATCCGGTTCTAGTATTCTTTTGACTGACCTTTTCCCTCTCATTGAGCGACCTCGCTAGGAGTTTTTCGAGCAGGGCCACCTTGACCTTTTTTGGCTCCGTATTTAGAACGTCCCTGAAGTCTACCTTCAACACCGGTGGTATCAAACTTTCCTCTGATAATATGATAGCGAACACCCGGTAAGTCTTTCACCCGTCCGCCTCTAATTAAAACGACCGAGTGTTCTTGAAGGTTGTGGCCTTCGCCCGGAATATAGGCGGTTACTTCTTGACCGGAAGTGAGACGAACCCTGGCGATTTTACGAAGGGCTGAGTTTGGTTTTTTAGGGGTTACGGTCGTCACTTTAACACAAACCCCTCTTAGAAAGGGTCTGCCTTTGACAAAATCAACCGGCCGGTTTTTCAGAAAATTAAAACCACGATGAAGAGCCGGAGTTTTCATCCGGTGAGTTTTGCTTTTTCGGCTCTTTCTTAGAAGCTGTTGATATGTCGGCATATATTTCCAATGAATATCATTCCACGAATTTTACTGTTCACGAATTATCACTAATTTCTGTTTTATTCGTGTTTATTCGTGTGTAAAATTAGTGGAGTCTTTTACAATATTTTTTTACTTTCTTCCTAACGCCGTTCCGGCGGGAATTAACTTTCCAATAATAACATTTTCTTTGAGCCCTTGCAACCGGTCAATGGCCCCACGGGTGGCGGCATCAATCAAAATTGAGGTCGTTTCCTGGAAAGAGGCGGCCGAGAGAAAACTTTCGGTTTTAAGGGCAATTCGGGTAATCCCCATCACTTGTTCTTCAAAAAGGGCTGGCTTTTGGCCTTTTCCCGTCAATGAGGCATTGGTTTTTTCCAGCGCGAGGCGATCAATCAGTTGACCAACCAAATAATCGGAATTTCCCGCATCCTTAATTTTCACCTTGGAAAACATTTCCCTAATAATTAATTCAATGTGTTTGTCGTTAATCGTCTGACCTTGAGAAGCGTAAATCTCCTGGATTCCTCGCATGATATATTTTTGCGTGGAAAGGGTTCCTCGAAGTCTGACCGCCGCCCCCAGATCAAAATGGCCTTCAGTTAATTCGTCCCCGCGTTTGACGACTTCTCCGTCTTCAACTTTAATATTGGCCCGTATCTCCACCGGGTAGGAAAGGGTTGTTTTCTGCGTTGAAGTAACCACAATTTTACCTTTACCGACACTGACTTTCCCCGCAATGCCGGATCTTAAAGCTTTCTTTTCCGAAGCTATCGCCAAAGCCTGATGAATTTTGATCAGATCGCCGCTTTTGACGGTCACTTTGTATCCTTGGGGAATCAAATATTCTTCCTGATGATATTCACCCGAAGAGAGCACGATGAGCTTGCGTTCTTTTTCCTCGACGATTTTTACCCGACCGTCAATTTCGGCCAAAACCGCCGGAGAGCGAGGAACTCTGGCTTCAAACAACTCTTCGACTCGCGGCAAGCCGGAGGTAATATCTTCGCCGGTAATTCCTCCCATGTGGAAGGTTTTCATCGTCAGCTGCGTTCCCGGTTCGCCAATCGCTTGAGCGGCCATAATTCCGGCCACGGTCCCTATTTCTACGAGTTTTCCCGAAGCTAAATCACGGCCATAACAGGCCTGACAGATGCCTCTTTCGGCCTGACAATAAAGAACGGTGCGAACTTGGACTTTATCAATTTCGCTTTGAGCAATTTCTAAGGCTTTCTTTTCATTGATTTCTTCACCGGCTTTGAGCAGTAAACCGGTTTTGGTTTTGATGTCAGAGAGAGCCACGCGACCAAGCAGACGTTTGGCAAAATCTTCACCCATCTCTTGAGATTCTTGACGGTTAATTTCTAAGCCCCTAGTTACGCCGCAATCTTTGGTGGTAATGACCTGATCATGAGCAACGTCGACGAGACGGCGAGTTAGGTAGCCGGCATCGGAAGTGCGTAGCGACGTGTCGGACTTTCCTTTTCTGGCGCCGTGAGTCGAAATGAAATATTCCAAAACCGAAAGACCTTCTTTATAGTTTGATTTGATCGGTAATTCAATAATTTCACCGGCCGGGTTAACCACCAGTCCTTTCATTCCACCCATCTGGGTAAGCTGGGCGACGGAACCTCGTGCGCCGGAAATAATCATCAAATAGACCGGGTTATTTTGGTCAAATTCTTTGAGCATGCCTTTCTCCAAAAGAGAGCGGGTATTATTCCATAACTCAATGGTTTTAATACTCCGTTCAAGATCAGTAATTAATCCTCGCTGATATTGATTATCAATTTCTTCAAGCTCGAGATCGCCTCTTTTTAAAACTTTATTTTTATCAGCCGGAATCATAATATCGGCCACCGAAATCGTCATGCCTGAAAGACCGGCGTATTCGAAACCGACTTTTTTCAAACGATCAACGAAATCGGCCGTCTCTTGAGCACCGAAACTATCAAAGACCAGCGCTACCAATTTTTTGAGGGCTTTTGAATCCATATTTTCATTTTGGAAGGAAATTTCATCGGCTAAAATATTATTGAATAAAATTCTGCCAACGGAGGTTTCCACGAGTTCTTCAGTCGCGGTTTCCGATTTTTGTAACCGAATTCGCGCCTTAATTTTTGCTCTGACGTGGACAAAACCCTGATGATAAGCCAAAATCGCTTCGTTTTTAGACGCAAAAAGCTTGCCTTCGCCCAGGGCCCCTTCCTGAAAAGTGGTCAGATAATAACAACCAAACACTATATCCAATCTTGGCGAAACCACCGGTTCGCCGGAGGCGGGTTTCAGAATATTTTTTGAAGAACGCATAATTTGGGTGGCTTCGGCTTTGGCCTGATCGGACAAAGGCACATGTACCGCCATTTGATCGCCGTCGAAGTCGGCGTTAAAAGCATAACAAACTAAAGGGTGAATTTGGATCGCTTTACCTTCGATTAAAACCGGTTGGAAAGCTTGAATTCCCAAACGATGCAAGGTCGGGGCGCGGTTTAAAAGCACATAATAATTTAAAGTAATTTTTTCCAAAATATCCCAGACAATCGGTTCGCCTTTTTCGAGCATCCGCGTCGCATTTTTAACATTGTGGACCTGACCTTCGGCAATTAAACGGGAAATGACAAAGGGTTTAAAAAGCTCCAAAGCCATGACTTTCGGCAGACCGCACTGATGAAGTTTGAGTTCCGGACCAATGACAATTACCGATCTACCGGAGTAATCGACACGTTTGCCTAAAAGATTCTGGCGGAAACGTCCTTGTTTACCCCGAAGCATGTCGGAAAGCGACCGTAGTTTTCTTTGCGCCGCCCCGGTCGAAACCGCTCGGCCGCGTCGGGCGGAGTTATCAATTAAAGAATCAACCGCCTCTTGAAGCATTCGTTTTTCATTGCGACAAATAACTTCCGGCGCCCCTTGAGAAATGAGCCTTTTAAGCCGATTGTTGCGGTTGATCACCCGTCGATATAGATCATTGAGGTCGGAAGCGGCAAAGCGGCCGCCATCGAGCTGAACCATAGGACGGAGATCCGGTGGAATTACCGGTAATTTAGTCATCACCAACCACTCGGGTTTAAGCTCGGCATTTTTCATGTCGGTAACGAGTTTAAGCCGTCTTAAGATCCGTCGGCGAATGGCGCCATCGGTTTTTTTAAGCTCGGTATTTAAACTCTCATAGAGGCTGTCCAAGTCGGTCTTTTTTAAAATTTCGTAAATGGCTTCGGCACCAATGCCAACTTTGACTATCCGGCCGTAGCGCAAGGATACATCTTGGTATTTACTTTCAGTTAAAATCATCTTTACCTGAAGCGATGTTAATTCTTGTTTGGTGGCGCGATAGGCGGCTTCGACTTTCGCCAGTTCCATATTGTTGTTGGCGAATTTTCCCTTAGCTTCCGTAAATTCTTTTTCGAGCTGCTCAAGTGAGCTTTTACGAATATTCTCGTCAACTTCCAAAATAATAAAGCCGGCAAAATAAATAACTCTTTCAAGTTCCGTGGTCGATAAATCCAAAATTAAACCTAAAATCGAAGGCACACCATGGACGTACCAAATATGGGTGACCGGTACGGCCAAATCAATATGGCCCATTCTTTCCCGGCGCACCGATGACCGAGTTACTTCAACACCGCATTTGTCACAAATCATGCCTTTATAACGGATCTTTTTATATTTGCCGCAATAACATTCCCAATCTTTGACCGGACCGAAAATTCTTTCATCAAAAAGACCTTCGCGCTCCGGTTTTTGCGTGCGATAATTGATGGTTTCCGGTTTGAGCACTTCGCCATAAGACCAAGCCTGGATTTGTTCGGGGGAAGCCACCGAAATCCTTAAAGCATCAAACTCAAGTTTGATTTGTTCTTTGGCGCGACTTTTTTCTGTTCTTCTACTATTCATTATTATTCCTCACCTTCATTAATCGGTTTTTCGACCATGGCCGGCTCCGGCACATCAAGTTCGGTGACTTCGACATCCACATCACCATCACGAATTCTTAAAGCTTCTTTATCTTTAACCACCGGCGTGAGAATTTCTTTCTTGCGTGAAAGTTCGCCGGCGTTAAGCATTTCCACATTTAAACCCAAAGACTGCAATTCTTTAACTAAGACATAAAAAGAAGCGGGAATTTGGGGTTTTTGAATGGTTTCGCCTTTAATAATCGCTTCATAAGCTTTCGAACGGCCGATAACGTCGTCAGATTTAATCGTCAGCATTTCCTGCAATGAATGGGCCGCGCCGTAGGCTTCCAGGGCCCAAACTTCCATTTCCCCGAATCGCTGGCCGCCGAATTGAGCTTTGCCCCCCAATGGTTGCTGAGTCACCATCGAATAAGGCCCGGTTGAGCGAGCGTGCATTTTATCATCAACCAAATGACAGAGTTTCATTATGTAAATTATTCCCACCGTGGTTTTCTGGTCAAAGGCTTCGCCGGTGCGGCCGTCAAAAAGCTGAACCTTGCCGTCTTCGGGGAGGCCGGCCCGTTTGAGTTCTTCCTGGATCTTCGGATAGTCAACCCCTTCGAAAACCGGGACGCTCACTTGATAATTAAGTCTTTTGGCCGCCCAGCCAAGGTGGGTTTCCAGAATCTGACCTAAATTCATACGCGAAATCACGCCTAAAGGATTAAGAACAATATCCACCGGCGTTCCGTCAGCTAAAAATGGCATTTCTGCTTCCGGCAAAACGACGGAAATTACTCCTTTGTTGCCGTGGCGGCCGGCGAGCTTGTCGCCGATTTGAACTTTGCGCAGCTGGGCCACGGAAACCTCAACCATTTGATAAACTCCGGCTGGCAATTCATCACCAGCTTCTTTGGAAAAGACTTTGATATCAACGACACGGCCGTATTCACCGTGAGGCAAACGTAAAGACGTGTCTTTAACATCTTTAGCCTTTTCGCCAAAAATAGCTCGGAGGAGTTTTTCTTCGGCGGATAATTCGGTTTCTCCTTTGGGGGAGATTTTACCCACCAAAATATCGCCGGCGCCGATTTCGGCTCCGATTCTCACAATTCCCTGCTCATCTAGATTGGCTAAAGCGTCTTCGCCGACGTTGGGAATATCACGGGTGAGTAACTCCGGCCCGAGCTTAGTATCGCGAACTTCAATCGTGTATTTTTCAATATGAACCGAAGTATAAATATCATTTTTGACCAGACGTTCGGAAATAATAATCGCGTCTTCAAAATTAGCGCCTCGAAAAGACATAAAAGCCACTAAAACGTTTTTGCCCAGCGCCAATTCGCCGGCGGTGGTGGCCGATGAATCAGCCAAGATATCACCTTTTTTGATTTTGTCACCAATTTTGACTACCGGGGTCTGATTAAGACAAGTCCCTTGGTTGGAGCGCTGAAATTTCCGTAAACCGTAACGAGTTTTTTGCGCATTACGAATCCCGGAAACAATAATTTCGGAGGCGGAAACATCGGTGACGACGCCTTCAGAATCGGCAAATAAACATTGGCCCGAATCACGGGCGGCGGCCGCTTCCATGCCGGTGCCAATAATCGGCGCTTCCGGCTTAACTAAAGGTACTGCTTGTCGTTCCATGTTGGAACCCATCGAAGCCCGAGTGGCATCGTCGTGCTCAACGAAGGGAATGAGTGAAGTTGAAATCGAAACGGTCTGTTTAGGCGAAACATCCATATATTGGATTTTATTGACTTTTTCAAATTCCGGCTTGCCGAATCTTCTGGTAACTGTCTTGGAATCAAGAAAATATCCTTGTGAATCGGTTCTAACTGAGGCTGGCGCAATAATTGATTTTTCTTCTTCGTCGGCGTCCAAATAGACAATTTTTTCCGTCAGCCGGGGTTTTTTATTACGGTCAAGCTCGACCGTAAGATACGGCGTTTCAATAAATCCGTATTCATTAATTTTGGCATAACAGGCCATATAGCCAACCAAGCCGATGTTTGGACCTTCCGGAGTTTCAATCGGACAAATGCGGCCGTAGTGCGAGGCGTGAACATCACGCACCTCAAACCCGGCGCGTTCTCGTGAAAGTCCGCCAGGGCCGGTGGCGGAAAGACAACGTTTATGTTCAAGCTCGGCCAAAGGATTGGTTTGGTTCATAAATTGAGAAAGTTGCGATGAAGCAAAAAATTCCTGCAACACCGCCGCAATTGGCCGGCCATTAACCAGTTGATTGGCGGTGACGGTATCGGGGTCCAAAACCGACATTCGATCTTTAATAATTCTTTCCATCCGAAGTAACCCGACTCTGACTTTACCTTGAACCAACTCACCGACGGCCCGGACGCGGCGATTTTTCAAATTATCAATATCATCGGCCACCGCGGTGGGATCATTGTTAAGTCGAATAATTTCTCGAATTACCTCAACGACGTCCTCAACGCGTAAAATTCGACCGGCGAGGTTATTTTCGACATTTAGATTCAGACGGCGATTCATTTTATAGCGGCCGACTTTACCCAGATCATAACGTTTAGGGTTAAAAAACATCGCTTCTAAAAATGTTTTGGCGGTTTCGGCGGTGGCCAAATCCCCGGGGCGGATACGTTTATAAACCTCGACTAAGGCCTCTTCGTAGGTTTTGGCGCTGTCGCGGTTGAGAGTTGCTTTGATGTAGTTATGGTCTTCGTCGGAGACGCCTTCAAAAGCTTGCAGAATTTGCTCGTTGGTCAAGCCCAGGGCCCGTAGAAATGTGGTGATTAAAATTTTTCGTTTGCGGTCAACTTTGACGGCAATGATGTCGCGCGGGGAAGTTTCAAATTCCAACCAAGCTCCTCTGGACGGAATAATTTTGGCCCCAAAAAGGCGGCGGCCGCTCACTTCATCCATTACAAAAAGAACACCAAAAGAACGGACGATTTGCGAAACCACAACTCTTTCAATGCCGTTGATAATAAACGTGCCCCGCTCGGTCATCAAAGGAAAATCGCCCAAAAAAACCGCCGATTCTTTGGTTTTACCGGTAATTTTATTGGTTAATTTAACTTGGCACTTAAGCGGCGCTTGATAAGTTAGATTTTTTGAACGTGTAGTCTCTTCATCAAACCGCGGCTGATCTAAAAAGGTCTCTAAAAATTCCAATTTAAAAACCTTGCCCGTGAAATCATCGACAGGGCTAATTTCTTCTAAGAGCTCTTTTATTCCTTCCTTAAAGAACCACTCGTATGACTTAGTTTGGACTTCGATTAAGTCAGGAAGTTTAACGAACGTCTTGCTTTTAATTCCAAATTGGATTCTGGACACTAAAATACTCCACAAAAACACACAGCAACACCTGGCTGCTTGTGTGGGCAGGAGATTATACTAGGCACGCATGTATTTAACGATTACGTTCCACCCTTATTTTTTACTTTCTAAACTAATATTAACAAAAGTCTAATTTCTTGTCAAGGGCCACACCCAAACCGGCAAATTTGACAATAAGTTTAATTGAGATTATTCTATATATAATAGTATTGATAGTATTAATAGAAAGGAGGGGTTTTGAAACGAACACTCTTTGGTTTAGGTCTATTTCTTGGCCTTGTTCTTTTGTTAATCCCAGGTGGATTAGCTTTAGCTAGTGGTAATAGTGGAAATGTCGGTCTTAGCTTTTCAACTGATCAACTCACCTGCGGTCAAGACAATAATGTTTCTCTAACAGTTGCCAACCAGGGCTTGTCTGGCTCGATCAGCCTTATCGGCATTGGCTTTGAAAGCCAGTATAATCCAGAGATAAAATCACCCAGCCAAGGCCAAGACGGAGTCTGGAACATCAATTACCGCACCGACTCGGGATATACGGGTGTTACTTATGAAACAACCGCCGCGAATGCGATTGGTCCTGGCGAAAACGCGATTTTCTCAACGAAGGTTTATGTTCCTTGCGGTCCAACCGAAATTAAAGTTCTGGGCGCTGCTGCAGAAAATATCAAATCTAATCCTGTCGTGACACAACCGACCTTCAAAATGGTATCCGGGGTGAGCGTAACTACCCTACCTAAAACCGGCGCCGATCCGAGCACTTTCAGTTTAGTTTTTTTCGGTCTACCGGCCTTATTAGGCCTGCGCAAGTTTATTAAATAGCTTCTCGATATTTAAACCGGAAACAGCAGAGATTAAATATACCTTTTTCTTGATTTCATCCGAAAATATATCGGTAATTTTTTGAGCCGCTTTTTCCGACATTGTATCAGCCTTATTTAAAACGATAACTTCGTCTTTATTAAGCAACTCGGCATTCCAATCTTTAAGTTCCTGGCGAATGACTTCATAATCTAATTTAAGATGTTCACTATTAATGTCGATGAGATGGACCAGGGTTTTAGTTCTCTCAATGTGGCGCAAAAACTTATCACCCAGGCCTTTTCCTTTTGAGGCACCCTCGATTAAGCCGGGGATATCGGCGACGACAAATTGTTTCCCCCGATACCGGACCACCCCCAAATTCGGCTCCAAAGTGGTAAAGGGATAATCGGCAATTTTAGGTCTGGCATTGGAAATTCGGGCAAGCAGGGTTGATTTACCGGAGTTAGGCAGGCCAATAATGCCGATATCTGCAATTAGCTTTAGTTCCAATTTTAAAGTCAAAGCCTCCCCCTCCTCCCCTTTTTTAGCATAGAGAGGGGCCTGCGTAGTGGCCGTAGCAAAATGAACATTGCCCCAGCCGCCCCGGCCGCCATGGGCGATTAAAATCTCCTGCTCATCAGAAGTGAAATCACGCAAAATACGGTTTTCGGGAAGTAGCGTAACAATTGTCCCCGGAGCGACTCTAATTTCTAAATCCTCCCCGGCTTTGCCTTTTTGTCTTTTGGATCGGCCATTTTCGCCACCCTCCGCACGCCATTCTTTTTTCCGGGCGAAGTCAGAAAGCGTGTGGGTGTTTTTATCACATCGTATATAAACGTCGCCGCCGTCGCCGCCGTCGCCGCCGTCCGGCCCTCCCTTGGGGACATATTTTTCTCGCCGAAAAGAGACGGCGCCATCACCGCCTTTTCCGGCTGTAATTTTAATTTTCGCCTCGTCGGTTAGCATTGGATTAATAATATAATCGTGTTTTCTTCCTTAATTTTGTCCGCCAGCTGGCGGATTGATTTTTGAATTTTCTAATAAATATATCCCATAACGTCGCCGGCGTGGCCGGAAATTGAACGGCGGTCAACCTCGCCCCAGCCAACATAGTTCATTTCCGAAATTGTAATTCGTCCGCCGCTGACTGACTCAACGTAGGCCACATGACCCATCCAAGATTCATTTAAAACCACAATCGCCCCAGCCGCCGGTTCACTGCCAGTCGCATACCCCGCGCGTCTCGCCGATGTTAGCCAAGATTTTGCATTTCCCCATCCGCTAGGAACATAACGGCGAGTGGCCACATAATAAGTGCACCAACCCCAGGGATAGGCGTTGCGCGATGACCCGGGCGCCGTTCTAACCGTGGAGGCGCCGGCAACTTTCTTTTTTTGTAAACTCGCCAATTGCGTTGGTGAAAGATCTTGCGGCGGTAACCTGAGCTGTTGGCCGGGTCTGACCAAATCGGAGGTTAAATTATTTGTCGCTTTGATGGTGGAAATTTTTAGACCATATTTCCAGCCAATTGACGAAAGAGTATCACCGCCTTCGACAATATAGGTTATCGTTGTCTTTCTCGTGCTGGCTACTTTTGGATCAATAGTCACTTTGGTTTCCGCGACTACCGGTTTATCCAGATAACTCGTATCCTGCATCGCCAAGGCAACGCTGACGGGATCCACCTCAACATTGGAAGCGTAAGGACCGACGACCGAGGCAACTTGAGCAATATCGGCCGCGGAGAGATCCATCATTTGATCCGAATAAACATAAGCCGAAGAATTGTCCGCCGCTTTAGCAAAATTGGCCGTCATCGTAAAAAGAGTAATAATCACAATCGGTAAATAGGGCAAAAGCCTTCTCGAACCAAAGTCGACTAGCTTTTCAGGGACTCGATTACGAACTTTTTTGCTAAAAACACCAACGTTTATAGATATCTTATTTGTGAGTCGGTGCCAAAATTTAAGAATAAATCGCCTCCACATTTTGAGTTACACTCTTTAGTTTAGCTCAATCAAGGTAAAAGTCAACCCCCACGCCAAAATTATCATAGAAACATTTTTGAAACTAATCAATCATTTGGGGTGGGGGTCAATGGCGGTAAAATTAACTTCCCAATTTTCGAGTTCTTTCTTCTTTTTTATAGCATTCTAAGATGTCGCCCGGCTTGATTCTCGTCTGCGTTTCCAATTTTAAACCGGCTTCAAAACCCTCGGCCACTTTAGAGGTGTCCTTTTTATTTTGTTGCAGGGAAACGATTTTTCCCTCGCCGATGGTGTCCTTATCGCGGGTGATTCTTGCGACGATGCCATTTTCGATCTTGCCTTTGGTAATCCTGCCGCCAACAATCTGTTCCTTTTTGGTGGTTTTAAAAACCGCCAAGATTTCCAACCGACCGAGTTCCACCTCAACTATTTCCGGCTCGAGCAATCCGGATAAAGCCGAAGAAAGATCATCAATGAGCTGATAGATAATGTCATAAATGGAAATTTTAATATTTTCACGAGAGGCCAAACTCATCACTTCGGTTGAGGCCTTGACCCGAAAACCAATCACCAGCGCCTCGGCGGCAATGGCCATATTAATATCCGATTCGGAAATATCACCGATGCCTCCGTGGATGATATTGATTTTTACTTCAACGGTTGAAATATTTTTTAATGAAGTTCTAATTGCTTCTAAAGAACCGGCGACGTCGGCTTTAAGAACGATTTTTAATTCTTTGATTTTACCTTCTTTAATATCATTTGAAAGTTCGGTAATCGAAAGGACTCGGCGTTTAATAGTTTTGGTTTTGGTCATTTCGCGGGCGGTTTTTTCATCTTCGACGGCGACAAATCGATCGCCAAAATTGGGCAAATCCTGTAATCCGGCAATTCTTACCGGCGTCGATGGC
>Ga0315282_10012976_pt1 | contig 12646 bp, 11 predicted proteins | sample YL17G07_20_MG_FD_203693 | JGI IMG/M metagenome (GOLD analysis project Ga0315282, IMG submission 203693) | Sediment microbial communities from Yellowstone Lake, YNP, Wyoming, USA - YL17G07_20 | ecosystem: Environmental > Aquatic > Freshwater > Lake > Sediment | place: USA: Wyoming | collected... | reverse complement strand
CGAAGTTCCGTCAGCAATTCATGCTTCAACTTCCGGCCATCGATCGTTTTCCTTTTCATGGCCGAGATTATACATAATTCTGTCACAAATGTCTATACTATTTTGGACTGATTAGTAACTTCTTCGAACTCCCCCAGTTTGCCGAATCTTTTGAAAAAGTCTTACGGACAAAAGAGATTCAAATCCAGGGGATTTCAGTTGATGGAGTGGCTAAACTGAACCATGCCACCACCGATATCCAGCAGGCGATGAAAGATGCTGAAATCATCTTTGTGATCACTCCTGCCTTCGGGCATAAGGCCATGGCCGAAGTCTGTGTCCCGTTTATTCAGGATGGACAAATCATTGTGCTCATGCCCGGTTCAGGAGGAAGTCTTGAATTTGTAACCACGATCAAACAGAAAAAAGTGAAACGGGAAATGATCTTCGCTGAAACTTGTACTCTTCCCTACGGCGCCCGTCTCAAAGGTCCTGGACATGTCTCGGTGCTCATCAATGCAGTCATTCTTCCCACAGGCGTTTTTCCTTCAAAAAAGACAGGGGAGGTGATTCCTAAACTGAAGCAGTTTTATCCGACGATCATCCCCGCCAAGGATGTTCTGGAGGCGGCCATTAATAATCCGAACCCGGTTGTTCATCCGGTGGCCACCCTGCTCAGTGCCACACGGATTGAACATTCAAAAGGTGAGTTCTACCTTTATGCCGAAGGAATGACCCCTGCCGTGGCAAGAACCTATGAATCTCTGAATGAAGAAAGGCTCTCCATCTGCAAGGTGATGGGTTACAGGCTTCACCACTGGGACAATCTGGAATTCAGGGATTACAATCTCGGCGAGACCGAAGAGGAATGCCGCTACCGGATCCTCAATACGAGCATGGATGCCACCTTTGGAAAAGACGGTATTTATGCAGGAATCAAGATGAAAGGTCCCGAGCATTTAAAAGACCGCTATGTGACTGAAGATGTTCCTTATGGAATGGTCCTCCTCTCTACATTGGGAGATCTTCTGGGAGTTCCCACCCCGACTCACGATGCAGTGATTCAGTTAGCTTCTGTCATTAATCGGACCGATTACTGGAAGACCGGCAGGGGGATAAAGCAATTAGGCCTCTCTAAATTCGACAAAAAGGGGTTAAAAAAATTCCTCCTTGAAGGAAAGTGAATCGCTGTATCGGTGGGTTTAATTTCCTTTTTATTTCACCACCATCACGGTGCATGGAACCAGACGCGCAATATTCTGGGAGGTGCTTCCCCAAACTCGATCATAGATTTTTGAATGGCCCATGAACCCAATCACCACCAGATCAAAAAGCTGATCCTTGGCATAGTCGACGATGGTTTCCACTTCATGTCCCGCAACCACTTTCGTGTGTAACGTTACGCCTTCTTTAACTGCTATGTCTTTCGCCTCTTCGATGAGCTTAGAAAAATAACCATTCTTTTCTGCCTTGGCTTCCCGAACCTCACCGACCGTTGCTGCATAATGTGGTAGGTCTTCTTCGACGGAGATGGAATGAAGCTCTGCTCCATAATGTTTGGAAATATCGACAGCTGTTCTTAAAGCCTTTTTTGCTCCTTCCGAACCATCATATCCAACCAAGATCTTCTTAAACATCTTCTCCTCCTGTCTTCTCATAGGTTATGTGCTCGTTATTGTTGTCTCCATTCATGACGTGGGACGGATAGAACCACTTCGTTGCAATAAAAGTCGGCAAAACGGCGCTCCCTACCACCACGGCCACAAGAACCGAGAATTGGGCTTGATTAATAATACCCGATGAAAGCCCGTACATCGATGATATGGTCCCCATCGTAAGGCCAGTGCTCATGAGTAACGTAGTGAACATCGCCTCCTTTTTGACATATCGGCAAGCGAAGGGATAGATTCCTATAATCTTTGTCACCTGCTTCACACCAAAAAGAATAACAAACAAGCCAAAATTTCGATAAAGCATCTCTAAAGAGACATTGATACCGCCGTTGATAAAAAAGAAAGGTGTGATCATAGCGAAGGCAACGATTCTGAGCTTTCTTTGAAGCGGGCGGTTTTGACTAAAAATCTTGGAAAGGGCAAGACCGGCCACAAAGGCAGGCAAGATGGCATGGCTCGATCCCAATTTCGAAACATAAATGAAGAGGAAAAGGATGAAGAAGAGGAATTTGATTTCCGGTTCAATGACACGCTCTCCATAACGTTTGAAAATGGAAGGCGAAATCCTGGGCATGAGAAAGATAACTATGATCGATACAACGGCAAAAACGATAGTGTAGACGTTAAACTCTGCAAAAATAAGGCTTAACGCCAGTGCTGTTCCAAGGTCTGTGATGAAACAAGAGGCCATAAGAATTTTTCCGATCTCGTAATTTGTGAGCCCGGTCTCGACCAAAACGGCATAGACCACAGCCAGCGATGTTGTAGAAAGCGCGATTCCCCCAATCAAAGATGCATTCAAAGTCCAGTGGGCAATCCAGTAACAATAAATAATCGTACCCAGAAAGGGCCCAAAAAATGAGAATCCTCCGATTAGAAGACTTTCTTTTGCCTTCTCCCTGAGAATGACCACGTCCACTTCGGCTCCGGCCAAAAAGGTGAGGAGGATCCCTCCGAAACCCGCTAAGAATGTAAGCCATGGGGTGGGGGTAAGTTTAAGAAAATTTCCACCGATGACCCCTAAGGTAATTTCAATGAGGGCCACCGAGATACCCGCCTCAACTGAAATGAGACTCCCAAGGAAGACTAATAACCCAATGATTAGACCGATATAATGATCAGGCATAAAAAAACTCCTCCAGTTTTTCTGGCAGGAGTTTTTTTCGAGACATCCACACGACAACTCCTACCAAGGATACAAGCTTTGGCAGGAGTCATCAGCCTTAAAGGCGCTTTTCGGCGGACTCCATCACCGGCCGCCAATCTATTCTATTATTTTCTTTAATTCCTCTATCGTTCGCCGGAGCTCTTCCGTTTGGCCCTGAGCCCTGGATAGAAGGGCCTCGATCGTTGCTAACTCATCTTGAACATACTTCAGAGCCTGTTTCTTCATCCCATCGATGGCTTTGTTGATCCGATCCTCCCATTGGGCAGCTAAGCGGGAGAGGTTAACAAACACTTCGTTGGGGATCTCGTTTAAGTAATGCTTTTCAAAGAGAGGGCGGAAAATGAACATGGGAATTAAGAACCAGATCAGCCCAAAATGAAAGTCGAATGTCCGACCTATTTTTATATCCGGCTGATGGGGTTCGGCCACCTCGATCCTCCAGTCGGCTTCGGCAAGCCGCAAGCCGAGTACTTTTTCGATGTTCTGGTTGAGCAGGCTCCGAAAAGCCTCCAGAGAGCGCGAGAGGCTGGCGTGGGCCTTTTTGAGCGTACCCAAAAAATGCTTATATTCGGTCTTAGAAATATGATCGAGTTCTTCGGCCAGGGTTTCATGCAGCCAAGCTTCATATCTTTGTGTGACTTTACCCACGTTCCCCTTCCAGGATGGCATTTCTTTTCGGAGTATTTCCAGAAGCTTCTTCTTGAGGTGAGGCTGATGAAATTTTTCGAGGTAATTCTGGATGAGCTCACGGGTTTGCAGGGAATTTTCCCGCGCAATCAGAGAAATTTCCTCGCGGATCAGTTCGTAATTCACCTTCTCATTCAGGATCTGCTTCCTGAGTTGCTCCCGATCAAGATCGGCCCGCAGGGATGTCTTTAAAGCAATCTCCAGGTAGCTCAGGCAGCCCTTTGCAAGCGACTGGACCTTGTGCCGAAGGATCTTGTTAAACTCGTCCTGCCGATTTATGGAGATGGGGTTGAGAATTTCGCTCTCCACCGCCTCTTTCCATTGTTCGGTCTCCGAGCGAGTGGAGTAAAGGAAAATGGGGAATTCTTCGTGAAGCTCCCGCTGCAGTGCGGTCCTAAAAAAATGGACGACTTCTTTTCGCTGCTCCTGGGAGAGAAGGTCGACCTTAGTGAGAAGGAGAACAATTTTCGGCGTATGCGTTCGCAGTTCCCGAATGAGCTGCAAGTCATCTTCTCCCAGAGGGCGGTCCGAACTGATGGCCAGCAAAGCCGTTCCTACCTCCGGGAGCCAGTTTTCCGAGGTCTGGATGTGGCATTTGAAAATACTCCCCAGGCCAGGGGTGTCCACCAACCGCAGCCCGGCATACTTTTCCAACGAAGGGAGTTCGATATCGACCACCTCCACATTTTTCTCATTCGCTGGATTTTGGGCCTCAGAGGTAAATTTTTCAATCGCTCCAATGTCCACCTCGGTATGCTGACCGTCAAAATGCCGGACAATGGCTCTTTCTCTTTTCCCATATTGAAGGCGGGTGATCGTCGTAGTAACGGGGATAACCCCAACTGGAAGAATGGGTTTTCCGATCAGGCTATTGAGAAAAGAACTCTTCCCGGACTTAAATTGTCCCAGGATGGCTACATCAATCAGTCGATCTTGTTGAAGAAGATTTTGGCAGGCCTCAATCTGGCGATTTAGCGAGACGATATGAAATTTATCGCAGACCTCTTGAATTCGTGGCAGTACAGCTCGATAGGCATGCGGAAAGAGATCAAGGCGTGCATCTTTTATTGCTAAGCCCATAAAAAAAACTCCTTCAGGTTTCCCTGCAGGAGTCATCAGCCTCAACGGCGGTTATTGGGTGAACTCCATCACCTCTATTGAACATATTAGAGCAGAAACTTAAAAAAGTCAACTTTCAATTAACCTTTCTACCCCAAAAGTGAAGATCAATAAAACTGTAAATAGATCAAGAGGGTGGCAATGGCCAAGGTTGGGACAGAAACAATCATTCCCGGTACAATCCATTTGGCAAAGGTGATATGACCGATTTTTTGGCGCTCAATGATTCCTATAGCCACAATGTTGGCAGTGCTACCAATCATCGTCAAATTTCCAAAAAGTGTCCCGCCAAAGAGGATTCCCCACCAATATGGCGTCACATCAATTCCCGTCTTCATAATATCCTGGACAATGGGAATAAAAGTTGCCACGGCCAGGACATTGTCCATAAAGCCAGTTAAGATACCGATTGTCCAGGTGAGAACGACAAAAAGGACTTTAGGATTCCCTGCCACCCATGAGGTTAGGGATTTGGCAACGATCTCAGTCGTTCCAACATATTTGAGAGTTCCTACAGAAGCAAATAGCATCATGAAGAAGGTGAGGGTCCACCAATCCACTCTCTTTTCGACGAGTTCCTTTGCCCGAACTCTTTCCAAGAAGAGGCTGATTCCAGCCGCCATCAATGCGACTCCGATTAAGAGGACGTTCCTTTGCAATCCTAAAACCCTTTCCAATGGGGCGTGAAGAATTAGTCCCGTTATCGTCCCTATAAAGAGGGCCAAGCAAATAGTCCATCGCTGAGTTTTCTCCTTCGACAAGCCCTCTCTTTTTTCCAATGCCGCACCCTTCATTTTTCTTTTCCACGCACGAATTTCATTCGAATAGTAGAATAAAGAAAGCGGGATGGTCACAAGCAGCGCACAAAGTGAGATAGGTGAGGCCCATCGAAGAAAATCTGAAAAGGTTAACCCACCTTTCATGGCGATCATGACGCCGATCGGATTTCCAACCACGGTGGCGCTCGATCCAATATTGGTTGCAAAGACTTGAATCATGACAAAAGGAATCGGGTTGACGCCGAAACGCAAAGTGAGGTGAATCATCGTTGCGGTCATAAATAAGATCGAAGTGACCTCATCGACCAATGCGGCGGAGACTGCCCCTGCCACCATGAGTGTGATCACAAGAAGAAGGGGCCTCGGTCCAACACTTCGGATGAGGGCATTGACCAGGGACTCGAAGAAGTGATTCTCCTCGAGGTATCCCACGAAGATCATCATTCCAACCAGAAATAGGATGATATCGAGCCCTGCAAATTCAATGAGGTGGGGAATGTCAAGCAGGCCAAAGGCCAACAGTAATGCGATACCGAGCAATGCGAAAGGGAGGCGGAACTGCCAGAAAAAAATCGTTCCGAAGATGACCATGAAAAAGATGGAAAGGGAAAGAACCTGATTGATTGAAAAACCAATGAGAGAACAGAGAAGGCTCAGGCCGAGAATGATTACAACATATGTGAGTCCCTTTCCCAAAAAACTGTTCTCCCTTTTATAGAAACCTATTGAACCTTCGGCCCGGAAGTGATATGGATTTTGCCTTCTTTCTGACTCATCCATATGTTCTGGCCGATCCCGGTCAACTCAGTTTTATCCTAATAGATGTCCCCTCTCCGGATAAATAAGCTAAGGATGGTATTCTTGATCAAGAAAGACCTTATTTTTTGCGATTTTTTTGCCGCCCTATCCTTCCGGGAAGAAAGAGAGCAAAGAAAGGTCCATCAAAAAAGTAGATATCTCACCAGTAAGATTACCCCTATCAACAGAGTGATTATGAAAATCAGCATAGGAAGTATTGACTCCTTCTCCTTTTCCATCTTATTCATCTCCTTGTAGATTATTACGACATACGCCACCGATGCCCGCAAACATTAAGATTGGGATAGCAAGTGTTTTTAATTCTTTCATCGTCCCCTGCTTTACTGGGCGGCCAAGTTGCGGTAATTTTTGCATACGAAGGCCTCAGATTAGTCAACAGACCGGTTGCCAAACCACCGCACCTTTATTTTGTAAAAATTCACTTAGTATAAGGGAACATCCTATAGTATAAGATGGTCAATCCAAGAAGGAACAAAAGGACCAATATCCACCCTCCCATCATTAAAAATGATCCAAAACGACCTAACCATTTCTTTGCTGTTGCGTTCATAATCTTCATCTCCTCCTTTTCGTTTCAGCTATGAGAAATATCGTCCAATAAAAAAGCCGCTACCCGAAATTCTATTTTCGGATAGCGGCCCGACTACCCAGATTCTTAACCTCCAGAAATAGTTGAATACTTCTGGACCCTACTTCTTACTTAATTGCATGTTTTATCACTTTTCAGATATCAGAAATATGGTCTTGTCCTTCACCCCCCTTCTCTCTAACTCTCTTCCTCCCCATTAATTTAATCCCTTCCTTCTCCCGCATCTTATTCACCCATTCTGACACCAGCGATATACTTCCCTCCTTATTTACTTAAAACCGAGATAATGGTAGTGATCGCAGCGATAAACACAACAATCAGCAACCATCCCCCGTAGATCAAAAAGTTTGAAAAGCGATTTAACCATTTTCGTTTCCCCTTTTTCTCTTCCTTAACGGCAGTTTCCTCTTGCTCTTTGACTGTCGTTTCCATCATCTCCTCCTTTCAAGATGAGCCTCGTTGGTTCCCATCAAATTGCCCTTCCAAGCTTTTATCGACGCTTTTATTTCTTCTATTTCGTAAGGGTTCGTCTTAATCATCCCCCCCTGGCTGGATGTTCATCCTTTTTGATCGATACCTTTCTCTCGCAAACGCTTGCCTCGCCAGAATGATGCTCCTCCGCCCTGATTTCTTGACCAATTTGCCGATCTCCCTTAATGATCTTCCCTTTCGATAGCTCGAAAGGGTAAGCAACATGGGCATATTGACGCCGGTGACAACCTCAATCTTCTTGTCTTCCAAAATTGAAAGGCTGAGATTCGTTGGACTCCCGCCCAAAATGTCCGTTAAGATAACAACTCCATCTCCATCGTCCACCTCACTTATTCCTTTTTGAATCCGATCCCTCACCTCTTCTTTCCTATCCTTTGGCCAGATGGAGATCCCTTTTACTCTCTTCAAGTTCCCAACGAGAAATTGAACCGAGGAAATTAATGCCTCCGCTAATCTCCCGTGAGAGACAACCAGGATTCCAACCATCTCTTACCTCCTTACTTTTTCCTCTCCCCTCTTCCCTCTAATCCTTGGCTTAAAAGCGACGGAGGAAGCTTAAGATCAGATAAGAAATGGATTTCCCATGGAGGAGGTTCCCGTGCAATTATGGGAAGTGAAGGGAATCTGATCGAGCCTCCCTCGTCGCTTATTTTCTGAAATTTTCTCGGTCATGTAACTTCCCGAACTTTGGCCCGAGGTTTTCTGCCCTCTCACAACAGTGCTCGAATAAAAAGGCCGCTGCCCGAAATTTTACTTTCGGATAGCGGCCCGACTACCCAGATCTTTAACCTCCAGAAATACCCCAGTATCTCTGGACCCCGAAAACCTTTCTTATTCGAAGAGGTTGGATTTTATTTATTGCTTACTACTTTCCCAAATCCTCCAATAAAAAAGCCGCTGCCCGAAATTTTACTTTCGGATAGCGGCCCGACTATCCAGATTCTTAACCTCCAGAAGCACGAAGGGCTCCCGGACCCTACAACTTCTTGCTTTGTCTGTAAATTCAACTAACAAATTCTCGTTCAGATGTCAAATATTTTTTATGATTCCTCCTTTCTCTCCATCCTATCTACTTTCTTCTGGCTCCCCAGCCGGGTAGGCCAACAATCTAAAATAACAAGGTTTCTTTCTCAGGAGATCCACGGTATTCTCAAAAGCACCTGCAAGAGACTCCTCAGACGGCCACTTCATACCCATCCCCGCGCCAGGAAAACCCACAACATCAGCACACCAACAGCCGTAGTGGCCATTGTTATTGGCACGCCAACCCGTAGAAAATCCATGAACCGAAGCGGGGCTTTCTGCTGTGCTCCTTGTGCCACGATCACGTTCGCCACGCTGCCGAACAGAGTAAGATTTCCGGCAAAAGTACTCGTCAGAGCGAGCAGAAGCCAAACAAATTTGGGATTGCTCATTTGCTTTACCCAATGGCTGACAATGAGCACAAAGGGCACGTTGGAGAAAAGGTTGCTTCCGATAATTGTTGCGATGCTGATTTGGGCAATGCTTTCGGGATAGACCTCCGTGCCCAATTTGTTAATCCAGGTATTCAGCAGGTCACGGTCCGCCTTTACAAAGCCTTGGACGACTACAAAAAGTCCTGCAAAGAAGAGAAGCAGGGACCAGTCCACCGCCTTCAATGTCTCTTGAGGCGGACGGTTGGCCCAAACTAAGAGCGCTGTCGCCGCTGACACTGCGGCAAAATCCATTGGCGCACCAGCCAAAAAAGCTACGATGAGCCCAATGAATACAGACACACTCTTAAAAGCCAGGCCATACTGCACCGGTACTCCAGGAGTTGCAGACCGTTGCCGGTGTATCTCCGCAGATGCCAGGGACCTTCGATAAAACAGCTCAAGCATCAACCAATTTATAGTGAGACATGCCAACCCGATGGGAACCATAGGCAATGCAAAGGCCGGCCAACCCCAGCCTGAAGCATGCCCGATAATAATGTTCTGTGGGTTGCCTGTGATCGTCATCACACTGCCGATGTTCGCGCTGGTTGCCAATGCAAGGAGGAAGGGAGCCGCCCGAATCCCTGCCTGCTCCGTTATCTCCAACAGCAGAGGGGTGCCCAATAAGCAAACCGTGTCATTCAGCATGATCGCCGAAGCAATGCCAGAGGTGAAAACCACGACAGCCAATAGCGTGTGAGAACTGCGGCAGCGCTTCAGTGCTTTGAAAGCCAACCACGTAGGCAACCCGCTTTGCATCAACGCCGCCAGCAGGACCATCATGCCGAATAGAACTGCCAATGTGCTGAGATCCAGAGCGGCAGCCGCCTCGGCACGGGTAAGGGACCCCGTCATCACCATCAGCACCGCTCCCAACAGAGCCGCCGTTGGACGATCCAGCTTACGCGGGCTGTTCTCGCCCAGGGAAATCAGTATGTAGGTAAACGCAAAAATGAAAGTCGCCAAATGCAATCGAAGATCCTTTTATGTTTGCAAGGCTGGCGTTTCGGTCATATTGAAACAAATTCATTTTACCACCATGATGCTACAAGACACAAGGCAGTTATGCGACAACATGTCAGGAATTCCTGACGATAGACAACATTGCCAGCGTGAATAATATTGTCTAAACGAGGGAAGTGCGATATTATGAAATAGCATGAATAGAGGAGAAGGGGGAGATTGAACACCTTTTCTCCATTTATAAGGAACTTGAAAAGAAGAAGACCGGGGTCGAGGGCTGGGAAGATCGTGAGGTAGCTATAAAAATCATTAAGGAATTGCAGGAAAGATACAAGAATCAAGGAAGGTAATATTTTTGGCAACTCCAAAGGAGAGAAGGATGACTACAGCAATTAAATCTATCCATGCACGAGAAATCCTGGACTCGCGGGGAAACCCCACCGTGGAGGTGGAAGTCTGGCTCGAAGGAGGAGCTTTCGGCCGTGCGGCTGTGCCATCGGGCGCATCCACAGGAGCCCATGAAGCACTCGAGCTGCGAGACGGAGACAAAAAACGTTACAATGGCAAAGGCGTTTTACAAGCCATCAACCACGTTAACCATGAGATCACCAAAGCGGTGATCGGTCTCGACGCGTTGCATCAATCTGAGATTGATCATGCCATGTTGCAGTTGGACGGCACCCCCAACAAGAGTAAGCTGGGTGCGAACGCAATGCTGGGAGTGAGTCTTGCCGTTGCTCGCGCGGCTGCGAATGCAGTTGGTTCACCTCTTTATCGTTATCTTGGAGGAGTCGAGGTCAAAACACTACCTGTGCCCATGTTCAATATTCTAAATGGCGGGGTCCATGCCAACTGGCAAGGAACGGATTTGCAGGAATTCATGATTGCTCCTGTCGGGGCACCCACCTTCCGTGAGGCTTTGCGCTGGGGCAGCGAGACCTATCACTCGCTAAAAAACGTTTTGAAAGAAGCTGACTACTCGACAGGCGTTGGAGACGAGGGTGGCTTTTCGGCAGCGCTGAAAAAAAACTCCGATGCAGTGGAATTAATTCTCAAAGCGATCGAAAAGGCGGGTTATCACCCCGGCGAGCAGATTGCTCTTGCCCTTGACCCAGCTTCCAGCAGTTTCTACGAGGATGGATATTATCACCTTCGGACAGAGGGCCGGAAGGTAACCTCTGTTGAAATGGTGGAAATGTATGCTGAATGGGTCAAAAAGTACCCAATCATCGTCCTCGAAGATGGTCTGGCAGAAGATGATTGGGCAGGATGGAAACTGCTCAATGAAAAGTTGGGTGACAAGATCGAACTTGTGGGCGATGACCTCTTTGTCACAAACGTTAAGCGGATTGAGCGCGGAATCACTGAAAACGTTGCTAATGCGGTACTCATCAAACTCAATCAGATCGGTACGCTGACCGAAACTGTGGCGGCAATTGAAATGGCCCGTAATGCCGGGTGGGGTGCTATGGTATCACATCGCAGTGGAGAAACTGTGGATAGCTTCATCGCCGACTTCACGGTAGCAATGGGCACCGGCCACCTCAAAACAGGAGCGCCGTGCCGTGGTGAACGTGTGGAAAAATATAATCAGTTGCTGCGGATCGAAGAGGAGCTTGGAGATACGGCTATCTATGCTGGCCGCAAGGCTTTCGTTCGATAAGCTGTGGAAGTCAGGATTTGACTATACAGACATTGTCAAGTGTGGTGGTAACTTCTTCCTGAAATGTTGTTTTTACATTTTTATCCCACCATATAACCTTTCAAGTGATAATCCTTGATTCTTGTTGACACCCATATCAGAGCTTACTAAAATTTTACTAGAATGCCATCCCGAGGAGAGGAGAAGAAGATGATCCCACAAATCAACAAAATCCTTTATGCCACCGATCTCAGTAAAAACGCTTCTTATGCCTTCTTTTATGCCGTGGACATGGCAAAAAGGCACAATGCAAGAATTGTTATTTTGCATTCTATTGAACGTATTCGTCATATGTATGGTGAAAGAGTTGAAAAGATTTTGCAAGAAACCAAAGACCAGGAACGGAAGACGGACACTAAGGAGATCAAAAAAGGCCTCCAGGAATTTTGTGAGAGAACAGAGACTCAAATTGGCCCTCCATGCGTTAAACTGGTATCCAAAATCCTCGTTCCATTGGGCCACCCAGTAGAAGAGATCTTGAAGGCAACAGATGATGAAGGTTGCGATGTGATTGTCCTTGGAACCCATGGAAAAGGGTTTTTGAGGCAGACCTTTCTTGGGAGTGTGGCTGTTTCAGTCTTGGAACGAACCCGAAAACCGGTTTTCATTGTACCGTTACCCTCTGAGAAACCCAATATTGATTGGGATAAAATCTGACAGATTAATATATTCAATCATGCAAGGCAGGATCAGAAATGGTCCTGCCTTTTTTGTGCATATTTCAAACGGAAATCATTCTCCTCAAGGGTTATCTTAGGGCGAAGACTTGTGTGTAACCTGCAAGAAGGGCTATCTTGACACTGTCCGTCAACTCAAATACTGGTCAGGACAGCTAAGCGCGCATAGGACTCTCAAAGCCCATTCTCACCATCCCCTTTAATCATCTGTTCCGAATACCTTGTTATACAGATCTTCGCCATAGCTGGTTTGCAATGGTTCGCCTTCGTTTATTTTAAAAGTTCGTCCTCCGTCGGTTTGCCTTTCAGCCCGCAGGAAAATCGCGTTTTTCATTTTTTTGTCATAAAAACCATGCGCAAATTCATATAAATGCGTAACGAAGAAAACCTTGATGCGTTTTTCCAATAATGCGCAGATTATCTGCCTTGCAATCTCCGAGCCTTCTCTTTCGTTTGTCGCGGTAAGTGATTCATTAAATAGCACCATGGAATTTGACTTTATATTGTCTACGATATCGCTCATTCTGCTGAGTTCTTCATCA